>OGJG01000044.1_pt1 | contig 109226 bp, 136 predicted proteins | sample 1572011 | NCBI WGS metagenome assembly OGJG01 (sample SAMEA2582115, study PRJEB24529) | metagenome | biome: Human gut stool | place: China | collected 2011
CGGGTGTACGGCGATGCTTGGGTGTACGGCGATGCTCGGGTGTACGGCGATGCTCAGGTGTACGGCAATGCTCGGGTGTACGGCGATGCTTGGGTGTACGGCGATGCTCGGGTGTACGGCGATGCTGATATAGAAAATGATAACATTCATTGCGGATTTGATTGTTTCGGTTCATGCAACCGCCACACTCACGCATATTTGACAAAAGATAATAAAGTCGAAATAACTTGTGGGTGTTTTCGTGGCAGCATTGAAGAGTTTGAAAAGAAAGTGGAGAAGACACATTCGGGAACAATCTACGAGAAACAGTATAAAGCCATCATCAATGTTATTAAAATTAAATTTGGGTTGACTGATTTGATATAGATTAAGTGCATTTGTTTACATGCCTTCCCGGTCTGTGAAGATATGGCGGGCAAACATGGTGGTATGGCGGAACAACGAGAGACGCTAAAGTGAAGCTCTTATAGATAGGTTGGTAAGTCAATGTGTTACGGTTAGCCGTAAAAAGAAATTCAAACCACTGAGTTAATAACGGGTAATGCCGAATAGACCGCAATGTCAATGAATAAACTACTTGGTGAAAGTCCAAGAAAAACTCCTATCATGCAGGTGCAAGTCCTGCTACCACCTCATAAATGTGAGCCACACATAAATGGCAAGGGTTAGTAAATAATGGTTGTGCCCCGGAGAATACGCTTCGGGGCTTTTAATTGGAATGAAACAGATAAGCAAAAAACAAAGTACAATAAACCGTGAACTTGCAAGGATAAAAAGGGATCTACCGCAGTATTGCTGTATCTGCCACAAATATACATCCACACCACAGTTGATGCACCTGTTACCCAGATCGCTTTATCCTGAATACATTACGGAAGAATGGAACTTGCGAATTGGCTGTCCTGAATGCCATAGCAGGTATGACAATGACCGTAATTTCCGTAAACAGCAAAAGGAAATAGTAGAAACAATCCGTCAACACGATGAGCTGGCGGCAAATAGATATTTTGGATTATGATATACGATAAACAAATTATAAGGGGGAAAATCCCTTCAAAGTCGAATTGTTACAAGATAGTAGCATTATACGGGCACGGTTCTTTAGCAAAACAGAATGTACTTAAAAAGTATGAACAAACTTTCTACGCACAATGTGGATTAAGGGACAAGAATATAAAAGGTTTCTTTAAACTAACAGTGGATGTGTATCACGAAAATTTGCGTCCTGATCTTGATAATGCTTTCAAAATTTTACTTGACTGTCTACAAGGATGCAAGGCGATAAAGAACGATCGGCAATGTATGGAGATTAATGCACGAAAGCTGATTGATAAGCTTAATCCAAGGATAGAATTTATAATTGAGGAAGTTGAATTATAATACTAAACTTTTATGGGACAAAACGAATTAAACGAATGGCATAAGTTGTCAGAACAGATTATTGACTTCGTTGTCAATTGCAGCGATGATGTCAAACCATATATCATTGGGCAATTGGAAACCTTAACAGAACACCTAAAAGATTAAGCAATGACAAAGGATAGTTTTATCATATATAAATCTTTCTACAAACCTATATCAAGATTATCAGACAAACAGCTTGGGCGATTATTTCGTGCAATTTTCAAGTATCAACTTGGCGAGGAGGTTACGGTAGAGGAGGACATTGATATGGCATTGGGTTTTTTCATCAATCAATTTGAGATAGACGAAACTAAATATCATGGCATTGTCGAGAGAAACCGAAACAACGGGCGTAAAGGTGGTGCTCCTATAGGAAATTGCAATGCCAAATCAAAACAACCCAAACAACCCAGTGGGTTAAACTCAACCCAAACAACCCAAAACAAGCTTAATGAAAATGATAATGATAATGATATAGATAAAGAATCTCCTAACGGAGATAAGAAAACAATTCCCAAAAACAAGGAAGTTGATTTGTCTTTTGTTTCGGAAGATTTTAAGGGCATATTCAAGGAATGGCTTGAATACAAGAGAGAAAGAAAAGAAAACTATAAATCGGAAAAATCCCTAAAAATGTGCTACAACCGATTGCTAACATTGAGTGGAAATGATTGCAATAAAGCAAGGCTTGTGGTTGAGCAGTCGATTGCAAGTAATTATGCGGGATTATTTGAATTAAAAAATTATGGAGCAAGACAAAATACAGACATCTACGAGCAGAAGCGAATTGATTCTGAGCGGAGAAAATCTAGACTCATGGCTGAGTTCGCAGAAGCGGATGCAAAATTCCTTGCAGAACAAGAAGCTAAACGAAAAGCAGTTGGCTCTATTGGAGAAATACCCAACACCATCCCGGATGGCGGTTGATTACAATCCTGATTTGCAAGGCAAGATGGCAAAATCAAATCTTACACTTGCGGATATTGCCTTGAATGATAACATACCTTCGCTTGCAAACATCCGTTCCGTGTACGGTGAAGACAACGCACTTAGGTGGCTGAAAGTACAGTTTGACAGCCTTAATGATTACGCCGAGCAGGGAAAGGGTATAACCGACACACAATTAGATGAACTTTGTATTCTTGTCCTAGGTGAATACTATTGGATGAATTTGGCTGAAATATGCAACTTTATATCTAGATTCAAATTAGGGAAATATGGGCAATTTTATGGAGCTATTGGTCCGATGAAAATTTCATGCTCTCTTCTGGAGTATGTTAAGGAACGTAGGATTGACATTGATCGGCATGAGCGTGAACAATACAGAATCCAGCGTGAAAAAGAAATAGAAGAGCGTGGAAATAACAGAATCTCTTATGCTGAATATCAAGAGTTGAAACGCCGGGCTGAATCTGGAGATGAGGAAGCCAGAAAAATGCTGATGTCACCATGAGTATGCCAAAGAAAGTCAAACCGGAAATTGTATATGTCAAATGCCGGAATTGCAAGAATGCCTCGGACTTCGGGGATAATTCTGCGTATTGTAAGGCTAAAGGGCATAGAGTGTGTGCCTGTGACAGATATGGGCAAATTTGCAACAGTTTTCTAAAGAAAGAATTATAACGAGAAAGAGAAATCATGAATGTATTATCACTGTTTGATGGCATGGGTTGTGGATGGATTGCCTTGCGTGAGCTTGGCATTAAGGTTGATAGAGGATATTCCAGTGAGGTGGACAAATATGCGATAGCTCAAGTGAAACTGAATTTTCCCGAGGTAATCCATTTGGGAAGCGTTACAGACATTGATGTTTCCAAATTGGAACATATAGATCTGCTGATTGGCGGAAGTCCTTGCCAATCATTTAGTTTTGCCGGGAAACGTATAGGGATGTCAACAAAAGGGAATGAGGAGATATATACGCTTGAAAGATACATGGAGTTGAAGGGAAACGGCTTCCAATTTGAAGGACAGTCATATCTGTTTTGGGAATATATGCGTATTCTGACGGATATCCGTAAATATAATCCTGATGTGTTGTTCCTGCTGGAAAATGTGGAAATGGAGAAAAAATGGGAAAGTGTATTAAGTGAGGCTATCGGGTTACGTGGGGTGCATATTAATTCTGCGTTGGTTAGCGCACAGAACAGGCGTAGGATTTATTGGACGAATATCCGTGTAGGGCATGAAGGTCTGTTCGGATATCCTTATAGCGACATTCCGCAGCCTGCCGACCGAGGTGTTTTGCTGAAAGATATTTTGGAAAAAGAAGTGTGCAGGAAATATTTTTTGAGCAGAAAAATGGTGGATTGGCTGAATATTCATAAGGAAAAACGGAATGTGGAAATAAGGTTGTTAGATGGCGATGACAAAAGCTATTGCCTGACGGCTTCGGGGCAGGTCAAAGGAAATTTAAGCACGGATTATATCTGTGCATCCATGCGAGGGCGTGAATCAGCCTGTCTTACACCAAGAAGAACCGAATATGGAAAACAGATACGGAAAAAGTATGAAGCAGGTGAGGTTTCTGAGCAGAGAAAGAATATCCAACAGTTTGAACCACGTACTGATAGTAAGACGAATTGCCTTACAACTGTTCAAAAGGATAATTTGATAGTGATTTCAGGAACGGTACGTGGATTTGGAGGAATACATTTTAGGGAAATAAAATCAGGCAAGTCATGTACATTGATGGCAAGGGCTAGAAATGACGGAAGCTCACAACCATGTGTCCGAATTAATACAGAAATTAGACGTCTTACCCCAACCGAATGTGCACGACTTCAAACTGTACCCGAATGGTATATATGGAATTGCAGTGACACTCAACAATACAAGATGCTTGGGAATGGGTGGACTGTAGAAGTTATCAAGCATATATTAAGTTTCATCAAAATAAAAGAATCATGAATACCGAAACGCTTATAAAGATACGTGAATGGGAAGCGGAACGCGACAGAAACCTGCGCATACACTGCCCTCTTGTAGCTGCCAAATTCCAAAGGTGGATTGACAAAATTAATAAAAAGGAGAACGAAAGTATTAACCGCATGAAAGGAAATGTAAAGTGAAAATATACAATTATGAAACCAAAGAAAAAAATAATAGATGCCGCCATAGCCAATGGTAGCATAGATAGATTGAATATGCTGCTTTCAGCCGCTCACCTGTTGAATTGCGAAGCCAATAACTTAGTAGAGGAAGCGAGCGATTTAATGGCAGAGAACTCCCTTCTGCTTGGAGATTTAAAAAAGTTGCACAATGACTTCGTAAAAGTTGCCGATAAGTATTTCAAGGAGTTCTCCACCCTCATTACTACTGATACCGCCAAGATGGATATGTTCTCTGACCTTGATGGATTTGATAAGGCATTCAGAGAGTGGGCTAAAGTACCGTCAGAGTGGAAACCTAGAGAAGTTTGTAGGAACCATTAATTAAAAGTAATACAGAAATAAACAAGAATCATGAAAAGAGAATTAACACCTGAGAATATTCAGGAACTGAAAGAAAATCAAATATTCGTTTTTGGAAGCAACATGAACGGCAATCACGCCGGAGGTGCAGCTTCAGCCACCGGCTACCAAGGTGCAGCTTCAGCCACTGGCTACCGAGGTACAGCTTCAGCCACTGGCGACCAAGGTGCTGCATCAGCCACCGGCTACCAAGGTGCAGCTTCAGCCACCGGCTACCAAGGTGCAGCTTCAGCCACTGGCGACCAAGGTGCTGCATCAGCCACCGGCTACCAAGGTGCAGCTTCAGCCACCGGCTACCAAGGTGCAGCTTCAGCCACCGGCTACCGAGGTACAGCTTCAGCCACTGGCGACCAAGGTGCTGCATCAGCTACCGGCAAGGATAGCATTGCTCTTGCAGCCGGATACAGGTGTAAGGCTAAGGGAGCTATAGGTTGCTGGATAGTCCTCGCAGAGCGTGGGAGATGGAGCGGTGATACCTACCCGATTAAGGAGGTCAAGGCGTTTGAAGTTGACGGGGAAAAGGTTAAGGCTGACACATGGTATATGCTAGTCAATGGACAGCTTAAGGAGGTTTAGCGGGAGTAATTAATTCAAAACAGATCAGAAAAGGAGGTAATTATGGGATCATTTATAGCCCAACAGCCAAACGGCTTATATTGTAGGTTTAGTACAATCGTTGGTACAGTCACGCACTACAATATGACAAAAGATGATTACATAGAAGTATGCAAAGACCGATTAGGAAAGAAACGTGGAGAAGAAGAGGCTAATGATATTTTAAAAAACTATCTGCACCCTTTTAACGATGTTCTTGAGCGATTTATCCCTAATAATGATTCGGTTGAAGAGTTTAATATCCGTTTGAAAGAAATGGGATATATGGATGAGTTTAATGGATAATCAATATAGAAAGGAACTAATATGAAATGTCAATTTATTCAAGACGTAGAGGCATTTGCTAAAGAAATAGCAGTACGCCTACCTAAGACTCGCGAAGGTGGAATTATAATAATGGCTACCGATAGCAATAAAATAGTGAAGTGTATTATAGCCACACCCTCGCAGCAAAAAGAATTAGTTGAGCACATGTTAACTGATGAAAATATACAAAGCGATATTTTGGAAATCATGTCAGATACGATAGTGAATAACCCTCAATAAAGAATAGATATGAGTGGAAAAGATGTACTAAGACTATTGCTGATCAGTTACGGTTTTTGCCGTAATATTGAGATAAGTACTTATATTGGAGATGGTGGATGGATTGGTTACGAAGTATCGGCTAGTAATGACGATGGCATTGAATACTATGCAGTAGATTGTGAAGGTTTACTTTTTCATATATACGAGATACAGAAATTTATGAGAGATGAAAATATTGAACCTCGTTCAATGCTTGGAAACTTTAGCAACAAACATCTTCTTTCAGATGAGTCTTTAAATAAGCTACTGAATATGTCAGGGAATAAAAATTATTGTAAAACAAACCCTTATGAATAGGCGTAAAACAAATTAGAAAGGAACTAAAAGATGATACTTACTACTGATAAGATGGTATTTGTTACTGATTTAGAAAATTCGGACGAATATATTGAGAATCTTATAACTGAATATGGCACTAATCAATATCGCATAAAGGTTGACCGGACACTCAATCCACCATATTATCAATTATTTCACGAATGGAAAGAAGGCAAGCGAACGCTTAATAATCATTTGTTTTCTTCAAGTAGATTGGAAAAGATTGTGGATTATATAAATCAGAACATTCAATGACGAATGAATAAGGAAGAATTTCTGAGCAAAAGAGATGCCATCGATTTAAAGTTAAAAGAATTGAATGGCGAAAAGGAACAGCTGGAAAAGGAATACATTGAATCCAACCAAGGATTCCCTATTGGAAGCAAGGTCTGTATAACGGTCCCGTCCTATGAAAGGATATTGGTCCCCGAAGCGAAGAAGTTAGCCTATATTGCAGATTATGAGATTGATGGTAACGGAGAGGTTGTTCCCTCTTTAAGGCAGTTGGATTGCAATGGGGGCATGTCAGCAATACCTTTATATGTTAATTTTAAAAAGGTTATAATTGAATTAATGTAAATCAAATTATAAATGAGCAAATATACAGCAAGGCAGATAGCTGAATCTGACGAACTATTTGAAAAGCAAATACATAAAGTCAGAAAGTTTTATTTGAGTCGTAATCCCGATAAAATGATGATGCTTGAAGAAAGAAAAGCAGTCGTCAAAGAACGGAATAAAGGTCTTTCCCCGGAATATGATAAGGAGTATTATTGTGGAACTTGTGGAGCTAAAGACGGTGCGGAACATCCTAAAAGTGGATATTGCTTTCACTGTGATACTGATAACTGGATTTCAAAGAATAACTAATAACAGAACAGAAATGAATACTAAAACATTTCAAGAAGTCGCCAGGATTTGGAGTGCTGCGAAGCAACCTATCATAAAGCATGCCACGATGTGCGCGTATATGCTTACCCTTCAAACCCATTTACTCCCATATTTTGGGACGGAGACAGCTATATCGGAAAGCGACGTTCAGAAATTTGTTCTCTACAAGCTTTCCTCTGGTCTTGCTAAAAAAACCGTAAGGGATATTGTGGCGGTGCTGAAATCTATAGTCAAGTATGGTGGGAAACATAAGTTATTCCCTTATGAGGAGTGGGAGATAAACTATCCTACGGATACCGAATCTCACCGTTTGCCTACTTTGTCCTTAAACCATCAACAGATACTGATGAGCCATCTCACCGAATCTCCAACTCCTAAGAATATAGGCATTCTGCTGTCTCTGTGTACCGGCATGAGGATTGGAGAGGTGTGTGCCCTGCGATGGGAAGATGTGGATTTCAGACAGAAGGTAATCACCATTAGTTATACAGCAGGAAGGATATACAACTGCGAATCAAGAACTACGGAAAGGACTTTCACTTCTCCCAAAACACGAAATTCATACCGGGAGATACCTATCTCAAGACAGCTTCTCTTTGCCTTGAAGGAAGTAAAGAAAATATCTCCGTCCCGATTTGTAGTAGGAACATCAGGACGTCCGGAAGATCCCCGTTCTTACCGTGATTTCTTTGCCCGGCTCTTGAAGCGTCTGAATATTCCGCACATTGTGTTTCATGGACTCCGGCATACATTTGCTACCAGATGCATTGAAAGTCAATGCGATTATAAGACAGTGAGTGTAATTCTTGGACATTCGAATATCGCTACCACACTCAATTTATATGTGCATCCCAATCTCAATCAAAAACAAAGATGCATTGAGCGAATGAGCAACTTCTTAAAAATTAAATGACCCTCAAAACAGATAAGAAATGAAGATAATAGCAAAACAAGGTTCAGAGCTTGAGAATCTACTGAAACAAATGAATGAACAGCTTATGCGCGAACAAAACGAAGCTAAAGATATGATTCAAGAATATTGTGGTTCAAGACCGGATAGCCTCGGATATGGATGGGCATTTGGAATAACCGCTGAGTGGCTTTATACTCTTATTGGATTTGATGATAAGGAGTTTGTTCCTGAGAAACTGATTCCGAATAATGATGATAAGAAGCATCCGTGTTGGAAAATCAATAAACGAAAGAAAGAAGGTCGTGAATTCATTGATAGATGGCGTAGAAAGTTTCGAGGTATAAATGGTCGGCTCCTTAATAAATTTGGGATTCCGGTAATGCACGAAGAAACAGGACGCTACTTCCATTGGCTCCCGCTTGAAAAAGATGGTATCTATTATGTCTCAGTAGGTTCTTCTCTTCTTGATTGTATGCCATCGGCAAAAAGTGAGCAGTTTGAGATAGAGGTTTAACGTATAACCAAGATAGATATGAAACAGAAGTTAGAAGAAGCAGCAAAACAATATGCAGAATCAGTAATTGATTCATTCGGGACAAACGGAATTCCGAATGGCGTTTCCGATATTAAAGACATGATTGCTCTTAGTTTTGAAAATGGCACATCATGGCTTTCAAATCAGATTAAATCTATCATCCTGGATGATACGTTGACAGATGGGGAAGTCATAGATAACATTAGTGAGCTATTGAACCAACAAGGATGTATTGGAGCGGATTAAAGAGAAAGGAGATTGATTATGAAAGAACTTATTGACTATTTGAATCAATCCGGGTTGACGGGATTAGTACGTACATATATGATTGCCGGAGGTATTTTATCTGTCATTGTATTTATTGTGACAATATATATGATTATTAAAATGTCACGTGCTCTTAATGGTAGGAAAAAATCTATGTTGGATTTTCAACGTAGATGCAAAAAAGGGGAAAAATAACTTGTAACAAGATAAATATGAATAAGATAGAAAAATTGGCTGGAGAATATAACTCCGCCTTTGCTCGACTAGCAGTAATAGAAAGTGAATTGACCAAAGAATGTCAGAAGTACGTTTCTTGGGATACTGTTCAAGTAAGTATTACTGGTGGTGGTGCTCCCATTGTACAGGCAAGAGAAGAGATAGATGCCGTTCCTTTGGAGGACTTTGTTGACCATGTAAATAAATATGGCAACATGTCAGAATGCGCCTACGGACATTTAGCTTGTATTTGATTTAAAACAGAACAAATATGAAAAAAGTAACGATAATATGTGATGCATGCGGAAGAGAGATACAGCCATCGTATTTCCGCAGCGCAAGATTGGATTTCAAGATAGATAAATGGGATGGTGGCTCTGTTGGTGGAAGGGAAGATATATTCATCCAAGAAGCCGACTTATGCTCGGAATGCGCCCATAAGTTACAGAAATTTATAGAGAACGAATTGAACATTCAACCACATCACCCTAATTGATTAAATTATGAAACAGACAGTAGAAGAAGCTGCTCGCACCCATTGGAATGAAAGTACATATAATAAAGATGCAGAGCTTGCCTATGATGAAAGAGACTGTATAGCTATCAAGGCATTGGCAAAAGCGATTGCATTACGGGCATTTAAGGAAGGTGCAACATGGCAGGCAAAGCAATCTCTGTGGATAAGCGTGGAAGAACGGTTGCCGAAAGAAGGGCAAAAAGTTTTTGTTTTGGTGATGTGTTATGGTACACCATGTATTCGAGAAGAAAAGTTTTGTAGAAATAGCAATTTAGATAAAAAGGGAATGTGGATTCACGGAAACAGTATCGTGTTAGCCTGGATGCCGATTCCTTCATTCATGATATACTCGAAGCCAACAGGGATGTACTGGAACGAATTAAAGAGAAAGGAGACTGAAAATGGACATAGATAACAAATATAGGATTCCCCTTGTCGGGGCCTATAATCCGTTAGTTTTTGAATGTCCCGAATGTGGTACAAGTATTCTCAACGATTACCATAAGCATATCTGTGGGATTGCAGAAGCTCGTATTGGGATAGTCTCTATAAAAGAGTGTCCAACATGTTTTACGAAGTATTATTCTCATTTTTCAGAAGCTGAATACAATCTGTTTTTGCATAGCATAGAGAGAGGTGAAAATTTGCATTTTAAAAATGTATTCGTGAAACAGATTAGAGAGGAAGGAGACTGATTATGGAAGTAAAGAACGGAATAATAATAGATGGAGTACTGCATGAGATGACGAGTGAAAATGTCCCATGCAACCAATGCTCACTGTTGCGCATTTGCAGTAAGTCAGAAAAGGAAGAATATGACATCTGTCTTTGTGCTTTGATGAACTGTGATGGCTTTGTTAACCGTGGAAAAGTAAAAATAGAGGAGGAGGAATAACTATGACCGAAGAACTTGTAACACTAGAGACTGCGAAGCTTCTGAAAGAGAAAGGCTTTAATGAGTATTGCAAATATATCATTAACGATAAAGGCTTGATGATGGAAACCATATTTAGAACTAGTAAGGATTTACCTAAATTATTCTATTCTTGTCCAATACAATCCATCGCCCAAAAGTGGCTTCGTGAAACCAAGAGCCTGCATATCGAAATATCCTATATGTATGGAAATTATTGGATATATGATATACTAACAATTCCGAATCACGACTTAGTAGGATTATCTGACAGACCTATTGCCCATTATAATACCTACGAAGAAGCACTTGAGGCAGGATTACAGGAAGCATTAAAACTTATATGATTATGAGAAAATTCACATATGTATTGGCATCTGTCATCATATCATATCTAATTTGTGTATATGAGTATAATATGTGGGACTTTATTACAGGATTAGAACCTTCGCAAACTTGCGAAAGATTACTCGGATATGTGTTATATTGCGTGATATTCTATTGGACTGCAAAGCTATTGATTATGATTAAATAAGTATGGAAACAGCAGAATTAATATTTAAATCCGTACTTGCCCCATTAATTTTTTTGTACTTTGGCATTTTTACCTTAATTTTGGTAAGCAAGTGTCACAGACGCATGGAGAATAGGTTTGATGAGATAGAAAAATGCGTCCGTCATGTGCCATATCGTAACGACATTGTTTACATCACCCAGCTCTTGGAACTGCAAAGATGTGGATAAATAAGGAACGGTATGAGGAAGCCGATAAGATTGGAGAATAATCAAGGATGAAGAAATCAAATTAGGAATAAGGAAATGAACAATATTAATTTAAACGAATTGCGCGATCGCGCTTATAAAACCGCTTGTGAACACGGTTTTCACGATGAGGAATTGAGTAATAAACACTGCCTTTGTTTAGTTACATCCGAGCTTATGGAAGCTGTAGAAGCAGATAGAAAGGGAAGATTAGGAAAGAAATGTAAATCACGTTTTGAAATGGACTATAATTGCCATCCTGCATTAGTGGAAGAAGAAAAGCGATTTAAGTGTTCCTTTGAAAAGAATGTAAAAGATACACTTCCCGATGAACTTGCCGATGCAGCTATACGCCTGCTTGATTTGTGCGGATTGCGTAAGATAGACATCGAGGATTTTACGGAAGAAATGTTATACGAGGCGGAGGAAAGTTGCGAGGATGAGACCTTTACAGAAAGTATATACGCTATATCCACAATTCCCATCAGATATGCGTATGAATATGACTATCCATTAGAAAAGCAATTAAATGGCATGCTATTGGCTATTTTCGGGCTTGCCAACCATTTGGACATAGACCTCACATGGCACATCAATCAGAAGATGAGATACAATGAATTGAGAGAAAACAAAAATGGGAAAAGGTATTGAGAAATAATCTAAAAACAATAAGACGATGAAGGTTAACATTGAAAATTTACGCCAATCGGTTATGATGCCAACTAAAGAAGACAGGGCAGAGTGGACCAACGGCTTGTATCTAATCTACGAAGACGGACATGCAGAACCGTTTACCGGCGATAACTTCAAAGATTGTGTACGATACATCGGATTAAAGCACAAAGACGTATCGTTTGCCATCTCGTTGACGGAGCATAAGGATGTTCAGTTGCTTGACAATGACAGCCGAGAGGAATTTGGAAATCAAATCTATTATGGGCGTGAATGTGATGCACTATTTGATATGAATGGACAGCGTAACACTACTCAGCTGATTGAGCGAAATCCTAAACTGTCTAATCTGCTGAAAGATGACGAATATATCCCATCATTAGGACAGCTTAATTTAATGGCTCATTATCAAGATAATATAAACGATGTGCTGAGGTACATAGGCAAAGAACCGTTATCCTCCACATGGTATTGGTCCAGTACTGAGTACAGTCTCAGCCTCAGTTGGTACGTACACTTCTTCAGTGGGCAGACGAGCAACGGCAACAAGTGCTACAGTTACAGAGTACGGGCAGTGGCAGCATTCACTTTATTCATGAGTATCAAGGAGAAAATGAATAGGGGACAACAAATATGAAAACAAGTTTATGCGAAAGTTCTTAATTCCGAAGTGGAAAAAGGATTTGATTTGCTAGAAAGTAAGATTAGACTTTAACACCTAAATTGGAAGAACAGTTTCAGCAAGAGTTATACAGCCCTACTTGCTGAAACTGTTTGTTTTAAACTGAGTCGTCAATGGCATTGATTACAGCAGCCATTTCCAAATCAAAGAAAAGGATACGTACACCATCATTGCATATACCGTATTGAGAACTAGGACGTTCATCGGTCCATCCGTTTTCAGCTATGACTAAATCAACTACTTTAAAAATTATATCCAAAGATACAAAGTTTATTTCTCGGTTGATAAAGTCTCTGAGTTCTTCTAATGTTTTCATTTTTTTAGTTTTCTATAAAATCAATCCTGTAACCTAGTGCATACCCTATCTTTGCAAGGATATCTATACCTGTACTATATTTACCAAGTTCTATTCGTGCTATGTGACCCTGGTTTATACTGACCAGCTCTGCCAATCTCGCTTGGGACAATCCCTTTTGCTTTCTGAGCTCGGCAATACGCTTACCGATTCGTTCTCTCTCATTCAAGCTCTCCATATAACCTCTCTTCCTCTCTTTCTTCTTCACACAAGAAATTCCACATCTCAATCAATGCTAATTCCTTATCTCTATTGCTTCCGCTGTTAGATGGATCAAGCCAATTTATGTGGGCTATTCTATCTTTAAATTCATCATAGCTACAGTATATACTATCCGCATCTTGGTCGAACCAAATAAAACAACGAGGGAAAGATAGGCGAATAATCCCTATCTGGCCATGGTAATCAATAATGTTTTCAGCAAGGTATATACCTGGATATTTCGGATTTTCTTTTTTCATTAGTAGATAACAGCTTTTAATTTTACGTCAGTTATACAAACACTCTCTTGTCTCTGTACAGAATAGTAAGTGACATGATTATTCGAAACTTCAAACATCGGATAGATTGAATCAGGATCGTCTTTAATTCCTTCAACCGTGAATTTAACGGTGCCTTGTTTTGATGCCTGTTTGAATGCTCTGCGAAAATTTATATCTAATGAATTAAAAGTTTTCATAATCTTATATTTTATAAAATTGAAAATTGCTTGTTTATTAATTCAAAAACACGTACCTTTGCACCGCATATCAGAAATGATATTAGTCGCCTTCGGGCGTGGATTGAAACGACATTAAAAATGTCATTGTGGCTTGCTCACAAATTAGTATTGTCTATACAGCCACTGTATAGTGAAGAGGCGGAGAAATCCGCCTCTGTTTTTTATTCCCTTACTACTTCTTTCTGCATCATAATTGAAAAAATCTTCATTCTACAAATTCTATATCATTCAGATTAATCGGATAAACTTCATATACTACCACCTGGTCAAACTCCCCATATTCATTTTTTTTATTCAAAATGTTTGCTATTAACTGACAGTTATAAGAATCACATAATCTAATTAATTCAATAGATGGAGCTTCGAATACTTCTATCGTATTAAATCTCTTATCCTTATTAATTCTATAAGAAAACATAGATATCATTTCCGCATTAATGCCTAATTCTTTGATCTTGTTGTACAATTCTAAAGTTTTCATATTCTTGATACTGAATTGATCTGTTGTCACCAGCTTTATATTTATCATAAAAAAATTTCTTCAACCTCAAATTCTGCCTTCTCTTCCCAATCAAAAAAATCTAAATTCTGTTCATCCTCTTCTGTCAAGTAGTAATATGCGCGTATCCTATAGCCATCAATCTCAATAGGGGCTTCAGCCCACTGACTTAGACCTTCATGTAGCGGATCAACGACACAGCTTGTAGGCTCTGCACCAGTTGATATTGCCTTATCTGCTATATCTTTCCCAAATCTATCTACTATTTCTTGATATGTATATCTTTTCATCTCTGTGCCCGTCATGCCGATAGCTAAGCGTTATGTGTTGCAAAATTATCGTTTATAAATCAGTAATTCGTTTCACAAAGTATGTTTTAAAGCATACTTTGAATATATTCAGTGCGTCTATTAATCTTAGTCCGTAGGGCAGTTAGGCGATTCCGGGTAAATTCTAAGCCACTGTGTGTACGGATGCCCCTTGCATTCAACCGTTCTACTACCTTGTCAATGTCTTGCGGAGTATTGCAGCCTTCCAACATGGCGGCTATCATATTGTTCTTTTCATCGTTCATCGCTTCCTTTCTTCTCTTTTCCCCGTTCACCTTACCGCCTTTCGCCTGTCCGGTAGTTGTTCCACCTAAAGAGGTGCATTTGTTTCCAGCTTTGGAAATAAAATAACCGTTTTCCTCAATTTGTTTTTTCTTTACTTCCAATGCTGATTTAGTTCGTTCCTGTATAAGTTCTTTTTCCAGTTGGGCAGCAAAAGAAAAGGCAAACAAAATCATTTCGTCCATCGCTTTTATCATGCCACAATTCAAATCAATGCCCATTTGGACGATTACAAGACGTATTTTACGCGGTTTTAGTTCATCATTGATAAGTTTGTTTAAATCGCTCATAGATCGTCCTAAACGAGAAATTTCGGCTACTATTAGCATATCTCCAGTCTCCAGCAACGGAAGTACATCAGTGCCTAATTTCCGTTTCTTATAGGTTACACCGCCGGATATTCCTTCTTCCGTTATCACAATGTCAGATTTTAAACCGTTTCTTTTCAACCATTCTTGGACGGTTCTGTTTTGCTGCTCCAATGTTTGTTTGTCGGTGGATATACGACCATATTCTACTACTTTCATAAATTATTCCTTAGATTAAAATTCGTTTCGGCAATGGTTCGCCAATCTTATACAGTTCTACGCTTGTAACTTCTTGTGTTTCTTTAAGCAGGTTTATCCCATCGCTGTAGAAGTTTAGCAACCTTATAGCTTCGAATGCGTTGCATGGTTGAAGCATTATAGTTCGTCCTTTCTCGTTAATCTGAATGAAATAATTCTTTTCCATAATCTTTTTGTTTTTAAGTTAGTAAATAGTTCCGCCCGTGGAACTTGCACCACTTGCAAGGCTTTCAACCTTTGGCGAATAATTCGGTTTAAAAACCGTTATTTCCAGTCAGCTCCTTACCTACTCCAACAGCTAACCAAATCAAAATGCAAATCATGAACATATTATTTCCTCCTTAATTAAATTTATTCGTTCATTCTTACCTATCGCCTACCCGGCAGCCGTATTACTGCCGGGGTGTCATAAGATGATATGTTGGCAAAAACCCCAACAATGTATCTATGCTAATTGTGGCAATATATTTCTATTCAAATTTCACATTCAAACACGGCTGTTTTGCCCTGATTGCTTACATAGTTTTTCTAATCTGTCATATATGCATTGTAAATAATCGATAAAGCCGTATATTATTTGCATTGTATTTTCTTTGCTGTCTATATCTATATCAATGCAAGCTATAATAAATTCTTTGCACTGTTTTACTGCCTTAATCATTAATTCAGTATTGACTATTTTTTTCACTATTTGGCTAAACTCGTTGCCATCAAGCCATAGTTTCTGTACGTAATTGTTAACTTCTTCGGATGTTATTATTTGTCCGTTGAAATAATCAAATGAAATTTTCTTTAATGAATTCATATTCTTTATTGTTTAAGTTAATAAATAGTTCCCAGTGGCGGTGTCGCTCCGCCTCCCCACATTGGTTAATATTGTTCTATCGTCCACTCTTTTTTTATAAAACCTTTAAAGTTGCCAAACGATTTTTTAAACGCTGCTAACGCTTCTTTCTTCGTCTTGCCGTAATAGCAATAACGCGCCCCGTTATAAAACTCTACCATTAACTTATATTCTTTCATATCCTTTAAAATTTATCTGATTCATCACTTTTGTTTATAAAGTCTTTTATTTTTTTTGGATCGGTGCCGGAAATGAATATCACAGTACCGAATAATAGCAACATAACGCCGAACATATTACACGCTGCTTTATTTGTCGTTAATTGCTTTGTGTAATTCACGCGCAAATCGTTTAACCATTCTTTTGCGTTGCGTATAATCGTAGTTATAATATAGTTTTTCCCATCGTTCGCACACTTTACGCGTTTTTTCGCTGCTCGTTCCGAATGGAGCGTAACCAGTGCAGACAACTATATCATTATATGGCTCTGGTAATTCGTATATATCAGCCGCCCAACCTTCTAAACGTTCGGTATGCCCTATCTTTGTAAGATAGTTTACTATACTTTGTATTTTGCAGTAACCTAATGATATTACACTCTCTTTCCCGTAGATGCGATATATTTCTTTTCTTGTTGTCTTCATAACATTATTATTAATGTGGATAAATGATTTTGATGTAGCAGGGGGCTAACAAGCCCCGTTATTTCAGCCTACAATATAAGGTTCTTTCATTGGAATATATTCCATACTGTTAAGCTGATAGATAGGTAGGAAGACGTTGCCAGCATCATAAAACCCCTTGAAAACGAAATCAGAAGGGGAAGCATTACCAATTATTTCGAGTTCTCTATATCCGTATACGTTGCTTTTTCCGTTCTTCTTGATGAACTTCTTTAACCAGTTCAACCCCTGAACGCCTTGCCCCTCTGTTAATGGAATGCCGTAGCCATCTCCAATGCTTTCCAACCAATCATAATCTATAACGTCTTGTTGCTGCTTGTTAGATCGATTTTTTAACAACTGCAATTGTTGTTTAGTGATTACACCGTTTTCTTTAATCTCTGAAAAAATGCTTTCTAAAGTCTTCATAATGCTATAATGTTTAATGTTAATATTTCAATTCATTACAGCGTGATTTTGATTATTGAAGAATTACGGCTATATTTGCGCCATGGAATTAAAAACCGTTGGCGGGTAACGCCTTACATTACCCACCGTTTGAGAACTTTAAAACTTGATTATTATAACCAAAGGCTTAAAGAACCAAACACGAATACAGACTTTTATTTCCATAAACGAACGGTTTTATAGGCTAATGAAAGTTAGCCGCTTTCGGTGGATTATTCCACCTATCCAGGTGTAGCAGGCTTCCAACTGTTACACCTTTTTTATAACCGCATCAAAAAATCAAAAATTAAATGGGAGAATATTTGCAAGTGAGAAGTTAAAGAAGTATTTTTGCCTCCGTTCCTGGAGAGTACTACTTTAAGTATTCCCAACTTATGAGAGCCTTAATACTGGTAATATTAAGACTCTCTTTTTATCTCAGCATTTAACAACACGCTTTGGGCGTTAATATTTGCCCCTGTGGAAGAATAGGACTTTATTACATTATCCTTTCCCTTTCACATTGCGAAGATAACGCTTTTTTATCAAAATATCAAATAAAACACATTATATTTTGTAAGCAATTAGAAATAAATTACATGTTCCATAACATACACCTATAAGCCAATATAACGCCATATAGAAGCGTTATATTTTCACCTTCACAATGTATCGCATTTACCTTTCTTCGCCTATATCGCGCATATTAAAGCCATATGCAACGAAGCAAACGAGCGTTGTAAACCGTTGTAGTACAACACAGGCAGTACAACCATGAACGCGCTATGCCCCTCCCCCCCGTACGCCAGTGCAACCGTAAACATCCGTCCTCTCTCATTTTTTTTAATTTTTTTTCTGATTTTTCCTCTCTTTCTAATTGTTTGAATATTTTATCTAAATCAAGACACATAAGCTGTAACATAATATTATTATATTATATGAGTTATTGTTTTACGTTGATGCTTCTCTATGCAGTATGTGTATGAACCCCTTTCATTATATTCATAATAAAAGGGAGAGCGGTGTTCGCTGTCGCTCACTTTTTTCTTTATGTTACTTTCTTTTTTATAGGTTTTGGATTAGACATTTTTCCTTTATTTATATAGGGTATGTCTAATATGCAATGAGGTAGTACTATGCAATACAAGGTATATTTCAAGTATTCTTTTACTTTTAAGATTAAAAGCTCAATATTAAAGCGGATTTAAATATATCACAGTGATAAATATTAAAGTAAAGCTTTAATATATGAATTTAAATTATTATATTTGCGTGTATTATAATAGAACAACATGAATGAATACAAGTTTTATATGATGCATTATGGCGAGCTTGGTGCCGGTTGGAAAGACTTGGAAATAGATTTCCCAGGTTTAAGGTATAAAGAATGTACAGGTCTTAATTCGTATGGAGAGCCTACAAATATGTATGCAGAGGATTTTGCCGAGACAAGCAAGGCGGAAGTGTATGTTTCCAGCACACCGGCACACAAGCAGACAACTATAAAACTGACATTGATATTCTTGGAGGATGATACCAAGGATGATAAGTCTTACCATGACTTTATGGCTTTCATTACCGGTTCTAAGATTGCCTACCGTGATACAGCGAGGAAGAGAAAGGTCCTGATGTACCTCTCAGGAGCCACAGAGCCTAAAAGCGATACCCTTTACGGGCAGAAATATAAGGAAGTGACGTTTACTTTCAAGAACGTGTACGGACATTCATTCGGATATGACGAACAATTTTCTGAAACATAAATATATAATGATATGAAGAATCCGATTGTAGATAACAGAATTGTAGAGGATATCTGGTTCGCCACAAGATTAAATGACACTCTACATAAAATATTGAATGGAGAGGTTGTTAGCCGTAATGATATTCAATATTTGACATTTATATCTGATGACCTTCTCGCTTACCAACGCCATACTTGTACAGAACAAGACGAGAAAGATTATTTTGAACGTATTGGCAAACCTCTGACGGAGATTATTGCGAAAGAAAAATGTGGTATAAGCGAATTGGTTGGAAAGACTATAACATGTATAGATGGACTTAAAAAAGATTCGGAAGAAGCTACATTTATATGCTCGGATGGTACGAAGTTTATTATGTACCACGAACAAGATTGCTGTGAGGTTGTGTCTATTGACGATGTTTGTGGTGATGTTGAAGACTTGATAGGCTCTCCTATATTGAAGGCAGAAGAGGTTTGTAATGATGCAAGCGATGTGATTCGTGAAGATGCGGATGCAAGCGCTACTTGGACTTTCTACCACTTGCATACCATCAAAGGAATGGCTACTATCAAATGGTACGGTACTTCCAACGGATATTATTCGGAGAAGGCTGATTTTGTGAAGGTTTACAAGGCTTACAAATAAGTACTAAGCATATAATAATTTTATTTTAAACAACAATAAACCATATATAATATGTTTTTAGAGACAGAAACCCTATCAGAAGCGTTGACCTTTGCGAAGTGCAAGGATTTGCCCAAGAAGCTCAATCCCGAACTGGGGCTTACTTGGATATTGGCTATCGCCCTTATCAAGAAGAAAAACCTTATGAATGCCTATGCCATTGTTGAACAAAGGGCTGACGGACTTATCCAGTACAAGAAGACATTCGGGCGGCTTTCTCCCATTGATGGTCTTATCTCCATCCATCCGTATATGTACGTGGATGAAGAGGCATTGGGAATGGCTATGAAAGCAAACAGACGAACTATCGCCATGCACTATGCTGATGCAGCGGACGACATCATTGATTCGGATGATGAGAAGTTCAAGGTGTACCAGTTGCAGTACGCCATGGATATGCAGAAGCTGAACATGAACCAGGAGAAGCCTAGATTCGGGAAGTCTGTTGTGGAAGAAGCGGAGGAAGCGGCTAATCCGGTTGTTGAGGAAGTGTTGAAGGAGAATGAGGCGTTGGCGACAATTGAGGACGAAGGAGAGTGTGTTATCGAGGTCGAGGACGCTAAGACAGCGTTCAGACCGAAGAAAGGTAGAAAAACTAAAAAAGAAGAATAGATATGGAAGATTTAATTAAGGCGTTGCTGATATTTTTGAAGTACGGTAATAAGCAATACCCAACTTCTTGTGAGCATGATATTCTTTACGTTGATATTGACCCAAGTGTTGTTCCTGATGAGGACAAGAAAACACTTGATGAACTTGGTTTTTTCGTTGATGATGAAAATGATTGTTTTGCTTCATTCAAATACGGAAGTATGTAAGCACAAATTATGATAGTCTATGATAGATGTTAAAGAATTGAGGGTAGGTAATGTATTGTATGTGAAATATGAATCCAAAACACATATTGTCCACTCAATACACGAATACAAAACTTTTAATGGCGGATATGCTATACGGATGGAAAATGGTTTTAAATGCAGTTTGGATTACGCAGAGCCTGTTCCACTTACGGAAGAATTGCTTTTAAAGTGTGGTTTTAACATTGAATGTTATGAGTATTGCATAAAAGAACAACGACTATTTGCAATAGAAGATTTTTGGATATTACATAATTGTCATAATGATTTTTATGGAGTAATGTGTTCCAATAAGGTTGTTAGGAAGATAGAACATCTACATCAATTACAAAACATCTATTATGCCTTAACTGGTGAAGAATTGGAAGTGAGATTATGAGCGATAAGAAAATGTAGTAATTTAAAGAATTAGAAAACAATAATAGATATATTATGGTAAAAGGAAACAAACAACAAGGATTTGAGTTCATCATCAAAGAAAGTGATGTGTTGGAGAGAGAAAACTTCGGCTCGTTTGAGATTATAATCACGAAAGGATATGCCTGTTTTAAGAACTACACAGGATTCCGGGTGTTCACTACCCCGTACGCTGTGGGATTGGACGGTGTGGCACATGAAACATCTCTCTATGCGTGGTTGAAGTATATGGTGGACTTCAAGAAATCCATCAAAGACAAAGAGAATGAAATGTTCGGGGAAACTACTTCCACCAACAAGGAGTTCTTGGACGGTATGAAGGTGCTTACCGAAGCGAACCTTATCAAGCCTATGGCTGTGTTCACAGATATTAATGAAGCGCAGAAAGAAGCCGAAAATTATATAAAGTGGATGGAAGGTCAGATGAAAGATTTGAATAAAGCAATGAACACTACGCCACCTGAAGAAGATTTGAAGGCGAATGCTGAATTTGAGCAGAAGGTTATCATGGCAGAAGAGGCTAAGGAGGTATTCGATGGAAGTGTTGAAACCGAGGAAAGACAGGTATAATCCTGATAATACTTACCGTATCTATATCAATATAGGTAATCATCCGGGTGCGAAGTGGGTATCTTTCAAGGACAAGGAAACCGGGGAGGTTACTAAGGGTATATTCTTGCCTGACTGGGAAACTGGAGGCATACGGATAAGACATGGACAAGTCAAGTTTGAAATTAATGCAATACCCGTAAAAGGAAAGATAAATACTCATGTGCTTATTCCTGCTGTATATAAAGGTATTGATTGTGGACTTGGACTAAGCATAGGTAATAAGGTGACAGACTTTAAGAAGGCTGTTATTGGAAACATGTATATATGCGGAGAAATACTTAATGAAGACCAAAAGAAAATACTAGAAAAGTATGTCAGAAGAAAAGGATTCTTTAAAATCGGGCGTTATAAGAAAAGTTGAGCGTATCGTGTGTGATTGCGTAAATAAAGTATTCTGCAATCAGGACCCTGTATATCCTTCAACTATCTATGAAGGAAGGACAAACATTATTCTTACAGGGAGGATTGCGAGAGGTGCAGTTTTTGCCGTATTGCATAACAGGTTCGGAATCTCATACGGTAATATTGCCAAACACTCAAAAATTAGCAGCAGGAACATTATACGGTCCGTAAAGACTTATAAGAGCATTCCTGATTCGGACAATGCCGTAATGATGATAAAAGAGCTTATAGAAGTTGAACTAAAAAAATTCCCAATTTTATGAATGATTTACTTTCTTTTAAACGTAATGTCATGATGCTCGGTCTTTGCACTGGATATAAGAATAAATGGGACGTAGCTACAAGTAAGGAAGCGTTAATGGATATAGCTTTGGATTCAAACGGTGTGGAGCTGTTGACAGATGCTCATAGCTTTGGATTCGGTATGGATATTCAGTATATGGAACGAACGTTTTCTGACTATATTAATGGCAAATGGAAGCGGAGCAAGGATGGATATACTTCGTGCCTGTATGTGGACTTTAACGGGCAAATAGAGCAGGATTGCACGCTTACTACGGTGCTTGCTTCAAAGGTTGAGTTCCATGTTCCGAAAGGGAACGTTTGCAAGCTGTATGTGGGTGCAAAATCTACTGTTAACATTACTGGAGAAGGCATTTGCTATGTGTATTCATACGGTCACAATAAGGTGACTGGAAGTTTTAAGTCAATGAATTGTATAACTAAATCAGAGTGGACGAAGGAGGAATAAAAATGGCAGTAAAATTCAGACATAAGGAAACGGGACTATTCTTTTGCAGGGCAAAGGGATTATCACCTTCAATAAAAATGTATAACGAATTGGGAGAAGAAGCAATTTTCAGAAAAAGGAATCTTTCTAAGAGAGGAAGACTTTATGAATCCGCTACTGAAAATCAAAAAAAAATGTGGATTGGAGAAAAACATGCGAATGAATTTGAAATAGTACAAGTATGATACGTAATACTTTGATATATCACTTAATAAGGAACCGAATAAACTTTGATGCGTTCATGTTGGATATTGTATATGATGTATTTCCTAAGATAGTTAAATTGTACAATAGCCTATCTGCCATGTGTAGAAAAGGTAACGGGTGAGTTGGCGATTGTAACGCTGACGCACCTTGCTTAAAAATCAGATTATGAAAACAACAGACTTAAAAATAGGCAACTATGTTCATATCAAATTCCGCTCCCAACAAGGAGAAAGGCTTTCCATCCCCATGCAGATAGTCGGAATATTTTCAAGCATCAATGGGGCAAGCCCGAATGATACCGTTTACCTTGACTTTGAAGGAAACGAAGGTGATATATGGGAAGAAGAAGTACAAAATTTAGTATTCGCTAAAACGGAGCTTAAAAAACAATGAATTATATAGAAGAAGAGCAAATACAAGCCGACATAGAACGGTTTGAGCAAATAGGTAGCGATATTCCCGATGATGGAGATATGGTTGAACAAATACCATTGTTCAGCTCTTCCGATATGCAGTCAGTCATTGAGGGCGGTAAGAAGAAGCCTCCTATTCATAGGCTTTGGGGCGATTTTTGGTGGGAGAACGAGCTTGTATTCTTATTTGCCGATAGCGGAATAGGTAAATCCATTCTTGCCACGCAGATAGCCTACGAGATAGCCAAAGGGGAAAGCGAATGTACGGAGGTGGAGGTAAGTCCTCAAACCGTTTTGTACTTCGACTTTGAGTTATCGGACAGGCAGCTTGCAAGAAGGTACTGCAATGCGGATTTCCCGAAGTCGCTTATCCGATGCACCATATCGGAAGAAGTGGACAGCGAAGATTTTAACATGAACGTGATTGACGGCATAAAAGACAAGCTGATTGATACAGGTGCAAAGGTTATGATACTTGATAATCTTTCCTATCTTTCTACGCAGACAGCAGAAGCGGAGTTTGCAGGTGCTATTATGGACGGTCTTACAAGATTGAAGCGTGAGCTGAAAATCAGTATCATGGTAATAGCGCATACGCCTAAGATTGAGGAATGGAAGCCCTTGTCTAAAACCAATATGGCAGGGAGCAAGCTTCTTTCCAACTTTGCGGACGGGGTGTTTGCCATAGGACGTACAAGGAATGGAGGACGTTATCTAAAACTACTAAAAACTCGCATGGTGAGTGAACCGGATGAAAAGTCGCTCCTGCCATATTTCAATATTATTTCGGAATCTTACCTTCATTTTGAAAAGGTTGGTGATGAAACGGAAAAGAAATTACTTATGGGAAAACCTGCAAAAGATTTTTTCACTTCTATTTGGGATAGAGCTGTTGCAGAGCCTATCCCTTTGAACGAGTTGGTTAAACTGATTATATCCAAGGATAGTTCTAAAAATAGTGCAAAATCTAAGGATGGTAATGCCCGTAAGCGTATAGACCGTGCAATAAAGTACGGATCTTTAAAAAAGGACGAATTGAAGAATATATATTTGAAAACTGACAATTGACATGGATGTTGAAGAGATAAAGCAAAAGAAGCAGGAGTTGGGCGAAAAGATAGCTGTTCTTCTGAATGGGTTTGAGAATGAAACCGGAGTTCAAGTTTCGGATGTCAGCTTTGTGAGAAGAGTGGTTTATGACGAGTTGGGACATGAAATATATAAGGTGTATGTGGCAGAAGTGGAGGTGAAACTATGAGTAAGAAAAACTTATTATACGAGTTTGACCCTGTAATATACCCCCGAAATTTATGGGTGTACATAGGTTCTGATGAGGATTACATTAATAGATATTTTCACGAAAACGGAAGTGACAAAAGATTAAGTTTTGAGGCAAACTCAGAATGGGACGGATTGACATTAACGGAAGTTGTACGGAATGACACTAATATGGTAGGCATACTTGTGATATTCCGCAATAAAACTGATATGAGGATGGGGCTTGTTTGTCATGAGGCGAGCCATGTCGTTGATGCCATAGAAAATACTATCTGTATGGAGCACGGTGGGGAGCCGTCTGCATATTTGTTTGAATGGGTATGTAAGAGTATCAATTTAGCGAGGTTGGGTAGTTGCGAGCCATTGAAATTTCAAGATGAATCTGAAAAATAGAACACTTATTTTTGTATAACCACCGTGATTTTTCTGACAATCAATGTAAAAACATTAAAAATAGGATAATGTAATCCCCGTTCGTAGCGTTCGGGGATTTTTGTTGTATGCTATTAAACATGTATAAATTAAATAAGAAATCCATTGCAATACAAATTTTAGCCTCTATATTTGCATCATAATTACGCTCATGGCTACGCATACCTTAAAGCTGTATTTGCAGCTTGTCCTTGAATAATAGGTATGCTTACCCTTTGTTTTTTTACAAATAACTCATTAGTATTATGGCATACAAAGCATTAGACATCGCAAATAAAATTATATCCAAAACAGATTTGGAACATGGTGATACTATATCAAATCTGAAATTGCAGAAGATGATGTATTACCAACAAGGTTTCCACTTGGCATATTTTGGAACACCATTGTTTGACGAGGATATTGTTGCCTGGCAATATGGGCCGGTTGTCCCTTCTGTATATAAGGAATATAAATCGTTTGAATCCAATTCTATATCGACTTCAAAAGAAGGTATATCTTTATCAGATGATGAAGAAGAACTTTTCAACAATGTTTATGAGGAATACAACCAGTTTTCTGCTGTAGCCTTGATGAAAATGACACATGAAGAATCTCCTTGGAAAACCACGGAAATAAACTCTGTAATAAGCCGTGATAAGATGATGGCGTTTTTCAAAACACAAATTGAAGCATAAATGAGTGGCAAGTTTAAGTTAAAGCATAAAGATGTAAAGCCTAATTTAAAAGAAAAAGAGGTTGATGCGAGAAGCAAAGAACCTCTTTTCTGCTTTAAGTACTTGGATATGAAAACATCTTTAAAAGGATGTGATAATAGTGTGTTCAAGGATTTTGTAACGAGGATGCAAAAATTGTGCTGTCTTACTTGGAAAGATATAAACGTTTCCGGGAAACACCAGTATGGTTTTGAAATGATACCAATCAAACAGTTGAAGCCAACATCCCTTCCTGCAATAATCACAGAGGATATTAAAGAACTTGCTGTTTTCAGATATAGTGGCGATAACCGCCCTTTCGTATGTCTAATAATGGACTGTGTGATATACCCTATATTCATAGAAGCTAAATTCGGTGATATATACGACCACGGAAGTAAATAATAACAGATTTATCATACCTATAAATCGTTTAGGACAACATTGGTTACGATAGCAAAAGCGGTCAGTGGATGAATAGTTTCTGTAAAATGGATGGTGTTTCAAGCTATCTTTGTGCCGGTGATAACAGCATATCAGAGCGGCTTTCTAAACCTATAAAATTCAAAAGGAATAATGCAGGTAGCTCACAATCAACGGCTAACGGATATGAAGTTACTCTTTTGGTCGATATTTGTTCGGCTATAATAGACGCAAATCGTGCCGGTGTTTTTGATAATGATGTTATTGTTCGTAATGCAGATATAATAATTCGTTCAGTTGCGAAGGTAGGTATCATAGCACTTGTTGACGAAGCTACAGGCTATCAATACGAAAGGGAGAATGACGAACTCCAAAAAATACTTAAAGCGTATATTTCAGAGGAACTCCTTCCGTGGCAGAAACGTTTCCCCGATATATTCTATAAAGAATTATTCAGGCTTAATGGATGGGATTATACTGTTAACGGGATAAAGAAAAGACCGGGAATAATAGGAAAATGGACGAACACATTTATATACGAGGAACTTCCTAACGGTGTATTAGAGGAACTTAAAAAGAAGACTCCTAAAAGTGAATCAGGGAACAGAACAAACAGGTATCACCAGCTTTTGACTACCGATATAGGAGAGCCTAATTTGGAGAAGCAGATAAACAAGGTTATTACGCTGTTCCAAGTTTCTGATAACATGAAGCAGTTCTGTGACAATTTCAAGAAGATGAAGATGCGCCAAATTGGTCAGATGGAGCTTCCTTTTGAATTTGACGAAAATGGAAGGATAAAGGAATAGATATTTGAATATTACTAACTTAAAACAAAACATTATGAAGAAGATATTAATAGCCATTGCATCATTGATAATATCGGGATGCAGCGATTATGATAATGTTGGTGAAGAATACAACATGCTTATGGTATGTAATGATGTACGTGTTACATCTCATCAAATAACAACGGATGTAGGAGTTATAACCACTCTTGACCACTTCGATGTAAAACCGATAGGATATTGTGATTGGGTTAGTTGTGCTCGTGATTATTCTTATGTGGATGTGAGAGTAGCCGAGAACAAAAGTACAGAAGATAGGGAATGTTTTGTAGAAGTGTATAATGACAGATATAACCTAAGAGATACATTTCTTGTACATCAAAGTGGAGTATTTGTTCCAAGCAATGGTGGAAATGGCGGTGGAAGCGGTGGTGGTTCTGTGACTAACACCACCAAGAGGAGATGTGCTGCAAGGACAAAGAAAGGTACACGGTGCAAGAGGACTGCCGCAAAGGGAAGTATCTATTGCTGGCAGCATAAGAAATAAAATATGATATGAAGGTGCGTATTAAAATACTCTTATCAATCATACTGACCTTATTTGGAGGGTTGATATATGTATTATATAGGGATAAGTCTCTTTTAATGTTTTCGTGGTTTGAAAGTATAGGTTTAAATAGTGTTGTTGATTACATAAGAGATAAGAATGTAATGATAGAACCTTATTATTGGATAAAGTATAATTTACCGGCAGGACTATGGTTTTTTTCTTATATGTTTATTATAGATGCGATTTGGAGTGACAGCAAAAGCGTAAACAGGAAAATGTTCATTTGGATATTGCCAGCAGTTGCCTTACTTTCTGAATTGATGCAGATATTCGGTCTATGTCCCGGAACATTTGATATATTTGATTTATTAAGCTATTTGTTAGCAATTATATTATTTAAAATAATAAAGTATTATGAGAAGTAAAAACATTATTTCTACCATTGTATTGGGGTTTTTCGCTTTTATAGGTGGTGGCTCATTCAGTGATGGGGAATTAGTATTTTGGGGAATAACAATTTTCGTATTTGTTATTTTTGTTATAATTTATTCGTCTATTCAGCGTTCCAAGGATAAAGAGGAACAGGCGAAAAAGGACAAGGAGAAGGAAGAAGCAGAGAGGAGGAACACGAATAAGTATAATCAAGACTTGTACAACCTGTCTGAAAAGTATGGAGAGAACACCTTGGTTATAGATATACTTGGTATGGGGAATACGAAAAATGTAGATTCTGCAATAATTGTATATGAGCAAAAGAGCATTATCCGTATAATGGGTAAAATGTACAATTTTAAAGATATAATAGGAGTATCAGTGAGTGATAATCAGAAGATTGTTCACGGTCAAATGGCATCTTCTACTAAGACAAGTACTGGGAGCATGGTTGGACGTGCTGTCGTTGGAGACTTGGTAGCTGGTCCCGTAGGCTCAATCATAGGAGGCTCGACAGCAAAGAAAAATACGACATTTGTTCAAGATGATGATTCCATTGTGCATGACTACACTATACACATAAACGTAAACGACATTTCAACTCCCATTATACATATAAATACTTGGAATGATAGTGAGCTAACAAATAAGATTGTAGGTTTGATTAATGTTATATTGGTAAGGAATAAATAGCAGATAGTTAATAATAGGGTGTCCGTTGAGCGTATACCCTATTATTATGCTTAAAAACACACCGCAAAGTTTTGCGGTTTCAAAATAAATGCTTTTCTTTGCAGTGCTAAACAATTATAAGAGTGGGCAACTCTTATGTAATCCGTAAGGGTTATTTTTATGCCCAATATAGACATAGATATATCGTATTTTAGATATAGCACACGAACGGTGGGGTAACGGAAACGTCCCCAAAATTAATCTTATGATTGTTTAGCAGCCGTGACCGTGTGCTTTTTTATTTTATGCTAAACAATCAGAAATCTAATGCTTCTGCCATCCAAGTGTTCAATTCACCACAATTCGGTGAAATCAGAACAGCAGGAACGAGTGAAGACCCATTGTTTTGCCTTTCCGATGTATGTTCGGTATTAGGGCTTAGACAAGGTGATGTAAAACAGCGACTTGATAAGGGTGTGGTTTCAACCCAACCCCTTGAAACGGCTGGAGGTATTCAACAAGCAAACTTTGTAAACGAGGACGGTTTGTATGATGTTATCCTTGATAGCCGCAAACCGCAAGCGAAGGCATTTCGCAAATGGGTAACTTCCGAAGTTCTCCCTGCCATCCGAAAGACGGGCGGCTACCTCGCAACTAAATCCGACGACACTCCCGAAGAAATCATGGCACGTGCTCTAACCATCGCACAAGCTACCCTCGCCAAGAGAGAGGAACGGTTAAAGCAGCTTGAAGCGGAGAACGAACACAAGCAAGTTGTTATTGAACAGAAAGAGGAAGAAATTGTCATCAAGGACAAGGAAATTAAAGCTCTCGCCCCAAAATGTGAAAGTTTCGATAAGATAATGTCGAGTGAAGGCCTTGTCACAACCAATATGATAGCCGCATTTTTGGGAATATCGGCAATAAAGCTGAACAAGCTGTTATGCAATTGGTATATTCAGTACAAACAATCAGGCATTTACTTCCTTCATGTCAAATACAGAGGGAACGGATACACTAAACACGTTCCACATCCGTACATAGACAATGGAGTGCAGAAATCAAGGGAACACATGTATTGGACGGAAAAAGGGCGTAAATTTGTAATTGAATTGTATAACTCTAAAATAGCCTCATAATATGGAAAAGCCTATGTTTAAGAACATGGATAAGATTAAAGGTTCTATTCATGAAAGTATTGAAAGTGATAACGGTGTAAATATCACAATCGGTCAGTCTTATTCGACTACACATGACGAAGAGATGAAGATTTCAGTATGTATGGAAAAAGATGGTGATGAAATAGCCGCAATTTTGACAAAGGAGGATGCTACTCGTTTATATGATGGCTTGAAACATGTTTTAGGTCAAGCAGATTAAGGGAGAATTAGAGCCTGTTTAATAAATAATAATCAATATATTTAATTATAAACCAATTACTTACGTTATCCGAATTTATGCGGACAGCAAGAGGTATGTTTAAAAAATTAAGAAAGTATGGAAGAAAGTACGCAACACGCTATGTTTGTATTATGCATAGCCTTGAATGAGCTTGTGCTTTTCGGATTAATTGTTCGCCTTCGTTCTGAAATAAAAAAACTTGAGAAAAAGTGTAACTTGATTGAGCGTAAAAATGATTTAATTGAGAGCAAAATAACGGTTTTTAAATTACTTCGCATATTATTTCCTGGAAATAAAGGGAGCAATGTATAGCGCATCTAATACGTTAAGCTAACAACTAATTTTAAACACATAATGAAAATTCTAACGGAAGTAATGAATAGGAACTATTAATTACTAAATACTAACAATCAGAACATACATAAAATCATTCAATCATGGAAACAAACAATATGAAAATTGTAAAAATAGAAATTAGCAAAGATGCTCTTGATACCATCAAAGAGATTCAAAGCAAGGACGGTTACAACGTCAGAGAAAGACAGAGCTGCATGATGGAGGCAATATCAGACCTTACATTGTCTCTCAATACAGACGATGTAGATAAAAGAAGGTTTTGCTACATACTTACGCACTTGGCGGATTATGAGAAGCTGATAAGGGAATTGAGCACAATACATATAATCCAATAACCAAAATTGCTAAAACGGAAATGTCTAACAAAATAAAGGAGGAATATGGAAATTGGAGATTATGTCTGTGTTCTCAAAACTGATGAAAGAGGAGAAATTGTTTTAACTTGGGTTAAGAAGGATAATGATTATGGGTATCGAGTTGACATTAATGGAAAACTTGGTATTAAACCAATCTGCCCAGAAGAAGCAAAGCGAATAAAGCATAAGTATATTAAGTTTAATTTTAATTTATAACAAAATGAAAAGAATAACGGCCTACTTGAAAGGCAAAATCGAAGACATTAAGTGTGTATCACGTGAGAAGAGAGTCAACTCGGCATTGGAAGCTGCAAAAATCAATTTTGAAGAACAGATTTCTGATGCTGATATAAAGATTGACAAGTTGATGAGAGAACTCGGAACGACCGATGATGTTCAGTCAATCATCCAAAAGATTTCTGACTGCATGGATGACAAGGAGGAATCGAATCGTGGAATTAAGCGGTTGGAAGAAATCAAGGCGTTTATGTATGAGGAAATTCAAGAAAACTAATATTATGAATTAATTGCCACATATTAGCATAAGAGCACGTTGAGGATTGACCAACGTTTCAAATGAAAAGGCACTCTACTTATCGCAAGCGGAGTGCCCCTTTTGTATAGATTGGTTCAGAAGCTACTGCATTACAACGCGCAAGGCTGGTCCCTTGGAATTTGGACTTGGTGCAAACACACGGTCTATCCTGTCCGAAAGGATTTCCAAATACCTCGTCTGCGCCCTCAACTCAACAATCATGGGGTTAGATTCGCCCGATTGGGATTCTAAGCTGTAGCGGGCTTCTAATAGCACTCTGATTGCGGCTATGTCAGTTGTCTGTTGATTGACAAAGAACCTAATAGAATTAAGTAATGCTTCAAGAGCTTCTGCTGTGGTTTCTGATACACCTTGTATTCCTTGTTGAAGTGCCGACAATTCAGATTTCTGCCCTACACTTGTGCCTTTGTATCCTAATGTTTCCATAAGCGCAAGCAAATCTTCATTTAATCCTTTCAATGCGCTTTCTCCAAGAGCCTGGATGTTTGCAAGCTCTTCTTTAGTGAGGTTAATCCCTCCTACGCTCCCCTCTGTAACGGATTCATCTATTTTCTCAAACAGCTCCTTCAAACGCCCTTGCGCAAGTCTCATTGTAGCTTGTTTGACGATAAGATTTTCAATAAAACTATCAAAGTTTTCATTAAGGGCTTTTAGTCCATCTTCTGTTTCATTGAAAGCATCCATCCATGCTTGAACAAATGAAGAGGCGGCATCCTTATATTCTGACTCCCCACCTATACCTCCTAATTCTAATTTCTGTTGGTCTAAAATTTCTTGTCTTGTCTTTTTCAGTTCATTTATAGCATCATTCCATTCATCAATACGGTCTCTATCAGAATCTTTCTTTGCCTCTTCTGAGTTAATCATATTTTCATATGATTCAATCTGTTGGTCTAAATTGGCTATTGTATCTTTGGTTTGTGTACGAAGATCATCTGCACTCCAAGCGGCTTCCATCTTCTCCTTTAACTCATCGTATGCCCTACCAAGTGATTCTATATTCTTTATTTGCCGTTGGATTTCACGTTCTTTCTTCTTGTTCTTATTGCCAATGCCGAATATGCTACCGATGGTATTGCCTATTCCGGCAATAGTTTTCATTCCACCTGTAACCATACCCAAAACATTACCTGTAGCATAAGATGATGCAAATTCTCCTGCACCACTGAAAGCTTGAGACATTCCATTTAATGATTCAGAAATTTCTTCTGGCACATCAACACCGAAAGATGAAAGCATAGAAGAAACTTCTCCAAAAGCAGAATTGAATTTATCTATTTTTTCTGCATTTTTTTCAAATGCTGCACCGAGGTCTGCTATAGCTTTTTGCTTATCTTCTGGTTTTGCATTTTTCAAGTCTTTAAAAGCTTCAACAATTCCCTTGATAGGGTTTCTGTCTAGTTTTTCACCTTTCAGCTTTTCAATCTGTTCAATTATTGTTTTCAACTGTTCTGGCGGCAAACTTTTGAGAGACCCTCTAAATTCCTCTAATTTCTCGAGAATACTATCAATAGCTGCCGTTGAAGAATAGTCAAGATTTTCAAATAGCTTGATGTATTCGTCTGTATTTTGAAACGCCTTCCAAGTATTTTCATCTGTCTTCTTATCGTACTTATTTTTAAGATTGGATTCAGCTTGCGCTCTCTGCTCATCTGTAAGGGTTGCTTTTGCTATATTTGCCTTTTCTTCGTAATACCACTTATCAAGCTGTAATTGTTCTGAAAGTTGTGTTTTATAATCCTTGAGAATCCTAATAGTAAGGTCTGTGCTTTCCTTATCACGCTGTTGCCCCAGCTTTTTAAGTGCTTCATCGTAACCCTTTTGGTCTGCCTTACTTAACTGTCCATTTTTATCACGTTTGGCTTCATATTCATCACGTATCCCTTTTTCTACATCATCCAATGTCTTTGCAAGTCCGGGGAACAACTGTTGAACCTCCGCTTCGGAAAGCCCTGCATCTTTCAGTTTCTTGTGCAAGTCCAACTGGTTGAACATATCTTCAATGTTCTTCTTGGTCTTTTCAAGCTGTTCTTTCAGGTAGTCCTGTTGAATACCGATTTTAAGTTCTGCAATTTCCTTTTCAAGCCCAGTTCTTTTTGCGGCATTCTTTACGTCATTAGGAATCTGTTTGAGTAACTTTTCAAGCGCATCAATCATTCCTTGCTTGGTCGGAATAATATCTTCCGCTTTGATAACTTCTCCCATTTGTGTAAAGTCCAAAGCACCTTTGAAAGCCGAACGTGTTTCCTCTATGGCACGGTTCTCTCCCATAAGCTGATTCAGCTTTTCATATCTTGACTGCATTTCTTTTAGGACGGAGATACGTTCTGCCCAAATATCACGCTCGGCACTTGAGCGACTTTTATTTTTGTCGCCACCAAGTTCATTATACAGGCGATTAAGTTCTTCTAGTTCGGATTTTACCTTGTTTGTGTCTTGACCATATTCGGGATATATGGTAGATTGGCTTTTCCGAATTATTTCGTTACGTGTGTCAATCTCCGTCTTAATGCGTTTCTTAAACTCCGCTTCCGTTTCCCCACTTCGTATATTCCAATTAGCTTGTATGTCAGCATTTCCATTAATTCCAAGCAGGAATTTCTTGATGCTGTTTTGAAGAGGATTAAGGTTAAGACCATTAATCTGTTTTTCAAACTCCTGCAACCACACTGCCCCTGAAGTATCTCCCGATTCTTTGGCTTCCTTGGTCAGTTTGTCAAAGAGTTGTTTGAGCTTGGTTTGTGTCGCTTTCTGTTTTTCTTCCTCAAAGAAGAAACTGTCATTGAACAATTTGTTTATGTAAGCGGAATCTACCTGCACATCCGAACCAATCGCTTTCAGTACCTTCTGTACGAGTTCCCTTGCGTATTCAAGTTCATCCTTAGTGACTTTTGTATTTTCTTTTTGTGAATCACGGAGCACATCGTAAGCGTTCATCGCATTTGCAACCATCTTTTCTGTAGCATCTTTCTGCTCTTGGTATCGTTGCGCAGTCATGCTGATAGAGCCTTTACTGAAACGCTGTTCAATGGATTCTACTTGGCTTATGTATGAACGTGTGCTTTCAAACCAATCCTTAAACTCACTACGTTCAATCTGAATATTATCGAATCTGAACTTGTTAGCACCGCCAAACGAATTACCCGACAACTGAGTGAAGTAGTCGCTTAAATCAATGTTGCCCAACCCTGTGTATTGCTCTACAACTTTTTCAGTCTCTTCACGAAGTTGCTTAGTTGACGTTATAGCACCACTTAATAATTTTTCTTGTACTTGGCTCAATATACCGCTAATTTCGCTCCAAGATACTTTCATCCCGTGTTGTTCATCTATTATTTCAGAGATAGCTTTTGCGGTTTTCTGTTGGTTGGAATACATTTCTTTGTTTGCATCCTGTCCAACTTCATCAATCATTCTTTCTTTTGTCTTTGCGTTGATATATTGATGTATCAGCTTGATGGCTTCATTATAATTTCCGTTTAACGCCTTAATCCCCTCTGCGTTTAGGTATTGTTCGGGCAGTATGTCTGAATACTTCTTTTTCAGTTCTGCAAGTGCCTTGTTGTGTTCTTGGTATGATTTGGTAGAATCTGTAACAACAGAAGCCAACTTTACATAGTTATTTGACGATTGAACGACACTAAAAGCCCCCTCTGCTGCTATGCCGTCAAGTGCTTCTTTCAGTCTGTTTGTATTTTGAATTACTTCGTAAATAGCTACACCAACGGCTGTAATAACGGCAAGAATAGCACCATATGGATTCTTGGCTACCGCCATATTTAAACCGTTCTGTGCAGCTGTTGCCCCTACCGTTGCAGCGGTTTGTGTACGAGTAGCCATAATTTCCTTGAATTTGAGGGATATTCTCGTTTTCTGCATAGCTATGCCCTTTGTCATATAGATTCGTTCTGCAATCCACATTGCGCCTGACACAGTCTTAAAAGTGCCGTATGCCGTTATGATAGTTTTCAACACAGAGGCAACCGTGCGCCAATTTTCTAATAATGTATTTGCAAGGTTGATAGCTGTAGAGATAGACAAAAAACCTTCTTGATTGGATTTTCCTATCTCATTCTGCATAATGGATATTACGTCTTTCAGACGATTTATTTGTCCGTGAAGTGTATTTACCTGTACCTCTTGCATATTGTAGAACAAGCCACCTTTGTCGGTCATTCTTTGGAATACGGCTTCGACATCTTCAAACTTTACCATGCGTTTGGAAATCATATCTACAATCTGTGCTGTGGTATATGCTTCGCCTTTCACTTCCTCAAAGTACGATTGTAGTTCTCCGTACAAGTTGATACCTGCTTCCGTGAACTGCCTTACTTCCGTACCACGCAAATAAGCTGCTGCCTTGACCTGTCCGTAAGCCAAAATCAATCGTTGTATATCTACACCTAATCCAGCCGATACGTCTGCAAGCCGTTTTGTAGTATCAAAGAGTTTATCGCTTTCGATACGGTATGCAGCAAGTTGTTTTGTGAATGTAACAAGCTGCATCGCTTGGAATGGCGATTTAAGAGCTTGCTGCATGGTTTGGGAGAAAATTTTATCTGCCTTATCTTTGTCTTGCAAAATGGCACGTAAAGCAACTTGTTGAAGTTCAAACTGACCTCTTACTTCAACAATTTTTCTGATATAACCTTCAATCTGTGACACGGAGAACAACAAAGCAAGCTGACGGCTTAATTGCCCAGCCGTATCCATTAGGTTGCGATGACGTGTAGCAAGCTGCTGTGATTTAATACCTGCATCAGTCAACGCTTGGTTGTGTTTTGCGATGGCTTGGTTTATCTGTTCAAGTGTGCTTTTATAGTTGGCATCGGTAGTATTCAAAGATAAACGAGCTTTTTTCAGGTACTCTATTGCCGTGATTTGCCGTTGAAGTGTATTTGCTGTTTTAGAAAAGTCAAGCGCACCCTGTGCGGTTGTATTCTGTTTGTAGTTTTGTGCTTTTGCCAAATCTGCCGAAGCCTTATAAGCACGTCTGTCAGCAGCTATTCTTCTTTCCGTCTCTTTTTCTTTAGATTGGGCACGTTGCTCGTCCGTCTTTCGTTGCTCGTCAAGCTCCATCTTCATGTAGCGCATGGCTTCTACCGCAGCCTTTTGTTGCGGCTTTGACAAGTCCATGTTCTCAACGTATTTTTTCAAATCCGAATATCCCTGCTTCAATCCGGATATATTAAAGTTAGCAAATGAACCTTCTCCGATTTTATTGTTTCCTATTCTGTTTAGCAAATCTGCCGCACGTGAAAGGCTTTCGTTCAGAGAAGTAGTCTTTCTTGTAGTCTCTTCCGCACCTTTCCCTGCTCCTTCAAATGGATTACCTTTTATAGCATCTATCTTTTTGGCTAACGAAGTAATCACACTTTCCAATTTACTCGTATCCATTACCACACTGCCAAACCCGTTTTTCAATGCATCTGCTGCTGTATGGGCGTGCTTCTCTATCATCTCCAGCTTCTCATCGAAACTATCCAACTTCTTTAATACATCAGGGGTTATGTTGAGGAAAGCTCCTGCTTCGTTATTTGCCATATCGTTATCCTTTTTTATTAATTATGGGCATACCCAAATCATTCAAGTTCTTCAAATCGTCAACACTTCCTATTTTGCTGACCTTCTTTTTTTTCTTGTCCTTGTTCCCGTATTCTACATGGGAAAAATCAAACGAGCTTAACCGGACCTGTCCAACCGTCATTCCCCATAAATATTCGTCACGAGAGCACCAAGTGTTGGAGCGCAGAAAATCAATCATCTGCCCCCACTCTGTACGGGATATTATCAGTTTTGTTCCGTTTTCTTCGTCTTCCTCGTCAAGGTCATTTCCCTCACGGTCTGAATCACATTGGTACTCTCGAAAAAAAAATCCGTGCTTATGAGGTTAAGGATTTCACCAAGCAATAATGCCCAGTCCTTTATGTCGTAATCTCTCCACATCAAAAGGTCAAAGACCTTGTGGTAGTCATCTGATAGTTCTTTTTTCTCATAATCAGAGAATATCCTGTCCCTGTCATTGAGAAGTGCAAGCGTTATCACGTGTGCAACTGCCGGTAGATTTACTGAGAACTCTTTGATAACATCTCCCATACTTAACTTCTCTCCCTTCACAATCTGACACGCTTGTTCGGCTATAAGCCATTGAACACCGGGCTTCAATCCTTTAATACGCCACTCCGTACCGTGAAGTTTTACAATACTTGGGCTGTCATTCATTATCCTTGCCAAACGTTCCATTGACTCATCAGATATAGGAGTACAAGCCGTTACAACATTTGTCTTTAGTCCTGTATCTTTTTTCTTTGCTCTATATACTGCCATGATTATAAACATGAAGGGCGGCGGCATATAAGCCTACCGCCCGTAAACACTCTAGTTATCTATTATGAACAAGTTTTATTTGGGTAAAGTATAAGCTGAATCTACATAAAACGGCGTTCTGATAGTTTTCTCTCCATCAGCGATATTTGCATCATACGCTGTTCCTGCAAGGTTGATACGACCCACATTAGAGTTCAAAGATTCAAGCATTAGTTTTGAGTTAAGTTGGACTTTTGGAACCACAAATGCAGTCATCGTTTCCCCTTCCTCAAACACTACGTCAATCTTTGCATACAATTTCTTGTATTGAGCCGGAGCAAAGTATTTGGTAGAGACAGTAGTTCCTGCCGTAAATCCCATGAGAGCGACCAATAGGTCTTTTTGTGTATCTGCAACCTCAGCTGTAAATTGGTATTTGCCAAGCTTCACGATGGAAAGAATGGGGCTGTCGGAAGTTTCGCACTCGATGTCGTTTACATCGTTATCGTCTTGAGCGATTGAAGTGGTATCCTCAACTACATCTTCAAGGATATAAGAGTCGCCCTTTGGCACATCGTCTTGTTCAGAGCCAGTGAACAGAGTTGCCACGATGTAAGAAGGCTTGATGAATTTTTTGGCTGTTGCGCCAGTATTGTTTACTGCCATAATTAAAAAATGTTATCCTGTTAATAATCTGTTTACCTTATTGTCACTTCTATATTTATCACGTTGTAGTAGTAGTTCCTATTTTGGTCATAATCTGCATCACGGAAATTTACATCAATCACATAATGGGGGTCTTTACATGATTCAATAGCCTTGTCAAGCGCAAGTTCCATTTTGTACAGCTCCTTCACGGGTTTCGTGCCGTGACTGTCAACTGATTTTGCGTACAAGAACACGTTGGCAGAACCTTTGGCATAAGCTCCGTAATCTTTCATGGAAAGCACATCAACAAGCACCATTTCTTTCCAATTGCTTTCAACAGTGGCAGGCATATTCCCGATGAACAGGTTATCGGATATAGCCGCTTTTGTAAGCAGCATGGAAAAAAAGTTTTCCACTTTTGATGTTGTCTTGTATTTACTATCCATATAATCAGTATTTACCGTTCTTTATAATTCCAAAAGTTGAACCTTTAATTCTGTTACTTAATGCTTTGAGTTGGTTTTGAGCAATGGCGATTACCTCATATTTGTACTTTTCCTGTAATATTTGTCCGTATGGCATTGCGGCTACTATCACAAGGTCAATTCCATCATGAGGCTTATATTTACGTTCAAGAAAATCCGTTATCGCATCACGTCCGTATAGCGGCTCTCTCTCCCAAATTCTTGGGGCTAATGCGTATTTCGTTTGATAACCGCTTTTGGATAGTCTACCATTAACATATATTCCCCATCCGTAGCTATCATGAAGGTTGTCTGTATCATTTTTATAAGTAACCCTATTCAATTCTTCTGCAATTATTTTGTCAGCTTCTTCCGATAAGAACTTTATAAGTTTATTCAATGAATCTGTTTTAACCTTCTTTGCCATAGCCTATACCTCGCTCATTTTAATATCAACCGAGCAACCACCAAGTTGACTATATTCAAGCCCTATAACCCTGCCTTGGATTGGTATTGCATAATCCTCGCATTTAAAATTGGTATTGAAACGTATAGGTAGCTTCTCACCAACTTTGCACGGGAAAAATACTTTATAGTCAGCCATGATAGTACCAGAATTAATCAGCTTTGCAGCCTGCTGTATGTCACATTCAGTTTCAAGAAGGATGGTCTCTCCCGTAGTGGGGACTTCGGGAGAACTATCCGTCTTTTCATTCCCAAGCATGTCACCGTCACCGAGAAGGTTCCCGTCTTCCGGCTTATTCGTTATCACGGTGTAGAATGTGCCATGAAACGGGTATTCTGCTATTGCTTTTCTTTTGAGACGCATAAACTATACATCTAATGAATTTTCATTGACCCAACTCATACTACCCGAATCCATGCTTTTCAACGCTTCTTCTTCACCATACTTTTTGTACAGTGCTTTCAGACGGTCTTTCAAGTTTTGGATTATGGCAGCCGTTACCGTCTCACTACCTATGTCCTGTCTGTAACTGCCATGTTGGAGTGATGATGAAGCCACAGACCACGGACCGCTAATGACAAGTTCGTACAGTGCGATAAGGCAATGGTCTTTAGTGCATTCATCTATTTCAGAACGGTCTGAAATAAACATCAAACCGTTTTCGTATGCGATATTTTCAAGCGCATCATCTTCAAAGACAAATCTCGTAAGCCCATTGAGGTATGCTATCGGGTCAAATGATTTTTCCATAACTACTACGCAATGTATTGTACATTTAATCGTCTGTCTGACTTGTGTCTACAATTACGTGATTACGGAATGTTTTCAGTGCAGGACAAGCTGACATCATTACATCAGTATGCCATTCCTTATACAGCCCGTTGTTTGTTGTTGTATTCACAATCGTGCAGAGACCATCGTTAGCCTGAGCAAAAATCTTGGTTATTACGCTTGAACCATACTTATCAAACATCTGTTTGTCTAGGTTATTGGTGTATTCAAACTCACAAGCATATCCGGCAGGGCGGAGAACAGCAATCTTATCGTCCCAACCTTGTACGAATGTGTCTCCGGTATTGGTAAGATTACGCTCACGTTCTTCAACAATTTCAATTGGAGATACACCGGGATAATCACGGAAAGCAGCTAAGAACAACTCTCGTGTAGTAGGTGCAGTAGCGGTTGTTGCGATGTAAGCTAAAGGATTTTTCTTGAAACTTTCAATCAATTCCTTAACTTCGGCATTTTGCAGCATTACTTCGTAAAACATCTTGCGTGTAACCTGCCATACCATTGCACCTTCATACCCCCATTCTTCACGATATTTTTTCTCCTTTTCCGCCATTTGACTGAGAATCTTACATTTTTCGTCTGTCCAAACTACTGTGCCAGCTTTAGTAAAGTTCTCTGTTGGTATATCAGCCTTATGCAACGGAGCTTGAACGCCACGTGCGATATTTCGGTAGTCAATATGACCTTTAGACATTAACTGTGCAGTCATGAAGTTCATGGTTGCGTCCGCACTATCAAGTTGGGACTGTAATGTATGTACCCAAGCGGCTACCAAATCGGCATCGTTTCCAAACAACTCAAACTGTTGTTCTTTTGCTTCACGTTCCATAGCTGTTTCAACGAAACCGGGAGCGATAAAATCAGGGATGGATGCGGTGTACCAGTGCAGACCGTCCTTATCCATTTGATTACTGTCACCAAGAGGTGCACGCAAATCCATCAAAGGAGCGGCTTTCAAGTCACGTCCTTTCACAGAAAAAGTAGCGATGCCATTAGGAGCGGTAGGTGTGGGAGCACCAGCTTTTACACCTTGAGTCTTGTACCAACCATAATTAGTGTATAGCAGACCTTCTGTATTGACAAAGGATTGCAAGAAACGTTGATTGGTCTTGTCTGAAAAGAATCTTGCATATCTGCTGTTATTAAAATCAAATTTAGGCATAGTTTCGTCAATTTTAAATGTTAAACCAACCCTTAACCTTGCTCTTGTTCAAAGCTTTTAATGCAGCCGAAAGAGGTTGCATACGGTCTTCGTAGAGGAATACATCTCCTAATGCCAATGCAGGAGTGATAAGGTATCTTGCACCATCGAAATCATCTTCGGATGCAGCCGGGTCAAAAACAAAATCAAAGTCGCAGGGAAGATATGAGTTAGGATTAGTAACCATAGCTTCTTTACCAGCCCCTGCTTCTTTCGCTTCAACAAGAACAGATGAAGTTGTTAATGCTCCGAGGGTTGCGCTCAATGTAACTTTCCAAACATCGCCAGCCGTTCCGTCAGTCGTTTTTTCAACGGCTGTGACTGTTACTGCTGTTCCTTTCCCTACCAATGTGGTAGGAGCAACCATGAGAACGTCCCCTACAAACGGAATGAGGGAATACCCGTCTCTTTTCAAGTAAATAACCGTATCAGATGATTCTGATGTAGCTTTTGCAACTGCATACGATTTTAGGATGCGTATTTCGCTTCCATTAGAACCATTACTGGGAATATATTCAGCGAGCGTTCCGGCAAAAGCTCTTGCATTACCTTTGAATGGGTTTTTAACAATTCCACCACTGGTAGGAAATACAAGTGCGTCTTTCCCGCTCATCTGCAGCTTCACGAAGACATAGCGATGACCACCAATGCTTCCGCGAGCCTGAACCAATGCTCTACCGGGAAGGTAGCCACTGTTCAATAGGATTTGCTGATAGAAATCTGACATTTTCTTTTTGGTTTAAATGATTATTATTTTTCTTCTCTGTGCGACTGCTTCCTTACGACAGCAACCACATCGGCAAAGTCATCGGTCTTTTCCTTACCGCCTCCCGTGCCGCCCGGAGTGATGTAAGGTGGAGTGTTAGCATTAAACTTATTGTAGCTCTTGACCAGTCTTTCTGTAAGAGCGTCAACGTCAGTTTCAGAATCAATGTGAATCAGTTCAAGCTGGTCGTTAATCCAATCCTCGTTCTTGACTTCTTTCCCTTTTAAGGCTGATTTGAGTTGATTGCGTTTCTCGGAAATAGTTTTGGCTCTTTTCTCTTCCTCACGTTCTGATTTCAAGTCTTGGAGTTCTTTGAGCAACTTATCCAGTTTGCTTTCGTCTCCTTTGTTATCCTTGTAATCATCCTTATCTCCCTTATCATCCTTTGCGGGGTGATTCTTTTCCCACTCCTTTACGAATTTTGAATTGTCGTTCCTGATGTTGTTGTCGTCCTCTTGGAAGTCCTCCAGATAATCGGCAACCGCATCATCCAATTCCAACTCGTCATTACCACTCGCTTTCTCCAACCGCTTGTAGATCCTTTCCACCTTGCCGTTGAAACTTCTCTCACTCATCGCCAAGTTTTTCTTGCCGTTGTTAGTGATTCCTGCTTTCAGTGCTTCTGAAAGCTGTTCTTTCGTAAACTTCATACACTATATGTTTTATAATGATTATATGCGAAAGTAATGCTTTAACAAAAAGATATAACTATAAAAAAATCACTGTATTTATCACTATGATAAATAGACATTGGTTTAAGTATATATTACCTTGTTATTAAGAGGTATTTTTGCTTTTGATGAAAGAGCAAGAAGTACATAATGCGATAGTGAAGAAGCCTTTCCCAGGTTTCCAAACCTACTTTGCTTCAACGAACGTGGATATATGTTTCGGTGCCGGCGGGGTCGGAAACGGGAAGTCATACTCTCTTGTTCTTGGATTCGCTGAACCGTTAATGCTTGACCCTGATTTTAGATGTTTAATAAGTCGTAGAAGCCTTGGGAACCAAAAAGCAGGAGGAGGATTTGTTGATACATTCAAGGACATATTCGGGGAATATGTAAAAGTTAAAGAGGCAGACACGCCACGTATATCATTTCAAAGTGGAGCGTACTGCGATTTGACTTATATAGACCCAACGAATATAGACAGAATGAGGGAGCGCGCGAAAGGATGGCAGTACGATGCGATTGCCATTGATGAGCTTACCGAAATGCCTTGGGAGGTATTTACGTACATTCAATCCCGTAATCGTGGAAAAAGCAAAACATTCACGGGGAAATTCCGTGCGACATTCAATCCTAAACGCACCCATTGGACGAGAAGATTCATAGATTGGTATGTTGGAGTTGACGGGAAGGGTATCCCTGATAGAATAGGAAAAGTCAGATTCTTTTTTGTTGCTGGGTCTACCGTTGATGATGTGATTTGGGGAGATTCAAAAGAAGGAGTTTACGCTAAGTGCAAGATACAGATAGACAGTTTGATTAAAGACTTGAAAGGTAAAGCAAAATATCAAGACTTTATCAAATCGTTTACCTTATACGAGGGTACAGTTGATGAAAATGAAGCTCTAATGGAAGGCAATGCAGGGTACGTTGGTTCAGTTGCCGCTTCTGGTACACGCTCTGCTGCTGGGCTTATCGGTGTAAACTATAATGCAGATCCAGATTCTGACGAAAAGATACCTATCCCTTCCACTTCCGCACAAGGCGTGTTCAACAACAACCCTGCCGTAAACGGTGACAAATGGATTACCGTGGATTTGGCGGATTACGGTACGGATAATCTCGTGGCTCTAGCATGGGATGGATTTCACGCATACGACATTCTCATTCTTAGCAAGTCCACTCCGAGAGAAAACGCTATGGCAGTGAAGACATTTGCATTTGAGCATGGAACAGCCGAAAGCCATATCATTTTTGACGCGACTGCCGGAAGGTACTTCAATGATTACATTCCCGATGCAGTACCTTATATCTCGCTAAATAAACCTTTCGGGCTTTACCAACTTACCGCAATGACAGTCAAGGATATGTGCTATATCAGATTATGCAAGATGATAGAGGAAGGCAACTTGACATTTGACGATAAACTTGCCGTTCAGACTTACACCCATCAAAACTTGAAATACAAAGTGACGGTTGAGAACGAGTTTATGGAAGAATGTTCCGTTGTGCGGTTTGACGATATGCAGAGTGGGAAGAAGCGGCTTTGGAACAAGAAGAAAATGAATCAGATGTTAGGGAAAGGCAGGTCGATGGACTTGTTAGACCCATGCGCTATGAGAATGCTTCCGTGCGCTAACATTGAATACGGGAATGAGATTCAAGCAGGGTATTACAATCACGAAGAAGAAACCAAACAAGCGTTCCATGCACAGACAGAAGGAAGTATTTACGATGAACATTTATGGTATTAGGTTAGGAAATGATTAGTTACAATGATATAAAGGATATTCTCAATTCCCTTAAAACAGAAGGAATTGAAGCAAGGGTAAGAGATGTTGCCTATTTGGTAATGTGTGATTCTTTCGTAGATAAGGATCTTGCTGCAAAGGTTGCTTACCAAGAAGATGAAAAGCCTTCAAACAAGGTGTTATCCATGCTTGCCGAGAAACTGAAACCTTTCGGCATCGGTGCTATCACTACCATATCTAAAGATGAGAACCGAGAAGCGTTGCTGAAAGAAATATCGGAGATGAAACAGATTGCTGACGATGCGAAAGCAAGTGGAGATTCAGACACTTTTATCAAAGCAAGTAAGGTCGTGTTGGATGCACGCGTGAAGCTGAACGATAAATTCAATATTGAAGAGGAAGAGGGGCAGAAGCGAATAATCGTTGTTCCGCAGAAGCACGACATTATCTGCAAATGGACTTCGAGAGAGTGTTCTGCAATGCCGAGCAAGGAAGCCTGCATGAAGTATTACAACCTAATTGATGCGGAAAAATGACACGGGAAGAGAAAAAAACATATCTATTGCGGAACGTAAATGCCTTGTTGCAGAAGAAACCGTTTTTCAGAGGAAGTGACACTTGCTCTACAAACGACTATTCCGACGGTCAGTCCGCAGCTATTACCGATACACGCACGGCAAGGCTTCCGAATGTAAAAAAGAATATCGTTTCGCAGGAAAAGTTTCTGAAAGAACTTGACCCGATGAGCCATGAGGTATTATTTGATCAAAACTTGCCGAGCATTTGCGTGAAGTTAGAAGATGGGGGATATCAGGAAATCAAGTTCCAGCGCACGGCATTAGCTTTCCAAGAACAGATACTGGCGAGCCACGTAATCTACCTTTGCGGGAATCCCTGTACATTGTCTTTAAGAGGTGGCACTCCTTCCGAGAAAGATAAAGCCAACTATTCCACAATCAAGGAGTATTGGGTAGACAGGAATATGGATGGATGGCGTACAAAGGCAGTCCGTTCGCAACTTGCAACAGGCGATGCAGGACTTCTGTTTTATTATGACTATAAAGGACGTATCAAGTGCCGCCTGATAAGTTATGAAGATGGTTACGTAATCATATCACACAATGACAACAACGGTGACAGGCTTCTTGAAAGTGTCTACTATGCCGATGCGGACGGTGTGGAATACATTGACAGTTACGATGATACCTACATGTACCGTATGCACACACCGATAGACGGTGAAGAAGCAGGCGAGGACGGTTTTGTAAGAGAACTTCCTATATTGCACGGTTTCAGCGAGATACCATTGTGTACCAAACGCGGTAATGTGGCGTGGAACAACGGCCAGAGCCTTATCGAGATTTACGAAATTATCTACAACATCTTCTTTGTCATTCAGAAACGGAACGGCTGGGGCATTCTGTATATCAAAGGCAATTTGTCAGAAACGACAAAGAAACTTGCAGGGAGTATCATTTTGCAAGACAAGTCAATGGACAATAACGGAAGTGCAGAGTTCAAAGCACCGCCCAGCCCGCAAGGTATGCTTGACAGTCTGCAAGATTTGTTTGAGAAGATACAGATAAACACCTCATGCACATTTCTTTTGCCTAAAGATGTCAAGTCAAGTGGTGACATAAGCGGACTGGCTATTACGCTGACCCGTGATTTAGATTTGAAGAATGCCCAGCAAGGGGTTATCGAGTGGCAGAATTTTGCAGACAAGATGATGCGCCTGTTCAAGGAGGGATTAGCCAAAGAATTGGTGAAAAAAGGCGAGAACGTAAACGCCATTACAGAATTTGACAAACTTCGTGTCAGCTGTAAGTTCAAGATATGGCAGCCGTTCAGCGCAACTGAGTATAACAACATGCTTATCTCAATGAAACAGGCTGGTATTCTCTCCACGAAAACGGCTATTGAAAAGAACACGGAGAGCACACCCGATGAGGAGCAACGAGTGACTAAGGAAGTTAAGGAAGCAGAAGAAAAGGTGATTGCCCAACAGCAAGCCAACAAAACGAGCAAGCAGGAAGGAGGTAATAATGAATAAACAAATGATAAACATAGATGCCAACTTCATTAAAGAGATTGCCAAAATGCAAGAGCGAATTGATGAAACAGATAACGCAATTTTCAATCTATTCATGAAGATACAAGACGTTAATCGACTTGATATTATGTATGATGGTGAGAATAGAGATCTGTACCATCACATTTATATGTTCATCGAATATGTCCTGCATAAGTTTCCAAATATATACGAAGAATTCAGAGAAAACAAACAACACAAGTAATGGAGAAACAGAGCCTATACATATACAAGCTGGATGCACATGGGGAAAAAGTCAAGTTTCCCAACGAAACCATGTCTGCAAAGCTGGGTGAATACACTTACACGGCACAGCGCATGGCCGGCACTCCTACGCTTACCGCCACGCTCAACTATCCGTCTTGCTTGGATGAAGAGTGGACTGGAGAGGAATTTGTGGAATTCAGAGGTGAGAGATACTATGTCGACCAAACCCCTACATCTTCAAAGGACAACAAAAGCATTATGTATAAGCATGAACTCCAGTTCGTTTCAGAACGTATCGTATTGGAGAACGTGTATTTCATGGATGTGGTGACAACTGGAACAGATACTTATCATTCCAACTCTACTTCTGTGAAGTTCATGGGAGACATAAACGAGTTTGTAGGTCGCCTTAACGCTTCAATGGCAAAATCGGGTATCGGATATTCGGTAATCATAGATGATGATATTACTTCCGATTCCAAACTTGTTTCACTTGACAATGTGTACCTTGCAGAAGCGTTACAATCCATATATACCATATACGAACTTCCTTATTACTTTGTAGGTAAGGTTTGTCACATAGGATATACAGAGAATGTAATTTCTACTCCCTTCGAGTATAAGAAAGGGCTTGTATCAATAAAAAAGACAAACGCCAATTATAAAATTGTCAATCGCGTTACTGGTGTTGGTAGCTCTGACAACATTCCTTTCTACTATCCGAATGATGATGAAAAAGGTACTATAGAACGTACACAAAACCTTATGCCTTCCATTTACAGACAAACAAATGGAGCAGAAAGATTCTACAATGCGCTTAACGACACGTATAAGATACCCGGTACAAATGATTACTACTCTTTCAAAAATACATTTTCTTCTAAGAAGGTAAAAGAGATAAAGGTAGATTTCAGCGATATAAAGCCTACTATAGAAAATGTGACAAACGCTTCGGGACAGTTATTTGGTGAGATTGCGGATATTGCTTTTGATGCTAATGATAGTGACGAACTCGGAACCGGAGAAGGGAATAATATATTCAATGATACAGATGAGTATGTACATTCTTATTTCTACATAAAATTACATATATATAATGGAGATTACGGCTTTAACCTGTTCGAACAGGGTTTGGAGGGTGGCACAGCTGTAATCAATATGACTACGGGTAATTGCGCTGCTTGCGAGTTTGAAATAGGAGTTACCTATAAGGACAATGAACCGGAAAGGGCATTCAACCCTGTATTGGTGGATTCTTCCGGGAACTTACCGGCAGGAGATTTTGAGCAGAAGGTTACTTCACAACCATCCCAATATGTAGAAAGCCAACAAAACACTTCTACAAATGAAGTTTGGATTGCAGTAAAAAAGGACAATACCACTTTCGGAATTGTTATGCCTAATGCCACCAATAACTATAAGCCTTCTGTCGGGGATAAATTTGTGATTACAGGCATTAAGATGCCCAAGTCCCTTGTACTCGCTGCTGAGAAGAGATTGGATGAAGCATTGATAAAGTATATGTCAGAGAATAATGACGAAAAATTCACATTCTCCGTCAATTTTTCCAGAGTATTTCTTGCAGACAATATTCAATTAGCAGAATTACTAAATGAGAATGTTCGCATGTATATAAAATACAACGAACATGAGTATCTTATGTATGTAAATTCATTTACTTGTAAAGCGGACAAAAATTGCTTATATGACATATCTGTTGAATTAACAGACAAATTATCTGCAAATGTTTCTGCATTACGAAGTACTATTACAGAAATTGCAGGCGATATCATAGGTAATACATTGGGAGGGAATAGTATTTCTACTACTGATATCTTAGCAAAAGTCTCTCGACATTTTCTCAGTAAAACACAAGATGACCGTACCCCGCACAAGTTATCCTCTGACAAAGCTTTTGAAATAGGGAAATTTGTCAGTGGTAGTACAGGTGGTATCATAATGGTTGATAAGGAAACAGGTCAAACCTATGCGGAGGTTGATAAACTGAAAGTCCGCATGAAAGCCTATTTCGAATCACTGGAGATACAAAATGTAAATTCTGTAGGTGGAAAGATAGTTCTAACTCCGGGTGGTGCTGTTACGCTTATTGATGTTTGGACCAAGGGCACCATTGAACAAACGCCCATACTTTCAATGGCAGACGGGAATCCTATATTGCTTGCAGATGGCAGTGAACTCCAATTGATGGATAAAGAAACGGTAGACAATGGCGTCCCCGAAGGCGTGTACAGATGTTTCTTCCTTGCCGAACAGGACGGTGTGGAAGTGGAGAACCGCTTCCGTGCAGGTTTCCAGGTACAGAGCAAAAACTTCAACATACAAAAACCGGGAGAATACCAACAGGTAGCGAACCATTATTATTGGCGTTTATGTGTAGGGGCAAGCAAAGAGCCTATCAATGTCGGCATATACAAATTACACTATATTGACCTCAGCATGGCGGATTGCGACACAGGCAGTGACATTCCGGCAAAGGGTGATACTGTAGCCCACCTTGGTGCACGAATCAAATGGAAAGGCATTGACAACAAGGACGTGACGGATGAAAGCAATATTGACGCACAGAATGCCATTGTTTTCTCTTCTACCGATGTGTTCAGCCCGAGTGTTACTCTGTATCACGGTATAGACTCCTACTCCTACTTGAACAAGGAGTATGTTGAGTATGGCGTAGACAAAACTAACAACAAGGCGTTTTTCCATGTATACGGTGATGCGTATATTGGGGACCGTGATGGTAACAGCTTTGTTAAGTTCACCCAAAGTGAAGGCGTGGAATTGAAAGGAAAGCTTCACATTCAAGAAGGCTCCACCGGTTCCGCCAATCTGACCGACCTTCCCGATGAGATATATAATGCCGTGCATCTAGGGTCGGTAAACCTGTTACGGAATAGCGGATTCACCGGTGACTATGAGAGTGAGCAACTGTCTTCTTCCGATGAGCTTATGCCTGACAAGGAACTATATAGCAAGCAATTAAAGTATTGGACAGGTGTAGCTACCGTATCCGCCGATAATGATGCCGGTTCCGGGTATTCCGCCGCAATCGGCAGCCTGTCACAATCGGTGGCCTTAATTAAAGGAGAAAGTTATGTTATATCATTTAAAGCAAAAGGTACATCAGTGGCTGTTTCGTGTGGCGATTTCAGCACAACTCAGCCTCTTACGTCCGGTTATCAGAGGTTCACATTTAAATTCAACTTTAACGGTGCAGGTATTTTCATGCTCAGTGGTACCGCAACCGTTTGTGAACTTCAGCTAGAAAGAGGAACTATCGCGACCGATTGGAAGCCATCCATCCTGGATAATGATAAGTCCATGGCAGGTTTTCAGGCTATCAACTATATTGCCAGCGCGATTAAAGATGGATCTGTGGATATCCTTGGTGGCCTGATTTTAGCCAACATGATCCAATTGGGTAATTATAAGGATGGCAAGATGCAGAAGGTTACTGCCGGAGTGAGTGGCATATACAATGATGATGATGATGTGGCGTTTTGGGCAGGTGGCACGCTTCAACAGGCTATATTGACCGTAATGAGGTTTCGTGATGATCCCAATTACCAGCCTACTGATGCGGAGTGGGCGAACATGGCGAATTTTGTTGCCTCTCATGGCGGTAATGTGTTTTTAAAAGGATATATCTATGCATTAGGCGGGAAGTTCCGCGGTATCATTGAAGCAATGGGAGGATTTTTCCGTGGAAGGGTTGAGACCTCTGTAGATGGGAAGCGAATTGTCATTGACCCGGAAAAGAATACGCTGGAAATGTACACGGCAGAAGGACACGCCACCTTGATTTTAAGGTTTGACAAATCATCGGACGAATGGGAATATGGCGATCTCATCTTGCGGAAGTACGTCAATGATCAACTGGCACTCGAAACGACTGTATATCCGGAGCGTATCAGAATACAGAATCATGTTGAAAAAACGGATATCCTGTTAAATCCCAACAACGTCTCGTTTTACGGATCTAAAGGTGAAACATTAATGGTCGGGATGAAATCGGTATATAATGGGGTAAGCGTGTCTAAGTATGTGGCGGATATAAGTTGCAGTCATTGGCCAGGTAAGGATGATGTCGGTACCGGACAGGTCTATGTGGATTATGAGACGGTGGAAGGTATTATAACTAATGGGATTTTAAAGGTGAAGAAATAATATGGAACTCAATACAGTCATTAAAACAGGTACCTGGTCTGATGCTGCCGACCGAATCAACAGTAATTTTAGCAAGACTTCCACTGAAGTCGAAAAAATAAAATTAAGCAGCACCCGCAGCAAGGGGCTATATCCTACTATCGAGGCGTTGAAGGCTGCTATACCATCCCCGGTTGTAGGTGATTGGGCTGTAGTAGGTGATACCATACCGGGACCAATCTATCAATGCAAAACAAAAGGCACATGGAGTGCCACAGGTACGACAGGAGGAGGTGGAAGTATAGACCTGTCGGGATACTTAACAGCCGAGGAAATTGACGATGTGACATCAATATAATTTTTAATCTTAAGAAAAATATGAATAAATAATTACATAAGAACAACAACAGCTCAAGTTCTTGCGGAACTTAGGCTATAATAATAGAATTATATGGCTAAAATATACAAACTCATTAAAGGTGGACAGACAATTTATCCGGCTACAACCACTGATGCAGTTAAACATCCCGGAACAGGTACTTCGATAGACGCGCTCATAAACGAGATAAATGTATCCGTGGTCTATCCGACCGGCGGTGTTACTGCCGATAATATCCAAGGCGGTAACAGATATACGCTGGAAACAGCCATAGATAAAGTTCCCGTAGGACTTAGGAGGAATGGATTGAAGGTGTCGTTTGTGGGAGTGACCGGGGAGATCGAAACATGGGAGTATCAAGGCGGAGGTTTTACCAACCGTCAAAAATGGTTTTTTGTGGAAGTTCCGTTTTTTGTTGAAAACAAATTTTATTCCTCTTTTATTAAAGAATTTTACATTGAAGGAACAACAAAAAAACTATTCGTGAAACAAATCAGACGTTCGTCAAGTGGTCAGTCCAATCCTGATACTAAGTATTGGCAGGTTGCAATATGCGATGAAGATGGTAACGTTATAGATTTCTTTTCAAATAATTATGCAGAAGATAACTACCTTGAGTTTAGCGGCTCTATTAACGAGGAAAAGATTACTGTCAAATTAGTTGTTAACTGGTCGGCCTTGCCGGAAAATTCCAATTTTGCAACCAAAGCAAGAATTGAAAAAACAGCTTACAATATAAAGAATTCTCCTTACTTATATGCCCTTTCCCAAAATATAACATTATCTGAAACAATTAACATGCAAAAGATGATGTCTAAGGAGATGGATGTTATAAGAGAAGGTTCGACTGTTATTTCTGATTCCATTCAAAAAGAAAGTGGCTATTTCTTTTTTAAAAAAACGTTTCAATTGCCGTATGTAATGGATAACACAAGTAAACTGTTAATGTACATAGCAGATTCGCAAGGTAGCAAAAAAAATATCCCTGTCACAGGTTTGTACTACACAATAGGATTTAGCGACGGTAGTACCGAATCATTCCAATTCGTGCTGGATGCACCTGTTTGCCTGTATTATAAGAAGCCTATTGCCTCACTTACCGTCTATGTAGGTTTTGACGATTCTCAGGTTTCACAGGATGATAAGCTATTCATAGAAATGCGCGAATTGTCATATAAAATTCAGAATGAGGATATCAATGGAGGCTTATACTTTAATGATTACCTACTTGGTGAAATAATCAAGGAATTTTATTACGTCAGAAAGACAGAGCAGGATAACATCGGTTTAAGGTATTTAAAAATAAGTGACAATACGATTTCGCTTGCCATAGGTAAGGATGGTAATCAAGTATCATTTATACGGGAGATGATACCCGCCAGTAAGAGAACACTCGTTAAATTCGTTGAGGATAGTGGAGGTCCCGATGCAGGGGGGTACGGGTACGCTCTATTAGATTTAAATAGCATTAAAGATGGAATGTATTCTTTCAAAAAAAACTGTAAGATGCCATGTTACGATATAACTAACAGTCCTTACATATACGCATACATAACATCTCAGAATATAAACAGAAGCGGTGAAGCCTTGTCGGTAAGAGATAAATTGCAAGCCCAAGAGAGCGTAAACGATAAGATAGAGTTTTGCAAACAGCACATCAGCAACAAAAATGCATCATTGCAAACTATTGCGTTATATTACAACCTCAGACGCAATGCCTTTACAAACAATGTGCTGTATGGGCAAGAAGAAGATTTTACCTGCGGAATAAGAAATGATGGAACACCGTGGGCTAATCAGGAAACCAATCCTTTGTATGTTAAAAAGGTTGATAATGTGTGGGTGGAAAAAGCATCTGATGAAATAGACTTGTCGCTTAACAGCGGTATATATGACATGGCAGGGAAGTTCGGTAATGTATTGGCCTTGGATTTGAACAAATATTTGAATTTTCATTTTTCCGGGGAAAATGAATTAGCCGAATTTTACAAACTTACATTTATTTCTTTGGTGAAAAAATATTATAAAGAGGTCGGAGGAGTCATAACATTTTGCTACCATGCCAACAACCCTTATGGGGACGGTTCATACGACCATATCAACAGCACATACCCGAATGCTTTTTATCAGATACTTAACGAGAAGGATGGAGGTGTCGCAAAAAAATGGTTTGATGATTTTCTAAGATCAGCCTCAGACTTTTTTAACCTTCTTGTCGATGAAGAAGGTAACAAAATTCCCATTATATTCAGGCCATTCCATGAATGCGCTTACGGTATGACTAAGTGGTGGAACAACTGTACATCAGAAGAGTATAAGGAAGTTTGGAGAAGAATGGTTAGGCATATAAATGGAATGTGTACTAATGTGCTGTGGGCATATAACCCTAGTGTCAATCCGTTATCCGGTGAAGATTCCATTTTTGAAAGATATGCGGGCGATGAATATGTGGACGTAGTTGGTTCGGATATCTATTTTAATGATTCTGTTGACTGGAGCGAAGATATAACTCCCGATATTGGCAATAAAATAGAGAGTTTTCTGCCTGTAATAAGGCGAATTGTGATTGCAGCGGAATTAAGAAATAAAATACCGTGTCTACCTGAGACCGGCAATAAATTCGCATCACGAGCTAACTTCTACACCAACCAACTATATCTAAGGTTACTGATGCAATATGATGTTAGATTAGCATACATGACAACATGGTATAATTTAAGGGGTGCTAATGATGTCAAGCCTTATTTTTATACGCCGTATATCAAGGATTCTGCCAAAGGTAGAGATTATATAGAGTTCCTTAATAAAAAATGTATTTCTAAAAATCTCAATCTTTACGAATTTAAATGAAAATAAACTGTATCAGTTGCTTTAGTGAAAAAACTCCCTGCATACCTTCTCAGGCGGGCAGGGAATCAAGATTAGCTTTCGCGTTCCGGTTAACAAGGTTTTGCAAATATAACATTAAAAATTAATCCGACAAATGATTAGTGCAATAGTTAGAGATGGCATCGATAAGAGCGTAGCCGGAGGATTGGCAGGAATAGCTACCGCATTCGTTCAGGAGAGCATAGAACACATGATTCCGTGGCTGATAGTGTCTGCTGCCGTGATTATATGTGATTTAGCCTGCGGGCTGAGAAAGAGTATCATAATGGGCGAACAGGTCCGGTTCAGTCGGGCGGTAAGGCGAACCATGGGCAAGATGGTTACATACTTCAGCTTTGTTTTCATGGTGGTTATGATAAACAAGGCATCGGGCAGCCGTTACGACATCGATATGTATTCCTGCCTGATGGTGTGTTTTTTGGAAATGTGCTCGATTATCAGCAACATACTTAAGCCGAAGGGAATCGAGCTGAATATTGTCGAAGCGTTCAGGCTGATTTTCGGCAAGACATTAAAGGTTGATAAAGAAGATATTAAAGAAGTAATTAAGGAGGAAAAGAAATGAAATTTTTTACAATTGCGGAGCTGTGCAAGTCCACGACTGCCGACCGCTTGGGTATCAACAACAGATGCAGACAGGAGCATGTAACGGCTCTTACTGCCTTGGTGGATAACGTACTGGACCCATTACGCACATGGTGGGGAAAGCCTATAATAGTAAACAGCGGTTATCGCTGCCCGGAGCTGAACAAAGCCGTCAAGGGAAGCAAGTCTTCTCAGCATATGAAGGGTGAAGCAGCCGATATCGATACGGGAGACAGACAACAGAATAAGCTGCTGTTTGAGTATATCCGCAAGAACCTTCCCTACGACCAATTGATTGATGAGAGCAACTTCGCATGGGTACATGTAAGCTTTAGGGCAGATGGTAAGAATCGGAAACAGGTATTAAGTTTATAAAATCTACAATTATGGCATTAAAGGATATAACCGGCAATTTTGCAGCATCCGGCTCCAATCAGGAGTATAAGTTTCAGCCTGCTGCGTCTACATTTGGTTTGCAATTGGTATTCGATACACATCCTTCCAAGGTGGTATTGTATCAGAGTTTGGACGGTGAGAGTTGGGTGCCGTTTGATGTCGATTACGGTGTTGGGTCGATTTGACAGAAGAACATCGAAGGTGTCATTGGTGAACAGCATATCAAGATTCAGTGCAATGTTAAGCCTGTCAAGGCATTAATTTTGGAGTGATTATGAAGGTTAACACAATATCTTTAAATTCGGTGCGGTTGAATACAATCGCACTGAATCACATTGGCGAAATCCGTTCGGGTGGCGGTGGTTCCAAGCCTTCCCCTATCCCTCAATGGATAAGGGAGCATGTTGTCTTTTATTACGATATAAAGAAGCAAGGTGCGACCAACGAAACATTGAAGGAGTCTGCTTACTTGCAAGACTTGTCGGGTAAAGGAAGGAGAATGAAGCTAAATAACTTCTTGTTCAATGATATGTCGGGTATAGATGGATATAAGAATATGCCTTTTAATCAAGATAAAGGTATTCAATTTGAAACAATACACGACAGATATGTAAGAGGTAAACTGTCTAAATCAAACGGTACGGGGTTTGGCTTTTATTATGTGAAAAATTATAATGGGAATATATTGCATGTTAATTGGCATGTAGAAGGGATAAAGGATGACAATAAAGTATACGTAATGCAATTTAATACTCAATATGATTTAAAAATTGAGTTACATAATGGCGATAATCATGTTGCATTCGATATTACAGACTCGCCAAGTCCTAATTATAGATATATCACTGTAGCTGCCGACCAACCCTACTCCACAGACATCACCATTACTCAGATACCCGAATATCCCGGTGCATTAGTGACAGATGGTGTAGATGATTACGGATTGGTAGAGAATCTGAACAGTGGAGTGAAGATGCTGTTTATGACGGTTAATCCGATGATGCTCGATAGATGTTTATATGACCAACGCTTTACATCAGGTTGGCATTTATTTGCAGTAATTACTTCAAGTGATAAGATTGCTTATAATGATTATAATACTAAAGGAAAAACTTATATTAACGGTGTATTGAATGAAAGTCAAACTTCCAATGATCTTCAAAGCAAGAAACAAATTATAACGGCAGTAAATTCAAGCGTAAATGAAACCAACTCGTTAAGTCCTTTCTTTTTCAAAATAAGATTAGGTGGTTTATATATGAAATGCGCCTTCTATAACTCCATAGCCTTCGACTCCATACCAACAGAGGCAGACGGATTCACAGAGCAAGAATTAATTGATTACGTATTAACTAATATAATTGGACAATGAGATATACAATCGTTACGATAGAATGGCTGACCCAACATGGACTGTTGGCTCTGCCGACAATGCGAAGCAACGCAGACGGTACGAAAGTAGTGCTGCATGAAGAATTCGTTAACCTCTTCCCAAGGGACTCCTTCCCCACCTACAGAATGGACGACCCCGAATTTGTACAAATCATGGAATCGGAAGAATGGAATCACGAACCGCAACCTTATAGCGCTGATTACATATTGGCTGCATCCGCACAAAACATGGTGGAATCCGCCAAAAAAACAGATACAGACATTGAGCCTGACAGACAGCGAATCTTTGAAGGTTAAATCGCTGTACCCCGATTGGGCGGAATATATAGACGAATCCTTATCTAAAGGAATGAAGGTTAATTACAAGGAACACCTGTATAAGGTCCGGCAAGATATCCCTATGGTTTTGGAGAGCCAATATCCCGGCATGGCTACGGCAGCACTCTACGAAGTGGTTGTAGAGACCGCATCAGGCACCAAGGATGACCCGATACCCTATACACCTCCTATGGAGATATTCGAGGGCAAGTACTATACTCAGAATGACGTATTGTATATCTGCACAAGGGACAGCGGTCAGGCATTGACCCATGACTTAAGCAGCTTGGTAGGGTTGTATGTTAATGTTGTAAGCTAATGTTGTAAGTTGAAAGATTAATTTAATAATGGCGTTCTTTGACATAATGGGATTGTAGTAAAAAGTATTTTTGTGTTAAAAGATTGGTTATTTTAAATCCAAATCATGATATTTGCATTCATTATACCAATGAAGAGAATAAAAATGAAAATAAAGTTTGAAGGTCAGGCGCATCAGATAGACGCTAATACCCTGATAAATGTTTTGATACATTACCAGTCTGTGATATCGGAAGCGAATAAGATGCTTGGCGGTGGGGCAAAATCCATAGAGTTGAAAGTTAATGCTTTTGAGAAAGGCTCGTTTGTAATAGATGTATCTATGGTTGAGAGTGTCATTAAGCAGATATTTTCAGGTGACACAGTTGGATATCTTGCAGATTTGGGTGCTGTTGTTGGTGGGGTATATGCGGCATATAAGACACTTAAAGGGAAGCCTGCGAAAACGGAAGAAGAACAAGCGTCTATTAAATTAGATGTAAAACACGGTGGAAAACTTGTCATAAACCAAACGATTGTCAATGTATATAATCAACCGGTCGTTAGAGAGGCTGTATCTAAATCGATAGAAACGGCTGATGCTGACGCGAATGTAGAAGGGTTTGTTGTTGACAGCGGCAATGAGCGTCCGGTTACATTCGATAAGAAGGACTTCAAAGAATATATATATGATGGCTTTGACACTGAGAGTGTAAATATACCTATGGAGTGCACAGAGATAGTAGAAGCTGTCATTACTATTATTGCTCTTAATTTTGAGCCGGGCAGTCGTTGGCAATTTATCTATAATGGATTTAAGATTCAGATGATTGTTAAAGATGATGCCTTGATGAAGAAAATAGATGAAGGTGAGCGGTTTGGTAAGGGTGATGCTATACGCGTAAAATTGAAGATTGTCAAGAAGTACAATCCGGTTTATAACGCTTATGAAAACAAGTCCTATAAAATTGTAGAATTTTTAGAGCATATACTTGCACCATCTCAGAATCGAATATTCTAATTGTAAAATAACGTTCCAACGCTAGGACTTTTAATACGGCAATCCCATTATTTTGAGGTTGCCGTATTTTTTTATGCTTATGAAAACCATAATTTATTGTGTCATATTGCTGACGCTGGCAATATGTTCATCATGCCGGAGTGTAAAGTATGTGCCTGTTGAAACTGTACGTGTAGACAGTTTGTATCTCACCATCCACGAGAGAGATTCAATCCACATTAAGGATTCCATCTACATTCGCGAGAAGGGTGACACAGTATTCGTTGAGCGATGGCGCACGCAGTACAGGGATAGAGGAAGAACAGATACCTTATATGTTGACCGTGTGCGTGAAGTTCAAGTTCCTTACCCGGTAGAAAAAGAGCTAACATGGTGGCAGGAAGTCAAGATTAATTTTGGTGATTTTTCTTTAGGTATTATCTTTGTATTGCTGTTTATTATTATTTGGATGATAAAGAAGAAAGGAGGTTCAAAATGAAATAGAACACTATACCGAGGATTATCCTCACAACGCTACGAGTAGAAGCGTAGCAATTACTCAAAAATAACAAAAGCAGTTCTTTCGGGGGCTAAGAATTAAAAAAAAGCCCCCAACATATCATCATATTAATATTGCCACATAAAAACATGATAAAGCATAAGATACCTGATGTTGGGGGCTAATATCTTCAACATAAATATCTTATGCTTTGTTCATCAAAATCTCATGTTTTATGTGGCGAGGCAAAGATAAGCATAAAAATTAGAAAAAACTATGTGCAAATCAGAAATCTTTGCCAAAATAATTAATATTGTTTCAAAAGAAACCGAAGTGCCTGTAGACCAAATATTATCCTCTGATAAAAACATGGAAACAGTGGATGCCCGGTATCTTCTTGTGTCTCTCCTGTCTGAAAGCGGCATGTACCCTTCACAAATAGCCGTTCATATCCACAAAACCAAACGTGCCGTTAACTACATGATATCAAATTTCTATGAGAGGATGGAAAGCGGGAAAATGTTGAGAATATATTGGGATAATATAAAGAAATCATTGGGAAACAACTGATTTTACATAAGTTACAACATATGTACTTTTGCATACGGTCAATTTTGACCGGGATACAAAATACAAATACTTATGGAAAGAACTTATGTTTTTAATTCAGACGGAGGCAATGGAGGTTCAGGCGGTAGCAAGCTTGACATTACCGCCATGCTTCCCGGAATGTTTGGGAACAAGGGGATAGACCCTAACCTGCTTGCCTTGATGAATAACGGCAACGGCTTTGGAGGACAGGACGGATGGTGGAGCATTATCTGGCTTGTTGTGATAGCAAGTATCTTTGGATGGAACGGCAATGGTGGCGGTTTGTTCGGTGGACGTGGAGGAAACGGAGCTAACGGACTTCCGGCAGAATTGGCAGGAAACGCAGGACGCGAATTGTTGATGCAAGCTATTCAGGGTAACGGTAATGCTATCTCTCAATTGGCTTCTTCATTCAACTGCTCTACCCAACAGGTTCAGACAGCATTGTGCAATGTTCAGAATAGCATTACACAAGTAGGTAATCAGGTGGGATTGTCAACCAACCAGATTATTAATGCTATGCAGTCAGGCAACCAGTCTATTCTTACTCAACTTGCCGATTGTTGCTGCAAAACGCAAACAGCTATTGAAAGACAAGGCTATGAAGGACGTTTGCAGAATTGCGAATCAATGAATGCCCTTACCAATACAATGAACAACAATGCATTGTCATTGCGTGACGGTGCTACTGCAAATACGAATGCTATCCTTGCCAAACTTGATGCAATTCAAAATCAGGCATTACAGGACAAGATTGCATCTCTTACTGCGGAAAAGGCTACTTTAACAGCCGAAATATCCCAGCGTAATCAGAACGCCACTATCCTGAGTGCAGTAGGACAACAGATTGCTCCTTTGGCAGCCGGATTGCAGGCATTACAAGGAGACGTTGATGGAATCAAATGCAAGCTCCCCAATACTGTGAGTGTTCAATACCCCAATTTAACCGCTATTAATACAGATTGTTTCCGTGCAGCCGCCTACGGTGCATATATGGGTGACGCTGTATACGGACGTAGTGGATGTGGTTGCAACAACTACTGGGGTTAATCCGGTAAGAAAGGAGGTAGATATGTGGCCTAACTTTTTTACAGGATTCCCATCCCTATTCCCATCAATCGGAAGAACAAATTTCAACACTCTTCCTACGGTGGCTGTGACCGTCGGCACGGAGAATGTTACTTTGGAACTTCCTAACCACGCATTCCGTAACAGGGATTATGTTGGAGGATTCTATATCAGCCTCCGTCAGGCTATACCTGCCGGCACGACTGCAACTCTTCCGATACTGATAGGGACTAATGGGGACACAAGACCGTTGATGGCTTATAACAATGAGCCTGTGACTGTTGAAAACTTAGCCGGAACAGGCATCTATGAAATTCACTATAACAAGTACACCAACGAATTGTATCTTGTTAATGGTGGATACAGACCGACAGCGGCTCCGGCTCCTACAGCAGAAACAGCTTCTTTAAGGAGCAAGTAATAATTAACATGGAGTTTTGTGGTGATTTCCAAAATGGAAATAGCCACACTCCTTTAAAATCAAACAATCATGTTTCAGAACTTACGAGTAAACAGTACATTATATCTTCTTCATAGAGGTGCAAATCCAAGTTTGGAATGTGGGCAGGTCGTTAATGTAAGCCCCATAAAAACCATATATAAGACTGTTCCCAACATGCCTTATCCGCAGCCGGTACAGGTTATTGATTTTGTCGTGAATATAAACGGACAGAATGTCAATTTGCAAGAGATACCGGCTAATGCCAATATTGCCGATGATATTAAGACAGGGATGCTGATTACAGGGTCAAGAGACGAAATGAATACTGAGGTCCTTACCATGAAACAGAAAAGTGAGGATGTCCTAAAAAGTGTGGAATATCATCAGAACTTTCTTAGGGTATGTGACCAAATGCTTGCCATGCTGAACCCTGAATTTGCAGCCAAGCAACAGCAGGAGCAGGAAATATCCGCATTGAAAGGGCAAATGTCCAATATGGATAAGAACATGCAGGAAATGAGCAAAAATATGGCTGACCTCATTGCACAGAATCAGAAGTTAATGGAACAGCTCGGAGTGGTTGAAGCATCTAAAAACAAGAAATGATTATGGGAATGTGGGAAATATTAGAAGAAGGACGTGACGATTACGGACGCGGCTTCGGTATGAGAGGTGACGAAGTGGAGGAAGCCTACAAGGAAGGCTGCCGCAAAGGTTACGAAAAAGCCATGAGAGAGATGCGCGGAGAGATGGGTTTCCGTGATGGTGGGAGAAGTTATTCAGGTGGTGGAAGCTCATCCGGCATGGATGAACGCAGATACCCCGGATACTTTCCTGAATATCCGCGTATGGATGAAATGGGCGAACGCAGACGCAGACGCTCTAACGGTGAATTCTATTAATAACAGGAGGGGTGAAACGCCCCTCTTTTTAAATTAAGGCTATGGAACAAAGATTAGATACATATAGCAAATTCCCATCAGGAATGCAAGAATACCTGGAATCATACGGATTCCATTTCAGTAAAAAACTTTACGAATGGGCTGTTTCAAAAATGAAAGTGAAAGACGAGGCAACAGGCAAGGAAAAGAAACTTGACCCTTGGAGTAAAGATGAGGTGGACGATATGCTCAAAGCAAACGGAATTACCATCGAACACGACAAAGGATATGACGTTGCCTATGTTGCAAATATGTTGAAAGCGGATTTTTTCAAAAAATCATTGGTTGACGAAGCACATTTGTGCAAACACATAAAGTGCTACCTTGATGATATTGATGGGGACCCTTGCAGGGCGTTTGATGAATTCTTTGCCACCTGCATCGGTAAAGGAGTTCCTGTAATTTGGTCTGATGTTATATGATTGTTCAGGAGTTCTACATACCGAAATATGGGGATTGGCACGTCAAGGTGTATTATGCGGTACACACTTATTGGGCTAAGGAAATCATTACCGACCTATACCGTATAGGATGCAGGGGGGATTCCCTCAAACGTGCGTATCGCAACCTGACGGAAGGCAGGATGAATACCGGACTTACCTATTCGGACTACAGGAGAAGAGAAACGGTAATGGTGCTCTCTTTGACTTCTACCCCCGAACAGTTTCAAAATTCGTGGGACCACGAAAAAGGTCATTTATGCCGGCATATTTCCAAGGCTTTCGGAATTGACCCTTATGGAGAGGAAGCACAATATCTCAGCGGATATGTCGGTCAGAAGATGTTTCCTGTTGCCAAGAAATTCTTGTGTGAACATTGCAGAAAGGGAATGGAAAAATAATAATCGAACAGAAGCGTTCTTTGACTTGTTGGAATTACCGCTAAATTTAAAGTGTTAATAGCCATCTTTGGTATTGTCATATTGATATAATTGCCTATATTTGCGTCATATAGGAGTACTGGTATGTACAACAGCATTATCTTGCACTATAATAAGGAATTTACAGGAATACCGTAATTAGATATCCTTCTGTAAATATTAGTATTATTTTCTTGTACTATGAATAAGGTAATTAATATTCCAAATGCGGATAGAGATGAACGGATAGGTAGTGTTTTTAACCATTTATTTTCTGTCATTTTTGCGAATGAACAAATAAGGGATAATGATGTTCCTGTTTGGGATTTTTCAAAAACCTCATTTTTCCATCCATTTTTTTTGTTCCCATTTGCCATATATAAAAGCAAATGTAAGAACGTACAGTGTAAAAATGTGGTTGGGTATATGAAAAACTATTTAGAATGTGTTAAGTTCTTTGATATGCTGACGATAAAAGATGACATGGATCTAAATAGTGCGTTGAAAGAATATTTAGGGAAAAGTTATATCCCTATATGTCGCTTTAGTCGATTGAATAAGAATATAGATTCAATGCAGACCATTATTCAAGGAGTTATTGAAAAACAGAAAAATTTAGATTTAAAACTTAAAACTCCACTTTCGTATTTGATTAGTGAGTTAATTTGCAATATAAATCAACATTCTGATAGTGATTATGGTTATATATATACGCAATATCTGAAACGTGAGAATTGTTTGGATATATGCATTGCTGATGATGGAATAACAATTTATGGAAGTTATGTCAAGTCACAAAAGATGCTTGATAAGATAGGTGACAATGAAGCTGAAGCATTGAAATATGCAAATGAAGGATATTCGACTAAAGATCTTCCCAATGCTGAAAGTAGAGGATTTGGTATATCATCTACTAAAAGTATGATTGTGGAAGGTCTTGGAGGAGCATTCTTTATGTTATCAGGAGGAGCATTTCATAGGCATGATGCATCTGGTGGAAGTGATTATGTAAAATTGCCTGATACTATTAATTGGAATGGCACGATTATACTTATGAGAATACCATTGACAGTTAGTGAAGAATTTGATTATACGAAGTATATAAAATAGGAGGTATTATGAAAGAAATAATTAAGCTTCATGATCTATTAGGATCTGAAATACGCTCACGTTCTAATGCTGAAATTTTACGAGAAAAAATAGCAGAGCATAGTGGTTCTATAATTGATTTAAGCGATGTTTCTTTTATTTCAAGATCATTCGCTGATGAACTATGTATCTTAGTAGAAAAACATATTATTCAATTACACAATGCCAGTGGTGTTGTGCAAAATATGCTATCTGTTGTTTCTGAAAGTAGGAAGAAAAAAAGAGTTAGAAAGACTGATGATACTAAAATAAAAGAATTTGATGATATGGAAAGTTTGACATCTTTTCTGGCTACAATTTGATAAGAATGTATTTCTAGGCATATCTATTGAAAAATATTCACCGAAAACTTAAAAGGCAAATATCAATAAAGTCTTGTTGATTCAAAATAAATCAGAGCGGTAATTCCCAACGGTTTTACCGCTTTTTTTATGTTAACATAATATGAAAGATGATAAGTTGAACATATTGCTTGAGCAATCGGATGATATTCCTCATTGGGTATTCTGCCAACTGCTAGCCATGATACAATGGAACGTTTAGAGAGGTGGATTTGTAAAATGATTCCCTTTGTCGTTTTGATGAAGGTGGCTTTGTTGTGCGGCTAATTGAAGTTTATGGGATATTTGGGATGAACTACCTATCATTTGATTATCCATAGCTTGTTAGTGTGAAGAAAAGGGGACCACCCGATTAAGAATGATCCCCCCCCAAAAAAATGGTTACTTTATATTAGTTGGATTCTTATTTTTAAGTATTTCGACACATCCCTTTATTCCATCATCAAAAATTCCCATTTACTTATTAATCTTACTTTCTAGCAAATCAAATCCTTTTTCCACTTCGGAATTAAGAACTTTCGCATAAATTTGTGTAGTGCGAATGTTTGTGTGTCCAAGCATTTTGGCAACAATTTCAATAGGCACACCATTGTTCAGGGCAAAAACGGCAAAAGTATGTCGTCCCATGTGTGTGGTTATATTCTTATCAATACCTGCGTATTGAGCGACCACCTTTAATGAGACATTATATTTTTGATTGGATATGATAGGTAGCTTATAGTCATACTTCTTCAATATTTCGATTGCCGGAGTAAGAAGCACTATTTTATAATCCTCATTGGTCTTTTTTCTTCTGTCGGATACAATATATTTCCCATTCCTTTCCTCGACATCCTTTTCGAAATTGAATTTCTCAAAATCAGCATACGCAAGTCCAGTGAAGCATTGAAAAAGAAATAAATCACGTATCCGGTCTATTGATGGCATATTAATTTTACAAGTACGGATCATTTTTAGTTCTTCTTCTGTAAGATACTTCCGCTTCTCAAATCTTCCGCGTTCAAAATGCAAACCAACATAAGGGTCTTCATTCAATAAACCGAACTTCATTGCCTCATGCAAATAGCGCTTTAAGCGTTTATGATAGTTATAGATTGTAGGTTGAGAAATCTCCTGTTGATGCAGGAATTCATCGTAAAGCGTTATATTCGCTTTTGTCAGGTCATCCATGTAATTTAGCTTTCCGAACTTTTCTAACGATTGTAGCAAAGTTCTATGCTGTTTTCGCGTGCTTTCCTCAATGTCTGTCCTATCCTCTATTCTTATGCGAACAAAATCAATAAACGAATCCGAATGGTTGGATTTCTCCAAGAACGCGTTAAGTTTTTCAAAGTCGAATTGCTGGTCATTTCTAAACAAATCAAGAATAAAATCATTTAATTTGCTCATCATACCATCAAGCATCGCATTTAATTGGATTGAGTGTACGGAATTAACTACCTTCTTTTTTTCATTCCATTGGTCAGCGTATAGTTTCACTGATGTCCCAATCCATTTCCGTTTACCTTCTGATGTCACTTCAATCTGAACCAGACCTTTTTTGTTTCTTGTGGCGACATGCTTTCTGTCGAACACAAACCTCATTGTTGGATACTTCATACTTTTTGTTTTTTAATGTGAATCACTGGTTGTAATCGAACAGAATCACGATTTTTTTATGTGTACTGTTAAATAATGCATGTATTGGTTTAATAAATAAAAAACAGCATTTGTTCTATTTGGTATCATGTTTTTGGGTATCATTTGATACCTTTGATACTTTATCGGTATCAAAAATAATACGTTTGATGCATTACTGTGCATGATTGTGCACTAATAAACGTTAATAAAAACGAGTTATAAATGCTTATATTCCAATATATTACATTGTAATTAGCTGATATACAATAAAAAAGGCGATTACCGAAGTAACCGCCTTTAGTGATTCCGCTGCGATTCGAACGCAGGACCCACGCCTTAGAAGGGCGTTGCTCTATCCAGCTGAGCTACGGAACCATCCTTGTTTGCGGGTGCAAAGATAATAGCTTTTATCAAAAGTTCCAAAAATCTTAGCAACTTTTTTTCGCTCATAACTTATTTTTTTCTATTTAGCATTCCAATAAAAGGAATAAAACAACAAACATGAAAGACGTAAACCATTATGCTTGAGTCTATTCCAATCCATTCTGTCAAATTAGTATATAGTAGGGAAGAGAAGAACTGAACAATAAAAAACAAAATAACAAAATAATCGGCAAAGCGAATAAATAAGAAAGTCATTCCTCGAATTATATCTCTGTCATTACGAAAACGCCCGGAAGTATAACCAAAAACTACTCCTGACAAACCTATCCCGAATGAAATAAGATAATATATGCCTTGCTGAAAAGGTGAATTTTCTAAAGAGCCGGTAATACTTCGCAATATCGTCCAAGGAGCAAAAGTAGTCATGATGATTGTCAACGAATAGATAAATAAAATACAAGCAGAAAACAGTAGGGCACGCTTTTCTTTTCGCGTTAACTGCTTTCCTCTTTTCAAAATCCTGCCAATGGCATTAACCATGCCACTATAAGAAGCTATTCCAAGACCAAAGAGTAAGATCATTATAATTCCCAAAGCGGGAGTCTTAACATAATTACTTGTAATATGTCTAAGTTCCCAGCGGATACCTTCCGGACTAAGCAGGCTTTGCACTGTGCCAAGCCCGTAAATACTGCCTATCCATGAGACTAATGCCACTATTACTGTCAATAAAAAGAAGAATGTAGCTACATGGGGAAAATAGTAATTATTCTTCATCCGGCTCTAAATTATCAATATCAATAATACGCAACTCTAAAGCGCGTGTTACAAGACGACATGCGTTAACACCGCTTCGCTCATTAATAGTAAACAAGCGATTAATAAGATCGTTTTGCCGCTTTTCTATTGATTTTACACCGAAAGGCATACCTTTTAGATTTGTAATCATTTCTTTGGTATACCCTAGTGCCAAATGACGAAGAAGACGTTCGTCATATTCATCAATATCATAATTGATGATAGCTTCCTGCCGGCGTTGTTCTTGCGCGACAGATTGTTTGAAGCGTTCTATTATTTTTTCGAGTATGGGATAATTAAACACAAGTTTCTTACCATCCATTACGGCTTGCACATCGGTCGCCGTCAGAAGCTCGCCTGTTTTGAGAATAATACCATCTGCACCGGCATTCAAAACATCTACCCAAAGCTTTTCATTCAACACCTCACCGGTAAATATAAGTACTTTTATTTCAGGGTGATTCTTCCGTAAAGAAGAACATATATCTACCCCTATGGTAGTGGAACCACCCAGGCCTAAATCGAGTAATACCATGTCAGGAGTATGTACTTTAAGAAGTTCCCAAAATTCATTCTCAGTCATAGCTGTACCAATCACCTCGGCATTAGGAATTTCATGTCTGAAAATCTCTTCAGTACCTTTTAATTCTAACTTAACGTCTTCAACAATTATAACTTTAAATTTCTTGCTTTCCATATTATCTTGATTTATTATATTTCATTATTTTGTTATCTTGCAGGAATAGTAAACCATATCATAAAACCTCCATTGCTTATCGGCTGGGCATTAATACGACAGCCACGCCTGCCTGCAAACTCGTCATGTTCACGAATTACTTGCTTGCATATTAGATATTCCGTACCTGTCAGAACTCCTTCGCTACCACGTTTCATTCGTGATAAATGCGGATAGAATAATTGATTCAGTTCTTCTTGAGTTTTATCGCGGCGTTTATCTATAAAGTCGAACCTGACAAAGTCTGTGTCCTTATATATATGTAAATACAGTCTTCCGTCAACCTCATAAGACAAGGCTTCATCTATTAAATTTTCAAGCATATATTTTAATTGAATCATATCTCCAAGCATTGAAACATTTTCCACTTTTATTTTTAGTTCTACTTTACAAAAAAAACGTTTTCCCACACGTTTCATGTAGCGTTCTGCATAATCAGCTAAATCCTGGGCCTTTACAATACTGCGTTTAAAAGTTATTTCTTCTAATTGTCGGGCAGCACAGGAACTCAATATTGTAAAAATATCTTTATAATAACTAATCAGCTCACTTACAGTCTCTATTTGTCTTCTTTCGTTCTCACGAACCGGTTCATTGTTTAGTTTGTCGATAATCTGTTTTATTTTATTAGGATAATAAATTGTTTCATGCTTAATGGTGGATAAACAGTTGTCCAAAACTAAATTCTGTACATGAAGCTGGTTTTCTTCACGGATAGCCCGGCGAGCATCGTCTTGAGCCGTCTCTATATCACGATATTTTTGTGCCATCAGCACCACCGCATTATAAGCGATTATAGCAACATATCCGGCTACTAACTCTACCATTAAGCGATCATCTTCGCGCCCGCTATCAAAAGAACATCTTAAAGCCAGTACACCGGTGCAACGATTTTCTCCTCCGGTTTCCACCCACAAAGGAAGGCATTTAATGCGATTTTTTTCTGTCCAATATACAGTCTGTGTCTCAAAACAACGTGTCATAAGTTCACGCATATCCTCATTTCCCTCATCCGATAAAGAAAAACTGCATTTCAAGTTATGACTGTCTTCACTATAAACGGCTATGCCAAGTACATCAATGGCAATTAATTCATTTATTCCCTCAAACATGGCATTAACCAAACTTTCCGCAATATCTTTGTCGGCCTGTTCGTTCAGCAAAGATCCTGTAAAAACCTGTTTATTAATCTCAAGCACCTGCTCCAAATTATACCGGTACAGCAAACGATGGCGAAAATAAAGCAAATAATAACCTGTCAGTAACAGCAGCAATATGATAATACAAAGAATAATAGCGACAATCTTATTATTTGCCGACAGTTGCATCTGCCGGCAATATTCCTCAAGAGAAGTATCTTCACTTATCTGTTTATAAAGCGCAGTATATGCATTGTTATTGTATCGATAAGCATCTAAATGGCCCAACGCCAAAAATGCCACTGCTGATTCATTACGTACGTCCAGCAGGGTATAATAATCCGTGTCAAAATGATTATTGAACCACTCCAGTTCGGCTGCCGTCCCTTCTCCTTCCAATCTCAATAAAGGTGCTGTTTGATGAGAATACTGTTTATAGTGGGCATTCAGGCAAAATAATGCGCTGTCAGCATATGATAAGGCTTGTTGATAAAGTCCTTCGATATTGCAATTGTATACATCATAAGCATAATTATTTGCTGCCGTTAACCATTTGTCATAGCATTGGACGGAGTCTTCCGGTGTCATTGTTTCCTGTCGCTCCAAATGATTCTCTCCACAACTGCTCAATAGCGATAGAGTAGATATAAGAATCAACATCAGTATTTTCCGTATTCCTTTGGGGAGGCGAAAATAAAAGCGACTGCCTCTGCCCGGTTCACTTTCAATATTAAATGTGCATATTCGAAAGATGTCGTTCGTTTTTCTATATTTATCGATAATGCCTTTACAATTCATCAGTCCGAACCCATGTCCTTTATTCTTTTGAAGTTCTGCTGCATTCTCGGTACTTTGTAAACCAATTTTTCCGGAATCATATACTTTTTCACTCAATATTCGTTCTTTGTCTTCTACAGAAAGCCCCAAACCATTATCTTGAATAGATATTTCTACATAATTTTCGTTTTCTTCTGCATACACAGAAATTTTCCCTCCTTGTTGGGTATACTTACGGGCATTTTCCATTAGAGTGTTAATCATAAAGAGCGTTAGTGCCTTATCTGCCTTTACTATGGCTTCGGTAGGTATTATCGTCAATGTCTGTTGCTTCATTTCGAAGGTCTTTCTTCCTTTGACTAAGACCTTAAACAGGTCATTTAATTCAAAATTTTCAATACTTAAACTAAGTGTTCCTTGTTTCATCTTTATCCATAAAGCCAGGATGTCGTTATACTCGTTGATACGGGTTATCAATTCATCTATATAATGATATTTGCTTTTCTTAATGTCTTCATTGTCAATATAATTATTCACTGTAAGCTTATGCGTCTCATTAATAATACGGTCGATATAAGGCATGATACCCATAACAATGAAGAGACATGCTTTCTTTACCAGATTTTGCCGTTTGTTTTCTGCCAAATGTTGTTCGTGTATATATTGTTCTTTTTCCAGCCGTTTGCGTTCATCTCCCAATGAAATAAAAGCCAGCCCGTTTTCCAATGTCCATGATATATAAGGAATTATAACCTTCATCAAAGCTTTATCATCCTTTTTCATTTTCTGTGAAGAATACAAGTTTATTTCTCCTAACGGTTGTTCTTTGTTGGGGACACTTAGAATAAACCGAGTACAACTGCCATCATACTGTATCGGTTGTTTCGTTTCATTTTCGTAAACGACAATTTGCAATAGCGATGCTCCTATCAACTGCAGAATATCTTCACCTACTGCAGTGTGCATGGCACTTATGACATCATCCACTTCATTTGCATCCGAAGGTACGGAAGCTGTAATCTTTCTGCAAATATCGAGAGTACGTTTCAACTTGGCAATATATAATGTATTGCGAACTTTCCATTGTCTGTTTAGTATCCAGAACAGCACAATCAGTACTATAATTCCGATAATGACAACAGCCAATAAGCCGGTTAATTGCTCGGATTCCTTTTCTAATGCAATATAGCGGCTTTCCAGTTCTTTGTCTTGTCGTGTATAATCAAGTATATCAAGATAAATGTTTCTGTTATAATCAGATTCCGGTTTCATTCCCAGGGCAGCATAAGTTACACTAAGTTGTTCACGAAAGCGGGCAATCCATTCGGGAACCGTTTTGATACCATCATCATTAATCCATTGAAGTTCGATGGAAGTGGATGCCATGGGAACATAAGGGCGAAGACGATCTGTCGTATCTGTACAATGATAAAATTTCTCATGATGGCGGTTCACATATCCTAAAGCCTCAGATAGATAACTTAATGCTTCCTCATACCTTCCTTGCTCATTACAACAGGAGGCCAAAGTGCGATAAGTTCCTGATATCTGATATAAATCTCCATAGGTTTTAAATAATTGTAGAGCATTTTCGGCAAAAGACATCACCAATTCTTCCCATGGTAAATCTTCTGTATTAATGCCTCTCATCACACTGGGACGGCGTGCCATCAACAAATCATAATTCTTTCTCTCTTTCAGTAATTCCGCCATTGCTTGCGAAGCATTAGCTTCAAAGTATACATATCCTAAATCATGACTGATGCGCAAACAATCCACTAAGTAATTAAACTCGCCCAATACAACTTCCTCTTGTGTAGGTGCTTCATACATACCTCCCGAACCTTTCATGTAATAATAATAGAGCAGTTGTGCCGTGTCGCGTTCCAGTCCTTCGTCTACTTTAATTTCATTTATGGCCTCCAAAGACTGCTGTTCTTGCTGTAAATAATAATAGTAGATGGCTGATGCAATCGAGAACTCGGAATGTGCATAGTTCAAACGTTCTAATATCGTAGGATCGGTGATGGCAGAACGATCATCGTTAATACGCTTCATACGGCGTAAGGCACTGTTACGGTAATCATAAAATTCTTTATTCATGGCGGTACGCTGGCAAATCTTCATCATGCCAATGTCAGCTATCAGACGCTCAAGTTCATTTGTCGTTGTTTCGTATACTTGTTGAAAGAACTTTTCAGCCGTTTCAAAATCCATGTGAATAAAGGCACAAAATCCTATATTATTCAGTGCTTCGGCACGCAAGGAAGAATTGTTCAAAGAAAAACGATATGCTTCATGGGCAGCTTTGCAAGAAGCCTTCAAATCTTTGTAACGCACTTTATAAGCAACTTGATTAAGTGAGTCGGCCCGAAGGTATAAAGAAGCATCTTTTTCGTTTTCACACGAGAAGAAACTTCCTGTGACTGTCAATATACTTGCACAAATAAGCAATAAACGCATTTTCTTCATTGGATATTTTTTCTCTAGGTTATAAGCAGCAAACAAAAATACAAAAATTCCGATTATTCCATAAATTAAAAACGAATAAGTATCAATGAAAAAGAGATTAATCTTTCAAGAAATAGAGATGATAAAAAAATAGGGGACTGTGAATTTCATGGCAAATCATAAAACTAAAAAAGCTATCCGGTTATGGACAGCTTTTCTTTGTGCTCAAATAATCATGAAATTACTTTTTAGCTTCTTCCAAAGAAGCCTTTCTAAACTCTTTCAGTAATTTTTCCAGCTCTAAAGAAGCTTTGCGTGCACGTGTACCTGCAGCTTTATTACCTTTTTCTGTTTGCAATTCAGCATCCATAAAGAATGCATTGCTTAATTCCTTGATTTTTGCAACTAATTCGTTCATCTTACTATTTATTTATTAATTATTAAATCGGATTCAAATTAAATCCTTTTTTGTTAGAATACGCTTTAACATGCTTGTTTTTTACAGTTTTTCAACATTTTTAGCTGAAAAGATAGACGATGATACCTGTTATACACACATACACCAATGCATAAGGGATGGCAGCTTTTAATATTTCTCCTTCTTTCCCTTGTTGGTTTCCGGCGGAAGTAGCGATTGCAATGCTCTGAGGCGAAATTATTTTCCCTCCTGTTGCTCCTACGGTATTTGCAGCCGATAACCAATCGGGACTTACCTGAATATGTCCGGCAACACTAGCTTGTAATTTACCGAATAGGATATTGGAAGAGGTATCACTGCCTGTAATAAATGTGCCCAAGCAACCGATTATCGGTGCAAAAAAGGGATAAAGATTTCCGGTAATAGTTGCAAGTGCAGTAGCTATTACGGATATCATACCGGAAGTATCCATGACAGTGGACAGGCCTACCAGACAAATCACTGTTATAAATGTCTTTTCCAATTGTTTCACCGTTTTCCAAAGTACAACGAACAGTTCCTTGACAGTTGCTCCCTGGATAAGACCACCTGCAAATGTACCCGCAAAAAGCAAAACGCCTGCATGGGTCAGCCACGAAATCGTATAATTCACTGTCGACATATTTATAGGAAGACTGATGTGTGTTACCCAATTATTCTCCAATGTGTTTCTCAGTCCCGGAAATAATGGACTTGTCACAATTATCAATAAAAGAATAAAGAGATAGATGCTCCACGCCTTGAATATATCCTTACTTTTCAAAATGTTTCTCCGATTCTTTTCTTTTTTTGTTGCAGTCAGTTTACCATATAAAATAATAACAATAATGGACAATATACTTCCAATGATAGCAGGAGATTCAGCACCCATATAACGTGCTGCTATATATTGACTCCCCAAAGAAACACTGCCTACCAATAGTGCTAATAATACGTTTTTAGGTAGTGATTTTAATTTAGGATTTGTAAGAAAGAGTAATATTAATGGAATTAAAAACATCAAGACTGAAAGTTGGAGGACAACATTTGTGCTTAATGTTTGTACATTCAGGCTTGTTTCTTTGGCAAGTACAAGTACTGGTGTGCCAATAGCGCCGAAAGCTGTGGCTACACTGTTGGCAATCAGACTGACTGTTGCCGAAAAGATTGGTTTAAATCCTAAACTAATCAGAATGGCAGCAGGAATGGCTACGGCTGTTCCAAATCCGGCCATAGCCTCTAGCAATCCTCCGAATCCCCATGTAAGCAATAACACCTGAATGCTTTTATCAGTTGAGATAGAAGAAAACTGTTGTTTAATAATTTCCATTTTTTCAGTTTTAAGCAAAACGTTGTAACTGAATATAGCCATCAGGATAATAATCAAAATGGGTGAAACTGCTTTCATGGCTCCATAAAGGAAGGAAAATAATAAATCATCCAAAGGGAAATGAAACCCGAAAAAGGCAATTAGCATGGTAACTACTAAAGATATAATGCTGCTTTTATCACCTGACATTTTAAAAAATGCCATTAGTACTATCAGTGATAATACGGGAACTATGGCTATAATCAGATTCATATAGTTAATGGTGGCTTAAAATTACTACAAAATAACAGTTCATATAAAGTTAAAGTTCATGTTAAAGGAAAACAATTAACAACAATTCATAGAAAGACGGTATAACAAAGTGGACGATTTAAGGATGAAGCAAATAATGTTTATAGAGTAAATATGGAAAATTTAAAGTCGGTTGACCCACTATTATAAAAGTCACCTGACCCACTTAGATTACAATAAAAATTAACCTTATAGAATTACCATATTTCAGTCTTGTTTTTGTACTTTACAAAGCATTTTAGCCCGGTATTATTAACCGAATAAAATTTTTAAAAGAATGAAAATAAGAATCAAGCACATACTGCGGTGTTACCAGTCAGGAATGAGTATCCGTAGTATCAGCTCTTCTCTTCTGATTTCACGTAATACAGTCAAACGATATATCCGTATATATGAAGATATGGGTATAGAACTTGAACGCCTGTTAAAAATGGACGAGCAGCATCTGCATGAGCTTTTCGGTACGGAGACTGACAATGAACCATCAGGATCTGCAGAGTATAAATATCTTCAAGAACGTATATCTGAGTACATAAAACGACTTAAAGCCCGTGGAACAACAAGAAGGTCCTTGCATGAGGAATATCTGAGAGATCGTCCCCAAGGTTACAGCTACTGTTCATTCTGCCTGTATCTCAGACGTGAAAAGGAAGTAAAAGTACCGGTTGGGCGCATAGATCATATAGCCGGTGATCAGATGTATGTGGATTTTGCCGGTGACAAACTTTATATTGCAGACAGGAATACGGGTGATAAGGTTCCCGTGGAAGTCTTTGCCGCTATACTTCCTTGCAGCCAGATTACGTATTACGAAGCTGTACCATCGCAAAAGAAAGAATATCTTATCCAGGCATGTGAAAATGCCTTCCATTATTTTGGAGGTGTACCCAATGCCATAGTTCCCGACAACCTCAAATCTGCCGTAACAAAGCCCGGAGGAACAGAGCCGGAATACCTGCAATAGTGTTTTGTTATCTTCGCCCACACCATAAAACAGTTTTCTAACAAGATCAACAGTAATAACTTTGCTGGACGTTTCCAGTTCTCTATAAATTTGGTGTATGTGTGAACGTGTGATTTCTAAGTAGTGGTTCAGTTCCACCGACATACGATCTTTGCCTTTTGAATTCTCTTTTGCCGGATTCCATAGATTTACGGGACAGCTTCTTTTGATAGAAACATCTGCCATACAGCCGTTTACGGTGATTCTCATGCACACGGGTGCTTCTCCGTTCTTTAATAATTTGCCTTTCTTGATGAAGAACAATACAGAAAATGATTTTCGAGCCATTTTTACATCGTTTTTAAAGTTACAAAACTATGTATTCTCTTCCAAAGTAAGTCTATGCAAAAGATTATGAATCAGCGAGAAAGATGCGAATTCGTGGGACTTTTTTGAACTAAATTTTAGTCCCACGATTTATCCACCGATAACACCTATTCAACACCTGTAATTAATAACTTCGATGCTATCAAAGGTGATACTAATTCTTGGTTTAACTCTCGGTTTAACTGAACTTTCGGTTTAAACCAAAGGTAAACCGCCCCATTCGGAGAATAAAAAAAAGGAGCTACATTTTACTGTAACTCCTTGATTCTCATCCGTCGGGGTAGCGGGATTCGAACCCACGACCCCCTGCTCCCAAAGCAGGTGCGCTAACCGGACTGCGCTACACCCCGAATCTGTATTTTAGTGTTGCTTTGTTTCTCAAAAGCGATGCAAAGGTACGACTTATTTTTATATCTGCAAACTTTTGCGCATCTTTTTTATTCCCTATTTTTGCACATTTCTTTTAGAGTACTGATTATTAAATCATTAATGATAAAAAAAATGTTTGTCATTTACACAGAAATTTCAAGGAGAAACAACTACCCTTCCCTATTTCGCTCGAAACTGAAATACTTCCTCCATGCAGATTCATTATTTGTTTGCATAAGCTAAGCCCGATGCCGGAACCTGTTGGTTTAGTAGTAAAGAACGGAACAAATATCTTATCCAGTACATCGGGAAGAATACCACTGCCATTATCAGTGACCGTAAGCATAAATATTCGCTTTTCCATTTCATAATGAGTAGCAATGATCACCTCCGGAATTTCTTGCTCCATACAAGCTTCACCGGCATTCTTCAATAAGTTAATAAGCACTTGCTCTATTTGAGAACGGTCTAACATCAATATTTTGTCTGCATCCTCTGTCCTATATATATAATGTATATCCCGGCTGGGAAATAATTTCTTTAAATCATTCAGTAATTCTTCCATTCTGACCGGAGCCAGAACAGGCATTGACAAGCGGGACAGTTTCCGATAGTTCTCTACAAATCCGAGCAGTCCTTTACTTCTCCGATAAATGGTCTGCATCCCTTGCAGCATAATACCGTAATCTTTCTCGTTCATGCCATTCTGCACAGCCCGCTCACTCAATGTTTCGCTTAATGAAATAATGGGTGCAATAGAATTCATTATCTCGTGAGTCAGGACACGAATCAATTTCTGCCAGGCCTCTATCTCATTTTCTTCGAGTACAGAATGAATATTCTTCAGATTTATCAGACGTAAATCCACTCCTTGAGAAGAATATTCGGTGACTGTCACTGCCAATTCCTGCATGACATCTCCACGACAGATGCGAACCGCCTTTACTTCACCCGGTTGAAGTGATGTAATAATAACAGGAAAAGAGGAATTGAGAGAAGACAATTCATTCAATGAGTGAATAGGATAACCACATAAATCATGAACTGCCGCACAGTTCATCCAATGTACCATTCCACTGCTGTCTGCTACCAATAAACTACTGTCTACGGTGTTGAGCAATGTTTCGTAATATTGATAACGCTCTTCTTTTTCCGATAACTTCGTCCTAAACTCAGACACTACCTTGTTTATTTCTTCGGCAAGCAACTGCTCGGAACGCGACTTATGCCGGACTGAAAAGCTCAAAGAAAAATCGGAATATCGGATACCCTCTATCATGCGGGCTACCATAAGAGTTGTTTTCTGTTGCCATTGACATACATACAAGATGATGCCTAGAACAATCAACAATGAAAATAGTAAACAGAAATAGAGTTCATGCCGGAAAAACAGATAGGCAGCAACAGATGCTGCCGCCAATAACAGCATGAGCAACACAATACGGAGTGTTTGAAATCGATTCATAACCCTAACTTTTCTAATTTACGATAAAGAGCGTATCTCGTTATACCCAAATATTCGGCAGCACGGCTCAAATTACCCTCACTGCGTTTCATGGCACGCTCAATGGCATGGCGCTCCAATTGTTCCAAGTTCAAGATTTCATCAGTATCCACCTTTTTTTCGGGCTGTGGCTGCAACATAAAGTTAGCGGGTTTCAACAAAGAAGAATCCGACAAAATCACGGCACGTTCAATGGCATGCTGCAATTCGCGTACATTGCCCGGCCAATGATAGCGCATCAGCTTTTGCTTCGCCTCCCGGCTGAGCCCGTTTATCTCTTTCTTGTATTTATGAATGTAACGTTGCAAAAAATAGTCTGCCAAAAGAAGGACATCCTCGCCTCTGTCACGCAAGGGAGGTATATGAATCTCAATGGTATTGATACGATAAAGCAAATCCTGACGGAAGTTTCCCTCTTCCACCATCCGGTGAATGTTTACATTGGTGGCACTAATCAAACGAACATCAATAGGAATCGTGCTTGTAGTGCCCAAACGCGAAATCTGCCTCTTCTCTATCGCTGTCAGCAGCTTGGATTGCATAGGCAGCGAAAGATTTCCTATTTCATCCAGAAAGAGGGTCCCTCCCGAAGCCACTTCCATGCGTCCTGCCTTTGCCTTGCGAGCATCTGTAAATGCCCCCTTCTCATAACCGAAGAGTTCGCTCTCAAAAAGGGTTTCAGGAATGCTTCCCAAGTCAATCGTTATAAAAGGAGACTCCCTGCGGGGAGAATAATGACGGAGCGAACGCGCCACCAAGTCCTTTCCCGTTCCATTCTCACCTAATATTAATATATTGGCATCTGTATCCGACAACTTCCGGATGGTGTCAAACACATTCTGCATTGCCTCCGAATGGCCAATCATATTGGGGACCGTTTCATCTTGTCCGCTCAATGCCACCACCTGCTCTTTCAGTTGCTTTATCTCCTTACGTGAATCCCGCAACTTAATGGCCGAAGATAAAGTAGCCAATAACTTTTCCTTTTCCCAAGGCTTAGGGATAAAATCAATCGCTCCCGCCTTGATAGCCCTTACTGCTTTGTCTGTATCCGCATAAGCCGTCATGAACAATACAATCGCCTGCGGGTCTAACTTCAAAATCTGTTCCAGGCAATCAAATCCTTCCTGCCCACTGATGGCATCACGGCGGAAATTCATATCGAGCAGAATGACATCCGGCTGAAAGGTAGTCATAAAAAATTCGATACGGGCCGGTTGGGTAGTGACTTTTACCTTCTCCACATAAGGCTCCAATAAAAGATTCAGTGCAAAAAGCACGTCTTCATTATCATCTATGATAAGTATTTTTCCTCTGTTTTCCATTATCTCTCTTTTATCATGCAGGAAATATCTTTCCTGTGAGAGCAAAGATACGGCTTTTTAAGATGCGCTGTATGTGCGTATCCGCACTATTTTTGTGCGAATGCGCACGCGTCCATAAGCATGATCCTACATACAAGTCTTTGGTAAACAGAGAAATAGCATTATGGCACGCATTTTGATAATTAGAAAGCATAAAACAAATAACATGAAACGATATTATATTTTAGCTTTTTATATCCTATTTATTGCAGGAACAGCCACAGCACAAGAAGAAACAATCAGCCTCACACTGCAGCAGGCCATTGAAATCGCACAGGAACATTCGCCCCAAGCCCAAGCTGCACGACACACTTATCGTGCAGCTTACTGGAACTACCGCTTCTTCCGTGCAAACTATTTGCCGTCCGTTACGTTGAGTTCATCCCCCAACCTTAACCGGGAAATCAATAAGATTACTCAGCCGGACGGCACCAACCAGTTTGTCAAACAGAACCAACTGAGCACAGATCTGAGTTTGAAAATAAATCAGAATGTGTGGTTCACCGGTGGCAGCTTCTTTATCAAGACCACTACCCAACGCATTGATGAATTTGAAAATGACCTCACGGCTTACAATACCCAACCAATCGTTGTCGGTTATGAGCAGTCCCTTTTCGGTTATAATTCCCTGAAATGGAACCGCCGCATAGAACCCATCCGCTATCGTGAAGCACGCAAGACATACTCCGAAGCCTTGGAATTAGTCTCTTCCCAAACCAGCACCCTGTTCTTCAATCTGGCAACTGCACAAACCAATCTCGATATCGCCACTTCCAACCATGCATCGGCCGACACCCTGTATAGATATGCCGAAGGAAGATATAACATAGGCACCATTAATGAAAATGAAATGCTCCAACTCGAGATAAACAAACTCACGGAAGAAACCAATGTAATGAATGCCCGCATCGAAGTGGAAGATCAAATGCAAACCTTACGTTCCTTTCTGGGTATAAACCGCGAAGTCAACTTGAGAGTCATCCCCGATGATGAAATTCCCAATTTCGAGATTCCCATGCAGGAGGCACTGCATCTGGCATTCAAGAACAGTCCCGAACCTGAAACATACGAGCGTCTGAAAATGGAAAGCCGCAGCGAACTGGCTTCTGCCAAAGCCAATGCCGGACTAAAGGCTGATCTATATGTTCAGTTCGGTTTGTCACAGACAGGAAACAAACTTGCCGATACTTACCGCGACCCATTGAAGCAACAATATGCCAGCATCGGCATCTCTCTGCCCATTCTGGACTGGGGACGGGGTAAAGGACGAGTACGGGTGGCCCGGTCTAACGTCGACTTGGTAAACACACAGGCAGAACAGGCTCTAAAGGATTTTGAATTGAACGTCTGCAAGATGGTGCGCCAATTCAACTTGCAAGCCTATCGGGTAGCCGTCGCTTTCAAGACCGACAAGACAGCCGAAAGGCGACATGAAGTGGCAAAGCGATTGTACATTCTCGGAAAATCCACCATACTAGACCTCAATGCTTCCATTACCGAAAAAGACAGGGCAAGGCGTGATTATATCACCGCCCTGAAAACATATTGGAGTCTGTACTATGGAATAAGGAGCATGACAGGATACGATTTTCAGAACCATTGCCCGATAGAGGAAAGCCTGCCATACAAGTAAACCCGAAAGACAACATGCCGTGCATACGGAAAGAACCGGAAACGAACAAATAAATAAAAACTATGGATATTAAAATTGAAAAGAAACCGTGGTACATACGCCATCGTTATTATCTGCTGGGAGGTACAGCCTTTGTCATCTTCCTGATTTATGTCATCAGCCTGTCATTCGGACCCCGCAAATTGCGAATCGAAACCGACAATATACAAATTGCTGAAGTGAAGAATGACAAATTCATGGAATACGTTGATGTGGAAGGATTAGTCCAACCTATCCTGACCATCAAGATAAATACCCGCGAAGCCGGCAGCGTGGAACGCATCATCGGCGAAGAAGGAACCATGATGGAGAAAGGAGATTCCATCCTTGTGCTCAGCAATCCCGATTTGCTGCGCTCTATCGAGGACCAACGCGATGAATGGGAGAAACAGCGAATCACTTATAAAGAGAAGGAAATTGAGATGGAGCAAAAAAGCCTCACGCTGAAACAACAGACTCTGCAGACGCAATATGAAATGAACCGCCTGACCAAAAGTTTCGCTTTGGACAAAGAAGAATACAAGATGGGTATTAAAAGCAAAGCCCAACTGGAAGTTTCGGAAGACGAATATAATTATAAACTGCAAAACAGTGCCCTTCAGATGGAAAGTCTCCGTCACGATTCGGCTGTGACGCTCATCCGAAAGGATTTGCTGAAGAATGACCTCGAACGCGAACAAAAGAAATTTACGCGTTCACTGGAACGGATGAATAATCTGGTGGTCACAGCACCGATTGCAGGACAGCTCAGTTTCGTGAAAGTAACTCCGGGGCAACAGGTCGCATCGGGCGAAAGCATAGCCGAAATCAAAGTGCTCGACCAATATAAGATTCACACCTCGCTTAGCGAATATTACATCGACCGCATCACTACCGGTCTGCCTGCCACTATCAATTACCAAGGAAAACGTTATCCATTAAAAATTACAAAAGTAGTACCCGAAGTTAAAGACCGTATGTTTGATGTAGATCTTATTTTCACCGGAGAAATGCCTGACAATGTGCGTGTTGGCAAGAGTTTCAGGGTACAGATAGAGTTGGGACAACCCGAACAGGCCATCGTCATTCCACGCGGAAATTTCTATCAAGTCACCGGCGGGCAATGGGTTTATAAAGTAAATGCCTCGAAGACCAAAGCCATCAAAGTGCCTTTGACTATAGGACGCCAAAACCCACAACAGTACGAGATAACAGAAGGATTACAGCCCGGAGAATTGGTAGTTGTCACAGGATATGATACCTTTGGCGACGCAGAAGAACTGATATTGAAATAAAAGCACGCAAAATGAAAACACTGAAATATGCCGGACGCTTTCTGATGCGTTCAAAATCATATACAATCATTAATCTCCTGGGACTGGCGTTCAGCCTGGCCTGCTGCATTGTCCTGATGCGGTATATCCACCGGGAACTGACTGTGGACTCGCATTGCATCGACCCGCAACACATTATCATCCCGTTGCGGGACATCGACGGAAACGTTCACCCCGGAAGTCCGGAAGAAGGCTGGTCGGACACAGATTCAGCCTACATCCCGGAAAATAAAATCGTAGAACAATGCCGCTTGCAGGCACAGCAAAAAGACAATGTAAAGTACAAGAACAGTCATTATGCAATGAACATAATGGCCGTCGACTCTACATTCTTTCACTTTTTCCGTTACCCCGTATTGACGGGAGAGGCACGACTGACAGCCCCCGACGATGCTGTCATCACCCGGCAGTATGCCCGCCGGCTGTTTGGGAAAGAAAATCCGGTAGGGAAAGTCGTGGAGTATTATGGGAAAGACGTCATTATCCGCGGAGTGATAGATGAACCGGGATGTAAGACCTTACTTCGGTTTGACATGCTCGTGTCATACAACTTGGTAAAGCAATGGCAGCGAATGGATATATCGCTGAAGCGTGTACTGCCCGGAGTGGACCTGGACGAGATAAACCAAGTCAGCAACGTATTTAAGAAAGACAAAAATGGCAACAGCATACGTTGGAAATTCATACCTTGGGAAGACTTCTATTGGGAAAACGCTATCGGGCATGATGACGATTACGACTCCATCATGCAATTCGGGAATCACACACATCTGTATATTCTTTCGGGCGTAGCCATCTTATTGTTGTTGGTAGGGATATTGAACTTCATCAATATATATATGGTATTCATGATGAAACGTTCCAAAGAATATGGAGTTAAAAAGGTATTCGGCTTGCAACGCTTGCCGCTATTTCTGCAAATCTGGTTGGAGAACCAACTCCTGGCCGTTGTCGCATTGCTGACGGCATGGCTGTTGGTGGAAGCCAGCCAGATTCCTGTCAGCCAACTGATGGGTGAGCGAATCGGCTACTCTGCATTCGATTGGCAGATATCATTGGGCTTCTTGGTCTTATTGCCTTTGGTTACGTCCGTCTATCCGTATATCAAATACAATTACCTGTCTCCCATTGCGTCCATCCGTTCGATTGCATCGAATCGCCAATCCATCACTATCCGCATGGCATTCCTGTTTTTGCAATACATCATCACCATATTGCTGCTTGTCTTGTCGCTCTATTTTGGCAAACAGTTGAACTTTTTACTATCCACCCCTCCCGGATATCGGACGGAAGGCATCCTCAGAGCCGAATTGTTCCACGAGAACAACAATCATCTCGTGCGAGAAGAAGAGACCGACCGAAACAAGCGTGCTGCCCGATATAGTTATATCAAACAACAACTGAACGAATGTCCCTACATTGAGATGTGGATGAACTCACATCCTTCCATATTAAGAGGAAGTTCCTTCTGCACATTGCTGAATGATAAAGATACACGTCAGAATATGCTCACGCTGTTTCCTTCTCCCAATTTTTTCCATTTATATGATTTGAAGGTGCTGGAGGGAGAGATTCCGCAAAAGTTTGAAAGCTGGAGTGACTATAAAATCATTCTGAATAAAGCGGCGATGAAAGCGATGGGATATGCCCGAATGGAGGATGCTTTTGTACGAAGCGAATCACCGCTTTGGATAACATTCAGAAATGGGGAAATGGAAGAGGGAGGAACCAAACTAATGCCCGTGGTAGCTGTGATAGATGACTATTATCCCGCCCATCTCACCCAAGGAGTAAAGCCGATGGCATTTGTTGTCGGAAAGGAAGACGTCAGCGGTGACTTCATAATAGCCACCAAGCCCGGTAAGGAGAAAGAAGTGATGGAGCTCCTTAGAAAAATAGAAAAAGAAGTATACAACACGGAAGAGTTCAACCATTCCTGGCTTACGGATGAAGTCAGCGACTTATACTCCGAAGATAGAGAAACGGCTCATATTTACTCTGTCTTTGCTTTGATAGCCATTGCTATCTCTTGTCTAGGTCTGTTCGGATTATCCCTGTTCGACATCCGGCAGCGTTATCGCGAAATAGCTATCCGCAAAGTGAACGGAGCCGGCATGAAAGATCTTTATCTGTTGCTTTTCCGTAAATATATCAAGGTGATAGGCGGTGCATTTATAGTAGCTGTACCTCTCTCCTATTATCTCATACATATTTATACGAGGACATTCATCATGAAAGCTCCTGTCGGCATCGGCATCTATTTCATTGCTTTATTGGTAATCCTCCTTATTTCATTGGGAACCCTGATATGGCAGATACACAAAGCCGCCAACATAGACCCTGCAAAAATCATAAAATCAGAATAATCAATCATAAATTAAGACTATGCTTCAACACTATATAAAAACGGCCTTTCGCCATCTGTTAAAATACAAGACACAGAACCTGATATCCATTATCGGATTATCTGTAGGCATTTTATGCTTTAGCATCTGCCTCTATTGCAGCCGGTTCATCTACTCTGTCGACCAATGCTTCACCAATAAAGAACGCATTGCCAATGTAAACCTCTATACGCCGGACGGTACTACATATTGGGGCATTCCAGCCAATCTGATAGAGAATCTGCGCCAAACACCGATTGAGGAAGTAGAAGCTTATACCTTTGTAGCCGATCCCAATCAGCGCAGTTACAATGTAGAAACGCCCGAAGGAAAGGAGTTGCCCTACGAAGACTTATACACCATGGAGGTAGATTCTTCCTATAACAAAGTATTCACTCCCCAAATAGTGCAAGGTTCATGGGAAACGGCTTCGAATACCCCAAATTCCGTAATACTGACCCGCTCACTTGCGCGAAAAATATTCGGCAATGATGAGAGTCCGATAGGGAAACGGATGATATTGGCACAACGATTGTCCACCTCACCCTCCACCACGCCACGAACAGGAGGCATCTCCTACACCATACAAGCCGTGATAGAAGATATCCCACTCAATACCAGTCTGAGTTTCCTGCAGCAAATTGATATGCTGATCCTGAACGACAGTGAAGGTATATTGCAGTTTGAAAGTAATAATAATAGGACAGGCGGCTTGGGATTCGCCCTTCTCCGCCCGGGGAAAACGCCTACCCAGCTGGAGGCACGCTTTCGGGCAATGAACCTGAAACATACGATGTTCAAGAAAGAGAATGACGTGACAGCCTCTCCCTTTGGAAAGAATTTCCTCGAAAAATCCATCGCCCCTTATTTTGCCGGGATTACCTCCGTCATCGGCCTGCTGATTTTACTGACCGGTTTGCTCAACTTCTTCCAATTTCTGACAGGCAGTTACCTGAACCGCTCACATGAGTTCGGCATACGCAAAGCGACAGGAAGCGGTGACAGACAATTGTTCGGACTGCTCTTTACCCAGGCCGTATTCATCTCATTGATTGCTTTTCTGTTCACCTTCAGTATGATAGAAATGCTCAGTCCGTTCCTGTCTTTTTCATTGTTCAATTTCACCTTGCTGGTGGAACGGAACTTATTACTGACACAGACTACAGAATATATGGCAGGTATCCTCCTGCTGTGTTTATTATTGTGTCTGATAACCGTATGGCGAATAAAACATATTTCCATACAAACAGGCATTCGCGGCAGCAACCCCAAACGAAGCCGCCACAGTATACGTAATATCCTTTTGGGCATTCAGTTTTTCATCTGTTGGCTGTTCGTCGTGTTCACAACAGCTCTTTATCTGCAAGCCGACAAGACCGGAAGCACCCTGTTTCATACACTGACAGAAAAAGAAAAATCCGAAATCATCAGTCTTCCGTTGGATTACCGCTTTATGAAGAATAGCGAAAAACTGGCCTTGATAGAACGTATCAGCCGCCATCCTTCCATTACAGACAAGCTGCCGGCAGACATAAATTATCTGGGTGGCATTTCGGGTACAGGTATGTATACTGAAAAAGGAAACCGGGACAGCTATATAGAAGTCAACATTATGAACATATCAAGCAACTTCTTCGAGTTTATGAATATCCCCATCCTGAGCGGACATACTTTGGAAACAAACGAACAGATGGTGGCAGACCATAAACTAACGGAACGCATGAAGAAAGATTTATTGGGAATGACTTTATACAACTATGAAGACGGATATACCGTATGCGGCACTTGTTCCGATTTCATAGCAGATACCTATAACCAAAGCCAGGGATTCATCTTTCTGCCCTGCAACTTCAATGAGTATGTGGGCCATTGCTATCTGAAGTGTAAACCGGGCAGTGTGGAAGAAGTAAAAAGCTTCATAGAAGAGACATTGAAAGAAAGTTTTCCTCCAAGCATACAACCCCGGATTTCCACCTTGCTGGATGACATACATCAGACACAAGCCATAGAAAACAAGATGAAAGGAATTATTTTCTTCTTCTCTTTTGTCAGCCTGATTATCACTTTATTGGGCGTTTATTCAGCTATTACTCTGGATACGGAACGCAGACAAAAGGAAGTGGCTATCCGCAAGGTGAACGGTGCCGGACTGAAACAGATTATCCTGTTGTTTGCCCGTATGTACATTTATCTGCTGGCATTTTCCGCCATCATAGCCTTCCCCATCTGTTACGTCGTGTTCCAGCTATGGAAAAATATGTATATTGTGTTCTTCAATGACGGACCACTGTTTTGGACTTCTATCTTTATGGGAGTAGCCGCCATTACGATACTGACCATTATTTTCCGTATTCTGAAGATTGCAAAAACTAATCCTGCCGAAGTTATTAAAAACGAATAAAAACGACTTCAACAATGATAACACATTATTTAAAAGTAGCTTTAAGAAATCTGCTAAAATACAAAGCTCACAGCTTTATATCCGCTATCTGTCTGGCAATAGGCATCACCTGTTTCTGTCTGACGAATTATTTTATTGATATTGTAACCGCACAAACAGATTTGCCGGATTACGAGCGTCGCATCAGCCTGGCCTGCTGTTCGGAGGATACCGCAGCCGACATCTATTGGAAATTGGATGACATCCGTTATCTGGATGAACAATCCATAACAGGCATGGACAGCCTTGTAACAGCTTCTTTTCCTCGCAATACAGAAATCACGGTCATCAACAAAAACCAGCAGGAACTGCCTTTCATCATCAAATACCAATGTGTTTCCTCTTCCTTCTTCCCCTATAAGGTCATCCGTCCGGTCAGTGGAAAAGGAAAACTCGATGCCCCCGATGAAGTCATTATTTCCCAAGAGTTCGCCCACAAAGCGTTTGGGAAAGAAGACCCGACAGGCATGATCATCCATCTCGTGCCAACGTATAAAGAGTATCCCGAACAGATAAAGGATTACAAGATTGTCGGTGTAGTTACCGACCAAGACATCGATTGCTATTTTCCCTTATCCATGGATCCGTATGCATCATTCAGTGTCGGTACTTTCCTCATGGGAGAAACCACTCTGGAAAACCTGAACAAGCAACTGAAACAAACAACTTGGCAGCGTGGGGAACTGAATGTATATGCATACGCCAGCCTGAATGCGGCACGCAATGATGATTTGCAAAGAAACATCACCATGCTGCTTTTCCGCTTTGTCGGTTCTCTTATCCTGTTGTCGGGACTTATCAATTTCCTGAAATTCATCATCCAAATGTTTTATAACCGGCAACGTGAGCTGGCACTGCGCAAATGTCTTGGATCGAATATCAAGGGACTGTTCTCGCTGCTCTTTGCCGAAATATTCTGGATGTTGTCCATTGCTTTCCTTCTTTCATTAATCATAACAGAGGTTGTAGTATCTTTGGCATATGTCTATATACCCCAAGAAGACATGATTTCCCTGCCTATGCCAAAGATATACGGCATGCAACTGGGACTGTACATGGTGTTGCTGTTGGTATGTATGTCCGTCATACTGTACCCCATTCACCGGTTGCGACAATTGAGCATCATTCATTATATCGTGCAAAAACGGGAACGGCACGTGTTTCGCAACATCATGATAAGTGTACAATTGGCTATCTCCATTTTCTTTGTAGGGGGCGTATTCGGAATCACACTCATCTTTAACGATATGTTCGACAAAATGTACAGCCCGTTATCTTCTGAGGAAGAGAAACAGATTGTATCTCTGTCGGTAAACAGCATTCGTATGCGGCAGAACATGGATGCCATTCTTTCGGATATCGACCGTCTGCCCGATATCACGGACCGGATATCCCTTTCCCGCTCCTTCGACATCCAAGCATTCACCTATATGAATTACATCAAAAACGGCCGACCCCAAGGACAAGTGCTCATGGCTACCGGAGATCCGCACTATTTTGAGTTCTTCAAGATTCCGATGGAAGGAAAACTAGTGGACAAGAATGACCGGGGAACGGTGTACGTCAGCGAGCAGTTTAAAGAACAATTACAAAAAGACAGCATAGAAGGCAGCGTCACGCTGAGCGGAGATGAATATCGCATAGCCGGTACTTTCCGTGCATTATATAAGGAAGGCGGACAACGCAATCTGTCCGGTTCCGTGTTTTTAGCAGACCCCTATCCTTCCGCTTATTACTTCAAGACCTCCGGCTCCGACGCTACCTCAAACGTAATCAAAGAGATAACGGAAATATGCCGCCGCTATGTACCTGCTACACTTCCACTGGATATTCACGATTTCAGTGACTCCAAGCAAACCGTCATGGGCACTGTAAACCTGATGCGGAGTGCATTCATGTTGCTGGCCATTGTCAGCCTGCTGCTGGTGATACTCAGCATTTATTCCGCCATCTCCATGGATACGGTCAGCCGGCAGAAGGAAGTAGCCATTCGAAAAATAAACGGAGCCACACCTAAGGTCATCGCCCTGTTGTTCGGCAAAACCTACTTAATTATTTATGTTCTCACTTTTTGCTGCGTCTATCCCATATTAAGACTGACTTTGGCAGAGTTGGCCGCAGACACTACTCTTGGGAATATTTATAGCTGGGACAAAGGCATGCTACTGTTCCTTGCCATCGCCCTGCTGATATTCTTGGTAACGGCTTACAAAATATATGAGATGATGCACCTGAACCCGGCAAATATCGTAAAAAAGGAATAAAAGAAACGTTCATCGTGCGCTATCGCACACGAATAGTGCAAAAGCGCACGATGAACATACACTAAGGCATTCCGTACAGCTCTTATTATCAACCAAATACATTTCAGGCACAGTTATTGTATATTACAATAAAGAACAAACACTTAAAAAACCGCTTTTATGATTAAACATCTCTTGACCATTACCCTCCGCAACATGACCAAACAGAAAGTAAGGAGCATCATATCCATACTTTGCATCACGGCAGGGCTGCTATGTTTCAGCGTTTGCCATTATTATAGCACCATCATGAGCCGAGGTAATAAATTCTTGGACACCTATGAACGCATGGCAGTCATTCGGGGCAAAAACAATCCCAACATGTACATAGGATTCAGTCCTGACAAGATAAAAGGATTGGGCAACGAAGAGATACTGGGAATGGCATTCTTCACTAATGGAACTACTAATTTTGAAACACAATCGGATGCCGTCTATCGTGTTTCTACCACTTTCTGTAACCATGACTATTTTCTGGTTTTCCCTCCAAAACTCATTGAAGGAAGCCTGAAAGACTTCGACAAACGACCGGACATCATTGTCGTGACCAGAAACTTCATCCGAAAATATGCCGATGCAGGCACTACCATCGGTTCTTCCGTCACCATCAATAAAAAAGTTTATACCATAGGAGCCATCATAGAATCTTATCCGGCCGGCATGAATAACTACATCACCTCGTATGATTTATTTGTCCCGTCCCCTGAATCATACGGTGATAAAATACTGTTACTCAGAAATCCTTCGGATATAGAGACTGTGAACAAGCGGTTGGCATTGCTTGACTGGGAGGGCTACCGAGCAGAACCTCAATGCTATCTGATGAGCCAACTCCCCCACAGAGCAGGTATGGAATTGTATATCAGCATCATCGGATTGATTATCCTGATTGTTGCACTGACTAATTATTTTTCATTCAGCATCAGTTCTTTTGTCAACCGCACACGCGAAATAACCCTCAGACAATGCCTGGGAGGAAAGAGCAACAACATCTTCGGATTGTTATTCATTGAGCAATTCATCATTCTTACTTTCAGTTGCATTCTCACGCTCGCCTTGTCCGAAAGCCTGTTACCGGCTTTCATCAACAGCCTGAGTTATGACATCCGGCGGGAACTGGAAATCGATATTCCTTTCCTGTTAGCAAGCGAACTAAAATATACGGCTCTCATTCTGGGAGCCTCATTCCTTCTGTGCTATGTATCTGTCACCAGAATCATCCGCCATATACACCGCAAGGGACTAAGCGGACGAGCCGGCAGAGGGAAGCATCTGCTGCGCAATATCTCGCTGGGGTCACAATTCTTCTTTTCCTTTCTTTTCCTTTTCGGAATTGCAGGAATATATATGCAAATGCAAAGCTATTCCAGCAGCACCACTCCTCTATTAACAGATGACGAAAAGGAAAACCTCATTATCATTCCCACCTACTCGTATGACAACAAATTAAATAAGGAGCTAACAGAAGTTTGTGACTACTTTCGTGCTAAAAGTTGGTGCGAATCATTATCTTTATTCTGTTTTAATACGATGAATATAGGAAAGAAATACGTCATCGTCCATCAAGTGACTGAAGAATATCTGAACCAGATGAAAATAGAGAAGCACCACAAACCGGGAGAAAAATTTGCTTATATCACACCTACCATCGATACTGAGATAAGAAGTGACAGCAGTTTCCAAACCATCCGGTTCAGAGAAGAATTGGAATACCCCATCAAGGGACAGTGCCATGTATTCCCTCAACCCCAATACGGGACTTCTTATTTAACAGTGCTTCCTTTTGAAAAAGGATATGAACCGGACAACATCATCTTACAGTTGAAAGAGGGTGCGAACCGCAAGCAAGCCCTGCAGGAAATAAAAGAGAAAATAAATCCTTATTATCCGGCAAATGCCACATATGAAGCAACAACGCTTTATGACAATCAGGTAGAAGGTTTGAATGTCTTGCGGAATCTGTTCATCGTCTGTGCCATCATATCACTGCTAATTACCATTTTGGGAATCTACCATTCCATACAGATAGATACGGAACGCCGACAAAAAGAAGTAGCCATCCGAAAAGTCAATGGAGCCCACATCAGCGATATTTATTGGCTCTTTGGCAAAAGCTATGTAATGCTTTATCTGGTGGCAATGATATTGGCCGTACCGATATGCCTCTTTCTGATGATTATGGCAGACAGCATGATAAAGTTCGACTACAGGCATCCGATGCTATGGAGTATTCCAATGCTTGTTGCCGCCATGGTCATCCTGCTGACCATCAGTTGGCGCATTTACAGGATAGCCCGCATCAATCCGGCAGAAATTATCAAAAACGAATGATATAATAACATTTAAAATAGAACAATGATGATTAAGACAGTAAACTTACAGAAAATCTTCAAAACAGAAGAAGTTGAGACATGGGCATTGAATAATGTCAGTCTGGAAATTAAAGAAGGCGAGTTCGTCGCCATTATGGGTCCTTCGGGTTGTGGCAAGTCTACCTTATTGAATATTCTCGGATTATTGGACAATCCGTCGGGAGGCGAATACTACCTGAACGGCACAGATGTGTCTAAATTTACCGAAGCGCAGCGTACCAACCTTCGTAAAGGTGTCATCGGTTTCGTTTTTCAGAGTTTCAACCTGATAGACGAATTAAACGTTTACGAAAATATCGAGCTGCCCCTGCTTTACATGGGCATTCCGGCTTCCGAACGTAAGAAACGGGTGGAAGAAGCCATGAACCGAATGGCAATCGCCCATCGTGTAAAGCACTTTCCGCAACAACTTTCCGGTGGTCAGCAACAACGTGTAGCCATTGCCCGTGCCGTAGTAGCCAATCCCAAACTAATCCTTGCCGATGAGCCTACCGGAAACTTGGATTCAAAGAATGGCAAGGAAGTGATGGAACTGTTGACTGAACTGAACAAGGAAGGAACAACCATCGTAATGGTTACACACTCCCAACATGATTCGGGCTATGCGGGAAGAACCATCAACCTGTTTGACGGGCAGGTAGTAAACGAGGTAAAAATCTAGACCGCATTTTTCAGGAACGAATGGCACGGAGTTCACGGAACAAAAAAAAGGAATCCGTGTATCCGTGCAATTCTGTATCCAAAAGAAAGTGTATGAAAAGAAGCACTGTCAGAAGGGAAAGCCTCCAATGATTTAATCTTAAATGTTCTGAACCTAAAAGATACAAAGAAATGAACACCATTGCCATCTTTAAAATCATCTTCCGCGGTTGGTGGAGAAATAAACTGTTTATTCTCATCTCCCTCATCAGTCTGACAGTGGGACTCGGATGTACCAACCTGCTTGTCACTTTCTTTATTCACGAGTATAACATCGAACAGCAGACTCCCGACCGCCATCTCATCTTCGCACTGCGACAAGACTCTCCGATGGAAGAAGGTGTAAAAGTATCCTACGTCAATGCGAACACCGCCGAACAAATAAAGGGAAAATATGCTGAAATCACAGACATGCTACGCCTGAATGGGATGTACGCGGACATCTGTAAATACAACGGAATAAAATATGAGCACCCGGTATTTATCTGTGCAGATTCCACATTAAATAAGTTCTTTCACTACACCACCCTGGAAGGTAGTCTAAGCACAGTCTTGACAACACCGGACAAAATCGCCATCAGCGAAACCTTTGCCCGTAAACTATTTCACGGTCATAGCGGAATAGGAGAAATGATTGAGATTATTGACGCAGATGGTAAGACACAAAAATATGAAGTAGGTGCTATTCTGAAAGAACGCCCACAATCATTCCTGCATTTCGACTTGTTAACCGGCATAACAGGAGAATTTTGGGGAGGCCCAACTCTTCTAAAGTTACACCCCGGTGCTTCCGCATCGCTCTTACAAGAGAAAATAAGAAAGGATAAAATACCGACTCTCACTCCCGGAAGTACACAATATTATGTAGATGCTCTCAAAAACCTGTATTTTAATACCAAAAAGAACAGCAAGCAACAAGAGCTTCCCTATTTCCAGCAAAGCGACGTACCTTTACTCTACATCGGCCTGATTTCGGCCCTGCTGGTACTTGCCATTGCCTGTTTCAACTATACCAACCTGAGCCTGTCACGCACCCTGCAACAGATAAAAATGATACATATCGAAAAACTGATGGGAGCTCAACTGAAGGAAATCCGCAGACAATTATTCTACGATGCGACGCTCACCGTACTATTGTCATTTCTCTTTTCCTTGCTGCTTATCAATGACTTACTACCGTGGTTCAATGAATTACTGTCGGCGCATCTATCCCTTTCTTTCTTTTTCAGCTGGCAAGTCTTGCCGTTGCTTTTAGCATTTGTTTCTGCCATGGCAGTGATACCCGGCTTATATATCAGCCGGAAACTTTCCCGCCAAACCTTAAGCGAATACAGCCACAATTACACCGGAAGAAGAAAGCAGCAACAGATATGGATACTAGTCACCCTGCAATTCATTTTTTCTATAGGATTAGTTTATGCCACAGCAATGGCACAAGCTCAAATGGGTTTGTTGAAATCCCGTGCCTGCCGCTATGAAAATACCATCGAGCTAAATGGGAAAAGTCCCTTCTATAAAGAACTGAAAAACATCAACGGAATAGAATCAATATCCTTATCCATGAGCTCTGTACTGAATGCGTGGATGCACGAGCTTCCCATGCAGCAACCGGACGGCAGCGTGAAACATTATTATACAATACAAATTCCAACAGACACTGCATTCCTCTCAACCATGCACATACGCCAACTGGCGGGTGTATCACCGGCTAAAGCATATCAGGAATACTCTCATCCGGTATTTATCAACGAGAGCTATGCCCGCATATTGAACATTGATGCTTCCAAAATAGGACATAACCTCCGTGAATTTGATACATTTTCCGATAGCCTGAGCATATTGGCAGGTATCATAGAAAACTTCCCTTTCAATTCACTGGAAGAAGAAATCGCAGGACAAAAAATCTCTTTTGCACCCGAAAGCAGCCTGACCGGAGCAGGTATGTTTATACAAGCCAGACTACACCCCGAAACACGTCGTGAAACGTTGGCACAAATCAAGGAGTTATGGGAGAAAATGTATGACGGAAGAGAGTTTCAGTACACAGACATGCACCAACAGTTTATGCAACGGAACAAGATAATTACGACTCTGTCCAAAATCTTGATAAGCTACTCACTCATAGCAATGGTACTTACCTGTTTCGGACTGTTCGGCATTTCATGGTATGCTGTCCGCCACCGCACCCGTGAAATAGCCATCCGCAAAGTGCATGGTGCCTTAAACCGGCAAATAGTATGGGCATTGAACCGCTCTTTTCTATGGCAAATCCTGATAGCATACACCATTGCCATACCCCTTGTGTGGTGGCTCATGGAACATTGGCTGGCACAGTTTGCTTACCGGGCTTCCGCCACTTGGTGGAATTTCGTCTTACCGCTTGCTCTGGTTCTTGTCGTCACAGGCATTACAGTGACTATACATAGCTATCGCGCTGCCCGCAGCAATCCGACCGAAAGTCTCAAAACCGAATAACCACACCCATGGGCGTTGCATCAGACTCTCTTTCGCTTCTCCTGAAAAACAACAAGAGAGACGGAAACTACAATCAATGCAATGCCCATTGCACTATATACGGTAAATAGCTCTTTGAATACAAATACACCTATCAGTACTGCCGTCAACGGTTCCAGTGCACCGAAGAGAGAAGTCAGCGTAGGTCCTGCCAACTTAATGGCCTTTACCAGAGTAATGTTTGATATGGCCGTCGCAGGAAGTGCCAATCCAAGAATATACAGCCAAGTGATGCCATTGGTTTCCAGACGGATGCCTCCCTCCCAACACATACCTCCCAAGAAGAAAAACAAAGCACCCAATCCCATCACATAGCAAGTCAAAGCCGTGGAATCAATATGTACAGCACAGCTTTTCCTCACTCCTATAATATAGCCTGCATACGAAAACACAGAGATACAAGCAGCTACCAACCCTACCCCGGTATCTCCTCCACTAAATTCAATATTACCCAACGACAGTAATGAAGCTCCTATCAATGAAAGCAGTATGGCAGTAAATGTAACGACAGATTTCTTTTCTCTGCAAAAAACAATCATAACAACAGCCACTGCCAAAGGATACATGAAATGAATAATGGATGCCACTCCGCTTGCTATATTCTGATAAGCAATTACCAGACTGAATGAGGTAACCGCCCTGAACAAACTTAGTCCGAAAACGGTCATAAACTCCTTAGCCCCCAACCGGAAATTACATCCTGCAAGGAATCCGAACAGTAGCAATACCACCGTGGCTACTCCCCAACGATAAGTCAGCACTTCAAAAGAAGAAAAGCCGACAGCCAATAAACTGATAGAAAAAAAAGGCGCCAGCCCGAAAGTTGCCGACGACACTGCTGCATATATAATTCCTTTTAACTGATTCATTCTGTCACTGTCTATCTGGAAACAGACACAAAGATACGAAAAGCAACTCATGCACAAAAGCCCGCAAGCGTAAATATTCTCAGATGAGTCAGCCTGACACAATGACATATATACGTATAGGCTTATGCGTACGTACGTGCAGACTTATACATATATACGTGAAGACCGATGCGTACGTACGTATCGGCTCACGCATACGTATGCATATCCCGACTGACCAGATACCGAATCAGACATCTGCTGAAAAACAGATGCGGCTCAACAAAATATTGTCAAGCCGCACCATTAAAACAAATTCTTTTATTTCAATATGCCTAATTTCTTAAAGCATTGAGTCAGCTTATCTACTGCATAGTCAACCTGCTCTTTGGTATGGGTAGCCATCAAAGCAACACGAACCAATGTATCTTGGGGTGCACATGCAGGAGGAATAACCGGATTGATAAAGATTCCTTCATCAAAAGCCAATTTGGTCACCTCGAATGTCTTGTCAGTATCACGCACATAAAGCGGAATGATAGGACTCTCGGTATCACCGATTTCAAAACCGGCCTGACGGAAACTGTCTAATGCATAATTGGTAATCGTCCACAAGTTTGCCTTACGTTCGGGCTCTGTCTTCAAGATGTGAAGTGCTTCGCGTGCGGCAGCCGTTGCAGCCGGAGTGTTACTTGCAGAGAAAATATAAGAACGTGAATTATGACGCAACCAATTTATCGTGTCTTTGTCTGCCGCCACAAAACCACCGATAGAGGCAAGTGACTTAGAGAAAGTACCCATAATAACATCTACCTGATCAGTCAGGCCGAAGTGGTCACATACACCGCGTCCCTGATGACCGAATACTCCCAGGCCGTGAGCTTCGTCTACCATGATGCTGGCATTATACTTTTCTTTCAGACGGACAATTTCGGGCAAGTTTGCCAAGTCTCCTTCCATAGAGAATACACCGTCAACCACAATCAGTTTCACCGATTCGGGCTTGCACTTCTGAAGTTCTTTTTCAAGAGCTTCCATATCATTGTGCTTGTACTTTAACTGAGTAGAAAAAGAAAGACGACGTCCGTCTACAATAGAAGCGTGGTCACGGTCATCGCAAATGATATAATCATTACGGTCTGTCAGACATGAAACCACACCTTCGTTTACCGTAAAACCGGTAGAATAAACCAGCGCATCATCCTTACCTACGAATTCTGCCAATTCTTTTTCTAACTGAACATGAAGGTCGAGTGTACCATTCAAGAAGCGTGAACCTGCACAACCTGTACCATATTTACGGGTTGCAGCAATTGCTGCTTCAATAATTCTTTTGTCGTAAGTCAGCCCCATATAAGAGTTAGAGCCAAACATCAGGACTTTTTTTCCGTCCATGATAACTTCCGTATCCTGATGGCTGTCTATTTCACGGAAATAAGGATAAACACCCTGTTCCATGTATAACTGAGGCAATCTGAATTTACTTAACTTGTCTTGTAATAATCCCATATTTTATTATATGTGGCGTAAACCTCATCAGTTTACATTAAAATAAATGTATATAAACTCACTAATACATTCTGTTTTTAAAGGAGTTCCCGTCAAAACAGGCTGCAAAGATAGTAATTTCTACAAAGCATTGTTCTCTTTTTCAAAAAAAATATTTAGTAACCTCAAAACTTTTATGATTTTCGATGGTTATAACTAACAATGTATTACTTTTGTATCTCATTTGAAAGCTAAACGACCTAAAGAAGTATGACCGCAAAAAAAAGAATTGTATTTGTTGTAAATCCCATCTCAGGAACACAAGGGAAAAAGGCCATATTGAAATGGATTGACGAGCGCATAGATCGTGCGCTTTTTGATTATTCTATTGTAAAAACACAATACGCTGGTCATGCCGTTGAAATTGCAGCTGCGGCTGCCAAAGACAATGTAGACATTGTAGTAGCCATAGGCGGCGACGGTACGATTAACGAAATCGGCCGTTCGTTGGTACATACAAACACGGCATTAGGCATTATTCCTTGTGGTTCAGGCAATGGATTGGCACGGCATTTACATATTCCGATGGATGCTAAAGCAGCTATTGATTTGCTGAATACCGGTGAATGCACTTGTGTGGACTACGGTAAGATAAACGACATGCCGTTTTTCTGCACATGCGGTGTGGGCTTCGATGCCTTTGTGAGCTTGAAATTTGCCGATTCCGGCAAAAGAGGCTTATTGACTTATCTGGAAAATACCTTGCACGAAAGCCTGACTTACGAACCCGAAACTTACGAAATAGAGAATGAAGAGGGAACAATTAAATACAAAGCATTCCTGATTGCTTGCGCCAATGCATCGCAGTATGGCAATAATGCCTATATTGCTCCTCAGGCTTCTTTGACCGACGGACTGATGGATGTCACCATCCTGGAACCGTTTACCGTCCTTGATGTCCCGTCCTTGTCTTTCCAGTTATTCAATAAAACGATTGACCAAAACAGCCGCATTAAAACCATGCGTGCCAAAAAGATAAAGATACACCGCACCAAAGAAGGGGTAATGCATTATGACGGCGATCCGGTGATGGGAGGTAAAGACATCGAAGTGGAACTCATTCCTCATGGACTGAATGTGATAATCTCCAATAAAAAAAAAGAGGAGGAACCTTTTAGCCTCCTGCAACAAATCGTAGAGTATTTTAGCGGTTTGAAGCCTAAACATGAAGAGTTGATTAAACAGAAGTACAATCATCTTTTCGTATTGAATCGTCATCTACTCAGGCGATTATCCAAAAAATAGATTACATTTTCAAATAAAAATCTTTGGTTAGCGCTATATATTCTTCACTATATATATGGCGGGAGAGTTCCACAACCAAACAGCTCTCCACACTCACCGCCGGTTGCTTTTTAAATTCCATCAATACCCGCTTGGGAGCGGCATCCGGCTTTGTCTTTATCCATGTACGACGAGACAAACACAGCCCTCCCTCCGAGGCGATTCTCATAAACTCATCCATACCATCTGTCGGAATAATGACAGAGAAACGCCCTGATGGAGAGAGTAATCTTCCACAACTATCTATCAGAGATTCAAAGTCCAAACCAACTGTATGACGAGCTATGTTTCTTTGTCCGTCAGGACATTTCAGAGAATTGAAAAAATAAGGAGGATTTGACACGATAACATCATATCGGATATCCGAATTAAAGCAACAAATATCATGACGTTCCACCTCTATCCTACCAGGCCACGGTGATTTTTCCACATTCTCTTTGGCCTGCTTCACGGCATCTTCATCTATGTCGACAGCCATAATATGCGCTTCACTGCGCTGGGCAAGCATCAGGGCTATCAACCCTGTCCCGGTGCCGATATCCAAAATATCGCGCGCACCGGACACATCTGTCCATGCCCCCAGCAATACCCCATCCGTGCCTACTTTCATGGCACAACGGTCATGATAAACAGTAAATTGTTTGAATGAAAAATAAGGGTTTGGCATAGCTGTTATATTATTTTTTTGCCAAAAGTAGTCAATTCAGTCTGAATACGCCAAATATTAGGAATTATTTGATTTAAAAAACTCATTTAGTACTCATGAATTTTCCTTATTCGCCAAGGAATGATTAACTTTGTCCCCGTTTTGGGCAACAGCCCAACATTTAAAAACACAACTAGGAAGATAGAATTATGGTTAAAAGAAAAAAGACAGAGGATATTTTGATGAATACAGATGCTGATGACATCTCTATGCTGGCTGAAATTCAAACCGATACGGATGATTTATCTGCAATCGAATTTGAGAAAGAAATTCCTATAATGCCTTTGCGCAATATGGTCATGTTTCCATCGGTAGTCATGCCTGTAACTATCGGACGCCCCAGTACTTTAAAACTGGTCAACGCTGCATATAAGAAAAAACAAGCAATAGCCGTTGTATGCCAAGTGCAAGGAGATTTAGACGATCCGGGATTTGCCGACCTATACCATGTGGGAGTTATTGCAAAAATTCTCCGTATTTTTGAAATGCCGGGCGGTAATACGACCGTTATCATGCAGTCAAACGGCCCCAAAATCCATTTGGACAATATAACCAAAACCATTCCTTATTTAAAAGGAACGGTTACAGCTATCAATGAGAATAATGAAGAGCAAGACAGCGATGAATTCAAGGCTCTGACAGACACCTGCAAAGACTTGACCGCCAAATTTATTGACGTTTCGGAAAAGCTCAGCCCCGATACGGTATTTGCTATAAAGAATCTGGACAATCCGGAAATCCTGGTCAACTTTATCAGTTCAAACTTTCCTTTTACCGTTGAAGAAAAAATAGAATTACTGAAATATGACGTACTGAAAGAGCGTATGTATCGTCTTATTCAGATACTGAACCGCGAAGTACAACTGGCCAATATCAAACAAAACATCCAGATACGTACCCGCGAAGATATCGACCGCCAGCAACGTGAATACTTCCTGCAACAGCAAATTAAGAATATTCAGGATGAACTGGGTGGCGGACAAGAGGATGAGATTGATGAACTGCGTCAGAAAGGCCAATCAAAAAAATGGGGGAAAGAGGTGGCAGCACTTTTTGAAAAAGAGCTGTCAAAGCTAGAGCGTATCAATTCGCAGTCTCCCGATTTTAATGTGCAACTCACTTATTTGCAGACATTACTGGCTTTGCCTTGGGAGTCATACACCACAGACAATCTGAATATCGGCAACGCAGAAAAGACCCTGAATAAAGACCATTACGGATTGGAGAAAGTAAAAGAACGTATCTTGGAACACTTGGCTGTACTGAAGTTGAGAGGTAATATGAAATCGCCTATCATTTGTCTTTACGGTCCTCCGGGAGTAGGTAAAACATCTTTAGGACGTTCTATAGCTTCTGCCTTGAAACGTAAATATGTACGTATGTCATTAGGTGGCGTACATGATGAAGCCGAAATTCGAGGACACCGCAAAACTTATATCGGTGCCATGCCCGGCCGCATCATCAAAAGTCTGATAAAAGCCGAATCGTCCAATCCGGTGATTATCCTGGACGAGATAGACAAATTGGGTAGCGACCACCGCGGAGATCCCAGCTCGGCTATGCTGGAAGTGCTTGACCCTGAACAAAACAACACGTTCCATGATAATTATCTGGACGTTGATTATGATTTATCCAAGGTAATGTTTATCGCCACTGCCAACAACCTCGGAACAATCCCTCCTCCCTTGCTCGACCGCATGGAGTTGATTGAGGTGAGCGGATATATCACAGAGGAAAAGGTGGAAATCGCCCGTCGTCACCTCGTGCCGAAAGAACTGGAAGCCAACGGCATAAAGAAAGGATATGTGAAGTTCAGCAAACAGGCTTTGGAATATATCATCGAAAATTACACACGTGAAAGCGGTGTACGGGAGCTGGAGAAAAAGATAAATAAAATCATGCGTAAGATTGCCTTGCAGTTTGCACGTGATGGTTTCGAAAAGGTGCATGAAATTAAGCCTGACGACGTAAGAGAATATCTGGGTACTCCCGAATATACTCGTGACAAATATCAAGGCAATGACTATGCAGGTGTAGTAACCGGACTGGCATGGACAGCCGTAGGCGGAGAAATTTTATTCGTAGAAACCAGCTTGAGCAAAGGGAAAGGCGGCAAACTTACCTTGACAGGAAACTTGGGTGACGTAATGAAGGAATCTGCTATGCTGGCCTTGGAATATATCAAGGCTCACACCCAGTTACTTAACCTGAAAGAAGATATCTTCGACAATTGGAACATACACGTCCACGTGCCCGAAGGAGCAATCCCTAAAGACGGCCCCTCCGCCGGTATTACCATGGTAACTTCATTAGCTTCCGCTCTCACCCAACGCAAAGTGAAAGCAAATCTTGCCATGACGGGAGAAATCACTTTGCGCGGAAAAGTATTGCCGGTAGGCGGTATCAAAGAAAAAATACTGGCAGCCAAACGCGCCGGTATCAAAGATATCATCTTATGCGAAGAAAACCGCAAGAATATTGAAGAAATACAGGCAATATACCTGGAAGGACTAACTTTCCACTATGTAAATGACATTAAAGAGGTGTTGAAGCTTGCTTTGACTGATGAAAAAGTAAACGGTGCCATAGACTTTAATATTACTAATCAAACAAACGAAGAAAAGAAATAATATGACTTTTGACTTACAATATACAGACCCCAAATCTAATGCCCGTGCCGGAATCATCACCACAGACCACGGACAGATAGAAACTCCTATTTTCATGCCGGTAGGCACATTGGGAACAGTAAAGGGCGTGCATTTACATGAGTTGAAAGACGATATTAAGGCACAAATCATATTAGGAAATACGTACCATTTATATCTGCGACCGGGACTGGATATCATTGAACGCGCCGGCGGCTTGCATAAGTTTAACGGCTTCGACCGTCCCATGCTGACCGATAGTGGCGGTTTCCAGGTCTTCTCCTTGTCGGGCATCCGCAAAATGCGTGAGGAAGGTGTGGAGTTTCGTTCACACATCGATGGTTCCAAGCACATGTTCACCCCCGAAAAGGTAATGGATATAGAACGAACCATTGGAGCAGATATTATGATGGCTTTTGACGAATGTACACCGGGCACCGCCGATTACGAGTATGCAAAGAAATCCATGCAACTCACCCATCGCTGGCTGGACCGCTGCTTGAAACGTTTCAACGAAACAGAACCCAAATACGGATATAAGCAATCATTGTTCCCTATCGTACAGGGTTGTGTGTATCCCGACCTCCGCAAGCAAGCGGCAGAATTTATTGCATCAAAGGGGGCCGACGGCAATGCTATCGGAGGCTTGGCTGTAGGCGAACCAACCGAAAAGATGTATGAAATGATTGAGGTAGTCAATGAAATACTGCCTAAAGACAAGCCTCGTTATCTGATGGGAGTCGGCACTCCGATAAATATATTGGAAGGAATTGAACGCGGTGTAGATATGTTTGATTGTGTGATGCCTACCCGTAACGGACGAAACGGAATGCTTTTTACCAAAGACGGAATCATGAATATGCGTAACAAGAAATGGGAAGATGACTATTCACCCATTGAAGCCGATGGTGCATCGTATGTAGATACCATGTACAGCCGCGCTTATCTGCGCCATTTATTCCATGCACAAGAGTTGCTGGCCATGCAAATTGCTTCCATCCACAATTTGGCTTTCTATCTGTGGCTGGTGGGTGAAGCACGCAAACATATCATTGCCGGTGATTTCTCGACATGGAAGCCTATGATGGTAAAGCGCTTATCCACAAGATTATAATTTATACAAAATGAAGAATTGGTTCAAGAAGAACATAGGTAAGTTCACGAAAGACAAAGAGCAGTCACAGACCGGCAACAAACGTTTGCAAAGCAGATGGCTCAAGAGACTGGATATATATATCATCAAGAAGTTTCTCGGGACCTACTTCTTTGCCATTGCATTGATTATTTCTATTGCAGTAGTGTTTGACGTGAACGAGAATATCGACAGGTTCATTAATAATAAGGCCCCGCTGAAAGCGATTGTCTTTGATTATTACATGAACTTTATTCCTTATTTCTCCAATCTGCTCAGTCCGCTGTTTGTCTTTATTGCCGTTATCTTCTTTACTTCCAAACTGGCGGAAAACTCAGAAATCATTGCCATGTTCTCTACGGGAATGAGTTTCAAACGAATGATGCGTCCGTATATGATTTCAGCAGCTATTATTTCCATAGTAGCCTATGGATTAGGCGCATACGTCATCCCCAAAGGTAATGTGACACGACTCAATTTTGAAGACCGCTACAAAAAGAAAAAAAAGGTGGAGTATGTACGCAATGTACAGATGGAAGTCGACAGTGGTGTAATTGCCTATATTGAACGCTATGAGAATTATAACAAGACGGGCTACCGTTTCTCTTTGGACAAATTTAAGGATAAAAAATTGATATCCCACCTCACCGCACGCAGTATCACCTATGATACAGCCAGTGTGCACAAATGGATTATCAAGAACTATATGATCCGGGAGATGGACGGTATGCGTGAAAAGATTACCAAAGGTGACCGGATGGACAGTATCATAAAAATGGAGCCGCAAGACTTCCTTATTATGAAAAACCAGCAGCAAACAATGACCAGCCCTGCCCTAAAGAGCTATATTGACAAGCAGAAGAAACGCGGTTTTGCCAATATCAAAGAGTTTGAAATAGAATACTACCAACGCATCGCCATGTCTTTTGCCGCCTTTATTCTGACCACCATCGGTGTTTCACTGTCTTCCCGTAAGGTTAAGGGAGGAATGGGACTGAATTTGGGTGTAGGCTTGGCTTTGAGCTTCTCTTACATTCTATTCCAAACGGTTTCCGCAACTTTTGCCATCAATGGAAATACTCCTCCGATTGTGGCGGTATGGATACCTAATATACTCTACACATTAATAGCAATCTACCTATACAGAAAAGCTCCTAAATAATTATAGGAGCTTTTCCAGTTTTTCACGCCAATCTTCTCCATTAGCAGGCTGCAATGTGACAAAACCAAATTCCTTGCCTATGGAGATATTTGAAGCACCATCATCCACAAAAACAGTTTCGGAAGGATTCAACGCAGCATCTTTTATCATATATTCAAAGATGCCCCGATCAGGCTTTACACATTTCACTTCATAAGAAGCATATATCTTGTCCACATAGTCATCCAATGGACGACCTGCTGATGTAAATTCCCTGCTACGTGCCCATCCCATAATATATGGATTGGTATTACTCAGAATATAAACATTGTATTTACGTTGGCGAAGAATATTCAAATAATCCAACTTGTACTGTTCCACAGCTGTGACAAATCCTCTCCACCCCAGTTCTACCTCTTTGTATGTCAATTCCTTACCACAGCTTTCACTCAGTTTCAGCCGAAAAGATTCTGCATCGATACGTCCGTCCTCTATTTCCAGGAAGATACCCTTCTGGTGATACTTATCAAGCAGATTATCCGCATCCTTCACTCCTATTTCAACAAACTTTTTTACTGCGCGGTCACGGTCGATATCAATAATCACCCCGCCAAAATCAAACACAACATTCTTTATCTGTCTCATACCTTTTTAATTAATTATTGCAAAGATAAGCATTTGAAAAAGAATAGAGGATGATGTAAATCAATAAAAAACACTATTTTTACCTACCAAAGAAAATATCAACCCTCAAAAACAAAAACAAATGAAAATAAGAAACCTGCTTATTCGGAGTATGTTCTGTCTTTTAACCTTTATACCCACCCCCTCTCCATCCGCCTGCCGGTTCTCTCAAGAAGAACAAAACGACAAGGAACAAACAATATTAAGAATATGGAAAGCCGGGGAAACAGTCAGTCGGAAGAGTATAGTACAATTTGGAGCAGCCAATTGTTTTAAAATACAAAAGATTGACGACACCCTCTTCAAAAGAATCTATGGAAAGTCCTATAAAACGAACTGTACCGTACCGAAAGAAGAATTACGCTATCTGAAGGTGCTCCATTATAACCTGAAAGGAGAAATATGCCTTGGCGAACTGGTCTGCAACAAAGCAATAAGCAATGATTTAATCGAAATATTCCAGGCTTTGTACAAAGCACGATATCCCATTGAACGAATGGTATTAATTGATGAATATAACGCAGAAGACAATCGGTCCATGGAAGCCAACAATTCCTCCTGCTTCAATTTCCGTCTTGTGCCGGGCACCCGGAAACTATCCAATCACAGTAAGGGGTTGGCAATAGATATCAACCCGCTTTATAATCCTTATGTCAAGACCAATAAGAACGGAAAAATCATTATATCTCCCGAAAAAGGGAAAAAATATGCCGACAGAAAACAATCCTTTCCTTACAAAATAGACAAGAATGATTTATGCTACAAGGAGTTCATTAAACACGGCTTCATTTGGGGAGGTGCCTGGAAGAGTTTGAAAGACTACCAGCACTTTGAAAAAGTACGTCAGTAACTCTAAAAGGAAATGGATGAAAGAATATTCAAAAAAGAACTAAGTCTTTTCCAAAAAGGCCATGGAGTTTTTAAAAAAGCTCTTGTTCTTTTTAAAGAACGTCCTTGTCTTTTTGAAGGTGCCTGATTTCACGTTAGTATGTATAACCCCATGAGACGTATGTGTAAAAGCGTGTTTTCTGACACGGAACAAGACAATAGCAGAAAAATAAAAAAGGGGTTGTGCCTAAACGTTGATGATACTGTCATTTTGCCTGTAGGGGCGAGGTTTGATAGACCATTTAGTTTGGGCACACACCCTATCATTTTTGTTGTATTTTTTGTTTTTCCTTACGGAAACTCTCTTCTTAGTTTAAATAAGAAGAAAGTTGGGATGGAGTGATGTCCTTCGCTACAATGACACCGTTTTTATCCAAAAGAAAATTCTTAAACCCTTTATTCAAACGATAAGTTTTAAATAAATCGGAAGAATTACCTGCCAGTTCAACAAAACAATTAGATGTCGAAATCCGGTCTTTTTTAATGGTTTCGTTAAATATTGATTTAAATTCATCAAACGAAACAGAAACCATTTCCACATTATCAGCCTGCTCTATTGCATGATTCAAGGTGGCGTTCTGCACTCTCGAAGGAGCATCATAGCTGGCCCAAAAACTAAGCAACACGTATTTACCTCTCAAATCCTTTAAGTCAATCAGTTGCTTTTCGCCACAGATGGTAAAAGTCGGAGCCTTATCTCCTATCGTCAATCCTTCTGTCGGCGTGTCTTTCCCTACAAATGAGAACGAAATCAAGGAACTAATGATTAATACAACAAAAATCCACTTTACATTTTTAATCATGTAATTCGGTTTTGGTTAATACTATCCGAGACTGCCCTTAAACAGTAATTTCTCCCCGGAACATTGTCTTTTGGCCTGATAATCAAAGCCATTATATTTAGAAATCCGTGGCAAAGGTAAGGAGTTTTTATGCCAACTCCAAGGAATCACATCAAAAAATATGTTATATAGCATAAATTCATCCATTCCATCGAGAAAAAAGAATCCCCAAAAGATAGCTTGATAGGATTAAATTGCGTACTTTTGCAATCTGTAAATAGCAACATTTTATGTATGGATACAAGTACTGAACTTATTTTAATTCGTATCACCGGTTTGGACAGGCCGGGACTGACAGCTTCCATTACGGAAATACTTTCAAAATATGATGTTACCATTTTGGATATAGGCCAAGCAGATATTCACAGCACTCTTTCATTGGGCATTTTATTTAAAAGCCGGGAAAAAGATTCGGGTAATATCATGAAAGATTTGCTATTTAATGCATCCTCTTTGGGAATCACCATCCGTTTTTACCCCATTACGGTAGAAGAATACGAAGAATGGGTAGGAATGCAAGGAAAAAACCGTTATATCCTGACCTTGCTGGGACGTAAACTTTCTGCAAAACAAATTGCAGCCGTCACGCGAATCATTGCAGAACAAGGTCTGAATATAGATGCTATCAAACGCTTAACAGGTCGCGTTCCTTTGGATGAACGAAAAGCAAGTGTACGTGCCTGTATTGAGTTTTCTGTTCGCGGCACTCCCCGGGACCGAGAGGAGATGCAGCGGGAACTGATGAAACTCAGCAGCGAGTTGGAAATGGATTTTTCTTTCCAATTAGACAATATGTACCGCCGTATGCGTCGCCTGATCTGTTTTGATATGGATTCTACACTTATCCAGACAGAATGTATCGACGAACTGGCAGAACGTGCCGGCGTGGGTGACAAAGTAAGAGAAATAACCGAACGCGCCATGCGTGGTGAAATAGACTTTACCGAGAGTTTCACCGAACGCGTAGCTCTGCTGAAAGGCTTGAATGAAAGTGTAATGCGTGAAATTGCCGAAAACCTGCCCATTACGGAAGGGGTGGAAAGACTCATGTTCGTATTAAAACGATATGGCTATAAAATAGCTATACTTTCGGGTGGATTCACCTATTTCGGCAACTACCTGAAACAAAAATACGGCATTGATTATGTTTATGCCAATGAACTGGAAATAGTAGACGGTAAATTGACCGGCCGCTATTTGGGAGACGTAGTAGACGGAAAGCGTAAAGCAGAATTATTAAAACTGATTGCACAAGTAGAGAAAGTAGATATTGCACAAACAATAGCCGTAGGCGACGGTGCCAATGATTTGCCCATGTTGTCTACTGCCGGACTAGGCATTGCATTCCATGCAAAACCTAAAGTGGTGGCAAATGCCAAACAGTCCATTAATACCATCGGGCTGGATGGGGTGCTTTATTTCCTTGGCTTTAAAGATTCTTATTTGGAAGAACGCGGCAAACTGTAAGAAAGATAGTATAAAATATATATATGAAATTTTCAGAATTAAATTTAGAAGAGAGTGTGCTCCAGGCATTGGAAGCCATGAGATTTGAGGAGTGTACTCCCGTACAAGAACATACAATTCCTATCATCCTTGAAGGAAAGGATTTGATAGGAGTAGCACAAACCGGTACCGGTAAAACAGCGGCATATCTACTCCCCATCTTAAATCAATTAAGTAAGGGAGGTTATCCCGAAGATGCCATCAATTGTATTATCATGGCACCCACACGCGAACTGGCGCAGCAGATAGACCAACAAATGGAAGGTTTTTCTTATTTTATGCCGGCATCCAGCGTAGCTGTATACGGAGGAAACGATGGAATACGCTTTGAACAAGAGAAAAAAGGACTGACTTTGGGAGCAGAAGTGGTTATTGCCACCCCCGGTCGCTTAATCAGCCACCTCAGCTTAGGATATGTAGACCTTTCCAAAGTATCTTTCTTCATTTTGGATGAGGCAGACCGCATGCTGGATATGGGATTTGCAGACGACATTATGCAAATAGTGAAATATCTCCCAAAGGAACGCCAGACAATTATGTTTTCTGCCACGATGCCTGTCAAGATACAACAGTTGGCCAAAACCATCCTGAGAAACCCGGAAGAGATTAAATTGGCGGTATCCAAACCGGCTGAGAAAATTATCCAGACAGCGTATATCTGTTATGAAAATCAGAAGCTGGGCATTATACAGTCATTATTTCAAGACCAGACACCTGAACGCGTGATTATCTTCGCATCATCCAAAATGAAAGTGAAAGAAGTAACTCAGGCTTTCCGCCGCATGAAACTCAACGTCGGCGAAATGCACTCTGACCTGGAACAGGCACAGCGCGACCAGATTATGCATGATTTCAAGAGTGGAAAGATAAATATTTTGATTGCAACCGATATTGTTTCACGGGGCATTGACATTGATGACATACGCTTGGTCATTAATTATGACGTGCCGCATGACAGTGAAGATTATGTGCACCGCATCGGTCGTACAGCACGTGCAAACAACGATGGATGTGCCATAACCTTTGTCAGCGAAAAAGAGCAGACACAATTTAAGTCCATCGAAAACTTTATAGGTAAGGACATTTATAAAATTCCAGTTCCGGAAGAATTAGGCGAAGCACCCGAATATAATCCCCGTAGTAATAATGGTGGAAAAAGAAAAGGGAACTTCAAAGGTAAAAGAAACAATTCCACACGGAAACCCGGAAACAACACTAACGGTAAAAAACAGCAAAAATAACAGAAGCTGTAAGTTTTGTATTATCCGTCATGGGAAGGATATCAAAGCTAAAACGGCCTATCCAATCATCGACTGCGGGGGCAGGGTTCACCTGCCCGAACCAACGGTCACGACCTTGAAAGTAATACACAAAGCAAATATTGTTTTTGGGGCGAGCAAGGGATATTCAGTAAATGTCTCTAAAAAATAAGATGGCATATGAAGATGATAGGGCATGACCACTTTATATGCCATTCTTATTGCCATTTTTCCGTGCTTTCTCACATAATTCTATCCGACAGGACATGACGTTCCGGAAGAAGTCTGATGACCTCTTCTGATTC
>OGJG01000068.1_pt1 | contig 94877 bp, 74 predicted proteins | sample 1572011 | NCBI WGS metagenome assembly OGJG01 (sample SAMEA2582115, study PRJEB24529) | metagenome | biome: Human gut stool | place: China | collected 2011
GTCAGACTACCGACGTACGCTTCTACCGTCGCAGCATCTTCCTTTCGTTCACGTACAAGTTCCGCAACTTCAAGGAGCAGAACGCAGGAAGCGTCGATACGTCGCGCTTGGGATATTAAGCAGGGAACGTCAATGCAGGGTTTCTATCTTCGGTTAAATATTATTCGCCAACACCGAATAAAATCTATTGTTTTTATTTTGTCGTACCGAATACTTCCGTGAGAAACGTATCTGGCTAAATAGTTTATACAACCGTATCTTCTTTAACGATTTGATAGTGCGCCATAAGATTAAAAATGAAGATGCTTTGCGTCTTTGTGTGCGCCGTTTGGCAGAGAGCGTCATGCAGCCTTGTTCGTTGAACAGACTGAGCAAATTACTCTATATAAGAGATATAATAAGAGCGTATATTATTTCAATCGCAATATAGAGGTCGACTTCTATATACCCGACGAAGGGTTGGCTATTCAAGCGAGTTATAGAATGAGCGACGAGGTGACAATTGAACGTGAGACAATAGCACTCGTAGCTCTAAACTCTCTATATACTCTTAAAAAAGCTATAATTATTACATACGAGGACGAAGGTGAAATGGAGCGTGATGGATTAAGAATTGAAATAATACCGAGTTGGAAATGGGTGTTAAATGAAGGTCATTCAGACACAAACAGACAATGTTTCTATTATTAGTTGATTATCAGTATTATACGTTCTAAACGGTAGAAAAGTGACTGTGTGGATTCTGATTAGATACGAAAAGGTAAATATTTAACGTATATTACCTATCATACCCTTTGTTCTAAAAAGCATTTTTGTGTGGTTTACGATGCAACATTTTGCTGTTTTTTTACTTGATAAACACAGTTTTTTCATTGATTGTGTTGGCTTTTGGGATAAAACTGTTATCTTTGCGGTGTAAAATATGATACCAATATCAAAAAAAGCACCCTAATATGATATTTGAACGTAAGAAATATCTGGATGAACTTATTGCAGGACGTGGAAACGGTCTTGTGAAGATTATAACAGGTGTCAGACGATGTGGGAAGTCTTTCCTGCTGTTTGATATCTGGCATAACTGGCTGTTGGAACATGATGTGACTGATAACCACATCATCGAAATACAACTTGATGATTTCCGAAACAGGCGGTTGAGAAAGCCTGATGCCTTGCTCGACTATATAGATTCAAAGGTTGTGGATGATGGCAAACCTTATTATATAGTCTTGGACGAGGTACAGTTGGTAGAAGAATTTGTGGAGGTTATTCTTAGCTTGACACACATGCGGAATGTAGATGTGTATGTGTCAGGCTCTAACTCTCGTTTCCTGTCAAGTGATGTTGTGACTGAGTTCCGAGGCAGAGGTGACGAGATACGCATCTGGCCTCTCACATTTGACGAATACTTTAGTGGTATTGGTGGAGATATACGCAAAGCTTGGTTGAATTACTATACTTTTGGAGGACTGCCACAGGTGGCTTTACTTGAAACGGAAGAAAAGAAAACAGACTATTTGCGTGGTCTGTATGAAACTACCTATCTGCGTGACGTAATTGAGCGCAACCATCTGCGTAATCCTGAAGGAATGAAGGAATTGGTGCGTGTAATAGCCTCTGGCATTGGTTCGTCAACCAATCCAACGAGAATAGCCAATACCTTTCAATCTTCACAAGGGGTAACCATAAAAAGAGATACTATAAAACAATACATTGACTATCTGAAAGACTCTTTCTTGATAGAGGAAGCCTTGCGCTATGATGTGAAAGGCAGAAAATATATCGGTACCGAGACGAAATACTACTTCGCAGATATCGGCATACGTGCAGCCATTCTTAACTATCGTCAGCAGGAGGAAACACACATTATGGAAAACATTATCTATAATGAGCTTCGCAGTCGAGGATATAATGTGGACGTAGGATTGGTTGAACTTGGTGGCAAGGATGAGAACGGTAAGTTTGTCAGAAAACAGTTGGAGGTAGACTTTGTGGTGAACCGCCCTCCATACAGAGTGTATATCCAGTCAGCTTACCACATGCCTACGCCAGAAAAGGAACAGCAAGAACGACGTCCTTTATTGTCAATCAATGACCACTTTCGTAAGATTGTCATTGTTGGTGATGACATTCATCGCAAGGAGGACGAACTTGGTGTGTTGACTGTCGGACTGTTGGATTTCTTGACAGACAAGAAAATACTTGAACAAGGTTAAACGCAATCGGGTAAAAACAGATTCTTTTAACTCAAAGCGGTTATTAGGAATTCTCTTTTCCGTACGACACGGAGAAATCCTAATGACCGAGGGTTTTTATGATAAAAAAGTGTCATATCTGTCAGCATTGCCCGTACACCGCTCATTATCAACGACATAAAGGCTGACAGATGCTGCCTCGAACAGCAGTATCTATCAGCCTATCTACCAGTTCATCTACCAGCCTATCTGCCTGTCATAAGACATGGCAACCTACGCATCTCGACGCACAACGAGGTAGCGCGCGCCAGTTTCGCACTTGCGGCGGCGCATACCCTGCAGGTTGGCCAGCTTTCGCCCGAACGAAATCAGACTGTTCACCTTCAGCGAGGCACCTACCTTACGCTTTATGACATCGAATATTTCCGCCGCCGACATCCACTCGGCATTCTCGTCGAGCGGATCCTGCGCTATCGCGAAGCAGAGGTCGAAATACTGGTCGGCAGGTTCATGCACCTCGTAGCGGCGGTTCCAGAGCATTATCTGCTCGGTCTCCGCCTTGTCGAACCAGCAGCGGTGTCCGTTGCGCAAGAGCTGCAGCGCCTGGGCGAAGAGCTGGCGATGGTTGGGCACATGGGTGGTGTCGATGGGTGCCGTCAGCTCGATGCCGATGAAGCGACGGTTACCCGACGGGTCGGCGAGGATGTCGGTCATGTTGCTCGTGGCGATGAACGACGCCTTGCGCGGCAGTTCCTCGATGCGTGTGCCATAAGGCCGTTTCGCCTTTATCGAGGGCAGCTGTATGATGTTCTTCAGGAAGCCCTGCTGCACGCGCGGCGAAATCTGGTTGAACTCGTCGAGGTTGATGAGCAGCTGCTGCGACATGGCGAGCATCACCTGTCGGCGGTCGGAGATGGCAAGACTGTCGGTGTAACCCCACCTTAGTGCGTCGGGCAGCAGTTGGCGGCAGAACGTGCTCTTGTTGTAGCCCTGCGGCGAGATGAGCAGCGGCGCGACGCTGTTGCCATAGACTCTGCCCGGCGTGTTCTGCCACTGGGCGACCATGGCGAGCAGCCATGTGGTGAACCACTCGCGCCACAGCGGAGCGTCGGTGGGCACGGTGGCGGCGAGGCCGCCTATGTGGTCGTGCCCGTCCCATGCGCCTTCGCAACTGGCGAGGTAGTCGCCTACGGGGTCGAACGCACGCACATAGTCCGACTCGATGTAGTTGTTCACATCGTTCTGGCTCACCTCTATCCCCTCGCGCTGCACCTCAAGTATGATGCGGCGGCGCGTGCGTGGGTCGAGCGGCTCGAAGTGGGCTTCGGTACTGCCCGTGTGACGAAACTCTGTGCAGTTCATTACGGTGTTGTAGCGGAAGGCGTAGCGCATGGTGAGGAAACCGATCATGCGGTCGACGGCGTTCATTGTGTCTTTGTTTGTTGTGTCTTTCATGTGTGTATTGTGTGTTGATATAGTTAGTAATATTCCGGCAGTGATGGAGCGTTACTCCGGCGCTACCGGAATGATTCTCCAGTGCTACCGGAATGATTCTCCGGTGCTACCGGAATGGCATTTTAGTCATGCAGGAATATCTGCGTTTGTGTAAAAAAATTACTGGAAGTCGAGGGTTTCTTCTGAGCAATCGAACTCTATGTCCTCATAACCATACTGTGAAAAAAGTTGTTTTATCCACTCCTGCTGCTCCGGCGAGAGCTGACGCTCGCCGTGGTGATAGCGGTAGTACGTGCTGCACCCACCGAGATACTCCCTCATGAGCGAACGCAAAGTAGGTGCGTCGCACAGCTTCACGTCCTTGAACAGGCGGCTGAAGCCCCATGCCATACGCACGATGCGCAGCCGTTTGAACTGGGCGCATTCCCCGTCCGGGCGTAAAGCGTGTGGATAGACGGCGTTGCCCCATATGCGCGACTCGCCAAGAGCCACGGTGGCACGATAGCGCAGGCACTCCTCGCGTCGTTTGCAGTCGGTGTTGAAACAGTAGATCCAGTTGTGCGGAATGTTGCTGCTCTTGATGGTAGCGTTGATGATGTTTGTGTTTTCCATAATACTAAGTTTTTTAAATGCTCATGTATGTTTTCTAAAATTGCCGCAAAGGTACAATTCTGCGCAAGCGTTGTCAAGAGTTCGGCACATTTTTTTCAAACTCGCAGGCGGGCGGTTGAGGTGCTGGCGGCAAACCTGTCGGTTCGGGCTGGTAGATGGACTGACAGATAACCTGATAGATACAGCTTTTGAGCGCATCATCTGTCAGTCTTTATACTACTGATTATTAGCGCAATACGAGAACGCTGACAGATATGACAGTATTTTTCGCAACACAAATGGAAGGTTTTCGTTAAGCCAGATGAGCAGAACTAAGTTTACTTAAGCTCTGCCATGGCGAGAAAACGTGCCATGAAATGAAACGATCTACACCTTAGACCGAGGGTCGAGTCGATTACAGAATACAATGTGGAGTCAAATTGCTCCATAATTGGAAATATACCTCCAAAAGATGTGAGTTTCTCGGATTTTATTTGTATTTTTGCCATGCCTGATGAGGTTTTGTTTGATTATTACTGCAACACTAAATTAAGTGAATCCTCTGACATGGCAAAATCCTGGGCCGCTCGGCTCTGCCGCTTGCCAAAGCAAGAGCTTTTTGTTGCTCAGGATATTATAAAAGTTAAAATTTATAGTGTTGCGGAATTAAGGTTGATGAATAAATTCTACATATCTCTTTTCTTCTTGTTCATGGCAATGACATCATTTGCTCAAGAACAAATATCGGGTATTGTTGTAGGCGATAATAGTAAACCTATTGAATTTGCGACAATACTACAATTATCTGCCGATTCTACAGCCATAGAAGGTACTGTTTCCGACAACAATGGTAAATTTAAACTACCAAAAGACACCAATGCGAAACTTCTAAAAGTAAGTTACATTGGCTATCAAAATCGAATAATAAACCTCCCTCTAAAGAAAGATACTATTCATCTTTCTATAAATCAAGAACAGCTACAAGAGGTACTTGTTACCGCTCGCAAACAATTGATAAAACGCATTACCAGTGGCATATCTTACGATATGTCCCAGAACAAACGTGCTCAAAGCGAAAGTTTGCTTCAAGCCTTACGCTATGTCCCAACATTGGATGTGGCATTAAATGGCAATGTCACAGTGAAAGGCAACTCCTCATACCGAATTTATGTGAATGGACGTTCTTACGATATGGCGCAATCCAATCCACAGCAAGTCTTGCAAAGCATTCCTGCAAAGTCGATTAAGAAAGTAGAAGTGATTACAGAACCATCAGAAGCCTTTGGCAATAGTCCAGGCGAATACATTATTAATATCATTACAGATAAAGATGCGCTGGATGGTATCTATGTAAACACTACGCTTCAGGGAAATACTCAGCCAGCGACCAATGATGGCATTATGGTGATGGCGAAAAAGAAGAATGTAGATTTTTCTCTATCATATAATTATGATCTTAATGGTCAACACAATCAACCACTGACTCAAGAGATAAAAACACCGGAATCCACGACTTTTCTTAGCAGTATCGGCAATGGTAACTGGCAGACTCATCTTGTTAGAGCCATTACCGATATCCGCATTGACAGTGTGAATACAATTTATGCCGACTTTCACACCAGTTTATTGCGTACAGACATTACTGGCTCTTGGGAACAACACACTACAATAGATCCCAAAATCTATCGTATGGAACAATTGAATCATGATATTGCTGGCACTATCGAGGCGAATGCCCTATATCGTAATTATTTCAAAAAGAGACCTGGTATAGAACATTTTTCTTTGGGATATCGCTATACTCACAATCCAGACAAACATCACTTTGCAACTACTGTCTATAGCGATAATGGCACAACCATCAACAATCAGCAGACAGATGGATCAATGAATGAGCACACGATTAGAGGGTCTTTGTCTCAGCCTATTGCTAAGAACCATACACTCAGAATTATTGCAAAACAAGTATTGCGAGATGGTAGTGTAGAATCCTCCGACGACAAAAATATTGCATATAATCAGTCGTTATCTCAAGCAACTGCATATTATAGTGGTCAGATAAGCGACTGGAACTTTTATGCCTTGCTGGCAGGAGAAAATGACTATATGAATATGCGCTTACCTCTCACTGGCGAAGAAAATAGGCACAATGAGTTCCACCTCTTACCACAATTAGGTGCGTCATGGAACGCAAATCAATACACCCAACTATCGGCTCAGTATTCACGCAGCACTACACGACCTGGGTTAGCAATGCTTAATCCTTTTTATAGAGTAATTAACAACAGTGCAGCGTCACAAGGCAATCCGAATCTGTCATCCGAAATGAATGACATGCTTTTAGTCAAATTCCTGTATATGCGTGGAAATTTGTATTGTCAAATGGGCATAACCGGTACTATCACTAATAATGCTGTATTCTATTACGAGAAAGGCATAGATAGCGAAGGCCGACTGCTGAGCACCTACGATAATATAGGCAAGAGCAAAAGCATAGGTGTTGACCTGTTTGCTAATTGGCGTCCATGGTCTTTTGCGTCCTTTGCTACATACCTTAAAGCATCACATGGCAATATTAAGGCTGAGGAAATGAATCTGAATCAAAATTTCTGGACATATTATGCAAATGTTTCAGCAGACTTTTATCTACCAAAGAATTGGAGTTTACAAGGTCGTTACTCGGCTTCAAAACAGGCTCCAATGCTTTGGGGTACGGTAAATACAACTCATCGTTACTCTTTCAAAATAGACAAAAGCCTAATGGATGGCCGTCTAAATATTGGAGTAGAGGCAAACAGCCCATTTTCCAAATACTCAAGACTTGAGCAACGCGTAGTGAAACCAGAAATGGAGACAATACAAACTAACTACATAACAGCACGTTCTTTTGGTGTTTATATCTCTTATACTTTCCGAAAAGGCAAACGCGTGAATATTGAGCGCAACAATACGTTAAAAACAACCGACCAACAAACAGGTGTAGAATGAAACAGATCTTTCAACACGATTCAATGGAATGCGGAGCTGCTTGTCTAGCAATGATCTGCTCTCACTTCAATAAGCCCATGCCATTGAAAGAAATTGTTAAAGCATGTAATGCCACAAGGGAGGGCGTTTCTATGCTTGGACTTAAACAAGTTGCAACTGAAATAGGGTTCGAAGTGATCATTGCTCAAGGTAAAATTGAGGATTTGGACAATGGGGATTTACCATGTATTCTTTATTGGAATCAGAATCATTTTGTTGTGTTATACAAAATTGACGTAAAAAAACAACAGTATTATTTAGCAGATCCGGCAAAGGGCAAGTGCAAATATGGAAAAGAGTATATTCAAGAGCATTGGATAAACATTGACGATAAAGGAAATCAAAGTCATATTCATTGTCTGGTAGCAACTGTCCAGTTGCCAGCAATGCATTGACAAGCAGATTGTTAAGGTCGGAAGCCACGTTGAAGTCGTAGCTTTTGCCAGAATCAGACCTGTAGCTCTGATTCGGTGTGGTCAATTCACGAATGGCCCTAAGTATTGTGTCTGCCCTACATGTACGGAGGTGTGGATGCAAGCAAAGTGTTTCCATAAGGTGTGAGGACACGTCTTCGACACATGACCCTCCACAGAAATATACACACATCAGAGAACGGATTATCTCGCTATATTGATAGCCATACACTTTGCTACGCAAACCTAAAGTAGAGTCTATTGTATGAGACAACATCCTGTCGAATTTCTCCATAATTGGAAATATACCACCAAAAGATGTGAGTTTCTCGGATTTTATTTGTATTTTTACCATGTCTGATGAGGTTTTGTTTGATTATTACAGCAACACTAAATTAAGTGAATCCTCTGACATGGCAAAATCATGGACCGCTTGGCTTGTCCAAGTAACCGGCTCTGCCGCTTGCCAAAGCAAGAGCTTTTTGTTGCTCAAGATATTATAAAAGTTAAAATTTATAGTGTTGCGGAATTAAGGTTGTTCATTTTCTTATTTTAAAAGACCAATATTATTAACAAAAGACACATGAAATACATACTTGCTACAGATTCGTTCAAGGGCTGCATGTCCTCAGCAGAAGTGGAGAACATAATCGCCGGGGTGTTGGACGCGAAGGGCATTGACACGCTGTGCCTGCCGATGTCGGACGGCGGCGATGGAATGCTTGCAGCGTTTACGACAGCCACGGGCGGAACATTGGAGCCGGTGTACATACACGACCTGATGATGCGCCGCACGGATGCCCATTACGGCGTGACGCCCGACGGCACGGCAATAGTGGAAGTGGCTCAGGCGTGCGGACTCAGCCTTATCAAGGAGGAGGAGCGCAACCCTATGCGCGCCACAACATACGGCGTGGGCGAACTGCTCTCGAGAGCCATCAAGCACGGATGCCGCAATTTCATCATCGGACTCGGCGGCACCGCCACGAGCGATGCCGGCATCGGAATGATAAAGGCACTGGTTGACATCTTCGCACGCGGCAAGAACTTCGACGAGGCGCTGAAGACGGAGCTTGGCGAATGTAGGTTTACCCTCGCCTGCGATGTGGACAATCCGCTCTGCGGCGAGAACGGCGCGGCACATGTATATGGTCCGCAGAAGGGTGCCACGCCAGAGATGGTAGGTCAGCTCGACCGCCGTGCGCAGCTGTTCGCCGAGAAATCAGCTCTGCATTTCGGCTTCGACCGAAGCGCAGAGCCTGGAGCGGGAGCAGCCGGCGGACTGGGTTATGCCTTCATGCAGTATCTCGGAGCCGAGATGAAGTCGGGCGCCGACCTGCTACTCGACATCATCGGCTTCGACGAGAAGATAAAGGGTGCCGACCTTATAATAACGGGCGAAGGCGGTGCCGACCGACAGACGCTCATGGGCAAGTTGCCGCAGCGCATACTGATGCGTGGGCAGCAGACGGGCGTGCCCGTAGGGCTTGTGGCTGGCAGCGTAAGCGACAGGGAACTGCTGCTGAAAGCCGGCTTCGCTTTTGTAGAAAGCATCACGCCCGACGGAATGCCGCTGGAGGAGGCTATAAAAAAGGATATGGCAAGCAGCAACCTCCGCCGCTTTGCCGATTCGCTCGGCTGAAACAGCGGTTTAGGCTGCTAAAAAACTCTTTCTATCAAACTACAATGACATACGAAACCGCATAAAAGGAAAATGTGAACAACTTGTGATATTTTATGAATATACCTAAACCGCTATAAATGCGTAACTTTGCAGCCGAAATATTAATATAGGTATGAAGAAAACATTGTTCACATTTGCCTCAATACTCTTGGCAAGCCAGGCGATGGCGCAGGAGACGCTATCGCTGGCGCAGTGTCTGCAGATGGGTATTGAGCGAAATCTTAATTTGAAAACTTACGAGGGTAATGTGCTTAAAGGCAAGCACAACATCAGCGAGAACCGTTCGCGTCTGTTGCCACAGATAAATATCGGCGCAGCGCTGAACGACAACTTCACTCCGCCGGTGTCCGTAACCGACGGCAGAGCCTACGGCAAGCCGTACAACATGACGAAGACGCTGCAGTACAACTCGTCGGCAAGTCTGCAGCTGCAGATGCCGCTGTACAGTCAGACAGCTCTCACGGCGCTCGAGATCTCGAAGACGCTCGACCAGCTCAACTCGCTCTCCTACGAGAAGGCGCGCGAGGACCTCATCGTGCAGATAAGCAAGATGTACTACTTAGCGCAGAACACGGAGGAGCAGATAGGCATCATCAAGGACAACATAAAGCGTCTGGAGGAGCTGCGCGACATCACGCAGGCGTTCCACGACAACGACATGGCACTGAGCGTGGACGTGAAGCGTGTGAACGTGAACTTAGAGAATCTCAGTGTGCAGTACGACAACGCGAAGGCGATGCTCACGCAGCAGTATAACATGATGAAGTACGTCATCGACTATCCTGCCGAGAAGGACATCACGGTGGAGAAGGCTGACATTGAGGAGGTGAACCTTGCAGCACTCAGCGGACTGAACGAGAACCTGTACGAGCTGCAGCTGCTCAGAACGCAGCAGACGCTTGCCGAACAGCAGAAGAAGCTCGCCAAGAGCGGATACCTGCCCACGCTGGCGCTCACCGGTAACTGGACATACATGGCGTACACCGACAAGTTCAAGAACTGGTTCCACTCGGGCGAGTCGAACCACTGGTATAGGTCGAACGGCATCGGAATCTCGCTGCGTATCCCTATCTTCGACGGTCTGGAGAAGCGCTCGAAGATAAGAAAGGCGCAGGTGGACATCGACAACGCGAAGCTTTCTTACGAGAACGCGCTGAAGGGTATGCAGACGCAGTATGCCAACGCCGTGAACGATCTCGCCAACAACCAGCGCAACTTCAGCAAGCAGCGCGACAACTATCTGCTTGCGGAGGATATATATAAGGTGACGAGCGACCGCTATCGCGAGGGAATCGCCTCGATGACCGAGGTGCTGCAGGACGAGATGAGCATGAGCGACGCGCAGAACAACTATCTCACGGCACACTTCAACTATCAGGTGTCGAACCTCACGTTGCTGAAGCTCACAGGACAGCTGGAGAAGCTTACGAAGTAGAATGTTGAGTTTACAAATCGTAGGAGGCTACGGCATTAGCTTTCCGCTACGCGCCGCTGACTTTCAGTTCCTGCCGTAGCCATTAGGAAACAGTATCACTTGCTATACCTACGGCAAGAATGCCGTAGGCTCCTACTATCTACAACAAATACAAACTTTATAAAACAAATAACAAACAAAAATGGAAACAAACAATAATAACACAAACAATAACAACAGTGAGACTGCACAGTCTACACACGAAGTGACAGCAAAGCAACTCAAGCGCCAGCGCATACGCCAGATTGTGGTGAGCCTCATCGGCGTAGCCATCCTCGTATGGGGAATCGTTAAGATTGGCTGCATGTTCATGGACTACAAGAGCAATGAGAAGAGCGACGACGCGCAGGTGGAGCAGTACATCTCGCCGGTGAATCTGCGCGCTTCGGGCTACATCAAGAGGATTTACTTCAAGGAACACCAGAACGTGAAGAAGGGCGACACGCTGCTTGTGCTGGACGACCGCGAATATCGCATCCGCGTGATGGAGGCGGAGGCTGCGCTGAAGGACGCTATGGCTGGTGCGAACGTGATAGACGCTTCGGTGCAGACAACGCAGACTTCGGCAACGGTGTACGAGTCGGCTATCGCTGAGATTGAGATTCGCCTCGCTAAACTCGAAAAGGACCGCCAGCGCTATCAGAACCTTGTGGCTCGCAACGCTGCCACTCCTATTCAGCTTGAGCAGATCGAGACCGAATACAACGCTACGAAGAAGAAGCTCGACGCCACACGTCGCCAGCAGAAGGCTGCCTACTCGGGTGTGAACGAGGTGCAGACGCGCAAGAAGAACACAGCGGCTGCCATAGAGCGTGCGCAGGCTGCGCTGGAGATGGCTAAGCTGAACCTCTCCTACTGCGTGGTAACAGCACCGTGCGACGGCAAGTTAGGCAGACGTGCGCTTGAGGAGGGTCAGGCGGTGAACGCCGGACAGACCATCACCTACATCATGCCGAACACGCAGAAGTGGGTAATAGCCAACTACAAGGAGACACAGGTGGAGAAGCTGCACGTAGGTCAGAAGGTCGTAATGACCGTAGATGCCTTCGAGGGCAAGGAGTTCGAGGGCAGAATATCTGCCATATCGGGCGCTACGGGCTCTAAGTATTCGCTCGTGCCTACCGACAACTCTGCCGGCAACTTCGTGAAGATTCAGCAGCGTGTGCCGGTGCGCATCGAGTTCGTGGGAATTTCTAAGGAAGACAACGACAAGTTGGCTGCCGGAATGATGGTTATTGTGAAGGCTCAACTCAAGTAAATGACACAAGCAGAGATATATCAGGCAGTTTCGCCGAAGCTGCCTAAGAATTTTCCGTTCTACGACTGGGTGCCCAAGCCTCTCGGCATCGCCTTCCTCGTCATACTTTTCATACCTATAATGACGGTGAGCGGTGCGTACACCGTGAACAGCAGTGAAATGGTGGGAGGACTTGGCATCCAATCGGAACACATAGCGTTCATCAGCTTCGTGACGTCGATAGGTATGGCGGCGTTCTCTCCGTTCTTCTACACGCTGGTGAGTGTGCGCAGGCAGAAGATGATGAGCCTCGTGGGCTTCTCCATCTTAGCGGTGCAGAGCTATATCTGTGCCAACACCGACAGCCTATTCATCCTCGCGCTGAACAGCTTGATAATGGGCTTCGTGAGACAGACACTTCTGATGTGCAACCTCTTCACGCTTATCAAGTACGGCTTCGGCATCGAGGCAACACGTAACGTGACGCCGGGCAACGAGCCGAAAGACGAGGCAGGATGGGACGCTCTCGACACGGAGAAGAAGGCGAGCCAGCCTATCATCTACTTCTTCTTCATGCTGCTCGGACAGATAGGCACGTGGATAACGGCGTGGTTCGCATACAACTACCACTGGCAGATGGTGTATTACGCCATGCTCGGCTCCATTCTCGTGGCACTGCTCATCACCCTGCTTTGTATGCCCTACAACCCCTACCCTACGAAGTACAGTCCGCTCTCGTTCTCGAAGTTCGGCAACGTGGTGGTGTTCTGCCTCATGTGTTGCTCGTTCGTCTACGTCACGGTCTATGGTAAGGTGTACGACTGGTACGACAGCAGCCGCATTTGCTGGGCTACGGCTATATGCGTCGCCTCTACATTATTATTTATATACTTGGAGAAGACGCGACGCTCGCCCTACTTCATGCTCAAGGCGTTCAAGTCGCGCAGTATTCAGGGCGGCATACTGCTCTTCATCGGACTGATGATATGCAACTCAAGCTCGATGCTCGTGAACATCTTCGTGGGCGTGGGCATGAAGACCGACCAGATTCAGGTGGCGGCGCTCGGCAACTGGGTACTGCTTGGCTACTTCATCGGTCTCGTCACGATACTCATACTGAACAGCAAGGGTGTCCACTTCAAGTGGTTCTTCGCTATGGGCTTCCTGCTCATCGGTGCCGCCTCGCTCTTCATGTACTTCGAGGTGCAGACCGACGGCATGCTGGAGCGCATGAAGTGGCCAGTCGTGATACGTGCTACGGGCATGATGCTGCTCTACTCGCTCATCGCTGTATATGCCAACCAGCGTATGCCCTACAAGCTGCTCTCTACGTGGGTGTGCATCATGCTCACCGTGCGTATGGTGATAGCGCCGGGCATCGGCTCGGCACTCTATCAGGTAGTGTTCCAGTACCGCCAACAGTATTACATCACACGCTACGCTCACGACTACGACCGCACCAACGCCGAAACCGCCAAGACCTACGATATGACGGCACGCGGAATGCAGTATCAAGGCAAGAGCGAGACCGAGGCGCAGCACATGGCTGCCATGTCTACGAAGGGCAAGGTGCAGGTGCAGGCTACGCTCTCGGCTATAAAGGAGATGGCGGGCTGGACTATCTACGCCTGCATCATTCTCGCCGGCGTGATGCTTGTGGTGCCGTGGCCGAAGCGCGATATATCGAAAGATACACGCGAGTGGTACATTAACTATTAAGATATTTTGCAGTGCAGTTTTTTTTCGCTAACTTCGCCATGTCTATACAATTAAAACCAATGACGAACAGCAGCGAAAACATAAACATAAATATTCTGGAGCAACAGATGTCTGACAACGAGGACATCTGTTGCTCTTGTGGTATTATACGGTCGTTCCCCGAGGCATTGCGCCACGACTTCCGCGTGACTGATGTAGGCATTATAGTGTGTCGTTCGGGCAGCTTCTCCTTCACATGCGAAAGTGCGGAATACGTTGTGAACAAGGACGAAACGCTCTTCCTCTCCCACGGCGTGCGCTTCTCCGTTACAGCTCAGAGCGACGACTGCTCCGTTGTCATTATCTTCTATCGCGCCGACTCCATACGCGACATCTTAGGCAGCACGGTGGTCGGCATGAAGTTTGTGGAGTATATCAATCCACGCTCGTGCTGGGTGATGCATACGGGTCACGAGAACGAGCTGACGAAGTATTCCGAACTGCTCGCCGTACACAAATGCGGCGAGAACGTGTTTGCCGCCAACGAACGCCAGTTGCTGCTGCTCTCGCTCACCTACCGCGTGTGCAGCATCTTCCGCGAACTCTCGAGCGACGGCAGCAACGAGTCGAACCGCAAACTCGAGACCTACATGCAGCTCATGCAGCTCATCGACGAACACTATATGCACGAGCGCGGCGTACGCTTCTACGCCGACCGCCTGTGTCTCTCGCCAAAGTACCTTACGCAGCTCGTGAAGTCGGTGTCGGGCAGTACGGTGCAGCAACTCGTGTTCAAGGCTATCACGAAGAAAGCCGTCTATCTAATCACGAGCACCGACAAGAGCATAAAGGAAATCTCCGACCTGCTCAACTTCCCCAACGCCTCCGCCTTCGGCACATTCTTCAAGAAGCAAGTAGGCGTGTCACCAGTCAACTATCGTCATAAAAAAAACAAACTCATTTCTAATATTTAAGAATATATTTTGTACATTTGTCGGCAAAATAACATCAATAACAATAATAAAAACCAACAAAGCTTTATGAACACAAGACGACTACTGTTCTTGTCTGCCATCTGTCTGACGATGGGCACCACCCAGGTATCAGCACAGAGTTTCCTTAAAAAGATTAAGAACAAAGGAACACAAATCATTAAAGAGGCAGCACCCAAGCCCGTAAAGGAGGTGATGGATGCTGTTGGAAACGCTAACGAAGCACCCCAAAACAACACCAGTGCTAACAGATCGGGCAACAGAACCATCACCCAGAACCGTAGCACACAGCGAGCACGTACCAACGCCAACCGCCGCCCGTCAACCCGAAACCAAGCCGATTTCGAGCCGGCACACAAGACGATCACCATCAAGCTCTACAAAGGACTCGGCATAAAGACATGGTTAGGACGTAAAGCCTTCAACACACCGCAGCCTCCAACGCAATGCTCTAAACAGCCTGCATGGTTCGATGCCCTACCTCAGGTCATAGAGCTCGACAACGCCAGCCTCATAGCCGAATCGAAGATGATAAACAAATTGGTCACATCCGGCAAAGCCTCGTGCGAGACTGTGCTTGTACGACGCGAACTACTCAACAGTGAAGTAAACGACCGCATAGGAGCACTCGACAATGCCGTTCATTACCTCAACAACGCCGACAGCGAAAACGAAGACTTCTACACACCAGCAGAACCATTGGAGGAGGACGCATTCAAGCGAACCATGCAGTCAGACTATTCGCCCCTCTACCCTTTGCTCAATAGCGAAACCGTGGCATACCTCAAAAGCATCAACCGCACCACGAAAGAGGTTTCGGTGAGAGTGTACGAGGGCAACTCGTCATGGGGAAACAGAATGCAGATTGGCGAGATGTGGTTCGAGCTGAACTCTCAACGCAATAATGCACGGCTAATCGGCGTAGACAACGACGAGTCGATAGGCAAGGACTACACCGTACCTTCCACCGTGCGCTATGCCGGCCGCACACTAAAGGTGACCGAAATCGGAAGTGCTGCCTTTGCCGAAATGAAAATAAAATCGGTGACACTTTCACCCGGACTGAAAACAATCGGCTCACACGCATTCGCGTGCACACGCATCACTTCCATCAACATACCATCGACGGTGACCATGATAGATAGCTACGCCTTCCACAGTATGCCTGCGATTACAAGCATCACCGTACCCAACAGTGTCACAAAGATTGGAAATAGTGCCTTCTCCATGTGCACAGCATTGAGAGAAGTAGCACTGCCCGTGCGTCTGGAGAAGTTGCCTAACGCTCTGTTCTTCGGATGCAAAGCACTCACAAAAGTTACGCTGCCACAGAACATCACAAAGATAGATATGAGTACGTTTGAAGACTGCAAGGCACTCACAAGCATCAGTCTGCCACAATCGGTGGGGGTAATCGATCAGAACGCCTTTAAGAACACAGCCCTCACAAGCGTGCCTGTAACCACGAGTCTGAAGAGCATTGAGAGCAGTGCCTTCGAGGGATGCAACCGCATCACCTCCGTATCGCTGCCCTCACGCGTAGAGGTAGAAATGTTTGCTTTCAAAAATTGTAAAGCACTGAAGAAAGTAGTAATCGGTTCACAATACAAGACTCGTACTGATGAACTGCAGATGATTTTCTACGGCTGTCCGTTCATGCCACAGCGCATGACGACAATACCAGCGTGCATAACGTTTAATTAACATATTATAGGAGGGTATGGCATCTCTGCCATACCCACGCTGCCTCCTATCAATCAACTTATGGGTGCGTGGCTATGGCAGGGATGCCATAGCCTCCTATGCCTTGTGGGTGCGTGGGTATGGCAGGGATGCCATACCCTCCTACTTATACTTCTTGATATATCCCTCGGCGCGGTCGTCGCCCAATTCCTTTGCCTTATTAAAGCACTCCATAGCCTCGTTCTTGCGCTTCAACTGCACAAGTGCGAGGCCTTTTATTATGTAGGCATCGGTATTGTCGGGCGTGAGCTGCAAGCAGAGGTCGGAGGTCTTGACAGCCTCTTCGTTCATGTTCACACGCAGCTGCAACGAAGCGAGCTCGGCGATATAGAGCGGAGCATCTGCACCACCTATATATGCAGCGTGCGCAAGGTCGTCGAGAGCCTGCTTGTACTGGCGCACTGCCACCTCGCACTTATGACGAGCATAGTAGAAAGCAGCGTTCGCTCTGCCATATACCAGCGTGTCGTAGGTGTTATAGTCGACAATCGCCTTGCGGTATTCCTCCATCTGCTCGTACAGCTGACCACGTGCCAACACGTAGGGCGCAGACAGATTGGTGAGCGGACGCGGAGCAACTGCCACACAACTGTCGAGCAGCTCCAGCACCTCCATCTTCGGAGCACCAAGCTGTGTCTTGCACTGCGCTGCCTCGAAATATACCTCGCTCGTTTGCATGTCCTTCTTCGCCAAACTCAAGAATTTCTCACATGCGTCGCCATAGTCGCCCATCGAGAACTTTATCTGCGCCATGCGGTGCAAGTACTGCGGCTGCGGATTGAGGCTGTACGCCTTCTCAGCTTCCGCCAGTGCACGCTCAAAGGTCCAAGCCGTGAAGGTGGTGTCGGCACTGTAGATGAGCTTCTGATACATCACACGAGCATACTCCGAGTGAGCCTCCGCCTTGTCGGTAGCAAGCTTGAGCGCGGTCTGCATATCAGCATCGGCACCTTGCCAGTCGCCATAAGTAGACTTCTGCAGCGCACTCGTAGCATAGCCGTCAACCTCCTTCGGAAACTGTCGGATATAGTCGCTGAGGTAGCCGGCATACTTCGCTGTGTCCTGACGCTCAGCAGCCAACATCACCATGAGCAGAGCGTTCTGCTTGTCGGCAGGCAAGGTGAGGCGCAGCGAGGTCTTGGCATAGAGCGAGTTGTTAATATCGAGGTGGCTCGCAGCGAGTGTCGAGATGAAGCGCACGTCGACGGCGTTGGCGTAGAGCGAACGCGCCGACTGCTGCATGAGTCCCACCACCTGTCCCTTCTCGTTGACGAAGGCAGCACCCTGTGTGGGTTTGTGGTTGTTGTAGCCAAACACGTAGTAGGCGTACTTCTCCATGAAGGTCTCCGCCTTGTCAACCTCGTACTGCGTGGTCTGTGTACGGCGGTCGGCGGTCTCCACGAGCCACAGCTTGCTGTCCTTTGCAGCAGCAGCGGTGGCGATGGTGGCAGCCACAGTCTTCGGCATATCCACACGCACACGACACACGTCATAAAGCTCGTTAGCACCGAGGATATGCGTCACGGGATAGGTCTTTCCGTTGAAATCGACGACTTCCACACGCGAGGCTTCGCGCACTGCCGACCACGGACAGGCTGCTATGCCGTCGGCTGAGAGGAACACTCCGTTGCTTGTAGCTATCTGCTTGCCCTCTGCATCGTATGCCTTAAGCGCAAATACCGACTTTGCCACATTCTTCACAGCCGCCGGCTGCGCCATCGCTCCGCAGAGGCAGAGCAGCGAAATTAGGATTGTTGATAATATTCTGTTCATTGTTTTATTTATTAACAAATTTGTAACTCTTAGGAGGGTATGGCATCTTGCCATACCCACGCAGCCTTCCGTTAACTGCTTGGTGCGTGGCTATGGCAAGGATGCCATAGCCTCCTATGCTTTATGGATGCGTGGCTATGGCAGGATGCCATAGCCTCCTATAATGCTAAAAGCGACTTGGCGTTGTCGATAGCAGCCTGCGACACATCGCTACCAGAGAGCATCTGCGCAATCTCCGTGATGCGCTGTTCGTCGGTGAGCTGCGTCATCGTAGACACCGTGCCCTGCTCCGTCTCATGCTTCGCCACCTTATAGTGGGTGGAGCCGGCAGCAGCAATCTGCGGCAAGTGGGTTATGCAGAGCACCTGTCGGTTGGCAGCACCCATATCGTGCATGATGTGTGCCATCTGCTCTGCCACCCTACCACTCACGCCGGTGTCAATCTCGTCGAAGATGATTGTGGGCAGACCGATAGCCTTGCTTATCATCGCCTTCAGCGAGAGCATGACACGCGCTATCTCGCCGCCCGACGCCACCTGCGACACGGGCTGCATGTCGGTGCTGGTGTTGGCACTGAAGAGGAACATCACCTTGTCGGCACCCGTGGCGGAGAGGTCGGCAGCCGACACATCCACCTTGAAGCGCACATTTGGTATGCCAAGCGGAACGAGCAGTTTCGACAGTTCCTGCTCGACGAGCGTAGCCGACTTGCGTCGCATATCGGTGAGCACGGCTGCTTTCTCCACGCATACAGCGTGCAGACGTGCCACTTCCTGCTCCTGCTCCTGCAGTTGCTCGTCGGAGTTGTCGATGTTCGAGAGCTGTGCATTGATAGCATTGAGGCGGTCGAGCAGCTCGTCGACGGTCTGCACGTGGAACTTCTGTTGAAGCGTGTAGATGAGGTCGAGGCGCTCGGTGATGAGGTTGAAGCGCTGCGGGTCGTACTCCACGTCGTCCATCTTCGAGGCTATCTCCTGCGAGATATCCTTCAACTCTATGAAGCAGCCGTCGAGACGCTCTGCAAGCTCCTGCGCTTCGGGGTAGACATCGGCAACGCTACGCAGCTGTGTGACGATGGAGCGCGTGAGGTTCACGATGCCCGTGTCGTCGCCCGAGAGTCCGTAGTCGGCATCGTGAAGCGCACGCTTTATGTCTTCGGCGTGGCTCATCAGCTCCGACTCCTGCTCCAACTGTTCCTGCTCGCCCAAAGTGAGCTTTGCCTCGCTAAGTTCCTTCTGCTGAAAGCGCAGAAAGTCCTCGTTGTCGCGACTCGTGGCTATCTGCTCGCGCAACTCGGCAAGGCGGTGCTGCGCCGAACGCAACTCGGCAAACGCTGCACGATAGTCGGCAAGCTGCTGACGATCGCGCGCAATGATGTCCACAACGTTCAGCTGGAAGTCCTCCTTGCTGAGCAGCAGGTTCTGATGCTGGCTGTGCACGTCGATGAGCTGCTCGCCGAGCTCGCGCATAAGAGCGAGTGTCACGGGCGTATCGTTGATGAAGGCGCGACTCTTGCCATTAGCGTTCACCTCGCGACGCAGCAGACACTCCTCCGGCTCGTAGTCGAGGTCGTTCTCTTCGAAGAAGCCTTTCAGCACGTCGGAATGGTAGATACTAAGGTCGAACGTTGCCTCAATGATGCACTTGTCGCAACCACGCTTCACCTGCTTCGCATCGGCACGGTTGCCAAGCAGCAAGCCGATGGCGCCGATGACGATACTCTTTCCGGCACCGGTTTCGCCCGTAATGACGGAGAAGCCAGGGTAGAGCATCATCTCAAGATGGTCGATAAGCGTGAAGTTGCGTATATCGAGTTTCTTTAACATAAACAATAGTTATGGGTTATGTATGTGTGTGTCTACTCCTTTATCTTCTCCCAAGCCGAATTCTGACTTGCATTGATAGAGAAGAGAATGTCGTAGACGGTTTCTTTTTCCTTCTGCGTGCCCTTACCTTTATATATATTGGTAAGCTCGTCGCGCTTATAGTCGGTCCATATCTGCGGCAGCATACTGAGCGGACGGTCTTCGTGACACTTCTTCAGACCGGTTTCGAGCGCAGTGGTCACGTTGCCGCGTCCGCGCTCCACGTTGGTCGCCATCTCGTCGAGACCCGTGCGATAGTAGTCGTACTGCAACTGGCGGAACGGCTTCATAGCACCCTCAAGATAGTCGTTGATGATGGCAAAGCGGTTGCGCCCGTTGTCGAATGCCTTCCATCCCGGGAAGTTGAGGTTCTGCGCGTTGTTGGCAAGGTTCATGCACCGCTGCAGAATGTCCTCGCCACCCATCGGAGAGAACGTATCGAGATCCATGCCGATGATTAGGTAAGCGTAGTAGGCGATGAGCGCCGTGAGCTGATTGTCCACCTGCTCCTCGTTGAACTGCAACTGGTCGAACTGTGCGTACTCGAAGTTGAAGTCGTTGTCGGTGTTGTTGTAGATGGTGGTGGTGTACGTAGAGTTATACACGGGGCGGTTTGCCTGTATCACTGCCTTGCACGTGAAGACGTTCGTACTGTTGTCGTACGCCGTCACGGTGATGTTGAAGTTGCACGCGATGCGCTCGTTCTTCTGAAACTGCAGACTGGTCCACTGGCGTTCGTTGATAAACTGCGTGAGGGTCTGCTCCAGCTCCTCGAACACCGAGTTGTCGGTGCCTTGAATCTGGTTATGGTTGATCTTCACACGTGCGTTCAGCTCCTGCGCCTGTGTTCCTGCGACAAAAGCGAACAACAGCAACGCTGCGCAAACCATTCTAACTATATAGCGCTTTTTCATATTCTTTAAAATAAGAAGTTTTACTCTTTAGGAGGGTATGGCATCTTGCCATACCCACGCTGCCTCCCTATCAACAAGTTCTCATGGGTGCGTGGCTATGGCAGGATGCCATAGCCTCCTATCAATCACCTTTTGGGTGCGTGGCTACGGCAGGAATGCCGTAGCCTCCTAAGCCTTGTGGGTGCGTGGCTATGGCAAGATGCCATAGCCTCCTATCACTCGCTCCAGCTCGTTGACGATGTCGACAGCGGTGTCCGCCTTCGACTTCTTGGGATAGGCATGGCGGAAGTCGCGACCGATAATCTCTATCTGGTTGTCGTCGGTGCGGAAGCATGTGCCCTCGTTGCGCAGACTGTTGAGCACAATGAAGTCGGCATTTTTCTTCTGCAACTTACGCTCGGCGTTAGCCTGCTCGTCGTTGGTCTCAAGCGCGAACGCCACGATGGTCTGCTGTGCGGTCTTCATCTGTCCGAGTGTGGCTGCGATGTCAGGGTTGGGCGAGAGAGATATCTGCATGTCGCCCTCGCTGCGCTTTATCTTTTGTTCAGCCTGTACTGCCGGACGATAGTCGGCTACTGCCGCAGCAAGTATGGCTACGTCAGCCGTTCGGAACGCCTCGGTAGCTGCGTCGTACATCTCGCGGCACGACTCCACATCCACACGATTGATTGCGTCGGAGCACTTCAGACTGACCGGACCGGCTACGAGCGTGACATCAGCACCACGGCGGCGACACTCCTCGGCGATAGCGAAGCCCATCTTGCCGCTTGAGTAGTTGCCGATGAAGCGCACGGGGTCAATCTTTTCGTAGGTAGGACCAGCTGTGATTACGACGCGCTTGCCTTTCAGTGGACTGTTGCTGTCGTTCTGGTCGAAGAACTCCGACACGCGGCGCGCTATCACTTCCGGTTCCTCCATGCGTCCCTTGCCTTCGAGTCCGCTTGCGAGAAATCCGCTTGCAGGCTCGATGAAGCGATTGCCGTATGAGGCTAATGTGCGCATGTTCTGCTGCGTAGACGGGTGGGCATACATGTCGAGGTCCATAGCCGGAGCAATGAACACGGGTGCCTTCATAGAGAGGTATGTGGTGATGAGCATGTTGTCTGCCACGCCGTGCGCCATCTTGCCGAGCGTGCTCGCCGTGCAAGGTGCTACGACCATTGCGTCAGCCCACAATCCGAGGTCGACGTGCGAGTTCCATGTGCCGTCGCGCTGCGAGAAGAACTCGCTGACAACGGGCTTGTGCGTGAGTGCTGAGAGCGTGATCGGAGTGATGAACTCCTTGCCTGCAGGCGTAATCACTACTTGTACTTCTGCGCCCTGCTTCACAAACTCGCGTATGAGCAGACACGACTTGTAGGCGGCGATGGAGCCGGTTATGCCTAATACTATTTTCTTGCCTTTTAGCATGGTTTTATAGTTGTTATGGTGAGATGGTGAGGTGGTGAGAGATGTATGGTGAGATGGTGAGATGGTGATTATTTATGTTGAAGTGGTGAGGTGTTGAGATGGTGACATTACTACAACATATCTCACCACCTCAACACAACAACATCTCAACATCATCTCTCAACACCTCAACACCTCAACACCTCAACGTTACTTATTGAACCCTCTTAGGCGGATGCGTGTGAGCACCTGCTTGGTGTTGAAGGTGAAATCGCCGCCCATCATCCAGCTATAGTAGCCGATGTCGGTGCGCAGCACATCGGCAACGGGACGTCCCTTGTACTTACCGAAATTGAACACCTCCACTTTCTGCTCCTTACCGTCGGCGTCGAGCACCGGCTTGCCGTCAGCACCAACCAGCGGCTTCCACACGATGCGACCTGCGAAGTCGACATTGTCGTTCTGCTTAGAGAACTCGGCAAGGCAGTCCATGTCGTTCTCCAACACACGGTCGGGCTCCTCCTGCACGCCAGGCGCATACTTGTCGAGCTCGCCCATCAGCACACGATATGTAGCCTCGGTGTCCTCGTCAGCACGATGCGCCGTGAAGTCTTCCTCCATCTTTCTGCCGCAGTAGAACTTGTAGGCAGCAGCAAGGTTGCGACGCTCCATCTTGTGGAAAATGGTCTGTGCGTCGATGAGTCGAACCTTAGAGAAGTCGAAGTCGATGCCTGCACGCAGGAACTCCTCTGCGAGCATCGGAATGTCGAAGTGGTTGGAGTTGTAGCCTGCGAAGTCGCAGCCCTTGAACTTCTCGCTGAGCTGCGGAGCCAACGTCTTGAACGTAGGCGCATCATTCACGTCGTCGTTGGTGATGCCCGTCAGTTCCACCACCTCATGCGGTATAGGCTTCTCTGGATTGACAAAGAGATTTTCGCGCTCTTCTGTGCCGTCGGGCGACACTTTAATGTATGATATCTGTATTATACGATCGCGTATAAAGTCGAGACCTGTTGTTTCGAGGTCGAAGACGATAAGTGGACGTGTGAGATTGAGTTTCATTATTGTCGTCGTTTTTTTTAAGAATTTAGCCGCACCAATATGGCGCGGCTAAAACATAGAATGAAATCTATTATTGTTTCTTCAAAGCATTAATCAGCCGCCAAAGCACTGGTCAACCCGATTAATCGTTCAGCAGCATCGGCATGATAAGCATGAGGATTTCCTGTCCCTCAGGCTGCACGGTAGGCACAACAACGCCCGCACGACTTGGGTCGGCAAGCTGTATTGTCACCTCGTCGCTTGCGATGTTGTTGAGTATCTCGTAGATGGCACCACCCTTGAAGCCGATGTCCATCTTCGCACCATTATACTCGCAAGCTACGCTCTCCTTAGCACTTGTAGCGAAGTCGATATCCTCGGCTGTGAGACACAGACGCTGAGCCTCTACGTGGAAGCGGATGAGCTGACTGCTCTCGCTTGCGAACGGCAGCACACGCTTCAGTGCACCCATGAGCGACTTGCGGTCGACGTTGATGCTGTTGGTGTTGGCTGTAGGTATAACCGAGTTGTAGTTGGGATAACGTCCCTCAATCAAGCGACAGTTGAGGCATCCGTCTGCATAACGCACCTCGGCACCCTTGCTGTTGAACTTCACGACAACGTCGCCATCGCACTTCGGCAGCACGCCCTTCAGCAGCTGTGCCGGCTTCTGTGGCAGGATGAACGATGCGGGTACGTCGCTCTTAATGGTGAGGATGCGGTTGCGCACGAGCTTATGACCGTCGGTAGCCACAACTGCGAGGTTGTCGGCATTGAGGTCGAAGTAGACACCACCCATCACCGGACGGATTTCGTCCTGCGCAGTAGCGAAGAGCGAGCGCGAGAGGTTCTCTGCAAAAAGATTAGAGTCCATAACAAGCGAAGTGACATCGCCGTCAACCTCCTGCATCATCGGGAAATCGTCGGCTGGCTGTGCGGTCAGCTTGAACGAACCATTGAGATAATCAATTTCTACAGTGAAGTCGTTCTCGTTGACGTTGAAGCCAAGCGGCTGCTCCGGCAGTTCCTTTACGGCGTTGAGTATAGTGCGATTAGACAATGCAAACTTGCCATCGCCAGAGCACTCAGTAAGCTCTATCGTAGACTGCATCACGTTTTCAGAATCGCTGGCAGTTACAGTCAGAACGTTGTTTGCTACTTCAAAAAGGAAACAATCAAGAATGCTCAGAGTGTTCTTGCTGTTAATTACTCTTGCGAGCGTTTGGAGACGGGCGTTAAGTGCGCCACTTGATAATGTGAATTGCATTGATATTTAGCTTTTTTGATTATACTTTTTTTGTTTTCTTGTTAGTACATTATTTTCAGGCAAATTTACTAAAAAATATCCGACTACGACAAAAACTCATTCAAAAGTTTCTTGTTTCGCTACATTTTTATTAATTTCGCAAACCAAAGGACAAACCTATTAGCTTTTATCACACAAATTAAAATAAAATATAGACAATGGAATTACAAGGTAAAGTAATCGCTGTGCTGCCCGAAAAAACAGGTACTAACGCACGTGGCGAATGGAAAGTTCAAGAATACGTGGTAGAGACACACGATCAGTATCCACGCAAGATGGTGTTCAGCGTGTTCGGTGCTGACCGCATCAGCCGCTTCAACATACAGTTAGGTCAGGAGGTGACCGTATCGTTCGACGTAGATGCCCACGAGTATCAGGGCCGTTGGTTCAATAGCATCCGCGCTTTCGACGTGCGCCAGGTAGACCCTGCAACAGTTGGCGCAGCACAGGCTGGCATCGTTCCGGGTGCTGTGTTCGGTGCGGCTCCGGCTCCACAGCCTGCTGCTCCCCAGCCCACAGCTCCGGCTCCAGAGGCTGACCCCGTTAACGACCTGCCGTTCTAAGACGTTGCAGCATAAGGATTAACCTACATACGGAACTCACGAAACACACAAGTCGCTAATACACATGTGCGTTTCGTGAGTTCCGTTTTTTGTATGTTGTACTACTAAAGCAAACAAGCGAATGAACATAACGAAGAAACTGAAAGATATATACACGTTCCTCATGGTAGACATCTGGAGCATAGGCAAAGGCGATGTGTCGAAGATGCGATTTCTGTTCTACAGCATATTGAAGAAACTGCTGCTCGCCATAGAGTTCACTACCACAAAGCGCATAACCAGTGCGGCAGCTGCCCTCACCTACTCCACTCTGCTCGCCATTGTACCCATCTTCGCCGTGGTGTTCGGCATAGCACGTGGCTTCGGCTACAACAAATACATCGAAGAGTGGTTCAGAGAGTCGTTCTCAAGTCAGCCGCAGGTGTCGGAGATAATCATCGGCTTCGTCAACTCGTACCTCGTACACACCAAGAGCGGACTATTCCTCGGCATCGGCTTGCTCTTCATGCTCTTCACTGTGATGATGCTTATCAGCAACATCGAACGCACGTTCAACGATATCTGGCAGGCGAAGAAGCCACGCAGCATGTTCCGTACCATCACCGACTATACGTCGATGCTACTGCTCATGCCCGTAGTGATTGTGATAACCTCGGGTATAAGCATCTTCTTCGCCACCATCTTCAAGCAGATAGAAGACACGATGGTGATAGGCTCGTTGGCGCAGTTCTTCTTGCAGCTCTTGCCCTACGTCCTCATGTCGGGCGTGTTCATCGCTCTCTATCTCTTCATGCCCAACACAAAGGTGAAGCTGAGCTGCGCGCTCGTGCCCGGAATACTCGCCGGCGTAGCCATGCAGGGACTGCAGCTCTTCTACATCCACTCGCAGATTTGGGTGAGCAGCTACAACGCTATCTACGGCTCGTTTGCAGCTCTGCCGTTGTTCATGCTCTGGATACAGATTTCGTGGTTGATATGCCTGTTCGGCGCAGAACTATGCTACGCCAATCAGAACATGGACGACTATGCGTTCAAGGCTAAGACCGAAGACCTTAGCCATCGCTACAAGATGCTGCTCTGCCTCGTGCTCGCAAGTCGCATCTGCCGCAACTTCAGCGAAGGCGGCAAACCACTATCGGCTCTGAAGCTGAAGCTCGCCACCGGAATACCAATCCGCATCGTCAATGACCTGCTCTATCAGCTCGTGCAGATAAATATTCTCACCGAAATACCTGGTGGCGACAAGGATGGCGAATCACTCTATCAACCTGCCGAGTGCATCACACGTCTCAGCGTGGGCACACTTATCGACCGCATGGAGGCACAGGGCAAGTGGTCGCTCACCATCGACGTGAAGCAACTATCGTCTACAGCTTGGAAGAAGATCATTGCCGAACGCAACACTTATCTGAACAGTCAGCGCGAAGTGCTGCTAAAAGACTTGTAAAACATTACGAAGTAGCATCTGCGTCGACCGATGCGGACGTCTGCGTCGACCGATGCGGACGTCTGCGCCGACCGATGCGGATGTCTGCGCCGACCGATGCGGATGTCTGCACCGACCGATGCGGATGTCTGCACCGACCGATGCGGATGTCTGCGCCGACCGATGCGGATGGCAATAGTTCACGAATTAGTACGGAGAATGTATCAAAACTACATCATAATGAAGAAAGACTAACTGTAGAAACTACGCAATAAGACACACAAAAAAAAGGAGGCCACAGACCTCCTTTTTTTTATAAAATTCTAAAACGTTTACTTCATTATCACATAAAATGTTTACTTCACCATAATCTTCAACGTCTTGCCGTTGCTGAGCTTCACGATGTTCAAGCCCTTCTGCTTGCCGCTGATACGCTGACCTGCAGCATTGTAGCGTGCCACCTCTACAGCATTATCTGTAGAGCTTACGCCCTCAATGAAGGTAGAATTCTGAACAAGATTCTTTCCTGCTACATTCTCAATGCGGTTATCGATACGGCTCTTGGTGCTGTGCTTGTTGAGGAAAGCCACAACCTTGAGATCGTCCTTCTTCCATGCACTATTAACGTCAAACTCGTAAGTTGCGCTGAACTTATTGCCTTCCCATGTAACCTTGTCGCCCCATGCGCTATTGAAGTCACGTATCACATGCTGGTGATAGAAAGTGCCTTTAGCACCAGATTGATCCTTTGCCTCTACATTATCCTCCGTCAGGTAGAGTGTGAGCAGAGCACTTTCCTTGTCGTAAGCATCGTTCGATTCGCCTGTAACAACAATCACCGCCTTGCTTTCGCTTTCGTTATATGTGACAGACACGTCGAGCTTGGCATCAGCCATTGTTTTATTGAGATACTTGCTTGCATATTTGCTTATTTCGGTTGCATTGCCCGGTATCACCACATTATCTTTCTGTCCCGTCGCATAAGAAGATTTGAAATCGGGCTCGCGGTTGAACATCATGGCTGGTGCGAATGTACGTCCTCCATCGTTAAAAAGATAGAGCAACTTATTGTCACATGCTTTTGTGAGCCAGTCGGTATAGTAGCCTGCATGGTGGCATACAGCAAACACGCGAGTAGGATCTGCCTCCTCAAGATATGTGTGCAGGAATCCTGCCACTCGCGGACAGTTGCCACACTGCTCTGTAGTAAACTCCTCAATGCACAGGTTGCGCTTATACATGTTGGCAGCAACGCTGAGCTTACCCTCAGCCAGGGTGGTTGTACCACCATTCTTATGACCATTCACCTTGGTCACTTCAACCTTCACATTCTTCAGACCTTCTGTGCTGCCACATGGTATGCTTACCTTGAATGTACCGATTTTGTTATATCCAACCGATGGAGATATTGCGACATGTTGCTCGCTGCCTGCTACACCGTCAACACTAACAACATAGTCGAGACTGCTCACTGCCTCTACGGCGTTGTTTGTGAACTCCACGGATGTCTCAACATTACTATTGATAGTACCCTTTACGGTTCCGAAATCGCTTGGCATCACATCATATTCAGCAAAATTGCCCTCTACAAGCACCTGAATACTTATGTTATAACCACCCATACTGAAGTTGTACCAACCTGTATCATTGCCCAATTTGCAATAGACCCAAAGAGGCTGGTCAGCCAAGCCGTCTTCTACAGCAGAGAACGGATACGACTTAGTATCGGTATTATCAGAAAGCTGAGTATAAGTGTAACCTGCATACAGTTCTTCGCCCGCCTTGATTGGATAAGGCTCGCTGAACTTCACCTCGTTCCAACCAATCACACATTTCTCTACATTTGCACTTCTGCATACATCACCCGGCTTGGATGACGCACTTTTATAAAGACTAATCGAAGAGCTACCTATTTCCTCACAAAGTCCAAAACGCAGACCAACTATATTCTTGCCTACATATGGTTTCAGAATAGCTTCAGACAAACAGATTGCAACCTTGTTGTCTCCAGGATAATTGTAGATGCCCATGCCCTTGTGTGCAGCAGCTAAAGCATCCGAACTATAGTAGCCCACCCAACGCTGGTTGGCAGCTATCTTCTTTGCCACCTTGCGTACAACCGCACTTTGCTGTGCGAAGTTCGGACTTTGTTCCACTACACCAACTCTTTGGTGCTGCACATCCACTTGTGCACTGGCTGCAAATGACATAGCCAAGGCAGCGATTGAAAGTAAGAATTTCTTCATAGATCTGTATTTTTTAATTATTATTCGCGCCAAAGGTAATGCAAAACGAAGAGAATACAAAACAATAAACAGTTTTTTTATTATTAAAACGCCATATTTTTAATCAATCTGTTACACAAACTATTATCTTATCTCCACCACTTCAAGTCTATCGCCATCGACGCGGAAGCGCACATCGCGGTTGGCGAACTCCATGCCGTACACCTTCGTGGGGTTGTCGTGATACTGCGGACGGGGGTCGAGCGCGAGCACTTTCTCGAGCGAGGCAAGCTCTTCGGCTGTAAACTCTTTAGCTAAATGGTCGGGAAAGACGACGTGCAGACGGCGCGTGGCAGTGGTATCAACAAAACCGCTGCGAGCATCGGGATGCGAGTCGGCATAAGTGACGTAAGGCTTTATGTCATAGATAGGTGTGCCGTTCATGAGATCGGCACCAAGAACATGAATGAGCGGTCCGTTGGTTGCATCGTAATCAATGCGGTCGATGCGCACGGAAGAAAGCCCCAGGCGGTTGGGGCGGAAAGGCGAACGCGTAGCAAAGACGCCCACCTTAGTGTTGCCGCCAAGACGGGGCGGACGCACAACGGGGCTTGTCGCCTCATGCCGGTTGGCAGAGAACTCCCATACAAGCCACAGATAGTCGAAGTCTTCCATGCCGCGCAGCGCGTCGGCGTTGCGATACTTCGGCACGAACTCTATCGTTCCGCGCAGCGTGTCGGCAAGTCCGCTCTGCTTCGGTATGCCGAACTTAGTGGCAAAGGGCGAACGGAAAAAAGCTACCGGTTCTATTTCCATTGTTTCAAGTTTTTATAAAATAGCATGTGAGGAAAGGGCTATGCATCTTGTGGACTGCGATATCATTACACCTTGTGACTGCGATATCATTACATCTTGTGGCTGCGTGGGTATGGCAGGATGCCATACCCTCCTACACAAATGTCACCATATCAACATCTCAACACCTCACCATCTCAACACCTCACCATATCAGTTCACCGTAATGTGGAAGCAGCCCTGTTTAACCTCGTACTTAACGAGACAACGCTTCTGCTCGCGCATATCGCGGAGCACCTCAGAGAGCACCCACTTCAGCGTGTCGTTGCGCACCTGTCGGCGGCGCGGTCCGTCGGGATCCTCAACGGTGTGGTAGCGATTGTAGCAGATGTCGAACGTGGTGCCGTAGAGGTGGCACGAGTTCTCGGTGGCGTTAGAGTTGCGGCGACGCAATTTCTGCACATCAGCCTTACTGCGCAGCACCGATGTCACAATAACCTTGTGTAGCGGTATCTGCTTAGTCTGCAAACTGTCGAAGAAACTCTTGCCAATGTCCTGCAACAATATCGCAGCACGTGGCACAAGATAAGGTATGCTGCTACGCATACGGTCGTCAATGTGATAGAACGGATTGCTGCCCACATACACTAACTCCGACTTACGTCGCTCGGCATCAGCACGGTCGATGACTGCCTTCACACCATGACGAGTAGCAGCAGCAAGCTGTACATCATTCTGATCGGGAAAGGTATTGCCAAAATGAGGCACACTATATATGCGGTTCTTCACTGGAGTGCCGTCGGCAGCGAAGAAGCGCGAGGGACGACCCAACGGCTTGGGAGATAACGTCGGCACACTCGCCACATCTTTCTTTGAGATTGCGGTTGTCGACGAAGCCAAGACTGCTTTTGCGCTATCAGCTACCGTCATGCTATCAGCAACGACAGAACTATCTGCTACTGCGACATTGCCTGCTGGCGAAGATGCCACTTCGGGGTAGGCGCAGCGCAACATGGCAAGCAAAACAACCGTCACGCCAAAACCCTGTAAGTATCTTTTAGAAGAAATATTCATCATAATGACTGCAAATTTAGACAAAATCGAGGAAAATACAAAACATGTGCTCTTGTTTTTATTGTTGATTATTTTGTATTATCTCCTATTTTCATTAACTTTGCATCCAAAATCGTACACTGAATATTTTGATAGAAAGACATATCATATTAGAGGATATCGACCCCGTAGTGTTCTACGGTGTTGGCAATGGGCATCTGCAGATAATAAAATCGCTCTATCCCAAGCTGCGCATAGTGGCACGCGACAACGTGATACGCGTACTCGGCGACGAGGAGGAGATGGCAGCCTTCGAAGAAAACGTGGAGAAAATACGCCGTCATGTACTGAAGTTCAACAACATCAACGATGAGGACATTCTCGACATCGTCAAGGGCAAGCAGACAAAAGCCGACAGCGTGAAGGGCGTTATCGTCTACAACATATCGGGCAAACCGATTAAGTGCAAAAGCGAGAACCAGCAACAGCTCGTGGATGCTTACGAGAAGAACGACATGATATTCGCTACAGGTCCTGCCGGAACTGGTAAGACCTACCTAAGCATAGCCCTCGCGGTACGCGCACTGAAGGAGAAAACTATACGCAAGATTATACTCTCGCGTCCGGCTGTAGAAGCTGGCGAGAAGCTCGGCTTTCTGCCAGGCGACATGAAGGACAAAATCGACCCGTATCTGCAACCGCTATACGACGCATTGGAAGACATGCTCCCTGCAGTGAAGCTGCAGGATATGATGGAGAAAAACATCATACAAATAGCTCCGCTCGCCTTCATGCGAGGCCGCACGCTTAGCGATGCCGTAGTGATTCTCGACGAGGCGCAGAACACTACACCGGCACAGATAAGAATGTTTCTCACCCGTATGGGATGGAACACAAAGATGATTATCACTGGCGATATGACGCAGATAGACCTGCCACGCGGACAGAAGAGCGGACTCACCGAAGCACTCGACATACTGAAGGACGTGGAAGGCATCGGCTTCGTAAAACTCGGACAGAAAGACATCGTAAGACATAAGCTTGTGACACGCATCGTGAATGCATACGACGCTCACGACAAAACTCAAAATGAGGCTCACGACAAAACTCAAAATTTAAAATAGTTATGAAAGCACTTACAAAGACCGATTTTCATTTCGAAGGTCAGAAAAACGTGTATCACGGAAAAGTTCGCGACGTGTATGACATCAACGACGACGTGATCGTAATGGTAGCAACCGACAGAATCTCTGCGTTTGACGTAATCCTACCAAAGGGTATTCCGTTCAAAGGACAGGTTCTGAACCAGATTGCAGCCAAGTTCCTTGATGCTACAACAGACATCTGCCCAAACTGGAAACTCGCTACACCAGACCCAATGGTTACCGTTGGTTTGAAATGCGAGGGTTTCCGAGTTGAAATGATCATCCGCTCTATCCTTACAGGCTCAGCTTGGCGCGCATACAAAGAGGGATGCCGCGAGCTTTGCGGCGTTAAGCTGCCAGAGGGTATGAAGGAAAACCAGCGATTCCCAGAACCTATCATCACTCCGACAACAAAAGCTGATGAGGGTCACGACCTCAATATATCTAAAGAGGAAATCATCGCTCAGGGCATCGTAAGTGCTGAGGACTACGCTGTAATGGAAGACTACACACGTCGTATCTTCCAGCGCGGACAGGAGATGGCTGCACAGCGCGGTCTTATCCTCGTTGACACTAAGTACGAGTTCGGCAAGCGCGATGGTAAGGTATATCTCATTGACGAGATTCACACTCCCGACTCTTCACGCTACTTCTATGCTGACGGCTACGAGGAGAAGTTTGAGAAGGGATTGCCACAGAAGCAGCTCTCGAAGGAGTTTGTACGCCAGTGGCTCATCGAGCATGACTTTATGAACGAACCCGGACAGACAATGCCCGAAATCACAGACGAATATGCAGAGAGCGTAAGCGAACGTTATATCGAACTCTACGAGCACATCACTGGCGAGAAGTTCGACAAGACCGTTGAAGAGGGTGACATCGCAGCGCGCATCGAAAAGAACGTAGCCGACTACCTCGCTACACGTAAGTAGCAATACATAATGGGTGCAGAATATTGGATGTTGGAGACTTGGTTCACCGACATCTGATATTCTACACCCTACATTATTATATATACATACATATTATCATATACACCAAGACATCGCTTCGCCAAATGTAGCGATAGGTGAAATATAACGAACAACAACAATGGTTTACGGACAGGAAAAGATAAAGCCCTACAACGACAAAGAAGAAAAGGGGGCGCAGGTGGAACAGATGTTCGACAACATCGCACACTCGTATGACAAGCTCAACCACCGCCTGTCGTGGAACATTGACAAGTTGTGGCGCAAGAAAGCTCTCAACCGACTGAAAGCTTACAAACCACAAAGCATTCTTGATATAGCTACGGGCACGGGCGACTTCGCCATACAGGCGGCACAGATACTGAAGCCGACGAAGGTGACGGGCACAGATATCAGCGAGGGAATGATGAACGTGGGCAGGCAGAAGGTGAATACACTAAAGCTCGACAACGTGATATCGTTCGCCAAGGAAGACTGCATGGCGCTCTCGTTCGCAGACAACACGTTCGACGCTGTGACTGCAGCTTTCGGCATACGCAACTTCCAGAACCTCGACCAGGGACTACGCGAGATGTGCCGAGTGCTGAAGCCAGGCGGACACCTCTGCATCGTTGAGCTGACATCACCCGTTAGCTTTCCAATGAAGCAGTTATTCAAGATTTACTCGCACACAGTGCTACCAGTATACGGACGACTCATCTCTGGCGACAGTATGGCTTACTCTTACCTCACGGCTACCATCGAGGCGTTTCCACAAGGCGAGCGAATGGTGGAGATACTGAAAGCGGCAGGCTTCGCCGAAGCTTCGTTCAAGCGGATGACACTCGGCATCTGCACGCTCTATCTCGCAACAAAGTAAGGTGTCAACACCCCATCACCATCTCAACACCTCACCCCATCAACACCTCACCCCATCAACACCTCACCCCATCAACATCTCACCCCGTCAACACCTCACCCCATCAACACCTCACCCCATCAACATCTCAACATTCATACTATGGACAAGTACGGTTTAATCGGTTTCCCACTGGGACATTCCTTCTCCATCAGCTACTTCAACGAGAAGTTTACCAACGAGGGTATCAACGCTCGTTACATCAACTATGAGATTCCGCAGATAGAGGACTTGAAAGAGATACTCGCATCAAACCCAGAACTGTGCGGACTCAACGTCACTATCCCCTACAAGCAGCAGGTAATACCCTACCTCGACGACCTTAGCCCCGAAGCACGCGCTATTGGTGCGGTCAACGTCATACGTGTGACACACAAGAATAAAAACGTTATACTGAAGGGATTTAACAGTGACGTAATCGGCTTCACACGTAGCATCGAGACAATGCTCGAACCTTACCATAAGAAGGCACTCATACTCGGCACTGGCGGTGCTTCGCTCGCCATCAACTACGGTCTCAAATCGCTCGGACTTGAGACACTATTTGTGAGTCGTACGAAGAAGCCTGGCTGCATAACATACGAGGAGGTGACACCAGAACTGATTAAGGAGTACAACGTCATCGTCAACTGCACCCCACTTGGCATGTACCCGAAGGCAGATACCTGTCCCAACCTGCCTTACGAGGCAATGGATTGCCACACCATACTTTACGACCTCATCTACAATCCGGACGAAACGCTTTTTATGAAGAAAGGCGCACGCTACGGAGCCAATACCAAGAACGGACTGGAGATGCTGTTGCTGCAGGCATTCGCAAGCTGGGACTTCTGGCATTGCAATGAATAGCTCTAAAAATAGGGTTGCCATAAGCAATAAATCACCATAGACAATAAATCAAAACTCAGAAATAAAAATTCAAAACTCACAATATGGACACATCTAACAGATACATGATGCGCGGCGTAAGCGCAGCTAAAGAAGACGTACACAACGCCATCAAGAACATCGACAAGGGTCTCTATCCGCAGGCTTTCTGCAAAATAATCCCCGATATCCTCGGTGGCGACCCCGAATACTGCAATATCATGCACGCCGACGGTGCTGGCACCAAGTCGTCGCTTGCTTACATGTACTGGAAGGAGACCGGCGACCTCAGCGTATGGAAGGGCGTGGCTCAGGACGCTATCGTTATGAATACCGACGACCTGCTCTGCGTGGGCGCAGTGGACAACATTCTCGTTTCGAGCACAATCGGACGCAACAAGATGGTTATCCCGGGTGAGGTTATCTCGGCTGTAATCAACGGCACCGACGAACTCCTCGAGGACTTGCGCAAAATGGGTGTAGGCGTTTACGCTACAGGCGGTGAGACAGCCGACGTTGGCGACCTTGTGCGCACTATCATCGTTGACTCTACCGTTACTTGCCGCATGAAGCGCAGCGATGTCATTGATAACGCAAACATCCGCCCTGGCGACGTAATCGTAGGTTTGGCTTCATTTGGTCAGGCTACATACGAGAAGCAATACAACGGCGGTATGGGTTCTAACGGACTCACAAGCGCTCGCCACGATGTGTTCTCAAAGTATCTCGCCGAGAAGTATCCGGAAAGCTACGACCACGCTGTACCAGAGGAACTCGTATATAGCGGCGGCTGCCGTCTTGACGACAAAGTAGAGGGTGCACCGGTCACAGCCGGACAGCTCGTTCTCTCGCCGACACGTACATACGCTCCTGTCATCAAGCGTCTGCTCGACGAGCTGCGTCCGGAAATACATGGCATGGTTCACTGCACTGGCGGTGCACAAACCAAGGTGCTGCACTTCGTTGGCGAAAATTGTCGCGTAATCAAGGACAACATGTTCCCTATTCCACCGCTGTTCCGCCTCATTCAGGAGCAGAGCCACACCGACTGGAAGGAGATGTACAAGGTGTTCAACATGGGTCACCGCATGGAGATTTACGTACGTCCAGAGGTTGCTGAGCAGGTTATTGCAATAAGCAAGAGCTTCAACATCGACGCACAGATCGTAGGACGCATCGAAGAGGGAGAACGCTCGCTCCTCATCAAGTCTGAATACGGAGAATTCGAATATTAATAAGAAGTTGTTATGTTGAAATGTTGAGATGGTGAGATAAGATGGTGATGTGGTGAGATGTTGAGGTGTTGACATATCTCACCATAACAACACCACAACATCTCAACACCTCAACACCTCAACATAACAACACCACAACACCTCACCATAACAACATAACACCATCTCAACATTAAATTTGACAAATGGCAGAAAACAATAATATATTAGAAAAACTCGACGGACTGGAGGCACGTTATGAGGAAGTATCAACCCTCATTACCGACCCTTCTGTAATCGCCGACCAGCAGCGTTACGTGAAACTGACAAAGGAGTATAAAGACCTTGAGGACATTATGAAACTCCGTCAGCAGTATATCAATTGTCTTAACGGCATTGCCGAGGCTAAGGATATCATCATGAACGAGCAGGATGCGGAGATGAAGGAGATGGCACGTGAGGAGCTCGCCACAAACGAAGAACTCCAGCCAAAACTCGAGGAAGAAATAAAGATAGCTCTTGTACCGAAAGATCCAGAGGACGCAAAGAACGTACAGATGGAGATTCGTGCCGGTACGGGTGGCGACGAGGCTTGTCTCTTTGCTGGCGAAATATTCATGATGTACAAGAAGTACTGCGAGTCGAAGGGCTGGACAGTGTCTGTCACAAGCGAGAGCGAAGGTGCTGTAGGCGGTTTCAAGGAAATCTGCTTTGCAGTAAGTGGCGACAACGTGTACGGCACACTGAAGTATGAGTCGGGCGTTCACCGCGTACAGCGTGTGCCGGTTACCGAGTCGAACGGACGTATGCAGACCTCTGCAGCAACCGTAGCCGTACTTCCTGAGGCAGACCCATTCGAGGTAAATATCAACGAGGGCGAAATCAAGTGGGACACCTTCCGCTCTTCAGGTGCAGGTGGACAGAACGTGAACAAGGTAGAATCTGGTGTACGTGCCCGCTACATGTGGAAGAACCCTAACACTGGCGAGGTTGAGGAAATTCTCATCGAGTGTACCGAGACCCGCGACCAGCCTAAGAACAAGGAGAGAGCACTTGCACGTCTGCGTACATACATCTATGACAAGGAGCACCAGAAATACGTTGACGACATTGCCAACCGCCGTAAGACTCTCGTCTCTACCGGCGACCGCTCTGCAAAGATACGTACATACAACTTCCCACAGGGCCGTGTCACCGACCATCGCATCGGCATGACCGTGTACGACCTCCCGGGCTTCATGGGCGGAAACATCCAGCAGATGATTGACGCACTCACCGTGGCTGAGAATGCGGAGAAGATGAAAGAGAATGAATTGTAAGAATCAATTTTTAAAAAACAATTACTATGAACAGATCAGAATTAGTAAACCAGATAAAGACAAAGCGCTCATTCCTCTGCGTAGGTCTTGACACCGACTTGAAGAAGGTGCCGCAGCACATCCTCAACGACGAGGATCCAATCTTCGCTTTCAACAAGGCCATCATCGACGCAACCGCCGACTACTGCGTGTCGTACAAGCCTAACCTCGCATTCTACGAGGCGTTCGGCGTGAAGGGACTCATCTCTTTTGAGAAGACCATCAAGTACTTGAAGGAAAACTATCCCAACCACTTCATCGTGGCTGACGCAAAGCGTGGCGATATCGGCAACACAAGTGCTATGTATGCTCGCACATTCTTCGACGAGTACGATGTCGACTCGCTCACCGTGGCTCCGTACATGGGCGAAGATAGCGTAACACCATTTCTCGGCTACAAGGACAAGTGGGTTATCCTGCTCGCTCTGACCAGCAACAAGGGTAGCCACGACTTCCAGCTCACAGAAGACAAGGACGGTGAGCGTCTGTTTGAGAAGGTACTACGCACATCTCAGCAGTGGGGTGACAAGGAGAACATGATGTATGTTGTAGGTGCTACTCAAGGCCGTATGTTCGAGGATATCCGCAAGATTGTCCCCGACCACTTCCTGCTCGTTCCTGGTGTTGGTGCTCAGGGTGGTTCGCTTGAGGAAGTATGCAAGTATGGTATGAACGCTGACTGCGGACTACTCGTCAACAGTTCACGTGGCATCATCTACGCTTCTAACGGCGAAGACTTCGCCACCGTCGCAGCAGAGAAGGCAAAGGAACTGCAGATACAGATGGATGCAGAACTGAAAAAACACGGCATTTAAAGCCTTGCACATGGCTTTTTTCGCCAAAACTGATGTATTTTCAGACAAAATTGATAAATAAGTATTGTTAAAAAGCATAATGTAAATTTATTTTCTTACATTTGCAACATCTATAGAAAACTATCATCTATATATTTGCAAGAATAACATAGAAAAGACAGAAATGGAATTTACAGCAGAACAGATAGCGAGCGTTATTGGCGGTCGTATAGAAGGCAATAAAGAAGCAAAAATCAACACCTTCGCAAAGATTGAAGAAGGTGTTGAGGGTGCTATTTCTTTCCTCTCTAATCCGAAATACACACATTATATCTACGACACGAAGTCGTCTGTAGTGATTGTCAACAACGATGTGGAGCTTGAACATCCCGTTCAGGCTACACTGATACGCGTTGACAACGCATACGAGTGTATTGCCAAACTGCTCCAAATCTACGAAGCAAGCAAGCCTAAAAAGACAGGCATAGCTCCACAAGCATACGTCTCACCGACTGCAAAGCTCGGCAAGGACTGCTATGTAGGACCGTTCGCATGTATCGGCGACAACGCAGTTATCGGCGACAACTGCCAGATTTATCCTCACGCTGTCATCGGCGACAACGTAAAGATGGGCAGTGGCTGCCTCATCTATCCCAACACCACCATCTATCAGGGCTGTAAGCTCGGTAACAATGTGACACTTCACGCTGGTAGCGTAATCGGTTCAGACGGATTCGGCTTCGCTCCTAACGCCGATGGTTACGACAAGATACCGCAAATAGGCATCGTAACAATCGAGGACAATGTAGAAATTGGTGCAAACACTTGCGTCGATCGCTCTACTATGGGCTCTACCTTCATCCGTAAGGGTGTGAAACTTGACAACCTTGTGCAGGTTGCTCACAACGTAGAGATTGGCGAAAACACCGTGATGTCTGCACAAGTAGGCATTGCGGGTAGCACAAAGGTCGGTTCATGGTGTATGTTCGGCGGTCAGGTAGGCTTGGCTGGACACATAACAATCGGCGACCGCACACTCCTCGGCGCACAGTCGGGCGTACCGGGCAGCTTGAAAGGCAACGAAGAGCTCATCGGCACACCACCAATGCCACAGCGACAGTACTTCAAGTCGCAGGCAATATTCCGCCGTCTACCCGATATGTACAAAGACTTGAACGACCTGAAGAAGGAGATGGAGTTGCTCAAGAACAACGAAAAATAAACAACAAACAATATAATAATGTCAAAACAAAAGACACTCAAAGGCAGTTTCTCTTTGTGTGGCAAAGGTCTGCACACCGGATTGAGCCTCACCGTCACGTTCAATCCCGCACCCGAGAACACTGGCTATAAGATACAGCGCATCGATCTCGATGGTATGCCTATCATACAGGCTATCGCCGAGAACGTAATAGACACACAACGTGGCACAGTCTTAGGTAAAGGCGACATACGCATCTCTACAATCGAGCATGGTATGGCAGCCATTTATGCTATGGGCATCGACAACTGTCTTATTCAGGTGAATGGTCCTGAGTTCCCTATCCTTGATGGTAGTGCAGCACTATATGTTGACAAAATCAACGAGGTGGGCATTGAAGAGCAGAACGCTCCTAAGGATTGGTACATCATTCGCCATAAGATTGAGGTGAAGGACGAAGAGACGGGTTCGTGCATCACCATCCTTCCCGACGAGGAGTTCTCGCTCACAGCTATGTGCTCGTTCAACTCAAAGTTTGTCAGCTCACAGTTTGCCACACTCGACTGCATTGATAAGTTCGCTACAGACATAGCTCCTGCGCGCACCTTCGTATTCGTACGCGACATTGAGCCGTTATTAAAGGCTAACCTCATTAAGGGTGGCGACCTCGACAACGCTATCGTTATCTACGAGATGCAGACCACACAGGAGCGTCTCGACTCCTTGGCAGACATGATTCACGTGGAGCGTCGCGACGCTACAGAGTTAGGTTACATACAGCACAAGCCACTCGTATGGGACAACGAGTGCACACGTCACAAGTTGCTCGATGTAATCGGCGACATGGCACTCATCGGCAAGCCTATCAAGGGACGCATCATCGCTACCCGCCCTGGTCATACCATCAACAATAAGTTTGCACGTCTCATGCGTCGCGAAATTCGTAAACACGAGATTCAGGCTCCTATTTACGACCCGAACGAGGCACCGCTGATGGACAACATCCGCATTCGTGAACTTCTTCCGCACCGCTATCCGATGCAGCTGGTAGACAAAGTGATTAGTCTCGGTGCTACAAGCATCGTAGGCGTGAAGAACATCACCGCCAACGAGCCGTTCTTCGTAGGCCACTTCCCACAGGAGCCAGTGATGCCAGGTGTGCTTCAGATTGAGGCAATGGCACAGTGTGGCGGTCTGTTGGTACTCAACACGCTCGAAGAGCCAGAGCGTTGGTCTACCTACTTTATGAAGATTGACGACGTGAAGTTCCGCCAGAAAGTAGTTCCGGGCGACACGCTCCTCTTCAAAGTTGACCTGTTGGCACCGCTACGTCATGGTATCTCATCGATGAAGGGATACGTATTCGTTGGCGACCACGTAGTGTCGGAGGCTACATTCACAGCACAGATTGTTAAGAACAAGTAATTAATAAGTTGACGAGTTGACATGGCAAAGAGTCAATTCGTCAACTTAAAACATATAATCAAGATGAATCAAATCAGTCCTTTAGCATACGTACATCCCGAAGCAAAACTTGGCGATAACAATATCATCGGCCCGTTCTGCTACATCGATCGTGATGTAGAAATCGGCGATAATAACGTGATGCAGAATAGTGTTACAATACATGTAGGAGCACGCATCGGCAGCAACAACGAGTTCTTCCCCGGAGCGAGTATCTCTACAAAGCCACAAGACTTGAAGTTCCGTGGCGAGGAGACCACCTGTATCGTCGGTGACAACAACTCTATCCGCGAGAACGTAACAATCTCGCGTGGCACAGCATCAAAGGGCAAAACTGTTGTAGGCTCCAACAACTTGCTTATGGAGAATATGCACGTAGGACACGACTGCAAACTCGGAAGCGGACTGATTATCGGCAACTCTACGAAGCTCGCTGGCGAAGTAGTAGTTGACGACAATGCAATCCTCTCTGGTAGCGTGCTCGTTCATCAGTTCTGCCACATCGGTGGCTACGTGATGGTGCAGGGCGGTTCGCGCTCACCGATGGACATTCCGCCGTACATCATCGCAGGTCGCGACCCTCTGAAGTACTGCGGTCTGAACCTCGTTGGTCTGCGTCGCCGCGGATTTAGCAACGAGCAGATTGACCTCATCCACAACACCTACCGCCTCCTCTACAACACCGGCACACTCAAGGAGGGCATCGAGGAAGTGCGCAAGACACTGCCTATGACAAAGGAAGTGGAGTACATACTCAACTTCGTAGAGAATTCACAGCGCGGAATTATACGATAAGACATAGGAGGGTATGGCATCCCTGCCATACCCACGCAACCTCAAACATAGGAAGGTAGGCATCACTGCCATATCCACGCAACCTCAAAACATAGGAGGGTAGGCATCACTGCCATACCCACGCACCCCTTAATACATGAGGGTATGACAAAAAGGAATTTAACAAGAGTAACACAGAAGTTAATACACTGCATATCAAATGAATAGAAGTTAACTTCGGGCAAAGCCCCCTACTCCCGTTAAATTCCTTTTTTGCATTTCAATACATTCTAAAACAACGATAAGACATGGCGAAAACACTGATAGTAATACTCGGTCCTACCGGCGTAGGCAAGACAGAGTTATGCCTGCAAGTAGCCGAACACCTCAACATACCAATCATTAACGCCGACTCCCGACAGATATTCGAAGAGATACCGATAGGCACCGCAGCCCCCACCCCCGAGCAGCGTGCCCGTGTGAAGCATCACTTCGTTGGCACACACCATATCGGTGACTACTACAGTGCATCGATGTACGAGAGCGACGTGATGCAACTGCTCACCTCCGACCTCTTCAAACGCTACGACACGGCACTCCTCACCGGTGGTTCGATGATGTATATCGACGCCGTATGCAACGGCATCGACGACATACCCACCGTCGACGACGAGACGCGCGATTGGATGAAGCAACGCCTGGCTGACGAGGGACTGGAACGATTAGTAGCCGAACTGAAGCTGCTCGACCCAGAGCATTGGGCCATCGTCGACCGCAACAACCCACGCCGCGTTGTCCATGCCCTTGAGATATGCCACTGCACTGGTCAGACCTACACATCGTTCCGAAAGAGCGAGCGCAAGGAACGCCCATTCAATATCATGAAGATTGGTCTGACACGCCCACGTGACGTGCTTTACGAGCGCATCAATGCCCGCGTTCTCGACATGATTGACAGCGGACTTGAGCAGGAAGCACTCGCCGTATACCCACAGCGCACAGAGAACGCCCTTAACACCGTGGGCTACAAAGAAATGTTTGAATACCTCGACGGACTGACCACGCTCGACGAGTGTATCTTCAAGATACAAAGTAACAGCCGGCGCTACTGTCGTAAGCAACAGACGTGGTTCAAACGCGATGCCTCCATACATTGGTTCTGCCCCGACAACATTAAAGAAATCATAAATTTCATAGATACAACCCTTGTAGGTTAAGCAAAATATGTACTTTTGCATAACAAAATAATAATCAATAACACACAGCATGTCGCAGACATGCGCAACTTGAAACAACCACAACAAAGATGAAAAAAGTAAAGCCCATTCTCATCTGGTGTCAGAAGAAGGTGCGCACCTTCTTCACATGGTATCGAAACCTCTACAGAGGTCGCAAATGGTACACCAAGACACTCATAGGCATTGCATCATGCATCGTTGCCTTCTTTCTCTACCTTGGAGCCGTAGACATCAACTTCCTTTGGCTCTTCGGTAAGTCGCCAGGCTTCAGTGCTATTAAGGAAGCTGTAACCAGTGAGGCTTCCGAAATATACAGCGACGACGGTGTGCTCATCGGCAAATACTTCAACGAAAACCGCACACCAGTAGAGTACGAAGACGTGAACCCTGCTTTCTGGAAGGCACTCATCGACACCGAGGACGAGCGTTTCTACAAGCACCACGGCATAGACTACACCGGACTTGTAGGTGCCGTAAAGGACGCTGTGCTACATCACGACGCACGTGGTGCATCCACCATCACGCAGCAGCTCGCAAAGAACATGTTCCGTATGCGTACCAACTACTCCACCGGACTGCTCGGCAAGCTGCCCGGTGTGCGTATGCTCATCGTGAAGTCGAAGGAGTGGATTATAGCCACAAAACTCGAGATGACGCATAGCAAGAAGGAGATACTCACCATGTACGCCAACACCGTCGACTTCGGCAGCAACGCCTTCGGCATAAAGACCGCAGCCAAAACCTACTTCAACTGCTCACCGAAAGAGCTCACCGCCGAACAGGCAGCAGTACTCGTCGGAATGCTCAAGGCTACCACCTACTACAACCCCATCGCCAACCCGAAGAACTCGCTGCGCCGACGCAACATCGTGCTCAGCAACATGGTACGCCATGGCGATTTGACACGTGCCGAGTACGACTCGATTTCGCAAATCGATATCGAACTCAAATATAGCGTTGAGAGCAACTACGACGGCACAGCACTCTACTTCCGCGAAGCGGTTGCCGACGAGCTGCGCAAATGGTGCAACGACAACGACTACGACCTCTACACGTCTGGTTTGAAGATATACACCACCATCGACTCGCGTATGCAGAAATACGCCGAAGAGGCTGCCATAAAGCAGATGAAGCAGGTGCAGCGCAACTTCAATAACCACTGGGGCAATCAAGAACCATGGCAGGACGAACGCCACAACGTCATCCCGGGCTTCATCGAGGGCATTGCCAAACGACAGCCAGTGTACAAGAATCTGCTTGCACGCTTCCCGAACAACCCCGACTCTATAGAGTACTACCTCAACCGACCGCACAAAGTGAAGCTCTTCGACTACGAGCAGGGCACTATAGAGCGCGAGATGTCCACAATGGACTCCATACGCTACATGGTTCACTTCATGCACTGCTCGTTCGTAGCAATGGAGCCACAGACAGGTGCCGTGAAAGCATGGGTGGGCGACATCGACTTCAAGTCGTGGAAGTACGACAAGGTCACTGCCATGCGCCAGCCTGGCTCTACCTTCAAGCTCTTCGTCTACACCGAAGCTATGAACCAGGGACTCACGCCGTGCGACAAGCGCCGCGACGAGTACTTCTCGATGAAAGTGTTCGACAAAGCGCAGAACAAAGAGGTGACATGGGCACCTACCAACGCCAACGGCTACTTCACCGGCGACTCCATACCTCTTAAGGCTGCCTTCGCACGAAGCATCAACTCCGTAGCCGTGCGCCTCGGACAAGAGATGGGCATCACGCGCATCGCCGAAACTGCACATAAGATGGGCATCGAGAGTCCGCTCGACGAGACCCCAGCCCTCGCACTCGGCTCAAGCGATATCAACCTTCTCGAGCTTGCCAACGCCTATAGCACCGTCGCCAACGACGGCAAGTACGTGAAACGCGTACTCGTGACACGTATCGTCGACCGCAACGGCAAAGAGGTGTACAAGGCTCCGCTCAATGAGGAGCAAGTAATCCCGTACAAGAGCGCGTTCCTCATGCAGCAAATGCTCATGGGCGGCACACGCGAGCCAGGCGGCACATCAATGAGCCTCAACGGATACGTAGGCAACTTCCGCGATACCGACTGGGGTGGCAAGACCGGTACGTCAAACAACCACTCCGACGCATGGTTTATGGGTGTCAGCCCGAAACTCGTCGTAGGCGCATGGGTGGGTGGCGAATACCGCTGCATCCACTTCCGCACCGGCGCACTCGGACAGGGCTCACGCACCGCACTCCCCATCTGCGGCTACTTCCTGCAGTCGGTGCTGGGCGACCCGGCATTCGCAAAGTATCGCACCAAGTTCGGCAAACCGAAGGACGCCGACATCACCTCCGCAATGTACAACTGCCAGAGCTACTACATGCGCGAGAAGAACGACTCTACCAATACCGACAGCATACACGTCGAAGAAGAGATCGTGCTCGACGAGAATGGCGCACCAATAGAACGCCACTCCGCTACCGAACCAACAAAGGAAGGCTCGCCAGAGCAGCAGCCTAATGCGCACAAGCATCCCAAGGAAGAAGTCGTGAACTTCGACGACCTATAACTCTCTACTCTGAGCATCTGTATTGATATACAATGTATCTATACTGATATATAATAAATGTGGGCATGGCTTTCGCCATGCCCACATTGCTTTTTATCGTCAACGCTTCGGCATTCTTCTATTATTTTTCAGTCACTCATGGTTATTGAACCGTTTTTTAATATTTACCTGTACCATTACAATATTTGCATTTACCAGTGCCACTACATGTGCGGCAGTATCCATTATTACAATAAATGCATTTTCTACCCATAGTTCCGATACCTGTTCCTGCGCATCGTGCACATTTACCCCTTAAGCAATTTGTAGCTGTACACTTGCCGGTTCCATAACATCCAGTACATTTTCTACTTCCACCATCAGAACCTCCAGAACCACCAGAACCTCCAGAACCACCAGACCCACCTCCACTATAGGTTGGCTCTTGCCTCAGAGTGTATTGCAACAATGACCCGTCATTCTTGCTAAATGTGTATGTGAACGTTTTGACATAACCAGATGTATTAGCGTTAGCCGTAACATTTAGTTTCCAATCTTTACCCCCAGAGTATTTATTTGTATAGAGCATTGTCCAATTAACACTCTGCTCTGATGGATATCTTACATTAATATTATTATTATCTTTATTATATACCAAAAAAGCTACAGTTCCCCCATTGGCTGGAATTTCTGAAGGTGGTACAATTTCAAATGTCATTCCCTTAGATTCTTGATATATCTTCACATCTATGCTCGACACTCCATTCCCTTTGCTATCGAGAGCGGTTAATCGAATTATCGCACTGCGTGATTCTGACATATCATTCCTATTGAGTTCAAATGTAAGTGAGGCTTTGTTTCCATATTGATTTACCGCATAATTCAACATCATGTTGCTATAATCAACGACATCACTTATCTTGATTTGCATTTCCTCAAAATAGTCTTTATGCCATAAGAATCTACTCGTTATATCAATTGAATGTCCAGCAGTTTCACTTCCATACCGATATACATCACCATTATATGTATCATCATTGCCGGCATCCAATGTTAGTATTCCTATGGGATTCTCCTGTCTATTAAGTAAAAATCTATCGTTATTGTCGGAATCAATGCCAACAAGCATCTTGCCATTTATTTCAACGTTTGTGAGCACATCTGTTTTTCCATCATACATCATTTTGATTGTTTTGTCCTTTTCCGAATACTCATACCGAAATGTCCACAAATCTTGCTCTACATCTTCGGTGTGCTCACAACCAATACCTGTTCCATCACTTTTGAAGACATAGACGTCATCATCGTCAACAGTCTTCCATGTTCCGACGATACCACTATTACTTTCACCATTGCCACTTTCTTCATCATCATTATCACTACATGATGCAAGCGGAATTAATCCTATAATAAATGAGAATAGGACTAATAAATTTAAATACTTCTTTTTCATAAGTTTTGTGTTTTTAGTTAATACTCATAATTACGCAACGTTATTATATGAATTATAATAATGCAAAGATAGTGTTTACATTTTGTTCGTGCAATACAAGTATTTAACGATAGTGCCTAAACATACTTATAGGTGGAATAAGTGGTTGAAATTTGCACTTAAGTGGTTAGTATTACCCCAGTTCGGGATAACCGAGTGTCTTTGACCATATTATTAATTTTACCGGACAGCAATAATTAAAAATAATTAATCAACAACGTGAGTTCGACTAATTCTCATTCCAAACCTCACGCCTTAATATACACGGGCGCATTCCGTGCGCCTTCTCTCCTTATCACGCCCTGCTCCACGAAACGCTTCAGCCACTTGCGTGCAGCCGTTTCGCGTAGCCTAAACTGGCGTTGCATCGTGCGACAGGTGATGAAATGGTTCGCGGAGAGGTAATCCATCAGAAGCGAGAGTAGCTGCTTCTCCTCGTACACCACCGACTTCGACGTGAGGCGCGCACGACGAAAACGTACCTTGCTGCTCACTTCCTGCAAGAGCGAAGCCTCTGGTCGGAAGTTGATATTGTGCAGGCGCAGGTCGCCACCACTCACCTTCTCCACCGCCTTGCCATCGGCATCGAGCTTCACGGAGAGAGAGAAATAGCCCACATTAGGAATGTAGAAGCGATGCCCCTGCGAGAGCTCGCGCACCATCTGTTCGCGCAACTCCGACAGTGTTGCCTCTATATCGCCTTTCTTCAGCGTGCTGTTGTCCTGTATCAGACATTCCAACTGCTGCGCCGACATCGGTGAGCCTTCAAAGATACGTGCGAAGTGGCGTGCTGTTCCGCTGCCTTGCGAATTGCTGATTGTGTGAATTTCGTAATTGATACTCATGTTTTTCTTTTTGTTAAGGTTAATATTATCTGTCTATTGTGCTTGCAAAATTACAATTCTGCGCAAGCGAATGCAAGTAAAAGAGCAAGTTTTTTCATCCGCGTCGGTCGATGCGGACGTCTGCGCCGGTCGATGCGGACGTCTGCGCCGGTCGATGCGGACATCTGCGCCGGTCGATGCGGACATCTGCGTCGGTCGATGCGGACGTCTGCGTCGGTCGATGCGTATCACGATAGCGATACAAAAAATCCCTCAACAAGGAACGTTTACAACTTGAAACATCACTTGTTGGGGGATTAATCTATAGTTTATCCTCTTTTAATGGAAAACTCTCATCGAGCTACCTTTGCGTTATAGCGATTTGATAATTGCGTCCATCTCCACAAACTCCTTACCCATATTGAGGTTGAGGTAGATTGTGTAGAGCGGCATTGCCCACAAATCCTTGCGTGTTGGGGCAAGCTTGCGGTATGTCTGCATGTACTTCAACGAATTGCGATAGAATTCGAGCATTTTAGCGCGCTCGGCGCGTGTGTGCTTCGGCGCATTGTCTATCTTCACAGCCTGATTGAAGTAAGCCAAACCAGCGTTGAGATAAGCATCTGCAAGGCTGTCGTCGAGGGCGATGATAGCATCGCAGAGCTGTACGCACTTGTCGTAATGCTGCATGGTGAGCAGCACTGCGCTCTTGGCGAGCATTGCAACTTTGCTCTTTGCGTTGATGGCAAGCGAACGGTTGCAAAGCATGAGTGCTTGCAGGGTGTCACCACGCTGGAAGCGATAGTCGAACAGATGGGGGAAGAAGTACTCGGAGACGGGGTTGCCGTCGAAGCCTTTCTCAAGCGTAGACACATAACCGATGGTATCGCCTTGCGCACGATAAGTGTCGGCTACGTACTGTAAGGTGAGCTGTAGGCGTGCGGTGTCAGCCTCTGCCAAGTCTTTATAGCGCAGAGTGGCGACAGGGTCATTGGTGCGATAGCCACTATAGAGGGCGTAGAATGCTGCTGAAGGCAGACGCTTGTCCTTTGTGGTGTAGTCGTAACTCTGAAAGAGTGGTTGCTCGGCGCAGTCGATGTAAGCCGAAAAGAGCGTGAACGCACGTTGATAGTTCTGCTTATTGAGAAAGAAGGAGCCTCCGGTGTAGAGGTTCTTGCGATAGGCATCGAGGTATTCGGCGTTCTTGCGACGATACTTCAGCTGCACGCGTCCGTTCTCGTTGGGCTGGGCATCAACAGAGTCGAGACCTTCGAGCACACCGAACATACGGTAGGCTGCCTCGAAGAGCTTTGCGGTGTCGGTCGACTGCTTGAGATACATCTGTTCGTTCACATCCTCATACTGCTTTTTTACCGCATCGAACAAGACAAGCCAAATCTTCTCGTTGCTCCTGTTGTCAGGATTGGCGAGCAGCGTACGCATCGAAGCCTCAGCTTCAACCGCCTTTCCAGCCTTTATTGCCGCTTTGGCTTGTGCCATCTCCTTCTTTTGCGTTGTTGCGGAAGCGAATGTGGCGAACACAAGCAATGTGACTAAGAATAGTTTTCTGAACATTTTATCCCGATTACAATCCACGGCATGTCCCACCTTATAATATATAGACAGTGGGACATGCCGCATGAGTTAATTAGTTTGCGCCGTTAAGACGTTCCAAGTTGTAGTTGGTATTGTCGAGCATGTACGACCAGTTGGCACGCTGCTGACCTGGGTCGAGGTCGCGTGCCTTCTCGAAGCACTGCTTTGCTTGCTCGAAGAGGCTCTTCATCTGTGCAGCATCCTGCAGCTGAGCAGCCTTGTTGTTGTAGCAGAAGCCGAGGAAAGTGAGTGCGAGAGCGTCGTCCTTAGCAGCAACAGCCTTCTGCAGAGTAGCGATTGCCTCATCCCATTTGGTTGCATTCATCTGTGCCTGACCCTTCACGAGGTTAGCCATGAAGTCGTTAGGATTAACAGCGAGGCGCTCAGCGAGGATAGCGTCCTGCTTGTCCTGCATACCGAGTGCACCGTAGAGCGGAGCAAGTACAGAGAAGATGCTCTCGTTTTCCTTGTCCTTGAGGTAGAGAGCCTCTACGTTCTTCAGACAACGCAGCGAGTCTTCCTTAGTCTTCATCTCCTGCTGCATAAATGCAACCTTAACACCGAGTGCTTCCTTGTAAGAAGCTGTATCGTTGAGGGCTACGTCGCAATACTGATTTGCCTTGTCCATATCCTTCAGCTGATAAGCCAGACGAGCTGCGATGAGGGCTACGTTGCCGAGGTACTCGTCGCGTGTAGACTTGTCCATGTCTGCGAAGAGAGGTGCTGTGTAGCTGTCTACGTATGCTGCGAAGTACTTGTAAGCTACGGTCTGGTCGTCGCCCTGAAGGCAGTCCTGACCTGCTATTACGAACTGGATGCGGTTAGGCCATATGCGGTTAGCGTTCTTCTTGCGGAACTTAGGAGCCACCTTGCCCTTAGCGTTAGGGAGCTGGTCGTACTTGTCGCACTCGATGGCGTTGTTAAGACCATTGAGGAGAGCGTCAAACATGCCCTGCTTGTCGTAGGTCTTATCGCTCTTCTGACCCATCTGCTCGAGAGTCTGAATCTCTACAGATGCAGCGTTCTCCTTGTTGAACTTGTCGAACGAGATGTCGACGAGCTTGTTGTAACCCTTAGCCTTGTCTTCGTTGCTGAGCGAAGAGAGACAAGCGTTGAGACCGCTCTGTGCCTCAGCGTAGTCCTTTGCCTTGAGAACAGTCTTAATGTCCTGTGCAAATGCAGATGTGGCAGTTACTGCCAGCAATGCTGCTACAAATAATTTCTTCATAATTTTGAGTTTTGAATTTTGAGTTTTGAGTTTTTGAATTATATAAGCCGAACTAAGCCTCTCTAAGTTTTTCTAAGCCTTTCGCCTCTCTAAGCTTTTCTAAGCCGTAGGAGGATTGAGAGGTTGAGAGGTTTCGTCGTCCTTGTCGCCCTCTACATCTGCCTCCTTCTCCGAACTCATCACCTTGCATACGCTTGCGATTACGTCGTTCTTCTTCGAGAGGTTGATGAGGCGCACGCCCTGTGTGGCACGTCCCATGACACGACACTCTGATACGGCGAGACGTATAGCGATGCCGCTCTTGTTGATAATCATGAGGTCGTTGTCGTCGGTGACGTTCTTAATGGCTACAAGGCGACCGGTCTTCTCTGTGATAGAGAATGTCTTCACACCCTTACCGCCGCGGTTTGTCTTGCGGTAGTCTTCTACCTGCGAGCGCTTGCCGTAGCCGTTCTCAGACACAACCATGACGGTCTCGGTCTCGGCGTTGTTCACAACAATCATACCTACCACCTCGTCGTCGCCCTCGTCGAGCTTCATACCGCGCACACCAGTAGACACACGACCCATTGTGCGTATAGAGTCTTCGTCGAAGCGCACGGCACGTCCGTTGCGGTTGGCGAGGATAATCTCGTTCTTGCCGTTGGTGAGGCGCACGTCTACCACCTCGTCGCCCTCAACGATATTGATGGCGTTGACACCGTTGGTGCGCGGACGCGAGTAAGCCTCAAGGCTTGTCTTCTTCACCGTACCATTCTTCGTGGCGAATACTACGTAGTGCGACTTCACGAACTCCTCATCGTTCAGTCCACGCAGACGCAGCAGAGCATTGACAGAGTCGTCGGGATCGATGTTGAGCATGTTCTGAATGGCGCGACCCTTGAAGTTCTTGTCGCCCTCTGGTATCTCGTAGCACTTGAGCCAGTAGCAGCGACCCTTGCGTGTGAAGAACAGCATGGTCTGGTGCATTGTAGCCGGGTAGATATACTCGGTGAAGTCCTGCTCGCGTGTGCGTGCTCCCTTCGAGCCTACGCCGCCGCGCGACTGCTCGCGGAACTCGCTGAGCGGTGTGCGCTTGATGTATCCCATGTGCGACACAGTGATTACGACGGGGTCGTTCGGATAGAAGTCTTCGGCGTTGAACTCGTGCTCGAAAGGCTTGATCTCCGTGCGGCGCTCGTCACCGTACTTCTCCTTCACCTCCTGAAGGTCGTCCTTCATCACCTTCTTGCAAAGCTCAGGATCGCTGAGAATCTGCTCGAAGTAAGCTATCTGACGCTCCAACTCCTCGAACTCGGCGTGCAACTGGTCGATGCGCAGACCGGTGAGCTGAGAGAGGCGCATGTCGACGATTGCCTTCGACTGCAGTTCGTCGAGTTCGAAACGCTTCTCAAGGTTGCGCTGAGCGTCAGACGGAGTCTCCGATGCGCGGATGATGCGCACCACCTCGTCGATGTTGTCGCAGGCGATGATCAAGCCTTTGAGGATATGGGCACGCTCCTGAGCCTTCTTGAGGTCGTACTTTGTGCGGCGTATTGTCACGTCGTGACGGTGCTCCACGAAGTACTTCACACACTCCTTCAGTGTGAGCAGGCGTGGGCGTCCGTTGACAAGCGCAATACTGTTGACAGAGAACGACGACTGCATAGCTGTCATCTTGTAGAGCTTGTTGAGGATTACATTGGCGTTGGCGTCGCGCTTCACGTCGACAACGATACGCATACCCTGACGACCCGACTCGTCGTTGACGTTAGAGATGCCCGTAATCTTGCCCTCCTTAACGAGGTCGGCAATGCCGGCAACGAGGTCGGCTTTGTTCACACCGTAAGGTATCTCGGTCACAACAATCTTGTCGTGAGTGTCGCCACTCTCTATCTCCGACTTTGCACGCATCACGATACGTCCGCGACCTGTCTCGTAAGCCTGGCGCACGCCCTGCAAGCCATAGATATATGCGCCTGTAGGGAAGTCGGGAGCCTGAATGTACTGCATCAGTCCGTCGGTGTCGATATCCGGATTGTCGATATATGCGCAGCAGCCGTCGATAACCTCGCAGAGGTTGTGTGTAGGCATGTTGGTAGCCATACCCACGGCGATACCGTTGCCGCCGTTCACAAGAAGGTTAGGTATCTTGGTAGGCATAACCGACGGCTCGGTAAGCGTGTCGTCGAAGTTGGGATCCATGTCTACAGTGTCCTTCTCCAAGTCGTCCATGATGTGCTCGCCCATCTTCGAGAGGCGACACTCGGTGTAACGCATGGCAGCTGGAGAGTCGCCGTCAACCGAACCGAAGTTACCCTGTCCGTCCACAAGCATGTAGCGCATGTTCCAGCTCTGTCCCATACGCACCAAAGCGCCATAGACAGACAAGTCGCCGTGTGGGTGGTACTTACCGAGCACCTCACCAACGACGCGCGCACACTTCTTATAAGGGTTGCTGCTTGTGTTGCCGATACCGAGCATACCGTATAGGATGCGGCGGTGTACCGGCTTAAATCCATCGCGAACATCAGGGAGGGCACGAGCCACAATCACCGACATACTATAGTCGATGTACGACTTCTTCATCTCCTCCTCAATGTTGATTTTCTGAACTCTGTCCAGATCAATTGTTTGATTTTCGTCCATTGATTTTTATAATAATTATTTCTTACTTCATTTTAGAGAGCGGTTTTCAAACAGAAAATCGCCTCAAATGCCTTTTATTTTCGCTATACGCGATTTTAAGGCTGTCTTCAAGGGTGTAAAATTACAAAAAATATTTGGATTAACATTGCTTAGAGGGCTTAAAAAACGCGTTTTAAGAGATTTTATACCAACACTTCACCAGCTCGCCACCTCACCACTACAACATCAAACCTCACCATCTCACCACAACACCACCACAACATCAAACCTCACCATCTCACCACAACACCGCAACAACATCTATGTTACAATTCCGTTAAAACCACATTTAAATGTTGTACGTTCGGATTATTAGGTATAACTTTGCACCTAAAACAAACAAAAGTAACACATGTTTCATCTTTCAGAATTTATTTTCTTAGGCGGCTTTATTGTGTTCATAGCCGCAATCCTCGTGCTCGACATGCTCGTTATCGACAAGAAAGCGCATGAGGTATCGATACGTGAGGCAGGCACATGGACTGCCGTTTGGATAACACTCGCACTCGCCTTCTCGGCTTTCCTTTGGTTCAAGGGCGACATGGTGCACGGCATAAGCAGCTTTGCCGACCTTAAAGCCGTGGCATCGGCGTATGCTCCGCACCTAAAGCTCGATCCGTCGGACTTCGAGGCGAGCCTGCAGCAGTATCGCCACTACATGACTATCAGCTACATATCGGGCTACCTCATCGAGAAAACGCTGTCTGTAGATAACCTCTTCGTAATGATGATGATATTCACGGCGTTCGGCGTAGGCAAGAACGAGTATCAGCATGTGCTCAACTGGGGCATACTGGGTGCAATCGTACTACGCTTCGTGTTCATCTTCCTCGGTGCGGCAATCATCAGTCGCTTCGACTGGGTGCTGCTGGTTTTCGGAGGCGTACTTATATATAGTGGTGTGAAGATGTTCCTCGACCGCAACAAGAAGGAGGAGATGGACGTTCAGAAGAATCCTATCGTACGACTGCTCTCCAAAACCGGCCGCATACACACACAGTTTGAGGGCGACCATTTCTTTGTGCGCAAGGCAGGCAGATTGCTCTTCACACCGCTCTTCGTGACGGTGCTCGTGATAGAATTCAGCGACTTGATATTCGCTTTCGATAGTATTCCGGCGGTATTCTCGGTGTCGCTCGACCCTTACGTGGTGTTCTTCTCTAACATCTTCGCCATACTCGGCTTGCGTGCGATGTTCTTCCTCTTAGCAGCTATTGCCGACCGTTTCCGCTATCTGAAAACGGGCGTGTGCGTGCTGCTGCTCTTCATCGGTGCGAAAATGCTTATACATGAATGGGTGGAGATTGACGCTGTGACTTCGCTCTGCATCATCCTCGCCGTGCTCGTTGCAAGCATCGGTGCGTCGCTGCTGCCGCAGCGTAAGAAAGCATAGTATACATGCTTGCGAAAATATAAAAAAAGCGGGAAACAGTGTCTCTATAAGCCGGGTTCTGTTTCTCGCACTGCATTGCTGCAATGCGAGCCTTCTGTCATTTATCTACTACGCAGGTCGCCCTGCGTCTCCAGCATTCTACCCTCCACCGTCACTATGGTCGGACGGGACGCCCTCAAACGATGGTTTACATGAACTTGCAGCCCCCAGATGGTACAGCCCGATGATCGCCCACCGGCTGGTGGTCTCTTACACCACCTTCTCACCCTTACCACACACGAGGCGTGGCGGTTATTTTCTTCTACCGACACCTGCCGTCGCCGACAGCTTCTACTTTCGGAAGTGGGGTTCCCTGTGCTGCCCGGACTTTCCTCTCCTGCGCCTATGCGCAGCAGCGACAGAACCGAGACACTGTTTCCAACAAGATGCAAAGTTACGGAAAATTGCGCACATAGGGCAATTTTCCGTAATTTATTTGAATAAAAGTAGACAATAAGAGTGGTCTACTCCATTAGAAATTAACACCCAAACTGAGCGAGAGACTGCGATTGTGCGATGTGTCGAACTCGTCGTGACAGATATTGGCGAGACCGAGGTCGTAGGTGAGGTCGGCATAGAACAGGTCGTAGGTTACGCCGCAACCGAAGCGCAAACCGCCATCAAAATGCTTGAACATGTGCTTCGAGAAAGAATGAACAACCTCACGATCGGCAAAATTCTTCGACTTTCCGCCAATGCCCAACGCGAAATAGCCACCGGCAAGTGGCTGCACCGAGAAGTGCTCGTTTACCTGTATGCCGTATTTCACAACGATCGGGAGTTCTAAATAGCGCAGACTATAGGTTATCTTCTTGCCTTCATAGAGATTTTTACCACCTTTTTCTACATACATCAGTCCACCCTCAAGGAATACGGGGGCTTTCGGAGAGAGTTGCATACCGGTGAACACGCCAAAGTTTAGTCCGGTTTTTGTGCTGCCTCCATCAAGTGCCTTGTCGTCAGAGTCGACAGTGGTGAACGACGGACCAAGGCGCAGACCCATGTAAACGCCCTCTCTACCAAAGCGGTCGTAACGATTTGCATACATCGAGAAATCGCGTCCGCCACGATAGTTGTTGCCTTGATATCCCTGTGCCTCCATGGTAAGAACCGAGGTCAATAACGCTATTGCTACAATTAAAAACTTCTTCATTTATAAAAACGTGTTTTGGTTAATGTTGCGAATTTACAACAATTTTGACTAATAACAAGAGTTTTATCCCTATTAATTGTTATGGATTTCCCTATTATGCCACAATTAAAGAATAAAAGAAAAACTTTTAGCATATTGTTCCACGCTTCGGGGTTACGCCGTGTGCTTGATTTAAGTCATATTATGCGAGGTTTCTGTTTTACGACTGCACCGTTAGCTGATTATTTGCGTAACTTTGCAGTATAAAACAAATAAAGGATAACCCGTTATATTTTATTTTCAGGATGCAAAAGAAAGAATCTTTCAGCAGATGGTTGCCCCTTGTAGGGCTTACCTTTGCCGTGTTCGTGTTCAACACCTCGGAGTTTATGCCTATCGGTCTGCTCACCGACATTGCCACCGACCTTAACATCAGCGAGGCTCGCGCCGGACTGCTCATCTCGGTGTACGCCTGGGTGGTTGCGATAATGTCGCTGCCACTGATGATAAAGGCATCGAAGATGGAGCTGAAGCGGTTGTTGCTGTCCATAATAGCGTTGTTCGTGGTGAGCCATGTAGGGTCGGCATTAGCCGAAGGCTATTACACGCTGATGCTCTCGCGCATCGGTGTGGCTTGCGCCCACTCTATATTCTGGTCGATAGCCTCGCCGCTCGCTGTGCGCACCGTGCCCGACGGAAAGCGTGCCTTAGCACTGAGTGCTATTGCCACAGGTTCGTCGGTAGCCATGGTTGTCGGCCTGCCGCTGGGTCGCGTGATAGGTCTCTACGTAGGTTGGCGAATGGCGTTCATGAGCATCGCCATCATCTCTGCCCTCATATTCGTGTTCATACTCGTGGTGTTTCCCAAACTGCAGAGCCGCGGCAAGTTCGCCTTCAAGCAGCTGCCCGAGTTGCTACACAACCGCGTGCTGGTAGGCGTATTCATTATGTCGGTGCTGTTCGCCACAGCCCATTACACCTGCTACAGCTACATTGAGCCGTTCTTGGGCAAGGTGGCAGCCATGTCGCCCGAAACGGTGACGCTGGTACTCATCGTGTTCGGCGGTTCGGGTATGCTCGGCAGTATAGCCTTCTCAAAATACTATATGGCTAACCCACGCCGCTTCATACTGGCGGTGACGTTAGGCCCCGCCTTGTGCATGATGATGCTGCAGGCTGCTACTGCGGGCATGGCGTACACCCTCGCGGTCTGCATCTTGTGGGGAGCCATGGCTACGGCGTTCAACATAGCCTTTCAAGACAACACCATACGCTTTGCGCCGGAGAACGCCACGTCGATAGGCATGTCTATCTTTTCGGGCATATTCAACCTCGGCATAGGCAGTGGTGCCTACGTGGGCGGACTGGTGGTGAGCCGACTGTCGATAGAATACATAGGCTACGCTGGCGGAGCTATCGGTGTCATTGCAACGCTTTACTTGGTGCTGCGCTACTTCCCCAACATGAGGCGCAGGGAGGCGGCGGAAATAAAACAAAAGTAAAAAAGGAGGGTTGGTTTTCTAATAGCCGTTAATATGTTAAATTGTAGTGTTAAAATGGGATAAAGATGCGTGTCAATTTGTCAGATTAACATTTTTTGCGTCTAAATTTGCAACCACGAAAACAGAAACGCTGTTGTTTTAACACAACATTACACGCATAAAACGGCAATATGTCAGAACAAGCAGGCAGCGTTAAGTAGGTCGTAAACGATTAGAAAACAATAACAAAACAAGAAAATAAACAAAACTATGAAAAAGTATTCTAAGTATTTTGTTGTGGCAATGAGCACCCTCGCCTTTGCCTTTTCCACCGGAACATTAATCAAGGTGAACGCAACACCAGCCGCAGCGGCAGCCGTACCAGCACAGCCGGTCGATCTGACATACGCTGCGGAGAAGTCGCTGCCGTCGGTTGTACATATCCTCAGCACAAAGAACTCGAAGGTGCAGACCGTGGAGGTGGAGAACGACCCGTTCTCCGACTTCTTCTCTGACCCATTCGGTTTCTTCGGCAATCCACAAGGCAACGGTGGCAAGCAGCGTCGCAGCGTACGTACACCGAAGCAGCAGGGCTCGGGCTCGGGCGTTATCATCTCTGCCGACGGCTACATCGTGACGAACAACCACGTGGTGGCAGACGCTGACGAGCTGACCGTGACACTCAACGACAATAAGGAATACTCGGCACGCATCATCGGCACGGACAAGGCTTCCGACCTGGCACTCATCAAGATTGACGGCAAGAACCTGCCAGCCATAACTATCGCCAACAGCGACGACATCAAGGTGGGCGAATGGGTGCTCGCTGTAGGCAACCCGTTCAACCTTACGAACACCGTGACGGCGGGCATCGTGAGCGCTAAGGCACGCTCGCTCTATCAGAATGGTGTGGAGTCGTTCATACAGACCGACGCCGCCATCAACCCTGGCAACTCGGGCGGTGCTCTCGTCAACACACGTGGCGAACTCATCGGCATCAACGCCATGCTCTACTCGCAGACAGGCTCGTTCAGCGGCTACGGCTTCGCAATACCAACGTCGATTATGAACAAGGTGGTGGCAGACTTGAAGCAGTACGGCACTGTGCAGCGTGCACTCATCGGCATACAGGGTCAGGACGTGAAGAACTATGTAGATGCTAAGAAAGACAAGGGCGAGGACATTGACCTCGGCACAATGGAGGGCATCTACGTGGCTAAGGTGACTGAAGAGAGCGCGGCTGAAGAGGCTGGCATGAAGGAAGGCGATGTCATCACTGCTATCGACGGCAAACCTGTAAATAAGATGGCTGAGCTGCAGGAAGTGCTCGCAAAGAAGCGCCCGGGCGACAAGGTGACTGTGACTTATCTGCGCGACAAGAAGAAGGCTACAAAGACCGTAACGCTGAAGAACGAGAAGGGCAACACACAGGTTGTGAAGAAGGCAGACCTCGACGTGCTCGGTGGCAACTTCCGCGCTATCACGAACGCACAGAAGGAACAGCTGAACATCGGCTACGGCTTGGAGGTACTGAAGGTGAACTCTGGCAGACTGAAGACCGCAGGCATCACAAAGGGCTTCATCATCCAGCGCGTGAACGACAACGCAGTGAAGACCATAGACGACTTGCAGAACGCTGTAAAGGAGGCATCTACAAGCAAGGATCCGGTGCTCTATATCCAGGGCGTTTATCCTACGGGCAAGAAGGCTTACTTCGCTGTGCCTTTGGAAGACTAAACAAATAGGAGCCTACGACATTCCTGTCGTAGGCACTACAAGGAAACAACAACATGCCTACGGCATTCCTGCCGCAGGCTCTACAAGGAAAAAACATGCCTACGGCAGGAATGCCGTAGGCTCCTAAGGTACATAGCGGAGGACTCGAGAAAAGCCCTTCGCTATTTTTTTTGTTGCCAATTCAGCATCCGCATCCGTTGATGCGAGCATCCGCGTCGGTCGGTGCAGACATCCGCGTCGGTCGATACGAGCATCCGCGTCGGTCGATGCAGACATCCGCGTCGGTCGATGCAGACATCCGCGTCGGTCGATGCGGAATGAAAAAAAGCAACTATTACATTATTAGTTTTACCAAACAGCAATAAAAATAAGTAGATTAAAATTTGCTGCAACCAATAGAAATAACTAAATTTGCAGAATGATGCGCGCAAAGCGCACCCACCCTTTTAACAATAAAATAATATCAAAAAAAGCAACACTTAATGAGACAACTGAAAATCATCAAATCGATTACCAATCGAGAGAACGCCTCACTCGATAAGTATCTTCAAGAGATTGGCCACGAAGAGCTGATTTCTGCAGAAGAGGAAGTAGAGCTTGCACACCGCATAAAGAACGGCGACCGCAAGGCTCTTGAGAAGTTGACAAAGGCAAATCTGCGTTTCGTTGTCTCTGTTGCTAAGCAATATCAAAACCAAGGCCTCTCGCTGCCCGACCTCATCAACGAGGGCAACATCGGACTGTTGAAGGCAGCTGAGAAGTTCGACGAGACGCGTGGCTTCAAGTTCATATCCTACGCCGTGTGGTGGATCAGACAGAGCATCCTGCAGGCAATAGCCGAGCAGAGTCGCGTGGTACGATTGCCACTCAATCAGGTGGGCAGCGTGAACAAGATAAAGCGCATCCTCAACCAGTTCGAGCAGGAGAACGAACGCCGACCGAGCATCGACGAGATTGCAGAGCAAACCGACATGCCGCACGAGAAGATCGAGGACGTGCTAAAGGTAGATACACACCAGGTAAGCGTAGACGCACCGATGACCGAAGGCGACGGAGCAAGTATGCTCGACTTTATGCCGAACGACTCCGAACCATCGACCGATAACGAACTCGTGATGGAATCGATGCGCGAAGAGATTGCACTCGCCCTGTCGGTTCTCAACGAACGCGAACGCAATGTGGTGGAAGCCTTCTACGGCATCAATCAGCCCGAATGCACAATGGAAGAGATCGGCAATAAATACGGACTCACACGCGAACGTGTACGCCAAATCAGAGAGAAGGCGATACGCAAACTGAAACAGAATACAAAGAACAAGCTGCTCAAGGCTTATCTTGGCAGATAACGATAACACAACGAAAGAAATGAAAATACGCACAATCCTGGCATTGGCAATGCTGCTTATGCCGTCGCTTGTCTTCGCACTGCAGAAGCAAGAGCGACTCTACGTCTACGGAATAGCCACATCGTTCAACGATTCAACGGTGTACATCACGGATATACAGCAGCTCGACTCGGCTTGGGTAGATGCAAAAACCGACTTTCTGTATAGTCGCAACAACTACTCTTATCAGTTGCGCGAGCACCTAAAAGCCAACGGATGCGCCACACCTACCTGCGTCACCGTCTTCGCCAAGAAACGTAAGCAGATAGAGAAGAAATACATGGCTACAAAGAAGCGCTACACAACCAAGGGACGCTACAACGTGAAATCAATAACAAAACACGACTTTACGTACTCATGTATCGTACCGGATGACAGCGAGCGCATAGATTTGCAGAAAAAGAAGTCGAAGAAGAAATAAATGAACAACATATCTGAATACTGCATCGCAGAACATAACATAAGGGTTGTTTTCACAGAAAACGACAGAAACAGCCCTGAATTGATAGCGTCGTTTGAGCCTTTCAGAACGAAAGGTTCAAACGGCGATTTTCTTTTTACACTACACGTGGACGACACGCTAAAACCCATAACGAAAGAACATCGCGAACGTATAGACACCTTCGATACGGGCAACGGCGACACCATCGTCGACCAACTCGACAACGGAGGCTATCAGTACATACTAAAGGACATAGAAGGACGCAGCTGCTGTCTGCTACAGACCAACAAGGATTTCAGCGAAGGTGTGTGCGCACTGAACGGCAACGAACAGATGCGACACTTCGGACTGAACAACGCACTGATGATGCTCTACGCCTTTCGCAGCAGCTTCTTCCACACACTGCTCATACACGCCTCACTCGTCAGAAACAACGGCTACGGCTATGCGTTCATCGCAAAAAGCGGCACCGGCAAGAGCACACACACGCAACTATGGCTGAAGCACATCCCCGGGTCGGACCTGATGAACGACGACAACCCCATCGTGCGCGTCATCGACGGACGCACATTTATCTACGGCAGTCCGTGGAGCGGAAAGACCCCTTGCTACCGCGACGTGAAGGCACCACTCGGAGCCATCACACAGATTACACGCGCCAAGAGCAACAGCATAGAACGTTTGTCGCCAACAATAGCCTTCACATACATACTGCCCGCATGTTCCACAATGAAGTGGGATAAGACAGTATTCCGCAATACCTACGACACGGTTATCAAGGTTATCGAAACCTCACAATATGTCTATGTACTACACTGCCTGCCCGACAAAGAGGCTGCAGAAGTGAGTTTTAATACCTTATCCGCACCACATCAACAAAACACCACATCACCATGCCAATCCAAAGCAAACAGTTCAAAAACGCGCAACTGATACCCCATTTCGTGGAGCTACTCAACCAAGGACACACCGTCACGTTCAAGCTGCGCGGCTTCAGTATGCGCCCCTTTCTTGAGGACGGACGCGACTGCGCGATACTCAGCAAGCACACCACAGTGCATCGTGGCGACGCAGTGCTGGCAGAGATTAGTCCAGGCAGGTATGTGCTACACCGCATCGTGGACATCGACGGCGACAAGGTGACGTTGCGTGGCGACGGCAATCTAAACACCGAACAATGCTCACTCGCCGACATTCGCGGCATAGCAATAGCGTTCTACCGCAAGGGACGAAGCACTCCCGACTACACATCGGGACGAAAATGGCGCATCTATTCGGCTATCTGGACTCGCCTGCTGCCCATCCGCCGCTACCTACTGTTCATCTATAGAAAAGTAAAAGAGTAAAAGAGCCCCTCCCAACCCTCCCCATCGGGGAGGGCTTAGGAGGCATAAAGAGGCTTAGTTCGGCTTAAAGCCCTCGGCTTAGAAGGCATAAAGAGGCTTAGTTCGGCTTAAACGCCACCAACCTCAGGCTTAGTTCGGCTTTATAACAATAAAAGAAAACCAAGAAATATGAAGATAAAGAAAGGATTCGTCCTTAGGGACATTTGCGGCGAGAACATAATCGTTGCAGAAGGCAAAGAGAACATCGACTTCACAAAAATCATCAGCATGAACGAGAGTGCTGCTCTTCTTTGGGAAGGCGTAAAGAACAAAGAGTTCGACGCAGAAACGCTCAAAGAGCTGCTATGCGAGGAATACGACATCGACAACGCTACGGCGGAGAACGACGCAAAAGCACTACTCGACAGCTGGATAAAGGCAGGAATAGTTGAGTAATACCAAAAACGGCATATCCCTTGTTTGAGATATGCCGTTTTTTATGACTTCAATATATACAAAAACTTAGTACTTCAGAACCTTGGCAGCCACATTCTTAAACTGAGGCATCGCCTTTCCGATAGAAGCATCGATGTAAGTAGGATCGCAAACCACATACTTCTTTCCACCAACAGTGACGAAGTCGCCCGATACATTCTCGTTGAAGCATACTGCAGTAGCAATATGATTAGGATAATCGAGCAATACGACATCAAGCTTCAGCAGATTGCGCACCAGATACGAATAGAGTACAGAACGATCTTCGCAGTCGCAATACGGATAGTAGAAGAGTTCCTCAACGAAGAACGGCTTCTCATAACCGAACTGCTCTTGGTCGGTAGCGTACTGGAAGCCGGTCTGCACAAAATTGATGAGCAGATTGGCTGCCTCTGCCTCACCCTTTCCATTTACTAATGGTGCGAGTGTTGAGAGCACCTTGCTGGCAACAGATGGGTTCACTTCGGCGTTCACATACACGCTATAGTCGCACTGCGGCATACTGCCATAGAACTCCATCAGCGATTTTGGAACGTCTACAGACACAGCAACCGAACCCGAACGATTCTTATGTACTGAGTTCACCATACCAGCATTAAGTGCTGGAGCATGATTAACCTGCATGTTCAGTTTGCTCTTAGCCTTAGGCGAATCCTCTTGACACATATAGAACTGGCACGACTCATTACTTGTGAGGTTGTAATAGTTGAGTCCGTCCTTTGTAAAGTATGGATGACCATAGACCTGACAATCAGCTGCAACGAACAGAAGCATCTGATTGCGATCGGCACGGCGCGCCATCTTCGACTTGTAGCCAAGCTCGTTGAGCAGGAATTGCTGCATCACAACAGCAGCGTTCTCATCAGTGCAGAGTGTCTTAGAGGCTTCACGAACGAAGAGGAATATACCCCAATCGTTGAGGTTGAGCTCCTTCTTCACCTTACGACAATCGTCTACCAACGCCTTATAATCGGCCTTGCACATTGCCTCGTAAGCATCAGCAATGGCGTTCTCACGCATATTGCCTATCGAACAAACACCTTTCAACGACTTATCGACATACACCTTCTGTCCACAGAAGTTCACCATCTGCTTGTCTGAAGAAGCCGTAAAGAGCTCACCCGTAGGTGCTGACGGCTTAACTGCCGGAGGTGTTACGGGAACAACAACAGGCTTGGTTGTTGGAGCTGCCGGTTGAGCGTTCGGGCAAGTCGGCTTAGCATTCGGGCAAGCAGGCTTAGCGTTCGGACAAGCAGGCTTATCGTTCGGGCAAGTCGGCTTAGCGTTCGGGCAAGCAGGCTTAGCGTTCGGGCAAGCAGGCTTAGCATTCGGGCAAGCAGGCTTAGCATTCGGGCAAGTCGGCTTGGTTGCTGGAGCAGCAGGCTTAGCGTTTGGACAAGTCGGCTTAGCGTTCGGACAAGTCGGCTTGGTTGCTGGAGCAGCAGGCTTAGCGTTTGGACAGGTCGGCTTGGCATTCGGACAAGACGGCTTGGTTGCTGGAGCAGCAGGCTGAGAAGTTGGAACTGGAGCTGGAACTGGAGCTGGGGTTTCAGGCTTTACCACGGGCTGAGGCTTTTCACTCTCGGTGTCCACTGGTTGGCGTCGCTTGTTAGTATTGTCAACCTTCTTTTGCGGCTTGTCAAACGTCACCTTTTCACCTCCATCAATCACTCTTCCCTGAGGACGCTGTTTACTCTCTTTAGTCGATTGTCCGAGAATTTCTTCAATAGTAAGCTCTACGGGAGTGGTATCAGGATCCTTCTTCTCGTCGTACACAACGGGCTTAACAGGCTCAGGCTTAACACGCTTCTCCACGGGCTTTTTAGAGTCGAACTCTTTCCACGGATTGCGCAAGAAACTAATGAATTGCTTGTTTGCATCATCAATGAACTTATCAAACGATGCCATTTCGCTATTCACAAAGTCATCGAAATCGTCTACGACTTGTGCCTGAGTCCCCATACAACATGTTGCGCAGAAAGCTAATAATATAAATCTTCTCATTTGTACGGGTTTTATTTTAATGGTTATTATCTAAAAAATCCGAAGAAGAGCAGACAAATCTACCCTTCTCCGGATTGATTACAATATCTTCAAGATATTACTCGTCCATTTCAACAGGGTCGCCGATGAACTCCTCAACCTGCTGTGAGAGATCGTTAAGAGCTGCCTTCTTCTTTGCCTCCTTTGCAGCAAGCTCACGAGCCTTCTTAGCAGCTGACTCATCGATAGTCATGTACACCTGGAACTCCTTAGAGCCGCCCTTCTCGCGAACGAGAGTGAAGTGCATCTTAACGAGACCAGCAATCTTTGTATTCACGCCCATCTCATAAGCAGCACCGAACTTATCGATTTCTTCCTCCGACATACCTTCTGCGTCTGAAGACATAAGGCTCTTCATCTTACCAACTACCTGAGCCTTAGCACGGCTTGCGTAGCTTGTGATACCGTTCATCATAGCGTTCTCACGACCAATCTTCGGGTTCTTGCCTACAGCAATACCCGTAAGAACGAGGTGATTCTCCTCATCACCCTCTACGTATGTGCGATACTTTGTAAGCGCATACTCCATTGTAGAAGCTGTAGCAAGCAATGACCAACCTGCCTTCTTCCACTCCTTACAAGTCTTCTTAATATCCTTCTTCAACAATTTCGACTGAGCGAAAGCTGCAGATGAACCACAGAAGATAAGTGCGATAGCCAATAATACGTTAAAAATTCTCTGTTTCATAATAGTCAAGTTTTAATTGTTATAAATTTAATTGTTACCTATTTCTATTTCATTACTCCCAGTTGGTTGAGTATGGCAATGCTACCTTTATTGGTTCGATTGCTCCTGTGTCTGGGTTTACTACATTGAGCGTGCCCTTCACAAATCCGAAGTCGTTCTTCTTTACTTGGCGAAGCGAATACTCGCCCTGTGCCAGCATCTTTATCTGGATGAGTCCCTTTGTAGAGTAAATTGCGTCAACGTTATCGAAGACGAGTGGCACTGCAATGTCAGGCACATTGAGCTCAAAACTTTTCACTGCGAACTTATTGCCGTTGCGGTTGTTCACAGTAAGACGCACTGTTACGTCCGTGACTTCACGTTCTGCAGCATCTACCATAGCTGCTGTAAGCAGCACCTTACCCTCCGGTGCGATAGAGAACTTCTGGCTGCCAAAGCCGCTGCCCGTCTCTGTAAGCGAAATCTTATAAGTGAGACGCTTACCCTCAAGACGAAGCATTACGTCAATAGTATTCTCTTCGTCCTCAATACACTCGCTATCATCGTATGTAACGAGGAATGTGCCGTCGGTTGTTGGACGCACGTTGAGCTGAGTCACGCTGCTCGACTTCACTGTCGGCAATGTAGACACCTTAACAGGTCTGCCTTTCAGGAGCACCTGACAGCTATATTGTCCACGTTTAACAAACTTACCTGTGAGTGTGAGCGCATCGTAGAGCTGAAGATAGCGCTTCTTCAAGCCTTCCACCTGCTCAAGACGTACATCGTCGAAGAAGTATGCCTTCAGAGCGTTGAGTTCAGTAGTGGCAGCTTTAATGTCTTCTACTGACTCGATGTTGTCAATCTTCTGTGCCAAAGCCTCGTACTTAGCGGTCATCTCCTGGTCGAGAGCCTCAAACTCTGCCTGCAGTGTGCGCTGTTCGCGACGAGAGTAAGGATAGAGCACCGAATACTCGTAGTAGCTCTTGCCCGTCTTCTTGTCCTGAACACGCTGCCAGTATATTCCAGCTATCTTGTTCGACGAGATACCTTTAAGGAAAGGTAAGTTAGCCGACTTGATCTTCGAGAGACGTGTAAATTCATCGCGCGACTGCACGTTGTCGTCCTCCACTATCTCGCTCGACTCATTGCGCTGCGCCACGCTTACGTTGCTTGCTACAGAGAGGATGATGCGCTCTGTAACCTCAGCCATTGCCTTCACCTGCGCATCTGCTATAGTATTGGCGGTAACGGTGACAACAAGTGCACTTGGGTTAGCCGTATTGACCCACTCAGGAGCTTTTTTTGCGCTACGCTCCACAACTTTTGTCTGTGCCAATGCTATGCAGCACGTAGCAACGAGCATACACAAAGTCAATGATATTCTCTTCATAATAAGTTGTTTAAATTTTATCGTTAGTATCAGTAAATGTATTGGGTAGTTTTTATTACCAATCCACCTTCAAGTTGCGAATCTCTACATAACCATTGCGCACTTTGAGTTTCATGTATGAAATGGTCTCAATCGGGTGATCATAATTGACGATGTAGAAGTCATGCTTCAAATTGACACGAGCTGGCATACTAATCCATTCGTACGATGAACCGTTTGCTATAACAGCTTTGTTCTCGCGTGGAAGTTCTTTACCATTGTCGTCAATAACTACATCCAATGATATATCGCCATTCGCAATGTTCACATTCTGGTTGACATACTCGGCTTTGATAGTGATGCGGCGTTGTGTTGGCTCACCCTTACAACTGAGAACACGGAACTCGAGGTCATTCATAGAGATTGTTATCTCGCACTTAGGAGCAGCGGGAGCTTCAGCAGGCACTGGTTTCTCCACAATTTTCTCCACAACAACGGGTTTCTCTACCACCTTTTCTACTACGACCGGCTTCTCTACCACCTTTTCAACAATCACAGTGTCTGGCTTTGTTCCCAACTTTGCAAGAATTTGCTCCTGCAGAGCGTAAGCCTGATCATAGCATGGGATATTGGCAGTGGCAGCAGAGAGATAGCTAATAGCTTCTTTGTAACGCTGCTGATTGTAAAGTGCTTTTGCTTTCTGCAATATGAAAGCGCAATTGGTAGAATAGTACTCTTCAATCTTCTTGCGTGCAGTATTGATGAATTGCTTATAGGCAGGGTCAGTCACTTTGATGCCTTTTATCATCGACTTCATAGCCTTATCCTTGCTACCAAGCGATTCGCCCTCCAATTCAATTGATGTGCTGTAATATTCGGCACCATCGATAATGTTCTTGGCAATGAGCACTAACTCGCCTTGTGCGATAGGCACGTCAAGCACGACACCATCCTTAGTAGAGATAATCTTCTCTACAGATATAGTTGGCTCTATGGCAAACACATTATAAAGATCAGCAGCACCAGCTCCATTGCGATCGAACACCTGACGAAGCTTCAAGTCGAGGGCGTTGGTCACAGATGCTGACATACCATCTGCCTCTGCCTTCAATATAGAGAACTGAATATCGGTTTGCGCCATTGCTATCGTTGCAGATAGAAAGAATACAATTTGTAATAGTATTTTCTTCATAAAGTCGGTTATTTAGTTATTTTGAGTACAAAAGTATTAAATATTATAATAAAGTCCAATTTTTTTTGAATAATATACAAAAATAAGGTGGAACTTTAACAATTCCACCTTATTCTATTATATATAGTATTTTTACTCAATCACTACGAGCGGAGAGTCCTCAAGTACGCTCTCGCCAGTCTTCACGCAAATAGCCGTCACCTTTCCGTCCTTCTCAGCTTCGAGATTGTTAGCCATCTTCATTGCTTCGAGCACAACGACTACGTCGCCTACCTTCACCTCGTCGCCTACAGCAACCTTAATTTCGGTTACTACGCCCGGCAGTGGAGCCTTGAGCGCATTGGCTGTGTTCACGTTAGCAGCACTTGCTGTCTCGCCTTCCTCTGCCTCAGCAGCCGGCTGACCAAGCACTACCTTCTTCTTCTCGGGCTCAGCCTCCTGCTCCATCTCTACCTTGAAGGCCTCACCATTTACCGTTACGTCGGCGATATTGCCCTCAACGTCTTCTATCTGTACCTTGTACTCCTTGCCGTCGATTGTATATTTAAACTCTTTCATTTCTTTTTTATGGTTTTGCTGTTAAACTTAAGAACTTGGCGTTCCACATAGTCTGACGCGGCTGTATGGTGATGAAGCCCGGTTCTTTATCGTGTACGTTGTTGCCCTGATACTCATATAGAGCCATGGCAATGGCAGCATATATATTCTTGTCCATACCTGTATATTTGTTTACTTGTAACCTTGTCTACTTGTTTACTCGTCTACTTGTAAAACAAATTACATCGGCATACAACCATGCTTCTTAGCCGGCAACTGCTGACGCTTTGTAGCGAGCTGTGCCAGACCGCGGCAGATGCGGAAGCGTGTGTTGCGCGGCTCGATTACGTCGTCGATATAGCCGTAAGAAGCTGCCTCGTACGGGTTTGCGAACTTCTCAGTGTACTCGTCTTCCTTTTCTGCGAGGAACGCCTGAACGTCTTCGCCAGCTTCCTTCTTAGCCTTAGCTTCCTTGCCGCAGAGGATTGCAACGGCACCGCTTGCACCCATAACCGCAATCTCAGAAGACGGCCATGCGAAGTTGAGGTCTGAACGCAACTGCTTGCATCCCATAACGATGTGCGAACCGCCGTAGCTCTTGCGCAGAGTGATTGTAATCTTTGGAACGGTAGCCTCGCCATAAGCGTAGAGCAACTGTGCACCGTGCTGAATAACGGCGTTGTACTCCTGACCTGTACCTGGCAAGAAGCCCGGCACGTCGACAAGCGACACGATAGGAATGTTGAACGCATCGCAGAAGCGCACAAAGCGTGCTGCCTTGCGACTTGCGTTAACGTCGAGAACGCCTGCGTAAGCAGCCGGCTGGTTGGCTACGATACCAACGCTCTGACCGTTGAAGCGTGCGAAACCGATGATGATGTTCTTAGCGAACTTAGGCTGTATCTCAAAGAACTCGCCATTGTCGGTGATGGCACCGATAACCTTGTACATATCATAAGCCTTGTTCGGGTCGTCGGGGATGATTTCGTTGAGAGAGTCCTCCATACGATTGATCGGGTCGTTGCACTCTACGCGCGGAGCCTCTTCTGTGTTGTTGCTCGGGATGAACGAGAGCAGGCTCTTTATCATCTCGATCGCCTCTTCCTCTGTCTTTGCAGCGAAGTGTGTCACACCGCTCTTCGTAGCGTGTACCGATGCACCGCCGAGGTGCTCAGCGTCGATGTCCTCGCCCGTAACGGTCTTCACTACCTTCGGACCTGTGAGGAACATGTATGAAGTCTGCTCCTTCATTATGATGAAGTCGGTGAGAGCCGGCGAGTAAACTGCACCGCCTGCGCACGGACCCATGATAGCCGAGATCTGTGGGATTACGCCCGAAGCGAGGATGTTGCGCTCGAAGATTTCGCCGTAGCCAGCGAGGGCGCAGATGCCTTCCTGAATACGTGCACCGCCCGAGTCGTTCATGCAAATAACCGGTGCGCCCATGGTCATAGCCATGTCCATCACCTTGCAAATCTTCTGTGCCATTGTCTCAGAGAGCGAACCGCCGTTGACGGTGAAGTCCTGAGCATATACGTAAACCAAACGGCCGCCTACTGTAGCGCTACCTGCTACGACACCGTCGCCATAGTAGTGCTTCTTCTCCATACCGAAGTTAGTACAACGATGCTTCTTAAACATGTCGTACTCCTCGAACGAACCTTCGTCGACGAGCATCTCGATGCGCTCGCGTGCTGTGTATTTGCCGCGTGCGTGCTGCTTCTCAATAGCTTTTTCGCCGCCACCGAGACGAGCCTGTTCGCGCTTAGCGACCAGCTCCTTGATTTTTTCTACTTGTTTGCTCATAATTTTATTTTGCTATTTCTTTGTTCTTTCTTTAGCGTATGAAATCGCGTATATACTATTTAGAGTGCAAAATTACTAAAAAAAGAACAAAGAAGGCTATATCATTGATATAAATTTTGTTACTGCATTATTTCGTTTGTGCCGACACTGGCTTCTGCCTGCCTTACTTCATGCTGTCGTCGACGAACGAGAAGGGCAGCAGATCTTTGGCCGACTGCAGGCTGTAGACTCCTTTTTTGCCGTAGAGCAGCACACGGATGGGTTTCTTGTAGCGGTCTTCCACACCGAGTATCACCTGGCGACAGGCTCCGCATGGACTCACTGGTTCATCGAGCAGTCCGCCTGTGTTGCGTGCCGCGATAGCGAGTGTCGAAACGGGCTGGTCGGGATAGTTTGCCTGTGCTGCGAAGATGGCTGTGCGCTCGGCGCACGTGCCTGATGGGAATGCTGCGTTCTCTTGGTTTGCGCCTGTTACGATGGTGCCGTCAGCGAGGCGCAATGCTGCTCCTACGTAAAAATTGCTGTACGGAGCGTATGCACCGTTGGTGGCTTCCAACGCACGCTCTACGAGTTCGCGGTCAGCAGTGTTCAGTTCGTCGAGCTGATAGTGCTCAACGCGAATGTTGATGTTTATTTCTTTCATAGTTTAAAGGTGGTGGTGAGATGTTGTTGTGGTGAGGTGGTGATGATGGAGTGATGATGGAGTGAGATGGTGAAGATACTTATTCCTGCGGATTAGGTTCTTCCGTCTTTTCCTCCTTGAATTCGTATGCTCCCACATCGGGTCGCTCATCGCGCGGCATAGCGTTGCGGTCGGTTTTGGTAGCCGTAGCTGGGTCGGCGCGGTCAATAGCCACCGATGTCTTTGCGAGTCGGAAGTCATAGTCCTGCTTGTCGCCGTCCACCTTTCGGAAGTGGTTGGTGCAGACAGAGTCGGCATTCTCTTTCTCCTCGAACACTACGTTTACGAAGTGCGGCAGTTCTTTCTCGTCCGTCACCTCGGGGGTGCGTATCACGCAGTTCTCAAACTTATAGTTGAAAGCGTTCGGTTCTGCGGCATCCTCGCCCGTAGCATCCTTCACGGGCTTTCCGCCCATCATCTCGTCTGCGCTGTAGCCCGTGATGAGCGTGTTGCGACAGACGAACTGCTGCAGCGGATGCTTCAGAGCCGAGAAACTGAGCGCACTGGCACGGTTGGAGTCGAACGGATAGAACTGTGCCAGCGTGCAGTTGTTCACCTGCACGTCGCCTCCGTCCACGCCCAAGCAGTTGTTGAGCGCGTTCGTCAGCTGCGAGTTCTCTACCGTCACCTTCGAATTTTCTACATACAGCGCGTGTCCCTGACAGTTGTGTATGGTAGAGTTGGCTATGGTGAGCGTCTGCCGAGCCACATCCGACGAGTCGACACGCACGCCATGGAACGCGCTGTGCAAGTCGGTGAACTCCATCCGGTTGTCGTACGACTTCTCCAGAAAGTGTATGCCGTTCCATAGTCCGCTCATGCGGTCGTATGGCAGATAGTCGAACATATGGTCGAGGCGGTCGCCACGCAGCGTGACGGGCTGGTCGGCGGTGCCTTTGCAGACGAGTCGTCCCTTCACATCGATGCCTGCCCCGTCGTGGAAGAAGAGCGTAGCGCCCGGCGCTATAGTGAGTGTTGCGCCCTCCTCCACGGTCAGCGGACCGTACACCACGAGTGGCTTACCTGCGGATATTGTGTAGTCGCTATCGATGGTCTTGCTGCGAACGAAGTCGGCATCCCACGACCATGCGTTGAGCACCACCTTCTGCTCCACTCCACTCTCGAGCGCGAACACGAGGCGGTCGTTCAGTTCCTTCGGTGCATCCCCGTGATTCACGGCTGTGGTCACCTCCACGAACACGCGTATGCTGTCCTTGTTGCGCACCTCTATACCGTTTGCCTTATAGCCCTGTTCCGGACTCAGATATACGCCGTCTACATTCACACGGAATCCGTTCTGGTTGCCTCCTTCGAGGCGTACGGATGTGCAGCGCAGCCCCTTACCCGAGCGGTTGCTCACCCAGAAGTCGCGCGTCGACGACGGCACGGTAGAGAATACGGTGTCAATGCGCACCGTGTCGGTAGAGAACGTGAGCAGGTTGTTCGGCGATGCTGTGAAATCGTCGATATCGTCGCATGCGCTTAAGCCGAACACGCCCAGCACACACATTATTATATATATATGAATATGTTTCATCGTAATAGATATAACGCAGAAACGGCGGTTTTATTGTATCTCCAGATACAAAAAGCGGTTGCACGTGCCCGAAGGCTCATGCAACCGCTTCTTATATTTCGTTTTATTACTATTGTCTGAGCAAGCTCACTTTTATTTAGTGAGGTTGATCGATCTTGTTGTTTACATTTACAGCCTCTGCAATGGCTGCACAACAAATTGCGAAGATAAATCCGAAAATCATCATAATCTTATTCCTTTCTTTTTTTAATTGTTATCCTACTTGTGTTTTTCTGTGTTTCCCATTTGTTTGCTCCTCAGCGCAACAGTGCTTTCAGCACTTGTTACTTCTTGAGGCTAATCTTGTTGTTTACCTTTACAGCCTCTGCAAGAGCTGCACAACAAATCGCAAAAATAAAACTAAAAATAACCATAATGTTACCCTTTCTTTCTTTAATTCTTACTTTGTTATCCCTAATTACGCTTCTCTTTCTTGCCTTTCGGCAACCGTCAGCCGCGCTTCCAGCGCAGCCTCGTCGTTTATTTCTGATGCAAAGGTAGTGCTATTTGTGCTCGCACACAAGTATTAATCCATTTATTTTCCAAGTTGTCGTATATTTTTGATGTTAGTCAAGTAGTTGTCGTAAATTTGCATTTTTGTCATATCGCTGCAATACATTTGTAGCCAAAATGGCAGAACGAGAACAAAATAAGATGAGGCAAATCGTAGGAGGCTACGGCATTCTTGCCGTAGCCATTAGCAACTTGACATTAAAATATTTGCAATGGCTACGGCAAGAATGCCGTAGCCTCCTACTAAACCTATGAAAAAGTCATCGGACAGCGGACGCAATCTGATTGGGCAGCGGACGCAATCTGATTGGACGGCGTTCGAAATCCAATCGGGCGGCGTTCGCAATCTGATCGGGCAGCGTTCGAAATCCAATCGGGCGGCGTTCGAAATCTGATCGGGCGGCGTTCGAAGAACGATGACAAAAGTTAATAAGGCAGTGTCACTTTGAACAACTCGTTATCGACATGCTCCTTACGTATAACACCTACAAGCTCGGCTACTATGTCCGGATGCGCAGCACTCACGTCGTTATCCTCGTGCAAGTCGGTGGCGAGGTTGTACAGGCGTGGCTTGCCCTCCACCACTATCAGCTTCCAGTCGCCACGACGCACGGCTATCTGGTCGGTCTCGTGGAACTCCCAATAGAGGTGTTCGTGCTGCAGCTGCTTGGAATTGTCGCCGAGAAGTGTCGGAGCAATGGAAAGTCCGTCGAAGCCATCGCCCGCGAGCTTGCGGTTGGTGTAGCGTTTACGGAAGTTCTTCACGCCGGCGAGGTCGCAGAACGTAGGCATGAGGTCGTAGAAGGCGAACTGCAGGTCGCTCACCTCGCCTGCCTTCACGTGTCCGGGCCACCACGCTATGAACGGAATGCGTATGCCGCCCTCGTAGCACTGGCGCTTGAGTCCGCGCAGTTTGCCGTCGCGTCCGAAGAATTCGGGGTCGGCACCGCCCTCCTCATGAGGTCCGTTGTCGGAGGTGAAGATGACGAGCGTGTTCTTGTCGAGACCTTTCTCGCGCAGCTTCGCCATCACCTCGCCAACGTACTGATCGAGACGGGTTATCATTCCGGCAAACTGGGCGTGGGTATGCTCCACGGCGTTGTAGCGTGACCCCTCCTGTCCGCCCCACGTTTTATCGACAAAGAACTTCTTCTCGTAGCCCTCCACGATGCTGTCGTAGGGCTGTGCCAGTTCGGCGTGAGGAAGGGTGTACGTGAAGAAGCCCACGAAGGGCTGCTTGCCGTCCTGGCGGTCAATCCACTCGAGTGCCTTCTCATGAATGATGCGTGCCGAATACTGCTGGCGCTTATGGTAGTCGCGTCCGAACATGGGGTACTGTATGTTCTGCTCCATCACCTCGCGCACTACAGCCGTGTCGCCCATAGAGCGCGAATAGCGGTTGAGGAAGTTTGGGTAATACAGATGCGCCTGGAACTGGCAGATGTAGCCGTAGAACTCGTCCACGCCGCGCTTGTCAGGCGTAGAGGGCGATCCTTCGTAGCCGCCAGCCCACTTGCCGAACACGCCTGTGGTGTAACCGTGGTCTTTCAGCATCTCAGGCAGTATCTTGTGCTGTGGGTCGTAAGGTTCCTGACCCACCACGGCGAAGTCTACATTGTTGCCGTACATCACAGTGCGGTCGTTCGACCAGTATTCGCGGTTGCCGCGCACGTGTCCGTGACCCGAGTGCTGACCCGTCATTATCGAAGCACGCGAGGGCGCAGACACCGGCGAGCCGGCGTAAGCCTGCGTGAAGCGCATACCCTCCTCAGCCATGCGGTCGATGTTGGGCGTACTGATATAGGGCTGTCCGTAACAGGCGAGGTCGCCGTAGCCCATGTCGTCGCACAATATAAATATAATGTTGGGCTGCTTCGGCTGCACACGCTTCTGCGGTGCCTTTGCTGCCACGAGCGAGGGCACTACAGAGAGTGCGGCGCCCGCTAAAAGAATGTTCTTGTTCATCGCGAAATTTGTTGTTTTAGAGTAATCGATTTGTTTTCAATGTATAAAATTACTGCAAATAATCCGAACACCAAAATCATTTCGCAACAAACATATAAATTCAGCCTGATTTACTCCGTTTTTCAAAAAATAAACATTACTTTTGCATATAGATTTTGCGCGGAAGTGCACATCTTTATTAACCTGAAACACTATAAACAACAAATGAGAGAAAAAATTGACTGCTTTCTGCCCTGCAACGATGTAGCCGAGATTGCCGACTCGATACAGACGCTGAGCCAAAGCAAGACGACACAGCATATAAACCTGCTCGTGAGCGACACAAGCGACATCTGCGCGTGCAGCGACACGGACAGCATCAGCAACTGCACCGTGATAACCATCGACGGGCTCACTTCGACAAAGACACTACTCACCATCGAGGAGCATACGGATGCCGAATACGTGCTACTGAGTCTAAAGCACACACCAGTGAATCTCGGACTGCACGCTCTCGAACGACTGCTGCGCGTGGCTACCGACAGCAACGCCGGAATGGTGTATGCCGACAGCTACATACAGAAGGACGGCGTGCAGGAGAAGCATCCCACCATCGACTATCAGACGGGTAGCATACGCGACGACTTCGACTTCGGACAGCTCGTGCTAATACGCGCGTCGCTGCTGCACGAGTACGCAGCAAAGCAACAACTGACCGACTACAAGTGGGCTGGCTTCTACGACCTGCGCCTGTACATCAGTCGCAAGGCGCAGATATTTCATCTGAACGAATATCTGTACACACAGGTGGAGACCGACTCACGCAAGAGCGGCGAGCGACAGTTCGACTACGTCAATCCGCGCAACCGCGAGGTGCAGATAGAGATGGAACAGGCTGCCACAAAGCACCTGGACAAGATTGGTGCTACGGTAGACACATCGAAGTACACCAAGCCCGACTACAGCGAGCAAGACTTCACGTTCGAGGCTTCGGTGATTATACCTGTTTTCAACCGCGCGAAAACCATCGCCGACGCAGTCAGTTCGGCTCTCGCACAGAAGACCACATTCAAATATAACGTCATCGTGGTGGACAACCACTCCACCGACGGCACTTCCGCAATACTCGAAGCTGCGGCTGCTGAGGACAAGCGACTCGTACACATCGTTCCGGAACGCACCGACCTCGGTATCGGCGGCTGCTGGAACGTGGCTATCGACGACGCACGCTGCGGACGCTTCGCCGTGCAGCTCGACAGCGACGACCTCTACTCGTCGCCACAGACCTTACAGCGCATCGTCGACGAGTTTCACAAGCAAGGGGCTGCGATGATTGTGGGCTCTTATCGCATGTGCAACTTCCAGCTCGAAACGCTTCCTCCCGGACTCATCGACCACAAGGAGTGGACCGACCAGAACGGACCGAACAACGCGCTGCGCATCAACGGACTCGGTGCGCCACGCGCCTTCTTCACGCCTATCCTGCGCCAGATACAGTTTCCGAACACTTCATACGGCGAGGACTACGCCCTAGGACTTGCCTTCAGCCGCAAGTATCGCATCGGCAGAATCTTCGACGAGCTGTACCTGTGCCGCCGTTGGGACGGAAACAGCGACGCCGCACTGAGCATTGAGCGACAGAACGCCAACAACCTGTACAAGGATCGTCTGCGCACACTCGAGATTGCGGCTCGTCAGCAGCTCTCCGAAGGTACTGCGGATGCTTCGGCAGACAGTTCGCTGCAACGTTTCTTCAACCGCCAGCTGGAGGTGTGGGAGGATGCACGCCAGCACTTCCACGACCTGCGCAACGTGAAGACGCGCGAGCTGGCGTGCGGAGAGATTACGCTGAAACTGCAGTTCAACCCTGCACGCATCGTGTCTACGGGCGCGAACATCGACCGCAAGACAATCGCTGAGCGTCCGTGCTTTCTCTGCGAGCAGAACCGACCGAAGGAGCAGATGCAGAAACAGGTGGACAAGAACTTCACGCTGCTCATCAACCCCTTCCCTATCATGCCGCAACACTATACTATACCGCTGCGCACACACCGTCCGCAGAGCATCGGCATGAACTATGGCGAGATTTACCGCCTACTCAACGCCTACCCCACGCTCACCGTGTTCTACAACGGACCGAAGTGCGGTGCATCGGCTCCCGACCACATGCACTTCCAGGCAATCTGCTCGGGTATGCTGCCGCTGCAAACCAACTGGCCTCGACTGAGCCGGGGCAGCGAGGTGCTGCTGAGCAAGGACGAGCGTGGTGCGGTGGCTGCCGTGCGTGACTTCGCCGTGCCCGTATTCTCTATACGCACCACCGACCAACACACGGGCGAACAGCTCTTCCGCAAGCTCTATTCGGCACTGCCGATGCACGGCGGCGAGACCGAACCGATGATGAACATTATAGCATGGCGCGACGGCGACGACTATCAGGTGGTGGTGATACCACGCACGAAGCATCGCCCCGACTGCTACTTTGCCGACGGCGAGGAGAAGCGTCTCGTCAGTCCGGGCTCGCTCGACATGGCGGGTTTCATCGTCACACCACGCCCCGAAGACTTCGAGACACTGACCGCAGAAGAGGCTATAGCTATACTGCAGGAGTGTGGCATGAGCGAAGCTGCCTTCAACGAGGCGGTGGAGAAATTGCACACACTGGCAGCCGAAGCCCCGTCCGCTAACACCCACTTCGCTGGCAAGCAGCCGATGGTGTCGGTGGGCATCGTGAGCGGTGCGAAGATTTCGTTCTCGCTCAATAAGCCGTACATGGCTAAGGGTAACCTGATTGAGGGCGAGCAGGTGGTTGAGTTCCATGAGGGTGGCATCCTGTGGAACGGCAACCAGTATCGTGAACTAACCTTCCATCCGCAGCAGAACGATGCCTCGTTCTCACTGCACGACGTAACAATCGGCGTGAATTTCCACTGGGAACGTCAGGAGACGCAGACCTTCCTGGGCACGCTGCGCCTCGTGGTAGACTCCGACTGCGTATGTGCTATCAACGAATTGCCCGTGGAGTCGTATCTGGAGAGCGTCATATCGAGCGAGATGAGTGCCACATCGAGCCTCGAACTGCTCAAAGCACACGCCGTCATCTCGCGCAGTTGGCTGCTGGCGCAGATTGAACAACGCCACAAGCAGCAGACGGGTGCCGGTGGCAGTGGCTTCTTCTCGTTCATACGCAAGGACGACGAGCTGATAAAATGGTACGACCGCGAGGATCATACCATCTTCGACGTTTGCGCCGACGACCACTGCCAGCGCTATCAGGGCATTACGAAGGCTACGAGCAAGCATGTGGCGGAGGCTATTCGTGCCACACGCGGACAGATACTGATGGACAACGACGAGATATGCGACGCACGCTTCAGCAAGTGCTGCGGTGGTGCTACGGAGGAATTCCAGTACTGTTGGGAGAACGTGAAGAAGCCATACCTCATGGCAGTACGCGACACGGCTGACGCAAGCTCTTGCGGATGCAACAACACCGCAGCAGCCGAACTGCCCGACCTTACCATTGAGGAGAACGCCGAACGCTGGATACGCACCGCACCGGAGTCGTTCTGCAACACCAACGACAAGAAGATTCTCTCGGAGGTGCTCAACGACTACGACCAAGAGACTACCGACTTCTATCGCTGGCACGTGACATACACACAAGAGGAACTGAAGAGCCTCATCACAGAGAAACTGAAGATGGAGTTCGGCGATATCCTCGACCTCGTGCCGATGGAGCGCGGACGCAGTGGACGCATCTGCCGACTGAAAATTGTGGGTTCGGAGCGCACATTCACCATCGGCAAGGAGCTGGAGATACGCCGCACACTAAGCGACACGCATCTCTACAGCAGTGCGTTCGTCGTAGACAAGGAGGACATCAAGAACGGCGTGCCACAGACTTTCCGCCTCACAGGTGCAGGCTGGGGACACGGCGTAGGACTCTGCCAGATTGGTGCCGCAGTAATGGGTGCCAAGGGCTACAACTACGACCAAATCCTGCTGCACTACTACCGCGGAGCGGAGATAAAGAGGATTTATAAATAATGGTGGTGTGGTGGTGTTATGTTGAGGTGGTGAGATTAGTACATATCTCAACATAACAACACCTCAACATCTCAACACTACAACACCACAACATTTTCAGAATGAAAAAGACAAATCCGTGGGCATGGATCCCCACATTATATTTCGCAGAAGGTCTGCCCAACGTTGTCGTTACAGCCCTGTCGGTAGTCATGCTGATGCAGATGGGACTAAGCGATGCCGAGGTAGGACTCTACACGGGCTGGCTGGCTCTGCCTTGGGTGGTGAAGCCATTATGGAGCCCGTTCATCGACCTGCTGAAGACAAAGCGCTGGTGGGTGCTCACGATGCAGCTGCTCATGGGCAGTGCGCTGGCAGGCATCGCCTTCACGCTGCCCACGTCGTTCTGGTTCCAGGGCACGATGTTCTTCCTCTTCGCAATGGCGTTCGCCAGTGCTACGCACGACATCTCTGCCGACGGCTTCTATATGATAGAGCTCGACGAGCACAACCAGGCGAAGTACGTCGGACTGCGCAATACGTTCTACCGACTCGCCGTCATCTTCGTGAACGGCGCACTCGTATCGCTCGCCGGCGTATTAGAACACCAACTGAATATGTCGGTGGTCTACACCTGGACACTCATCTTCTACGCGCTCGCGGCGCTCTTCATCGGCATCTGGCTCTACCACTGCCGTATGATGCCGCGTCCTGCCGACGATGTTAGTTCGGAGAAGAGCGTGAAGGAAGTGGCACACGAACTGAAGACGATGCTCGCCACTTTCTTCTGCAAGTTCGGTGCGAAGGAGACCGTGTTCGTTATGCTCTTCCTGCTGTTCTACCGCTTTCCCGAGGCACTGTTGAACACGATGACTAAGACGTTCCTCATGCGCCCGACAGCTGAAGGCGGAATGGCACTGACACCCGAAGAGTACGGCTTGGCGCAGGGCACAGTGGGACTCATCGGACTGCTCTTGGGCGGAATCATCGGTGGCGTGCTCGTCAGTCGCGACGGCATGAAACGCTGGCTGTGGCCTATGGTTTGCGCCATTACGCTGCCCGACGTAGTGTACATATACCTCAGCTACACGCTCGACTCCAATCTGTGGGTCATATCGTCGTGCCTCTTTGTGGAGCAGTTCGGCTATGGCTTGGGCTTCACCGTATTGACGCTCTACATGCTGTTCTACAGTCAGGGTAAGTTCCGCACCTCACATTATTCTATATGCACCGGCATCTCCTATCTCGGACTGATGCTGCCGGGCATGGTGTCGGGCTACGTTAAGGACATCATGGGCTACAAGATGTTCTTCATCTTCGTGATGGCGTGCTGCCTGATCACGTTCCTCGTGACAGCATTCCTAAAGATAGACCCCGAGTTCGGAAAGAAGAAATAATGACAGACAAGCAACCAAAAACAACCTACCACCTACACCGCAGAGGTATAAAGACTCGCTGGTTGTGGCTTCCGTCGCTGATGTTCGGCGACGGAGTGGCTGTGTCTGTGCTTGTACTGACCATGGTAATGCTGCGCCGTATGGGGCTCGACACCGCTGACACCGCACTCGCTATCGCCCTACTCTCACTACCGGTGTTGCTGCGTCCATTGTTCGAGATGGTAGTGACCCACTTTTGGGGCACCACAAAGGTGTGGATACTATCTACACAGTTCATCTCCGCTCTCTCGCTCGCTGCCGTAGCCTTTACGCTGCATACGAGCAGTTGGCTGTTAGGCACGGTGTGCTTCATGCCGTTCTTCGTGTGCTCATCAGTGTTCTACAACATCGCCCTGCACCGCTTCTATATCGATACCTCTCAGAGGGTGCACTTGTCTCAGGGGGTGCACTTGTCTCAAGTGCACCAACAAAACCCAACACCTCAACAAGATACGATGGTGAGATGGTGTGATGGTGAGATGGTGACATTACATTCATCAACACCTCAACACCACAACACCACAACATCAATTATGGCCCTCCTCTTCGGCTGCGGAGTGATGATGATGATAGCTGGCAACATGGAAGTTGTGACGCGCAACATACGCTATTCGTGGAGCCTTGTGTTCTACGTTATGGCAGGCGTGGAGCTGTTCCTGTGGCTTTGGCACACCATATTTCTACCCGGTGGCACGCATGGTTACGCCAAGCCGAAGCCGACAATGGGACTGCATCGCGGTGAGTTCAGAATATCCTTGCGTCGTATGCTGAAGCGCAAGGACGACATCACCGCCTTGACATTCTTCGTCCTCTTCCTCCTGCCAGATACGTTGCTCGCTCTCACCGCCCCACTCTTCCTCATCGCAAAGCCACATAATGGCGGACTGGGTTTATCGCCACAGGAGTTCGCCTTCACACAGGGCACCATCGCCATCATTGCTATCGCATTAGGCTACACACTCGGCGGTAAGGCGATAAAGAAACACGGACTGCGTCGTTGGCTGCTGCCCTCAGCCCTGCTGCTCGCCGTTCCGGGTGCCGCACTGCTCTTCCTCAGTTACAACACGGCAGCGCCACTCAGCATCGTAGCCGCAGCGCTGGCTGCGGGTCACGCTGCTTTGGGCTTCGCTCTTAGCATGGTGAAGCAGGTGGTGGTGCGCTTCACGCGCAATATGCCCGACAACACTTTGCGCCACGCCATAGCGCGCACGCTCATCGCCACGCCGTTCGTCATCGTTGGCGCATTAGCCAGCCTCATGCTCACCATCGCCGACTATCTGCGCATCTTTCAGCTCGCCACGGAGCTTGCCGTAGTGCCACTGATTGTCAGCGTGTTCTACCTTTATCTCACACGCAGACAGCCGCAAGCGGAGTGAAACGATTTCCCAGCTTTCTTCTTCACCTTCTCGCCAAAAATGTGTATCTTTGCATTCTGTATAACACCAGTTGCAACTAACGAAAAAGATAGATAATCATGAGCAATAACAAGCAACTATATATCGACTTCGAAGCCTACGAACGTATGGCAGAGCCGCATAAACAAGAAAAGGCTTCTGCATGGCGTACAGCAATCGGTCTGCAGGATGTGGATGGACTGAAGGTGTCCGACTATCTAAGAGAGACTGCTGTACGCCATATTGAAGGCGATATCACCATTGATGATGTTAGGGAGCGGCTGAAATTTTATTACATCAACAAGACCACACATGACAAGGACGATGAAGAAAAGGAAGAAGCGGACCGAGTTGCAGCCAATATTGCAAAACTGCTGAACGAAAAGTCGTTCTCGTTTACAGCATTGGAATTTCTGAATATCCACAGACACCTGTTTGAAGGTGTGTTCAAACACGCAGGCGAGGTACGCACTTACGACATTAGCAAGAAAGAATGGGTGCTTCAAGACGACTCCGTTGTATATGGACGTGCAGCAGACATCATGATGGCATTGAGGTATGATATACAGCAAGAGAAAGAGTTCAATTACAAAGGACTAACCACTGATGAAATAATAGAACATATCGTTGATTTCGTCACGTTGCTTTGGCAGAACCACCCATTCCGCGAAGGCAACACAAGAACAACGGCGGTATTCGTCATCAAGTATCTGCGATCTATCGGATTCAAGGTGAACAATGATTTGTTTGCAAACAATTCGTGGTACTTCCGTAACGCATTAGTACGTGCCAACTATCGCAATCCATTAAAAGGAATAGAGCCGAACAAGTCTTTTCTAATCAAGTTTTTCCGCAATTTGATATTGGAGGAAGAAAACGAATTGAAAAACCGCTATATGCTGATTGGCTACCAAGATGATTGCGACACCCATACAAGTACCCATACAAGTACCCATACAAGTACAAACAATTCCGTAAGCTCATTGAGCGAAAATGTAAAGCGTTTGGTTATAGTAATCGGTACTGAAGAAAAAGGTATAAAAGAAATGATGGATGCTGTAGGATTGAGAAACCGCCCCAACTTTATCGAATACTCTCTTACTCCTGCCATCAACGGAGGACTTGTCACAATGAAATATCCCGACTCCCCACGCCATCCGCGTCAAAAATACCTCCTGACAGTAAAAGGTCTGGCTGTGTATAATGAGTTTAAAGAAATGAAAAAATAAAGCCTCGGGCTGGTAGATACCGAGAAAAAGATGGAAGATGGCTGGAAGATACGCCCGTTTTGCGGACTATCTTCCAGCCATCTTTATATCCGTTTATGTTTGGTCTTCAACACATTACGATTGCACGACGTCCATAGCTGGAAGATATGGAAGATAAAAACGGCAATCGAGAATTATTAGTCGATAAATCGCTTCGTAATCTCGCCGTACATGTCGATGCGGCGGTCGCGCAGGAAGGGCCACCAGCGGCGCACGTCTTCGCTGTGAGCAAGGTCTACCTCCATCACTACGCTATCCTCTGCGTCGGGAACCGAGCGATAGAGCATCTCGCCCTGCGGACCCACAACCATTGACGAACCCCAGAACTCGATGCCCGGTGTCTGCTTGCTCGGGTCGGGCTCGAAGCCTACGCGGTTGACCGACACTACGGGGAGTCCGTTGGCTACGGCATGACCGCGCTGCACGGTTGTCCACGCCTCGCGCTGACGCTGCTGCTCGTCCTCGGTGTCAGACGCTGCATAGCCTATCGCTGTAGGATAGATGAGCAGTTCGGCGCCCTGCAGAGCCATCAGTCGCGCTGCCTCAGGATACCACTGGTCCCAGCATACGAGCACGCCGAGCTTGCCCACGCTGGTCTGAATCGGGCGGAAGCCAAGGTCGCCCGGTGTGAAGTAGAACTTCTCGTAGTAGGCAGGGTCGTCGGGTATGTGCATCTTGCGATACTTGCCGGCGATAGAACCGTCGCGCTCCATGACGACAGCCGTGTTGTGATACAGACCCGGAGCACGGCGCTCGAAGAGCGATGTGACGATAACCACGTTGCACTCGCGTGCCAATGCGCCGTAGAAGTCGGTAGACGGACCGGGGATAGGCTCCGCAAGGTCGAAGTTGTCTACATCCTCCACCTGGCAGAAGTAGAGCGAGTTGTGCAGTTCCTGAAGCACAACAAGTTCGGCACCACGCTTTGCGAGGTCGCGCACACCGTCGGCAAGACGCTGCATATTTGTCTTCACGTCAGCCACGTTGTGCTGCTGAAGATATCCTATTTTCAAGTGTTTCATAATCTTACTACGTATTTATTTTGTTGCAAAGTTAGCCATTTTCGGTTAAAAAGCCTCATCTCAACTGCCAGAAAGCCACGGCAGCAGCTGCGGCAACATTGAGCGAGTCGATGCCGCGCGCCATCGGTATGCGCACCACATAGTCGGCGGCAGCGATAGTAGCAGCAGGCAGTCCGTCGCCCTCGTTGCCCATGACGATGGCAAGACGAGCCTCGGCGAGCAATGCAGCATCGTCGATAGACACCGACTTGTCGGTGAGAGCCATCGCAGCTGTGCGGAAGCCATACCGGTTCAGGTCGCTGACAGGACAATCTATCCACGTCCAAGGAATGGAGAACACCGCACCCATCGACACTCTCACCGCACGGCGGTTGAGCGGATCGCAGGAAGTACGCGTCATCAGCACAGCATCGATGCCGAGAGCGGCAGCCGAGCGGAACATGGCACCCACGTTGGTGGCATCGACAACGCCGTCGATAACCACCACACGACGCGCATCGCGGCACACCTCCTCAACGCTTCGCTCCGCAGGGCGGCGCATAGCACAGAGCACGCCACGCGTAAGCACGTAGCCGGTGAGCGAAGCAAGCAGTTCGCGACTGCCTGTGTAGACAGGTATGTCGCCACACCGACTGATTATCTCTGCCGCATCTCCATCTACATGGCGCTGCTCGCAAAGCAAAGCCAAGGGCTCATAACCCTCAATAAGCGCACGGTCGATGACCTTCGGACTCTCCACGATGAACACACCACTACCCTTTTCGTAGCTGTGGCGCAGCTGCTTCTCCGTGAGACTCGAGAAGAGCTCGACGCCGGGGAAGTCAAGCGAATCGATTTCTACTATAGCCATTGCGCAAATCGTTTACTTCGCCAACTGGCACTCGGCAGGATACTGCATTGTGAGGCAATGGATAGATCCGTGCTGACGTACGATGGTGCGCGAGTCAATGCCGATGATGTCGTAGCCGGGGAAAGCCTCAGCCACAAGAGCCAGAGCACGGGCATCGTTCTCCTCCTGTGCATAAGTAGGTACGATGACGGCACCGTTGATGATGAGGAAATTGGCGTAGGTAGCCGGCAGACGGTCACCGCCGTCGTAGAGCGCGTCGGGCATGGGCAGACGCAGCAGGCGATAGGGATTGCCGTCGGCATCGGTTGCCACCTTCAGTTGCTGCTCAAGAGCGTGCAGGTCGGCATACTGCGGATCGTTCTCGTCGTCGCAGCCCACATAGAGCAGCGTGTTGTCGGGACAGAGGCGCACGATGGTGTCGATATGTCCGTCGGTGTCATCGCCGATGAGTTGTCCGTGGTCGAACCACACTATCTTACGAGCGCAGAGACGTTCCTTCAACACCTGCTCCACCTCAGCCTGTGTCATGGGTTGGTTGCGGTTGGGTGCCATAAGGCATACGCTCGTGGTGAGCACAGTACCACGTCCGTCGCTCTCGATAGAGCCACCTTCGAGCACGAAGTCGTCGTAGTCGACACGTTCGCCACCGAACACCCCACTACCGAACAGCGTGCGGTTGATGAGGTTGTCCTTGTCGGCAGCGAACTTCTCGCCCCATCCGTTGAAGCGGAAGTCGAGCAGACGACAGGAGACTACGGCATTCTTGCCGCAGTCACGCACCGTTTGCTCGGTTGGTGCAGCAGAGACTGCTGCACCCCCTACGTGAATGCCGTTGCATCCTACTGTCGGAATGAGCGTGATGAAGGCGTGATCGCGTGCCCAAGTGTCGTTGTTGTCGCACTCGTAGATGCGCACGTTCGACATCTCCTCGGCAGAAAGACTCTCCTCAAGCTCTGCACACACTGCATCGGGATGCTTAGCAGCGATGACAAGCGGCTCGTAATGAGCCACAGCCTTGGCTATCTGCACGAAGGTTTCGGTGATGTCATCAAGGTACGGAAGCCAGTCGGTATCCTCATGAGGCCATGTGAGTTGCACGCACGCCTGGCGGTGCCACTCGGCAGGAAGTATATAGTTTTCGTTCTGCATAAAATCTAACAATGTGTCATTTTTGTTTAAAACTACTGCAAAGTTAGTGTTTTTCCGTCAAACAGTCTTACAATTCAAGTTTTTTGACTAAATTTGCAAATAATACTTTATACTCTAAATAATGAACTTATGAAAGACTTCATCAAAAGCGTGCTTGCCACAATGGTCGGCATATTCGGCTTCTTTATTGTGATGGGCGTACTCACCATGATGAGCATCATCGGTATGGTGGCATCAAGCAGTGCTGCACAGAACGTAGAGGAGAACTCGGTGTTTGTGCTCAACCTATCGGGAACTATCAGCGACCAGGGTACAGACAATCCGCTCAGCCTTTTCACAGGCGACGACTCGCAGAGCACCGGACTCAACAACATCCTCTCAGCAATCAAGAAAGCCAAGACTAACGACGACATAAAAGGCATATACATAGAAGCGGGCGCACTTATCACCAACTACGCTACGCTGCAGGAGATACGCAACGCCCTCGCCGACTTCCGCAAGAGCGGCAAGTGGATTGTGGCTTACGGCGACTACTACACGCAGGGTGCCTACTACGTAGCATCGGTGGCAAACAAGGTGTACATCAATCCGAAGGGCATCGTCGACTGGCACGGCATCGGAGCGCAGACCATGTTCTACAAGGACTTCATGGCTAAGTTCGGCGTGAAGTGCGAGGTGGTGAAGGTTGGCACGTTCAAGAGTGCTACGGAGACCTTCACCGAGGAGAAGATGAGCGACGCCAACCGCCTGCAGACACAGACCTTCATCAACGGCACATGGCAGAACATCTGCACCGCCGTATCGAAGAGCCGTGGCATCAGCATCGACTCGCTTAACAGCTACGCCGACTCGTACCTCGCACTGCAGTCGACAGAGATGCTCATGAAGGCGAAGATGGTTGACGGCATGATGTACAGCGACAAGGTGAAGGATGCCGTGAAGAAGATGATGAAGCTTGAGAAGGACAACGACATTGCGCAGCTCACTCTCAGCGACATGCTCAACGTGAAGGACGAGAAAGTGGAGGGCGACAAGATTGCCATCTACTATGCGTCGGGCGACATCGTGCAGGACCCTAAGGCTGCCACAATGTTCGGCAGCAACGACTATATAGCAAGCCGCAAGGTATGCAAAGACCTTGAGGACCTTATGAACGACGACGACGTGAAAGCCGTTGTGGTGCGCATCAACTCGGGCGGCGGCGATGCGTACGCTTCGGAGCAGATGTGGCACCAGATGAGCGAACTGCGCAAGGTGAAACCGGTCGTGGTGTCGATGGGTGACTACGCTGCGTCGGGTGCTTACTATATGTCGGCTCCCGCTTCGTGGATCGTAGCTCAGCCGAACACGCTGACGGGCAGCATCGGCATCTTCGCCGTAATACCCGACTTTAGTGGACTCGTCACGACCAAGCTCGGGGTGCGCTTCGACGAGGTGAAGACCAACCGCCACTCTACTTTCGGCAACCTCATGGCGCGCCCGTTCAACGCCGAAGAGACGGCTATGCTGCAGGCAAGCGTGAACCGTGGCTACAGTCTGTTCCGCCAGCGTGTGGCTGACGGCAGACACCTACCTATCGAAAGTGTAGAGAAGATTGCCCAGGGACGCGTTTGGCTCGCTACCGACGCGCTCAACATCAAGCTCGTAGACCAGCTTGGTGGCATCGACGACGCGGTGAAGAAAGCTGCCGAACTCGCAAAGCTGAAGGAATACTACACAAGCGACTACCCTGCGACTGCTTCGTGGATAGACAATTTGCTCAACTCAATGACTTCGTCGGGCACATATCTCGACACACAACTCCGACAGACACTCGGCGAACTATATCAGCCGTTCACCGTGCTGCGCTCTATCGATAAGCGCGAGGCTATTCAGGCACGCATACCATACGCCATAAGCATCAAGTAATAAATATAATAAATGTGAGAACAGAAGGCGACTTTATAAAAATCAACGAGTGGCTGCTACCGCTTAGCTGGCTCTACGGATTGGGAGTGCGACTACGCAATTGGATGTTCAATATCGGACTGAAGAAGAGTCGCAGTTTCGACATACCCGTAATATCTGTGGGAAATATCACCGTAGGCGGTTCGGGCAAGACTCCACACGTGGAATATCTCATCAATCTGCTGCATGAGAAGTTCCGCGTAGCTGTGCTCTCGCGCGGATACAAGCGCAAGAGCCACGGCTATCTGCTCGCCGGAAAGGACACCACAATGCCCGAGATTGGCGACGAGCCGTTCCAGATGAAAAGCAAATACAGCGACATCTACGTGGCTGTAGACAAAGACCGCTGCCACGGCATCGACCGACTAACCACCGATGATGCCACGAAGGATGTGGACACCATTCTGCTCGACGATGCCTACCAGCACCGCTATGTGAAACCGGGCATAAACATACTGCTCATCGACTACCACCGCCTAATCATCTACGACAAGCTGCTGCCAGCAGGACGTATGCGCGAACCGAAGGAGGGCACATCAAGAGCCGACATCGTGATTATCACGAAGTGTCCGAAAGACCTGAAGCCGATGGAGTTTCGCGTACTGAAACGTGCGCTTAACCTCTACCCCTATCAGGACCTCTACTTCACCACGCTGCGCTACAACGCCCTGAAGGCGCTGTTCTCCGACGAACGCCTATCGCTAAACGCCCTGCCGAAGAACGTGAACATAATGCTGCTCACGGGTATCGCCTCGCCCGAGCAGATGATGGTAGACCTGCAGGCGGTGTCGAAACGCATCACACCGCTCACCTTCGGCGACCACCATCAGTTTACAGCCGAGGACGTGGAACAGATAAACAGCACGTTCGCCGCCATGCCCAAGCCGAAAGTGATAATAACAACGGAGAAGGACGCAACCCGATTGGAACATCTTGACGGACTATCAGAAGAAACGAAATCTAACATTTACGCTCTCCCGATTCGCATACAATTCATGCTCGGAGGGGAGGAAGAATTCAACAATAAAATTATAAGCTATGTACGAAAAAATTCAAGAAACAGCATCTTGGTTAAAAGAAAGAATGACCACAAAGCCTGAAACTGCCATCATCCTTGGCACAGGTCTCGGACAGCTCGCAACTGAAATCACAGACAGCTACGAGTTCTCATATTCAGACATCCCTAACTTCCCCATATCTACCGTTGAGGGCCACTCTGGCAAGCTCATCTTCGGCAAGCTCGGCGGCAAGGACATCATGGCGATGCAGGGACGCTTCCACTACTACGAGGGCTACTCGATGAAGGACGTTACGTTCCCTATCCGCGTGATGTACGAACTGGGAATCAAGACCCTCTTCGTAAGCAACGCTTCGGGCGGCATGAACCCTGAGTTCAAGATCGGCGACCTGATGATTATCACCGACCACATCAACTTCTTCCCAGAGCACCCGCTGCGCGGCAAGAACTTCCCGACCGGTCCGCGCTTCCCGGATATGCACGAGACTTACGACCACGCTCTCATCAAGGAGGCTGACCAGATTGCCGAAGAGAAGGGCATCCGCGTGATGCACGGCGTATATGTAGGCGTGCAGGGTCCGACATTCGAGACTCCGGCTGAGTACAAGATGTACCACCGTCTCGGCGGCGACGCCGTAGGCATGAGCACCGTGCCTGAGGTTATCGTGGCTCACCACTGCGGCATCCGCACATTCGGCATCTCTATCATCACCGACCTCGGACTGGAGGACACCCCTGTTGAGGTATCGCACGAGGAGGTGCAGGTGGCTGCCAACAACGCTCAGCCGCTTATGACCGAAATCATGCGCGAGATGATCCGCCGAGCATAACAGTATACATTAATTATATATATGACCGACATTTCTAAACTCGGTGAGTTTGGTCTTATCCACCATCTCACCGACAACATAAAAATAAAGAACGAATCGACCCTCAAGGGCGTGGGTGACGACTGCGCCGTGCTCCACAACCCCGACTCTGAAGTGCTCGTAACTACAGATATGCTCATGGAGGGCGTACACTTCGACCTCACATACATCGACCTGCAACATCTCGGATACAAGTCGGCAATGGTGAACATCAGCGACATCTTCGCCATGAACGGCACACCGCGACAGCTCACCGTGAGCATTGCGCTGAGCAAACGCTTCAAGGTAGAGGATATGGAGGAGTTCTACAGCGGACTGCGCATGGCTTGCGACAAGTGGGGCGTCGACATCGTTGGCGGCGACACCACATCGTCGTACACCGGACTCGCCATCAGCATCACCTGCATCGGTGAGGCTCGCAAGGAGGACATCGTCTACCGCAACGGAGCCAAGGACACCGACCTTATCTGCGTAACAGGCGACCTCGGTGCGGCTTACATGGGTCTACAACTGCTCGAACGCGAGAAGAGCGTCTACTACCAGCAGGTAGACGAGGCGCGCAAGAAGAACGACAAACATGCGCTCGAAGAGCTGAAAGGCTTCCAGCCCGACTTCGCCGGCAAGGAGTATCTGCTGCAGCGCCAGTTGCAGACCGAGGCTCGCGGCGACATCATTGCACGCTTCCGCGAACTGAACATCCGACCGACAGCTATGATGGACATCAGCGACGGACTCTCAAGCGAACTGATGCACATCTGCAAGCAGTCGAACTGCGGATGCCGCATCTATGAGAAGAACATACCGATCGACTATCAGACGGCGGTGATGGCGGAAGAGCTGAACATGAACGTTACGACGTGCGCCCTCAACGGCGGCGAGGACTACGAACTGCTCTTCACCGTACCAATCGGCGACCACGAGAAGATTCAGCAGATGGACAACGTGAAGCTGATAGGACACATCACACGTCCTGAACTCGGACAGATGCTCGTAACACGCGACAACCAGGAGTTCGAACTGAAGGCGCAGGGATGGAATCCGCTGAGCGAAAAATAACATAGGAGGGTATGGCATCCTGCCGTACCCTCTTTTTTATACAATCATCAACGCTGATTCAGCATAAAATCGCAACAATTACGATATAAATCACAAATTTTACGATATAATGCATCATTTTACGCAAAAAGTAAGCGAATAATTTGGCAGATTTAAAAATAATGCGTACCTTTGCACTCGCAAAATTCACGCAGTTGGTGCCATAGCTCAGTTGGTAGAGCAAAGGACTGAAAATCCTTGTGTCCCCGGTTCGATTCCTGGTGGCACCACAATGTAAAAGAGTCATTCTTCGGAGTGACTCTTTTTTTATATACGTGCCATAGCTCAGTTGGTAGAGCAAAGGACTGACATTGTCTATAAATTGGCCTTGTGTCCCCGGTTCGATTCCTGGTGGCACCACAATGTAAAAGAGTCATTCTTCGGAGTGACTCTTTTTTTATATACGTGCCATAGCTCAGTTGGTAGAGCAAAGGACTGACATTGTCTATAATCTTCCCCAAAATAAATATAATTTGTGACTTAGAGCACGTTGATGCAAGATTTTAAGTATGTCGGTCTTGACATTTTAACTCAAGCAGCGAGCACTCGGAGATATTCATTTCAGTTTTTTTATCCTAACTGGCTTATAATTCGGAAATTTTATCTAAATTTGTAGTCAGTAATCAATAAAATGATTTGCCAATGATATAAGAGACTATTTATAAGACATATTAAAGAAGTGTTTGCTTCTTACTAAGGATATTCGGAAAATCGCCAATTAGAAGAATATGTAACCTGTAGTAAGTAGGTGAATGCTCATGCCGTAAGGTGTGGGCTTTTCCTTATTTGGGTTGCATGGGTGTTTGGCGATACCTCCGAATTTCAAATAAAGGATTGCCTGCACCTATTTTTTATGCCCTTACGAAAACAGCAAAATAATATGTCTATGAGAAAAATCGTATTGAAACACAAGGTGTTGCCCAAGCAGCAATCTTTATTGCAGAAAGCCTTGCTGACAGCTACATTCGCAATGCTTTCATCTGATTTGTTTGCCCAAAGATGGAGAGGGGAATATGACGACATTACTCCAACTCCTTGGTGGCTTAGTATGTTCATTGTCACTGCTTTCCTATTTTATTTATGGATTAGGAAAAGCAAAAGGCTTAAATATTTAGAGATTAAAAATGAGACCCCATTAAAGGTAATGTTGGGACAAATAATAAAGTGCTTTTTGCTAGACATTAAGGACAATCCTATCTATACAATAATTACCATTGCTACATTAACATTATACACAATTATGCTATTGTATCAATGGGCATACTATGTCTTTATTGCACTTTTATGTTTTGCTGCATTAGGAGTTGTTATTTATGTAAAGTGGAGTGACAAAAATGATAAAAATATAAATTAACAAATAAATATGGCATCAATTATCACAGTATTTTTCTTTTTGCTCACAATGTTTATTGGGCATGAGAAACCTCTCAACTACAAGCGAAGGAAGTTGAAAACATTTGGGGCTTGGCTTTTAGTGACACTATCTTTAGCAGACATGGCTTTGGCTGTTTGCATTGCATTAAAGGTACAAAGCACCTACAATGAACTTGATTACACATTCAAGTTTTTCAAGAGGTATGCACTATCATCCATTCTTATGTTTGGATGGGCAGTATATATTTTCAAAAGTGGACCTCTACGCTCGAAGAAGTGGAAAAGGGCAGTAAAGTCTATACTTTATTTCTTGTCAAGTTTTATGCTACTTGGTTCTTCAAGTTCTGACCCTACGGCAGAATATATGGCTATGGTTCTAACATTTGTTCTATTCTTTACGATATCATTGATAGACGTACAAAAAAACAAGAAAATGAACAGATAAAAGGACAAGTTATTTCCAATTTTCAACAAGCATCACTTTGGAACATTATGGGTAAGTATGCAGTGAAAATCTGTGCAACTTGTGTAATGGCATTTTTCTTTATTGTATGCGGTATTGGATTTAAATATGATGATGCGATGAACGTTTTGGGGCTTTTTTACTTACCCTGGTTTTTCATTGCGTTTGTTTACTATACTTATTTATTATGGAGCAAAAAGCCTGTTACAGGTGAGAAAATCCTCCTATTGCCATTGCTGCAAAAAATATCTTTATTTCAGAATTACTCCGCTGATAGTATTCCCATGAAGAAAGACTTGATAAAGACTGTGCTTCCATTTCTTCTTACATCGATAATTTGCCCTTTTATATCAATATTTAGTAATGATGGAGATAATTATACTTTCTCAGCATTGTTGTGTGCCATAGCACCTATTCTCCTCATAATTAATTTAACAAAATCATATTCTAACAAATGGCTTTATAGCCAAAACCAATAAACAGACGAATAATATGAAATCAAAAACAATCACTCTATTATCCCTATTGATGATATTATTAACAGGTTGTACAGAAAATTGGCAATTAAAACAGGTGCAATCCGATATTTTCCTTATCGACTTGCCTGTAGGTACATCAGAAGTAGAAAAAAGTACAGACGGACTACATTATTACATTGAATATAAAGCTCCTATGCCGAATGACCAAAGCATCTATGTAGAAGCTTTCCCTTGGATTAAGACACCAAAAGAAGCAATGGAGATTGTGGGCAAGCACAGCTTTGCTTATAAAGGAATAAACCATGGTGAAGAAACTGATTTTGATTATAATACTATCAGCGGTGTTAAGTATGAGGGCGATGATGGAAGTCATTTACTCAAAGGAGAAATTTTCTGTTTCAACAAAGATGGCTATACGGTTATTATTTCAAGCAATGGAAGATATAGGGACTATCGTACTATAAGAGATATAGTGCGTAGCATAAAATTTGGTGTTCCGCCTATGACAAATGAGCAGAAAGAAAAGGCTTTTAATCCTAAAAAAATTGCTCAAACTTTATCTAAGCAAATTAAGCAAGCTCTTAATACTTATAATGGAAAAAGGCAAATATGTGACAGCACAAGTTGGGCATTAGAGATAGCAGAAGACAATACTATGCCTCCTACTGTACATGTTAATTGTTGGTTAAGCCCACAGGCAACAGAACGTCTAAAAGACCCTATAAGAAGAGATTATGCTTTTAAGTATGCTTTGATGTCGCCATTAGAACTCTTGAATATGCCTATTGCAAAAAGTTTACAAATGAGAGAAGACAATCTTTTAACATTGAATTTCAATTATTTTGATAAATATGGAAATTATTTAGAAATAGGCGAAGAAGATGAATAGTTTTCCTCTACATTACAGCCTAAGCAGGGATGGTTTGCCACTGATTGTAACATCAAGCAAGCCAACCCTTTGCTTTTTGATAGACACAGGAACAACTCATAATGTGCTTTTGTCTATGCTATACTTCAACATCTATTTTCAGTTCTATAACTAAACAATGATGTTGCCATTATGGGGATTGACGGCTCTAGAAAAAATGTCAGACAAGTAAGGTGTGCAATAGCCTTTGAGGGTAAGTAGAGTGATGTTACATTCTCTGTTGTGGATGCAGAAAAAGCTATTTCTATGGTACAAAATGAAAGTGGAATACAGATCCATGGCATCCTTGGAATGCCTTTTCTCATTGAGAATAAATGGGGGTTGGATTTCAAAAAACTCCAGGTAAGGACAGAGTAAGTATTGTATAAACCTATGTAGTCACTTCTTTTATTCTTATTATAGGAGAAGTGCCTACAAATAAACAAAACTTATGTTGTATGTGCAGACTACTACTCTACAAAGATCCTTTTCTGCCATACAGCAGAGATAACAAACAAGAGTAAATAACCAAGGAAGCAATCCTGTTGTTTTCCAAAATGTTTCAACTACAAGACTGCTCTTTTTTGTTTTGCTACTAGAACTCAACCATTTGCAGGGATATACAATAAGGACTGAAAATCCTTGTGTCCCCGGTTCGATTCCTGGTGGCACCACAATGTAAAAGAGTCATTCTT
>OGJG01000078.1_pt1 | contig 88232 bp, 64 predicted proteins | sample 1572011 | NCBI WGS metagenome assembly OGJG01 (sample SAMEA2582115, study PRJEB24529) | metagenome | biome: Human gut stool | place: China | collected 2011
TCGAAAGCGGATGCAAAGGTATAGCTTTTTTGTAAACCACCAAAACTTTTGCAGGGAAAAGTTGAAAATTTACGCTTGTTTTAACAGTTGTTTACAATCAAAACACCGCATTGTGGACGCACACATTATATTATTATAGGCGCGAGATACTGTTTTAAGGACTGCAACCAGAGGATGCACACAACAGGAAAGCACTACTGATCGAGAAAAACAGAGGAAGATATGGAAAGAAAAAGAGCGTGTAAAATGTAAAAAGGGAGGTCTTGGACCGCAAAAGCAACGGTTTGGCAGCACGAAAGTAAAGGTTTGGCACAGCGAAACATCAACAAAAGTCATCCGCGTCGGTCGTTACGAGCATCCGCGTCGGTCGTTACGAGCATCCGCGTCGGTCGGTGCGGATGTCTGCGTCGGTCGATACGAGCATCTGCGTCGGTCGATGCGAGCATCCGCGTCGGTCGATGCGGATGACAAAAGTAGGGAGTATGAAGAGGAAAAAAGATGGGGTAAAAAGGGGAAAGAGAGGTGCAAGCGTAGGGAAGGAGGGGTATAAGCGTGGGGAAAGAGGGGTGCGTGGGTATGGCAGGGATGCCATACCCTCCTAAGATAGTACTATATATTTAGACGTTTGAACAAATAGTTTTGTAGATAATAGAAGAGGACGGCAAAGAGCGAACCGATAGTGGCACCACAGAAGAGGTCGCCAAAGTAATGAACACCGAGATACATTCGCGAGTAGCTAACGACGAACGCCCACGAGAACATCATCACTGTGAACCACTTATGACGAATGACGAGCGACATGAAGACGGCGAGGGCAAAGGTGTTGGCTGCGTGACAAGACGGGAAACCATATCTACCACCACGATAACCACTGACGACATGCACGAAGGACGACAACGGATTGTTGAGATTGGCAGGACGCAGTCTGCCTATCTCCGGACGTATGAGTGTTGCACATGTTTGATCAGCCGCCAAGATAATCAGTCCGATGGTGACCAAACAGATCGAAGCACGCTTCCAGGACATGCGACGAAAGAGCAGATAGGCAAGCACGGCATAGAACGGTATCCATATCCAACGTCCACTGATACACCACATTACGGAATCGAAGAACGGACTATGTGCGCCATTCACAATAAGCAACAGACGGGCATCAATATCTGAGAGCCACAAAATAAATTCCTTGAAAAAATTAAACCACATGTTAGTCTTCTTGTTTATTCAATCATTTCGCAATAAAACAGCTTTGCAAAGTTACAATTAAATATGCAAATAACTACTTTTCGGACACAAATTTGGCGGTTTTTATTTGTATTGTGCGATTGTTTACGTACCTTTGTAAGGTATAATGTATAAAATTCACTAAATCACATCGTTATGACAGAAGGATATAGAAGCAAGGAATATGGTGTGCCTACGAAGCGTTTCGTGCAGACCATGGACTTGAAGGACGACAGTGAACTTATTCGCAAGTACCGCGAGGCTCACGACCAGGAGCATTTCTGGGACGAGATAAAGGAGGGAATTAAGGCGGTTGGAATCTTAGAGATGGAGATTTACATCTTGGGCAACCGCTTAGTGATGATTGTGGATGCACCAGTCGACTTCGATTGGGATGCAGCCATGGAGCGTCTCGCCACCCTACCCCGCCAGGAGGAATGGGAGAAGCATGTGGCTGAGTTCCAGAACTGTTCGGCAGAAGCAACGAGCGACGAGAAATGGCAAATGATGGAGCGTATGTTCTATTTGTATGAATAGATGGTGAGGTGGTGAGATGGTGAGATGGTGAGGTGGTGAGATGATGAGATGGTGAGATGGTGAGATGGTGACATATGCAAATCTCAACACCTCAACATCTCAACACCTCAACATCTCAACACCTCAACACCACAACACCTCAACATCTCAACACCTCAACATCTCAACACCTCAACACCACAACATCTCAACACCTTATTATATATATAACACAAAATACATATAACAAATGAAGAAACTCTTATCGCTGCCCCCAAATCTTGTGGGCAGTTTCCACGAGATAACCGAACTGCCACGTAGTGAGTGGTTCTGTACAAACGACCCTGTGGGCAAGAAACTCGGCTCGGGCGGTGGCACTACATGGTTGCTGCGCGCGGCTTACGAAGACTACAAGGCGCAGAACGCTGACGCTATGAGCTTCGATGAATGGTTGGCTGCCGACAAGCGATTGCTCTTGCACGCCGGCGGACAGAGCAGACGACTGCCGTCTTACGCTCCATCGGGCAAGATACTTACACCGCTGCCAGTGTTCCGCTGGGAACGCGGACAGAGTCTGAACCAGAACCTGCTGTCGCTGCAGGTGCCGCTCTACAAGCGCATCATGGACATCGCCCCACGCGGTCTGAACACGATGATAGTGAGCGGCGACGTGTACATACGCTCCACCGAACCGCTGCAGCCGATACCCGAGGATGCGGACATCGTATGCTACGGTCTGTGGCTCGGCCCGGAGATTGCGAAGGACCACGGCGTGTTCGTCAGTACGCGCGAAAAGCCAACCGAGCTGAAGTGTATGCTTCAGAAGCCGTCGGTGGAGACACTCTCGTCACTGCTCACCGACCACTTCTACCTCACCGACATCGGTGTATGGATTCTCTCCGACCGCGCCGTGAAAGTGCTCATGCAGCGTTCTACCAACGGAACGGACATAGCCACGGGCGAGGTGGTGAACTACGACATGTACGGCGAGTTCGGCTGCGCTCTCGGCTATGAGCCGGGCGTGAAGGACGAGGCGGTAAACACGCTGAAGACCGTGATACTGCCGTTGCCAGGTGGCGAGTTCTACCATTTCGGCACATCGCACGAGTTGCTTTCGTCGATGCTCGCCATACAGAACATCGTGAACGACCAGCGCGAGATTATGCACCACGACCGCAAGCCGCATCCGTCTATCTTCGTGCAGAACACCGAACTGAAGCCGAAGTGGACACAGCAGAACCGCAACGAATGGGTGGAGAACGCATACGTAGGCGAGCAGTGGACGCTGACGCAGGACAACATTGTGACAGGTGTGCCCGAGAACGACTGGACGCTGACGCTCAGCGAGGGTCAGTGTGTCGACATCGTGCCCATAGGCGCAGACAGTTGGGCTGTGCGCCCGTACGGTTTCAACGACAAGTTCCGCGGCGATTTGGCGGACGTAGAATACCTCGGTCGCCCGTTCGCTGAATGGGCAGCAGAGCGCGGCATTGACCTCAACGCAATAGAAGGTCGCCACGACCTGCAGGCAGCACGCATCTTCCCCATTGTTGACAACACCGACGACATGGGCATCGTGCTGCGCTGGATGCTCGGCGAGAGCACACTCGCAGAGGGCAAGACGATATGGGAGAAGGCGAAGCGCATGAGCGCCGACGAGATAAGTGCCGAGGCAAACCTCCGCCGCCTTGTAGATCAGCGCACGAAGTTGCGCCTGAAGAACCTGCCTATGATTGCGAAGAACTGGCAGCATAGCGTGTTCTACCAGAGCGACCTGCAGACCGTAGCACACGAGTACGGCAAGTACGACGTAGCACTGCCCAACGCCCTACCCGAGTCGGCTTCGCTCCTGACACGCACCTGCGACGCCATGTTCCGCTCGGAAGCCGAACGCCAACGCACGAATGGCGGTACACAGAGCAGCGAGCAGGCTAAGAAGTACGAAGCAGCAGCGTTCTCGTTGCTGCGCGAGGGACTCACCACCGAGGCACTGCGCGTAAAGCAACGCCCCCAACTGTCGGTGTATGCCGACCAGATTGTATGGGGACGCTCGCCCGTGCGCATAGATATAGCTGGCGGATGGACCGACACACCACCATTCTGCCTCATGGAGGGCGGCAACGTCGTCAACCTCGCTATCAACCTCAACGGACAACCACCGCTGCAGACATACGTGAAGCCCTGCGCTGAGCCACACATCATACTTAGAAGTATCGACCTCGGTGCATCGGAAGTAATCACTACATACGAAGAACTCTCGGCATACAACACTGTAGGTTCGCCATTCTCAATACCGAAGGCAGCCCTCTCGCTCGCCGGTTTCCTGCCGCGCTTCTGCAAGGACAGCTACCGCTCGCTCGAAGAGCAGTTGCGTGCGTTCGGTTGTGGCATCGAAGTGACGCTGCTCTCGGCTATACCAGCCGGAAGCGGACTCGGCACCAGCTCGCTGCTCGCATCAACCGTGCTCGGAGCACTCAGCGACTTCTGCGGACTGGGCTGGGACAAGACCGAGATCGGACACCGCACACTCGTGCTCGAGCAGCTGCTCACCACAGGTGGCGGCTGGCAAGACCAGTACGGTGGACTCCTGCCTGGCATCAAACTGCTGCAGACGGAGCGCGGATTCAGTCAGAGTCCGGATGTGCGCTACCTGCCTGGCGACCTCTTCCAACAGCCCGACTACCGCGAGTGCCACCTATTATATTATACAGGCATCACACGCACGGCGAAGACGATACTCGCCGAGATTGTGCGCCGTATGTTCCTCAACGAGCACGACGAACTGCTGCAACTGCGCGAGATGAAGGCACACGCACTGGAGATGTTCGACGCCATACAACGCCTCGACTTCGAGCGCATGGGACGCCTCGTTGGCAAAACATGGCAGCAGAACCAACTGCTCGATGCCGGCACCAACCCGCCCGCTGTGGAAGCACTCACAAAACAGATTGACGACCTCTGCCTCGGCTACAAGTTGCCTGGCGCAGGTGGCGGTGGCTATCTCTACATGGTGGCTAAGGATGTTGAAGCTGCGGCACGCATACGCTGCATACTCAACGAGAATCGCCCGAATGACAAGGCTCGCTTCGTAGAGATGAGCCTGTGCAAGAACGGATTCCAAGTGAGCAGAAGCTAATACTGCTTTAGTTGAAATAAAAAAAACACGAGCTGGAATGATTTTCCAACTCGTGTTTTTTTGTGATTGAGCTTAGGCCAAACTAAGCTTCTTTAGGCCTTTCTAAGCCGAGAAAGAACTGCTAACTAAGCCGAGAAAGAACTGCTAACTAAGCCGAGGAAGAACTGCTAACTAAGCCGAACTAAGCCTCTATAGGCCGAATTAAGCCTCTTTAAGCCTTCCTAAGCCTCTTTAAGGCAAACTAAGCCCTCCCCGACGGGGAGGGTTGGGAGGGGCTTTACTTGCGAACGACCTTCTTGCCGTTCACGATGTAGAAGCCACGTGCTATGCCGTTGAGCGATGTAACGCCCTTAGCTATGCGCTTGCCGTCTACGGTGTAGACATCGAATGTGCCGTTATCCACACTCACGCCATCGATAGCAGTAACAACAGCCGACTTTGTAGCCTCCGACTCGCCACCGGCATAGATTGTAGACACGGCGTAGGTATGCTTGCCGCTCGGAGCATTGTCGGTGATACGAAGTTCGGCGTTCGGTTCGATGCGCTTCAGCAGCTTGCCGTCGCGATAAACGTTGTAGCCGAGCACCTTACCGCAACCAGCAGTGTATGTAATATCGTCGAGCATAAACATATACGTGTCGGCAGTGTTGTTGTGGATAGCGAAGTAGGTTGCGCCCTCAGGCAGATTAACCGTGTACTCTTTCCACTCGCCGGTAGTAGCCTCAAACTTCTTGCCTGTAGACTTGAAGTCGTCGAGAGCTATACCCGATGTAGAGTAGAGCACCTCGAAGTTCTCCGTGTACTTAGTGCCCTGCGAATTGAAGTTGTTAGCCCAGAAGCTGATAGTCTGCGCTTCGCCAGGCAGAGCAGGCGAAATAAGCCAATTGTCAGCAGGGATGAACTGAGAGTTTTCAACGCTGTAGAACGAAGCTAAGTAGTGCGTACCAGAGTGAGGCTTCAAGCATGCATACTTGTCGAGAATCTCTGCATTAAGCCAAGTGTTCGGTTCTACGAGCGTGTAAGCGAAGCGTTTATTCTCGTTAGGATGCGGATAAGACTTGCTGAACGGACCCTTAGCGATACCCTTCTCTACGTAATTAGAAGTCCAATCGCCGAAGTAGTCCATGCTCCATGCTGCGTATGTCTCGAAGTTTTCAGTAACACGCTCCGACGATTCGTTCACCTTAGTCCACTCTACAACCACGTTCTTCTCATCAGCAGTAGAAGCGGTAACGCTCTCCGGCGCTGTCAGAGTAGAAGCAGTGAGAACAACCTCTGCAGCATCCTCATTGTCCTCAGGTGTTGCCTCACCATCGATAACCACCTCAGCCTTCAGCTTCAGTGGTGACGGATCGACAACCGAAGTCTTGTATGTAAGTTCCTCTGTCTGCGAAGCGTAAGGAGCGAGACTCGTTGTTACGTTCTTTGTCGCAACCAGCTTGTCACCGACATAGAGGTTAACGGTGTATTTATCGACAGTCGTGCTACCCATATTGGTAACCATTACACGCGCTGTTACATTGTCGCCCTTGCGTACCTTTGACGGAACAGAGATTGTAGCACGCATATCCTTAGCCACTACGTCGCGAACGTAAATCTGGTCGAAGTAGACACTCTCGCCCTTGTCAGCCGAAGCCACGAATGTGAACATCACATAAGGCAGCGACTTGTATTCAGCCGGAATAGTGACAGACGTAGTACGCCACTCCTTAGCCGAGTTGTCGAGCTTGCTATAGTCGACAACGCAGAGCTGCTTCTCAGAGAGGTCGGGCTTACGGATGTAAACCACCACCTTGCCCTTAGCCTCAGCCAATGTCGACTTTGTAGAGAATACGAGTATCGGGTTAGTAGCACCCTTGAGCGAAATCTTACCCGAACCGAGCAGCGCGCTATCATCAGCAGAAGCCGCTACATATCCGGCACAACCGCCGTCGCCGTCAGCAGAGAAGCCCTGCATGAGGCTGAATGTCGACTCCTCGCTGCTCAGCTCTGTGATAAACCACATCTTGTTATCAAGAGCACCACCCTTGAAGTGCTCCTCGAACGGCAGCTCGTACGGCTTACCAACGATGATGCCTGGCGACATCGCGCGCGGACCCTCACCAATTGAGTTAGAAGCACTAAGAGCATAGTTGATCATATCCTGATCGCCGGTATTAACATCATAGTCTATATTAACCGTTGTTGTCTTTACCTCATCAATCAGATCCAAGTCGACACCAGTGCCACTCTCGTTTATTTGGTAAACTTTATAGGAGATTGGATCATTAGGCATTACACCACCATGCTCACCCTTAGTGACGGGATCCCAAGAAAGTGTGATGCCCTTATCGCCAACAGAAGCCTTTATGTTCTCAACCTTTGCAGGATAGTCCTCGCCTACGTAAGCCTCAACCGACTTACTCTCGCGACCTACTCCGTGCTCATTGTTCACAATGATGCTGTAGTTGTTGTATCCTTCCTTAGCGAAATTGTCGATATAGTAACACTTCTCACCTGGCGCAATAGCAGCCATCGACTGTATCTCCTCGCCATCGCGCATGATGCGCACATCAAGTTCAGAATAAGGGTCGAGCTTGCTGCCATCGATAGCCTTCGACGGAGCTGTGAAGTCAACGCGCACCTTGAGCGATCCGTCGGTAGCTGCGGTTGTTGATATCTCGGTGACAGCATCCGGAGCCTTCAGCGAGTTGCCAACAACAGCAAAGTCCTTGAGTATGAGTTGGTAGCACCATTCAGGATTACTTACGCAGTGGAAACCGATGTAAACCACCTGATCCTTATCCACTACCAGTTCATTCTTAATGGTAGAGAATTCCTGATTTGAATACTCCTTCTTCGCCGCAATCTCGTGAACCATAGCAGCAGCTGTAGGCTCAGAGCCATACTTCACTTCGAGCAACTCCGGATAGTTCTGACCCATTGTTGCGAGACGATAGGTGAGATTGTAGAGCACACCAGCCTTCAAGCTAAGTGCAGGCAGAATAAGCCAGTCGTCGTGTGTCACTTCGCCATTAGAAATCTCTATTGCCGGAAGATTCGATCCGTCGTTCTGCAGATACTTCCATGTAACACCGTCGTTGTTTGCGTCGAGAATTGTGCATACATTGACAGAGTTTTCGTTGGTGATAGTCAATGTATATGGTGGTTCAACCGGCTTGCCAAACGAAACACTGTTCGACTTCACCGCTTCGCTCTTACGAGTTCCGCTCACAGCCTGCACAGTATAGTAGTATCCCGTGAAATCGCCATTAGGCAGGTTGTCGTTTAGCGACGTAACAGTTGTGGCTGTTGCGATAGCTTTCTTGTCAGGATAGCGCACTACGTTGTATGTAATATCGCCTACATATCCATTGTTGATACCCTTCGTAACAGCATCCCACGAGAGCTGTACCTTACCCGTTGTTACATTCACTGTAGCCTTCACGTTTGCAGGCTTGAGTGGCGTGTCGTCGCCTATGAAGCCGTTGACGTATGCCTTCGGTCCGTTACCTGCCGAGTTAGAGCAGATGACAGAAATAGAATGTATGCCACGCTTTGTTGTTACCGATGCACTCACTTTCTCGCCAGCGTTGACTGTGCCATTCGTTGCCTCCTTGCCGTCTACGCTTACCACATAATCAAGCGAACCGGTGAGCTTACCGCCTGCGTATGTTGTTGTAGGCGCAGTGAAATTGACATTACCCGTGAGCGAAGCCTTGTCGAACGCAAGGCTCATGTTTGAAGCAAGTGCTGGAGCTGTGCCCTTCACTGTCTCCTTCGGGATTGAGAGCATCGCAATCTGCTCGTTGTTCATGAAGTCGCCGATCTTTGTTGCCTTACCCGTTGTGAGGTCTACGGTGTAGAGTGCCGACTTACCCTTCACGTCTGTACAAGCCCAGTAGAAGATGCCTGTCTCGTGGTCGATTTCGCCACTCTGCACATTAAACTGTGTGGTAGCATCGCTCACGATGACACCCGTGGAGCCTACGAGAGTTTCCTTTGCGGTGTTTACATCTATCTTGTAGAGGTTGCCGTTGTCGCCGATACCATAGAGTCTGTTATCCTTTGTGATACCCATAGCTACATAGTAGCGGTTCAGCGTGCCGATGGAGCTACGTGTGTTGTTGGCATAGTCGGCAATACCAAGCTCTACGCTCTCAGCATCTCCAGTGAAGAAAGCACCATACACCTTGCCGTCTGCCGACACGGCTGTCTCGGTAGCCCACAAGAAGTAGTCGGTAAGATATGTCATGTCGTCACACTCGCCAGTTGAAACGCTATACTTATAGTGCAACATCGAACTCGTGGAGCGGTCGAATTTTATCACGTCGAGGCGGTCACCTACCAGCGCACCACTTGCATTGGCGTACATATTAGCGTCGGTGAACATCTCGTTCACATCGATTGACTTTGATACGCCGAACGAATAGAAGCCGTACTCCTTATCGCCGTCTTGCCAGCGATTGCTGTGTACGACATTACCCCATAGCTCTCGCCCGAGAGGTACCTGTTGGGCATTTGTCTGACCGGGCACGAATGCGAGAGTAGCAAGTGCCGCAGTGGAAATAAGTTGTTTAATATTCATTATTATTGTGTTTGTTTTGTTTTGCAGTTTTGGGGAAAGAAGGTGCAGTTCTTGCTATGGCAAGCGGCAAAGCCGAGCGGAGACAACTGCACCCCTGATTGTTACTTCAATTCGGTTTGGAAGAACTGTGCCACCTGTCTGAGCAAGTGGTTGCGTGTGTTGCCTCCGTAGATGCTGTGGTTGCGGTTGGTGTAGTAGAGTTCGCGGAAGTCCTTGTCAGCCTGTACGAGAGCCTCCGAGTACTCGTATGCGTTCTGCGGATGTACGTTGTCATCGGCAGTGCCGTGGCAGATGAGCAGCGCACCGTGCAGCTTAGCCGCACGCTCTATCGGGTTGGTGGCATAGCCGTCGGGGTTCTCCTTTGGTGTGCGCATGTATCGCTCGGTATAGACGGAGTCGTAGAACTTCCAGTTGGTAGGTGGAGCGATAGCTACACCAGCGCGGAACACGCCACGACCCTCCGACATACTCATCAGCGTATTAAATCCACCGTAGCTCCAGCCCCAGATGCCTATGCGGTTCTTGTCTACGTAAGGCAGTGTGCCGAGGTAGAGCGCAGCCTCAACCTGGTCTTTCGACTCGAGGTCGCCGATATTCAGATATGTACACTTCTCGAACTCGGCTCCGCGTCCGCCCGTTCCGCGTCCGTCAACGCATACGCAGATGAAGCCCTGCTGCGCCAGGTAAGAGTCGAAGGCTCCGCCCGAGCCCATTGAGCCTGCGCTCCATTCGTCCTTAACCATCTGGCTGCCCGGTCCGCTGTACTGGTGCATGATGACAGGATAACGCTTCGACGGGTCGAAGTTCTGCGGCTTCAGCATCCATCCGTTGAGCTTCACACCCTCTGAGGTAGTGAACTCGAACGGCTCGCGCTTGCAGAAACCATACTCGGCGGCGAGTTTTTTCAGTGCTGCGTTGTCCTGCAGCGTAGAGATTAGCTTGCCCTCGCGAGTGCGAGTAGTATATACATAAGGTGTGTTATAGTCGCTCCATGTGTTGATGAAGTACTGGTAGTCGCCTGAGAAGAGCGCCGAGTTCCATCCCTTCTGGTTTGTGAGGCGCACTGTTTTGCCGTTCTTGTGTGTGACGAACACCTGACGATCGGCTGCTCCGAGCGCAGCCGCCTGATAGTAAACGTCGCCCGTCTTAGCATCATAACCATAGACAGCAGTGATATCGTAGTTGCCGTCGCCAATGGTGCGCAGCAGCTGTCCGTTCATGCTGTAGACGTATAGCTTCATGTAGCCCGAGCGGTCGCTCGGCAGCAGTATGTTGTTGCCTACCAACTTCACTCCCTCCATGGCTTCCTCCTTAACGTACTTAGGCACCGACTCCTTCACGATGAGCTGCGCCACGGTGCTGCGTGGGTTCACGCTGTAAAGGCAGAGCTGGTCCTGGTGGCGGTTCATGGTGTAGACCACCACACGCGTGGGGTCGTCGGTCATCTTGATGCGTGGCATGTATCCGTCGGCATCGAGCGGCACCTGCAACTTTGAAATCTTGTGCGACTTGATGTCGTAGCTCCATGCCGACATGAGACTGTTGTCCTCGCCCGCCTTCGGGTACTTGTACTCGTAATAGCCGGGATAGAGAGCATTCTCCGTCTTCTCCGGATCCATTCCCTTGTACATCTGCAACGAGTATGTCTTCACGCGCTTTTCGTCGTAGCGCAGCCAACAAATCATCGTGCCGTCGGCGTTGAAGGTGAGCGCACGGTTGAAGCCGAACTCCTCCTCGTTCACCCAGTCGGGCAAGCCGTTAATCACCTCGTTGCGCTTGCCGTCCTTCGTCACCTGTATCTCGGCGTTGTCGTAGAGCAGTTTCACCACGAAGATGTTATTATCGCGCACGAATGCCACCTGCAGTCCGTCCGACGACCACACCGGCACCTGCTGTTTGTCGCCGTCGGAGAGGCGTGCCAACTTGCGCGAAGCGATGGTGTATATGTAGTATGTGGCGCGGAACGAGCGGCGGTAGATGCGCTCCGTCTCGGTCTGTATGAGCATACGTGTGCCGTCGGGCGAGAGGATATATCCGTCGAAGTCCTTTATCTTCTGCCCCATCGTGTTGTCGACGTCGAAGAGTGTAGCTATCTTCTTGCCCGTCTTGAACGAGTAGCTCTCCACACGCTTGCCGTCGTCGCTGATGCGTGCGTAAGTGTCTGTGCCTTCAATGGGGTTTATACCATTTACGGTTTTAGCCGCAAACTTACCACTCGTGATGTCCTTAATCGACAGTTTCCCAGCTGCCGACATGCTTGTAACACACATGATTAATGCTGTAAAAATAAATATTAACCGTTTCATTATCATTATAATAATTGTTTTCAACTTACAAAATTACACTTATTTCTGCATATTAAGGAAGAACGCGCGCGTTTTTTAGGCTTTTTATTAATATTCAACATGTTATATGCGGAGCGCGCATCGGTTGATGCAGACATCCGCATCGGTCGACGCAGACATCCGCAACGGTCGACGCAGACATCCGCATCGGTCGACGCAGACGTCCGCAACGGTCGGCGCAGATGACAACAGCTTAACTTCTACACGATTATAATATAAGTTAAAAACCCTAAGGACGGAACGCATGTGTGATATTTTCTGTAAATTTGCAGTGATATATCACACATTTTTGAATTTAGTATGTTAGAGAATAACACAACACAAACGGAACGCAAGAATCCGTTTTTTGAACCTTATAACACCCCACACGACACCGTTCCGTTCAACCGCATCGAGATTGGCGACTACGAGGAGGCTTTTCTTGAGGGCATACGCCGCGACGACGAGGAGATAGAGAAGCTCGTGAACGACCCCGAAGCTCCCACTTTTGAGAACACCATCGTGCGTGTCGACAACGAGAACGGCGAGAACTACTACGACCTGCTCTCGCGCGTGTCGACCGTATTCTCGTGTATGCTCAGTGCCGAGACCTGCGACGAGCTCGACGCTTTGGCGCAGAAGATGAGCCCAATACTCACAAAGCACGCCAACGACGTGAAGCTGAACAAGCGCCTCTTCGAGCGCATCAAGTACGTGTACGAGAACCACCGCGAGCTGACTGCCGAGGAGCAGATGCTGCTCGACAACTGCTACGACGGCTTCGTGCGTAGCGGTGCGCTGCTCGACGACGAGGGCAAGGAGCGCCTGCGCAACCTCACGGAGGAGGCAAGTCTGCTCTCGCTGCAGTTCTCGCAGAACCTGCTGAAGGAGAACAAGGCGTTCACGCTGCACATAACCGACGAGGCACAGCTTGACGGACTGCCCGAAACGGCACGCGAGGCGGCTGCTCTCGCAGCAAAAGAGGCTGGTAAGGAGGGCTGGCTCTTCACACTCGACTACCCGAGCTACTCGCCCTTTATGACCTACTCCACTCAGCGCGAACTGCGTCGCCAGCTATACATGGCGCGCAACACCGAGGGCACACACGACAACACGGAGAACAACCTCGAAATATGCAAGCGACTCATCAACCTACGCCGCGAAATAGCGCAGCTGTTGGGCTACGAGACATACGCCGACTACGTGCTCGTGCACCGCATGGCATCAAACGCCGAGAACGTGTACAAGCTGCTCAACGACCTCATCGACGCATACCGACCCACAGCCGTTGAGGAGGTGAAGGCGCTGGAGCGCGAGGCGAAGCAAACCGAGGGCGATGACTTCGTGATGGAGCCGTGGGACTTCAGCTTCTACTCGCACAAGCTGCAGATGCGCGAGTACAACCTCGATGCCGAGATGCTGCGCCCCTACTTCGAACTGTCGAAGGTAATAGACGGCGTGTTCGGCTTGGCAACGCGTCTGTACGGCATCACGTTCAAGGAGAACAAGGACATCCAGGTGTACCATCCCGACGTGAAGGCTTACGAGGTGTTCGACAAGGACGGCTCGTTCCTCGCTGTGTTCTACGCCGACTTCCACCCGCGCAAGGGCAAACAGGGCGGTGCCTGGATGACCGAGTTCCAGGGGCAGTGGATAGACCGCAAGGGTGTGAACGTGCGTCCGCACGTGAGCGTGGTGATGAACCTCACGAAGCCCACCGACGAGAAGCCGGCACTGCTCACCTTAGGCGAGGTGGAGACCTTCCTCCACGAGTTCGGCCACTCGCTGCACGGCATGTTCGCCAACACACGCTTTGAGAGTCTCAGCGGCACCAACGTGTGGTGGGACTTCGTAGAGCTGCCCTCGCAGTTCATGGAGAACTACTCGGTAGAGAAGGAATTCCTGCGCACCTTCGCCTTCCACTACAAGACGGGAGAACCGATGCCCGACGACCTCATCGAACGCATCGTGCGCTCGCGCAACTTCATGGCGGCTTACGCCTGTCTGCGCCAGGTGAGCTTCGGTCTGCTCGATATGGCTTACTACACACAGAAGGAGGAGTTCGCAGCCGACATCATTCCGTTCGAGAAGAAGGCATGGGAGAAAGCCATGGTGACGAAACAGTTGCCCGACACGTGCATGACAACTCAGTTCTCGCACATCATGGCGGGCGGATACGCTGCCGGCTACTACAGCTACAAATGGGCAGAGGTGCTCGACGCCGACGCATTCAGCGTGTTCAAGAAGAACGGCATCTTCGACCAGAAGACGGCACAGAGCTTCCGCGACAATATACTCTCAAAGGGTGGCACCGAGCACCCGATGACGCTCTACAAACGTTTCCGCGGACAGGAGCCAACCATCGATGCCCTGCTCGAACGCAACGGCATCAAGAAATAGCAAGGACGCACACGCTGCCTCTGGCAACAAGCAAATACAAACAACATATCATTATGCCAACAAACGAAACAAACGAGAGCAAGCAGCTCAACCTCGACCTGCGCTATCTGCGCATGGCACGCATCTGGGCGGAGAACAGCTACTGCGAACGTCGCAAGGTGGGAGCGCTGGTCGTGAAGGAGAAGATGATCATCAGCGACGGCTACAACGGCACACCGAGTGGGTTCGAGAACGTATGCGAGGACGAGACGAACACCACTAAACCCTACGTGCTGCACGCCGAAGCGAACGCCATAACCAAACTGGCACGCAGCTCCAACAACAGCGAAGGCGCAACACTCTACGTAACGGCATCGCCTTGCATCGAGTGCGCAAAGCTCATCATTCAGGCTGGCATAAAGCGCGTGATATATGCCGAACAGTACCGCCTTACCGACGGCATCGACTTACTCCGACGCGCCAATATAGAAGTAACTTATCTCAATCCAGACGATTATGAACACAAAGAAACAAAATAGGTTCATGCCGTTGATAATGGCACTCTGCGTGATTGTGGGCATACTCATTGGCACATTCTACGCAAACCATTTCTCTGGCAATCGACTAAATATCATCAACTCGGGTTCTAACCGATTGTCCAACTTGCTGCACATCATCAACGACCAGTACGTGGACAAGGTAGACATCGACTCGCTTGTCGACATCGCCATACCGCAGATTCTTGCCGACCTCGACCCCCACTCCGTGTACATCACAGCAAAGGATGCGCAGGCGGTGGCTGACGACTTGAAAGGCTCGTTCTCGGGCGTAGGCATCGAGTTCACCATACGACAGGACACCATACGCGTGCAGAACGTGGTGAAGAACGGACCGGCACAACGTGCTGGCATACTCGCCGGCGACAAGATTGTGAGTGTCGATGGCAAGCCGTTCGTGGGCAAGATAGTGACCAACGAGGAGGCTATGCGCCGACTGAAGGGTCCGAAGGACACGAAGGTGAAGCTCGGCGTGGTGCGCTACGGACAAAAGAAGGTGAAATACTTCACCATCACTCGTGGCGACATACCGCAGAAGAGCATCACTGCTGCATACATGCTTGACAAGAATACGGGCTACATCAAGGTGAGAAGTTTCGGCGAGACCACCTATCCGGAAATGCTCATCGCGCTGGCTCAGCTCTCGCAGGAGAACTTCAAGAGCTTGGTTATCGACTTACGCGACAACACGGGCGGATACATGAACTCGGCGGTGCAGATGGCTAACGAGTTCCTGCCGAAGAACAAGCTCATCGTGTACATGGAGGGACGCAAGTCACCGCGTCAGGACTTCCGTTCAGACGGCCACGGTTCGTATCAGAAACTGCCACTCTGCGTGCTCATCAACGAGGGTTCGGCATCGGCATCGGAGATCTTCGCCGGAGCCATACAAGACAACGACCGCGGCACAATCATAGGACGACGCTCGTTCGGCAAGGGACTGGTGCAGCAGCAGCTCGGTTTCCCCGACGGCTCGATGATACGCCTCACCATAGCACGCTACTACACCCCGTCGGGTCGTTGCATACAGAAGCCGTTCACCGCGGGAGACACCAAGGACTACGAGAGCGATATCGTGACACGATACGAGCACGGCGAGTTCTTCTCGCAGGACAGCATAAAGCATCAGGGACCGGCTTACCACACCGGCATCGGACGTACGGTGTACGGCGGTGGTGGCATCACGCCCGACATCTTCGTGCCAGAGGACACGCTCGGCATGACAAGCTACTACAAGCAGGCTGCCATGTCGGGACTCATCTTGCAGTTCGCCTTCACCTACACCGACAACAACCGCCCGAAGCTGAACACTTTCGTCGATATGATGTCGCTGTCGAAGTATCTCGTGCAGCAGAACACGGTGGAGCAGTTCGCTACATACGCTGAAAAGAACGGACTGAAGCGCCGCAACCTGATGATACGCAAGTCGCATAAGTTGCTCGAGAAGTTCATCAACTCGCGCATCATATACAACATCATGGACGACCAAGCTTGGACGGCATACATCAATCTCGATGACCCGACGATAGAGAAAGCTTTGGAGGTGTTCAAGAACAACGAGGCATTCCCGAAGAAGCCGAGTATCAAGAAATAAAGTTGAGAGTTGAGTACATATCTCAACTCTCAACTAAACCAAACTTCAGTTCATATGAAAAAATCAGAACTCCGCAAGGAGATAAAGAACCGCAAACGACAGTTCACGAGCCAGCAGCTCAGCGAACTGTCGTTTGTTGTAGTTATGCGTCTGCTCGCACACCAGCGACTGAAAGATGCTCGCACCGTAATGCTCTACTACTCGCTGCCCGACGAGGTGTACACACATACGCTCGTCGATGCGCTGCTGGCAAGCGGCAAGCGCGTACTGCTGCCTCGCGTAACAGGCGAGGGAACAATGGAACTGCGCTGCTACACCGGTCCGCAGAGCCTCGAACAAGGTGCTTACAACATCATGGAACCCGTAGGCGAAGTGTTCAGAGACTATGCACAGATTGACCTCGCCGTAATCCCTGGCGTGGCGTTCGACCGCCAACTCAACCGCATGGGACGCGGCAAGGGCTACTACGACCGACTGCTGCCACAGCTCGGCTGTGCCTACAAGATTGGCATCTGCTTCGACTTCCAACTTGTGGAAAGCATTGAGTGTGAGGAGCACGACATCAAGATGGACGAAGTAATATCTGGAAAAAACTAACAATCATAGAACATGAGCATAAAACTAAGCATCGCTCCGCGCACGCTCCACTTCAAGCAACCTGCCGGCACATCGCGCGGCGTTTACACCACACGTCAGTCGTGGTTCGTCACGGCTACCGACGACGCACACCCCGACATACGTGGTGTGGGCGAATGTGCTCCGCTACCCGACCTTAGCTGCGACGCTACACCCAACTATGAGGAGCGACTAAAAGAGTTGTGCAGCATGGTTGAAGCGAAGGGCAGCATCTGCTACGACGCATTGCGCCCCTACCCCTCTGTACTGTTCGGACTCGAAACGGCTCTGCTCGACCTCAAGCGTGGCAGAACGGGCGTGTTGTTCGACAACAGCTTCGCACGTGGCGAAACAGGAATACCTATCAATGGACTGGTGTGGATGGGCAACTACGACGAGATGCTGCAACGCCTGGAGGAGAAGATGCGTGCCGGATTCAGATGCGTGAAGCTGAAGATTGGTGCCATCGACTTCGACCGCGAGCTCGACCTTGTACGCCACATACGCAGCGCATTCACGAAAGAACAGATTGAACTCAGAGTGGATGCCAACGGCGGATTTACAGCCGACTGTGCACTCCAACGTCTCGAACAGCTTGCGCAATATGACATTCACTCCATTGAACAGCCAATACGCCAGCACCAATGGGAGGAGATGGCAGCACTATGCAAGGCTACGCCGATACCAATCGCACTCGACGAGGAGCTGATTGGCGTGAATGATAAAACGGAAAAGGAAGAGTTGCTCGACCGTATACGCCCACATTATATAATACTGAAGCCGTCGCTGCACGGCGGAATGTACGGTTCGCGCGAATGGATAGCACTCGCTGGCAAGCGCGGCATCGGTTCGTGGATAACAAGTGCGTTGGAGAGCAACGTAGGACTGAACGCAATAGCACAGTTTGCTGCCGATGTCTATGGCGAAAGCATAACCATGCCGCAAGGACTTGGCACGGGCCAACTTTTCACCGACAACATACCTATGCCGCTCGAAATACGTGGCGATAAATTGTGGCGGACTTTCAAGGTAACCAAATAAGAACAACAAAGATGCAGAACATAGACAAACGCATACTCAGCATAGCCCTGCCATCGATTGTGGCTAACATCACCGTACCTCTATTGGGGCTCGTCGATATGGCGGTGTCGGGACATTTGGGCAACGCCGTGTACATCGGAGCGGTGGCTGTCGGCTCTATGATATTCAACGTGGTCTACTGGGTGTTCGGTTTTTTGCGCATGGGTACAAGCGGAATGACCTCGCAGGCACTCGGCAGACGCGACATGAACGACGTGGCAACAACGCTCGCACGCTCCATAGTGGTGGCAATGGCGGTGGCTGCGTTCATCATCATCTTACAAAAACCGCTTGGCTCAGTCGCTCTCGCTCTTGTCGGGGCATCCGCAGAGATTAACACCGAGGCATGGCACTATTTCCGCATTTGTGTGTGGGGTGCTCCGGCTATGCTCTGCCTTTACAGTCTGACGGGGTGGTACATCGGTATGCAGAACACGCGTCTGCCGATGTTCATCTCCATAATGCAGAACGTGGTGAACATCGTAGCCAGTTGCACGTTCGTATATGGGTTCGGTATGAAGGTGGAGGGCATCGCATTAGGCACGCTCGTAGCTCAATATGCTGGTCTGCTCGTCAGTATCACACTGTGGGCTACGACCTATGGCAAGCGCATCTTGCGCCATGTGCAGTGGCAAAGGATAATGGAGGGTACGGCGATGCGACGCTTCTTCAGCGTGAACCGCGACATCTTCCTGCGCACACTATGCCTCGTGGCAGTCAACTTCTACTTCCTCTCGGCAGGTGCAGCGCAGGGCGCAGTGGTCTTGGCAGTGAACACACTGCTCATGCAGCTCTTCACGCTCTATTCGTACGTGATGGATGGCTTCGCCTTTGCGGGTGAAGCGTTGTGCGGAAAGCATTACGGAGCAGGCAACCATGTGGAATTCAGCCGAACGGTGCGCCGACTATTTGGTTGGGGTTTCGCACTCACTGTAGCTTACACAATGGTGTATGCGGTGGGCGGAACAGGATTTCTACGGCTGCTCACTGACGATATTGAGGTCGTAGCAGCCTCAGCCGAATATGCGCCGTGGGCTGTGCTGATACCCATCTGTGGTTTGGCGGCATTTATCTGGGACGGTGTTTTCATTGGTACAACAAACACACGTGGCATGTTCGCAGCAACGGCTGCGGCTATGCTTGTCTTCTTCGGTGTGTACCTATCGCTACGCAGCGAGTGGCAAAACCATGCTTTGTGGTTGGCGTTTCTCACTTTTCTGCTAACCAGAGGGGCGGTGCAGAGCATTATATATTGGAGAAACGGCAAATAGCGGATATGTTTAGGGGCTGCAGTCAAAGCAACTGCAGCCCCTAAATATTATTGTATAAACGTATTACTTCACAAGCTGAAGGCTACGCTTGACCGGCACTACGGCTGTGCGCTTGGCTGCTTTCTTCGCAGCTACGCGCTTCGGGAGCGATACAACCTTAGCAGGAGCTACGCCAGAAGGAGCTGCACCTGTTGTAAACTCGTGCTTTGTGAGCGGACCCCACTCGCCCTTAGCGTTCTTTGCGAGAGCAAGAGCGTAGTAGGCAGTGTTAGGAGTTGCCTCGAAAATATATTTGTCTACCCCATACTGATTCCAGTTCGGATCCTGAGAATTATCCTCCTTGAGTAATTCGGTAGCCCACTTGTCGCCACCGTTCTTCTCGTATTCACTCTTAAGGCAGATAAGGTCGTGGAAGAGGAGGGTCTGGTCGTTCGGTGTGAAGGTTACGGTCTGCACATACGAGCCACCACTATTCTCATACTTACCTACGGTTACGCCTACCTGAGCAACACCGTCGCCACCCTGCGCCTTTGTCGTTACGTAGATGTAGACGAGATTGCCGAAGTTGCCCTCAACGTCAACAGGCAACACTGCTACCTCATAGTCGGTACCTGGAGCAAGTTCTTTCCATGTGTTTGTAGCCTCATCAGAGTAAGGTTTGCCACTGAACTGCTTGATCATAGCCTCAATGTTGGAAAAGCCCATCATCGGTCCCCACTGCTCAAACTGCTCCTGTGCCTTACCCTTCTCGAACATGCACCAGTAGAACTCCTCGCAGTCCTTGTTAGGAGTGACGGTGAGTGTGAAGCTGTTTGATGTGGTCTCGTCGATAGTGTATGTCACAGACGGAGTGCCCACTGTAGGTACCTTCGGAGTGGTGAAGTTAGCGCGAGACACCTGGCACGGCACGCCATACTCGTCGTAAGCAAGGGTCACAACGGTGTACGGAGTGTTGGCTGTGAACTCACGTGCGAAGCCGGAGAGCTTGCCCTGTTCAAAGTCTTCTGTGAGTTTCTGAGAAGTAGACTGTTGCTCGAAGTAGCGTGCGAAGGTGATGTCGTCGTACCGCTTTGCGGTGTTTGTAGGCAGAACGTCAATCTTGAAAGTACTTTTGGGGTCAGTACGTGTCACCTTTACGTACACGATGTCGCCCTCGTCCTCGTTCTTCTCATAAGAGATGAATTCTACGTTTGCCTTTACCTTGCCCTCTTTGCGTGCGAAATAGATGCTGTCTACGTGTTCTACTGCATACGCCTTGCTGTCAACTTTCGAGCTGACAATCATACGGTTGGGTACTACGTCGGTCTGAGCCTGTACGCCTGTTGACATCGCTAATGCGAGTGCCGCTATAGAGAAAAATTTCTTCATTTCTTTACAAATTTAATTGACTTGTTGTTTACTTTCAGAATATACACACCACTGCTGAGCGCATCGGTGCTGACCGGTGTGCCGTCCCAAGCCTTGAGGCTCATGGCACGCTGTCCGCTGATGTTGTAAATGGCTGCATGGGCAGGACTGGTGAGTCCGGTAGCCGATACAAAGCCACCCTGATACATCACTTGCAAGCCTTCGGCTCCGCCTACGACCTGCGTCACGCTCGTCGGTTCGCCTTCGAAGTACAGCACGGTAGAGTTGGTGAACGCAAGTTCGCGTGTGGTTTTGTCGGCGAACCTTACTTCCATCTTGCCGTCCTTGAAGCAGATACGACTTACTGTGCTCAGCTTCCCCTCCAACTGCATTTTGCCTGTGTTCGAGTCTTTCACGACAAAACTGTTGTCGGCATGACCCTGACCCACTGCAAGCAGAGCGAGAATGGCTGATGTCAGAATTGTTTTTCTCTTCATAGTTGTTACATTATTTATGGTTTCAACAATCGTTTTTGCAACGATTGATATTGCAAAAGTACACAAATATATTTATTTACAAAACACTTTGCTACAAAAATCTTACAACTAATTTCTGTTTGCGTATATCAATTTACGCTTACACATTATCGAGGCGAGGAATAAAATGTAACAACATCGTAACACCCTTGACACGTAGTGACAAAACCGAATGACGACCTTTGCACTCGGAAATAATAACCGAAAAGCAATGAAGACATTCATCACTACAGCCCTACTGTGCCTTGCCGCCACTACAACAATGGCACAGGAGACCGCGCAGAAAAGCGAACCCGAAGCAAAGACAAAGGCAAAAGCTTCAATCAACGTCCACGGAACAATACGCTCAAAGTACGAACTGCAGACCGAGGAGGGCGAACACCGCTTCGAGGTGCGCAACGCTCGCGTGAGTATCGACGGAGTGCTCTCACCTATTATATATTATAAGGCAGAGATTGACCTCTGCGACGAGGGCAAGATAAAGATGCTCGATGCCTACACACGCCTGAAACCCTGGCAGACGATGCAGTTCACCATCGGACAGATGCGCGTGCCGTTCACCATCGATGCCCATCGCTCGCCCCACCAGCAGTACTTCGCCAACCGCTCGTTCATAGCAAAGCAAGTGGGCAACGTGCGCGACGTGGGTGCCGCATTGGGCTATACGTTCAACGTGGGCTTCCCGATAGTGCTTGAAGCCGGACTCTTCAACGGCTCCGGACTGACCAACCAGAAGGACTTCTGGACAAAGAACGTCAACTTCTCGGCTAAGGCGCAACTGCTCATGCCTCACGGCTTCAACCTCACGCTGAGCACGCAGAAGATAAAGCCTGACGCTACGGACATCATGATGTACGATGCCGGAGCCTACTGGCATCAGAAGGGTTGGCACATCGAGGCGGAATATCTCTACAAGCATTATGCCGACGACGCATTCAAAGCCGTACACGCCTTCAATTCGTTCGTGAGCTACGACATAAAGGTGAGGAAGGGACTGATAAGATACATCACGCCGCTCGTGCGCTACGACTACATGAGCGACCACAGCGACGGCACTCGATACGCCGACGGCAAGGCGAACACGGAGGGCAAACTCATCGTGAACGACTATCAGCGCTCGCGATTGACCGGCGGCGTGACGCTGAGTCTGAAGAAGCCGTTCGTCAGCGACATACGTCTCAACTACGAGAAGTATTTCTATCGCGACGGCGGCATAGCTCATCGCTCGGAAAGAGACAAGATTGTAGTGGAATTTATGACGCGCTTCTAAGCAAACGTTTACACACACGCCTACACACTAACACTTTTGTTACATTTAATAACACAATTCTTCCAAATCGTCACTTCTTGCTCTAAATCAAGCAAAAAAAGTAGAAAAAGATTTGGAACGAATTGTATTTATTCGTAATTTTGCCACCGTAATAAGAACTATAACGCATAATTTCGCATATAAGATATTTTGATTTGTTTTAGTAGATTAGTTTTTAAGTAGTTTGTTTTTGAAAATCGGATGTCGTGAGACACCCGATTTTTTCGTTTATACACACACGTTGCAAACGTTTTCATACGCACATTAAATATATTAATAGGTATACACCCGCGTTATTATCCATAAGATTTTTAACTTTGCAACACATAAAAGCCTAAAGAATAACAATATAAACATCTTTGATATGAAAACGAAAGACATTTTGGCTGTGCTTGCTTTGGTGCCAGCCATGGCATCGGCACAGACCGTCGCTTCGCCCGACGGCAACGTGAGTCTGACCTTTTCGCTCACGGACAACGGACGTCCTACGTACGAAATGAGCTACAAGGGCAAGAAGGTGATTAACCCCTCGCACCTCGGACTGGAGCTTGCACGCGACAAGCACGCGTCGAAGGGCATGAAGGAAACCGACCTGATGGACGGATTCAAGGAGACGGCGTCGAAGACATCCTCGTTCGACGAGACCTGGGCACCGGTATGGGGCGAAACAAAGACCATTCGCAACAACTACAACGAGCTTGAGGTAAGCCTCAACCAGCCGTCGAGCAACCGCAACATCCGCCTGCGCTTCCGCGTCTACGACTACGGCATGGGCTTGCGCTACGAGTTTCCGCAGCAGCAGGACCTCAACTACTTCGTGATAAAGGAGGAACACACGCAGTTTGCCATGACCGGCGACCACACCGCCTACTGGATTCCGGGCGACTACGACACGCAGGAGTACGAGTATCAGATTACACCGCTTACGGGCATACGCGAGGTGATCAGCAAGAACCGCGAGTCGTACAAGGCTAACTCGTCTACGACGGTGTTCTCCGACACGGGCGTGCAGACATCGCTGCAGCTGAAGACCAAAGACGGACTCTACATCAACATACACGAAGCAGCGTGTCTCGACTACCCTACGATGCACCTCAACCTCGACGAGAAGACGCTCATGTTCGAGTCGTGGCTCACGCCCGACGCCGTAGGACGCAAGGGCTTCATACAGACTCCGTTCAACACGCCGTGGCGCACGGTGCTGGTGAGCGACGACGCACGCGACATGCTCTCGAAGAAACTCACGCTCAACCTCAACGAGCCGTGCAAGATTAAGGACACATCGTGGATTCACCCGACGAAATACTGCGGCGTGTGGTGGAACATGATCGTTGGCACAAAGACATGGGCGTACACCGACGACCTGCCTTCGGTGCGTCTCGGCGAGACCGACTACTCGAAGTGCCGACCCAACGGCAAGCACGGTGCCACCACAGCCGAGGTGAAGCGCTACATCGACTTCGCAGCCAAGAACGGCTTGCAGGAGGTGCTCGTCGAGGGATGGAACGAGGGCTGGGAGGACTGGTTCGGTCATCAGAAGCTCGACGTGTTCGACTTCGTGACACCCTACCCCGACTTTGACATCAAATATCTCAACGAGTATGCTCACTCGAAGGGCGTGCGTCTGATGATGCACCACGAGACATCTTCATCGGCACTCAACTACGAACGACACCTTGAGGACGCGTTCCAGCTTATGAACAAGTATGGCTACGATGCTGTGAAGACAGGCTACGTAGGCGACATCATACCGCGCGGCGAGTACCACTACTCGCAGCTTATGAACAACCACTACCAGCGCGTCGTCGAGACCGCTGCCAAGCACCACATCATGGTGAACGCTCACGAGGCAACACGCCCCACCGGCATCTGCCGCACATGGCCTAATCTCGTAGGCAATGAGTCGGCACGCGGCACAGAGTACGAGGCGTTCGGCGGTTCGGTGCCCTACCACACCGTCATGCTGCCCTTCACACGCCTGCAGGGCGGACCGATGGACTACACGCCTGGCATCTTCGAGACTCGTCTTAAAGAATGGAGCGACAACCCATCGTACGTTCACACCACGCTCTGCGGACAGCTCGCACTCTACCTCGTGATGTACTCGCCGCTGCAGATGGCAGCCGACCTGCCAGAGCATTACGAGAAGTACGACGATGCCTTCCAGTTCATACGCGACGTGGCTTGCGACTGGGACGACTCGAAGTATCTGGAGGCTGAACCGGCGGAGTATATCACCGTGGCTCGCAAGGCTAAGGGCACGGACAACTGGTTCGTGGGCGGAAAGACCAACAACGCCCGTCAGACTACCGTGAAGCTCGACTTCCTCGATGCAGGTGCCAAGTACGACTGCGCCATCTATCAGGATGGCAAGAACGCCGACTACGAGAAGAACCCGAAGGCATACACCATCCTGCACCGCACCGTGAAGAAGGGCGACGTGCTGAAGGTTAAGCAGGCACGCGGCGGCGGCTTCGCCGTATCGCTGATGAAGAAATAAGCGCTGATCTCAAGAAATAAGCGCAGATAAAGTCTGGCACACTTTTTGCCAAGACAATATTTGCATGATTTGCACGCTCATAACTCGCGAAAAACCGACAACGGATTTTGTTTTTCATTTTTCGCGAGTTTTGAGCGTGCAGTCGTAAACGGATGATTCAGAAGCTTTTGCAGTGTTTTTCGCAAAAGTGTGCAATTTTCATTATGAATAAACCCAACTTATCGTGAGACTTTACATGGTAAAAGCATAGGTTTTACAGGGTAAAGTCTCAAGAGTTACCATGTAAAGTCTCACGAAAAGTTTGTAAAATCTCACGAAAAGCGGTGCAAAACCTATCGTTTTACACTAAAAAGTCTCAATTTCTCTGTTTTTCAGTCTGCGCCGAACCGCAAAACCGCGCGTTTTATGTTCACCAAATCTCTAGAATGAGAATTTTCGCGGGAGTTTTCAAGTACGATATTTGCATCGGAAAAGGAGGAAAGTAAAATGATAAAAAAGAAAAAAAATAATTATTTTCAAAATAGGGCGAATACAAATATCAAACAAATACGAGCCAATGAAATTAGTTTTTCATACTTATATTTTGTGCATTTCATTAAAAACCATTACCTTTGTTGCACCTAATTATTTTAGCTAACATTCTATTAAACAGCAAGATTAAAGACAAACATCAAAACCCAACACTATGAAAAGAGTTTTCTATTCACTTCTGCTTTCTTCTGCAGTATTTTCTATTGTCTCATGTGGTGGAAAGACTGATAAAAGCAACCCTGAGGCAGACTCACTACGCAATGTTATCAGTACAAATATGGCTGAGGTAGACGAGATGAATCTATTCCTCGATGCAGTAAATACAAGTATGGACAGCGTGGTAAATATGGAGGGAACGATTCTCCGCACCTCAAAAGAAAGTCCTTTGTCAAGAAAAGAGCAAATAAGACAAAACCTTGAGGCATACAAAATGATGCTCGAACGTCAACGTGAGCGTATCGCCATCTTGGAAGAGAAACTGAAAGATGGTGATGCAAATGCAAAGAAAATGTTGCAAACCATACAGGCACTTAAGAAACAGATAAAGGAAAAAGACCAGGCTATCGTAGAACTTACCCAGGAGTTGGAAAAACGTAAGTTTGATATAGCAACTCTCAAGTCGCATGTAGACAAACTGAACACCAATGTAGCCCAACTCACAGAGGAGAAAGCAGAACAAGAAAAGGCTCTTGAAGCACAAAGCGATATGCTCAACGAGGCTTACTTCATAATGGGGTCTAAAAAAGAGCTTAAAAAAGCCGGTCTGATGACAGGTGGTTCGCTCTTCAAAAAGAGCAAACTTGATATGACCAAAGTTAATGCCTCGGCTTTCAAAAAACTTGATATCCGCAATGTCAAGACATTCAAGATTCCAGCAAAGAGTTGCGAGGTATTGACCCAAATGCCAGCAAATTCATACAAGGTATCTGATAACGGAGATGGTACAAGCACATTGACAATTACAGATGCAACTCGTTTCTGGAGCGTCACCAATTACCTTGTGATTAAATATTAATGGTATATATGACACGATTTCGCATACTTTTCTTCATCGTCGCCCTCCTATGTGCCATGTCTTTGCAGGCCCAAAGGTGCGAGCATATAGTGCAACGTGGAGAGAACTTCAGCTCTATAGCCCAGAAATATGGTATAACAGTAGAGGAGCTAAAGGCTTCAAATCCTGCAAGTTCCTCATGTTATGTCGGCAGGAAGCTGCTCATCCCCAATCCTGGACAGGTGATAGAGAGAAAACCTGCTAAAGTAGAGCCTTATGACTATGGACTCACCTCATCATTAGAGGATTCCGTTTTAACAAAGTCCTCTACCACAACCTATCAGGTAGGAGAAGCATTGTGGAAGAACAACAAATATTCTGAAGCCATCGTATACCTTAATTCTGCTGCAGAGAAAGGTGATGTACGCGCCTACTATCCGCTTGGCGATTGTTATAGCCAGTCTTCATTAGATTTTCATAATGACGGGACAGCAGCGGTAATGTATCTTAAGGCAATAAAAGAAATGAGGCCTAAGAACGATGTAGGATATATCATGCCATGCCTTCGCGTCTCAAAATACTATCTCACAGGAACAGGTTTGAAAAAGGATGTCAAGCAGGCAAGGTACTACTATAATGAGTACAAGAAATATGCAGGACAACCAATATGCACAGAAGCAAAGTTGCTACAAAAAGATCTTGTCGCAGAAGAGACTGCAATAGCGAAAGCAGAAAACGAGAAGCGTTTGGCTGTTGCTAAAGCAGAAAGGGCCAAACGTGAGGCAGAACAGCAAAGACATAGGCAGCAGGCAACAACTGCTAAAAATGCAAAGAACAACCATGTTACAAATTCGCAAAAAGCAGCAAATAGTGAGAGTGGCAACAAGCCTCCTACAAATGGCGGATATTATTACCTGCGTACCAGTGACAATACAACCGCCTCAATAGGGTTCCAAATTGATGATGGTGACATATGCGTTAGCGTACTGTCAAATGGCTCTATTTTCAATGGCTTTATGTATGTCTACAAAGGCATTGTAAATGGTAAATACAAGTTTGTATCATATATGAAAATGCCTGAAACAAAGCCCATGGTGATAGGTATGTCGGGTATTCCAATACCTGTTATGACTGGCAAATTTTACAAAAGTCTGAATAATATGGAATGTTTCTTTTTACCTAAAGATCTCCGGCAACTTGAAGTTATCTCGGGTACGTTGAATAAGCGAATCACCAAAGAGCAATTCCAAAAATCGTTTGAAGACAGCAACGACTCATATACGCCATCGACTTCTGGTGGTAGCGTAAATATGCCAAGGGCACCGAAAATAGAATATCAAAAAGCCGACAGACGTCTATACGTTCCATGCCGTAGCTGTGGCGGAACAGGCAGATGCCGTACATGTAATGGAACAGGAGATAGAGGTGATACAAAAAACCGCGACGAAACAACAATGTACTGGAAATGTACAAGTTGTAGAGGTTCAGGCCGATGTGACATATGTAGAGGTATTGGAAAAATATACCGTTAAAATTGTGAGAAATACATTTGAAAAAAATGTAAGCGTATCTGCAGATTGTATTTGCACATTGCGGATACGCTTACACAAATCTCCATATAGCCTGTTTTTCGCTTTAGATTCGTCTATCATTTTATTTATTGTTTCTAACATTCCTGGGAGTTTGTTTTTGATAACATCGAACACAATAGATTCATCTATATCAAAATAGTGGTGAGCAATAATATGCAGTCCATACACTGCATAAATACACTAAAAAAAGTCTTGAGCTAATTATCCACCCTTTTCTTCCAAAAAAATTCTATACAACCCCTTGCTTTTCTGGCTTTTTTTCTTACTTTTGCTCCAGCTAAATAGAAAATAGAAACTATGAATAAGATAACGCTTATAATGTTTCTATGCTTCTCGGCTATCACACCGATGATGGCAAAGGATATAAAGGGAAAGATTGTGGATGAGAAGGGCGAACCTTTGGCATTTGCCAATGTCGTGCTTTTGAACAGGCAGGATTCTGCTTTTGTTAAAGGCGTTGTAAGCGGTGAGGATGGACATTTTGCCATCGATTCGGCTTGCAACAATGGAATAATAAAGGTTACATCTGTAGGATACAAGACTGCATGGAAGGATTGTACAGGCGAGAATGCTGGTGTGATAAAGATGGTGGCAGACAGCAAGGTGCTTGGAGAAGTGGTGGTGAAGTCGTCGCTGCCTAAGACCATACTTAAGAATGGCGGTATGACAACAACCGTTGCTGGGTCTGTACTTGAAAAGGCAGGAACCATGGAGCATCTGCTCGACCGCATACCTAACGTGTCTGCACAAAACGGTAATATCAAGGTGTTCGGACGTGGCGAGCCTATCATCTACATCAACGGACGACAGATGAGGGATAGAAGTGAACTCGACCGCTTGAGTTCGGACAATATCAAGTCGGTGGAGGTAATCGCTAACCCTGGCGCTCGTTATGCTGCAAGCACGAAAGCTGTTATACGTATCACCACAAAGAAGATACAGGGCGACGGTTTCGGATTTGACGCTACAACAGAAGGATCGTACGACGAGAAAAAGAACACGGGAGGATATGCCCGTCTGAATTTGTACTATCGCAGAAACGGATTGGAGCTTGGCGCTTACGCCTATAGCTCAAAACAATCGTCGCCAGACGAAAAGGACTTGCAGCAGATGACCTATCTCGACAAGACATTGAACCAACAGGACAGAACACGTTGGAAGAACAAAACCGAGACTTTTAGTTCTCGCTTGAATGCCAGTTATCAGTTTGACGACAACAATTCGTTGGGAGCAAGCATTAGTTTCTTGCGCAATCCTAAACTGCAAACAGACGGAAAGACGGAAGGATCTGCGCTGAGAGATGAAGTATTGACGGAGACCAACACTTCTATCAGATCGGAGTTTGGGCAGAATAGCAACTGGTCAAGTAATGTTTATTATGTAGGTAAAGTTGGTAAATTGGGTATTGACTTCAATACCGACTGGTTTTGGTCTAAAGGAAATAATAAAAACAATATAGATGAGCATTATCAGGAGGTAAACTCGGAAATACAAAACCAACTTGTAAGCAGTACCACTTCAAAATACAACCGCCTGATAGCTTCCAAAATGGTGCTCTCTTATCCGCTTTTTGGTGGTGACCTGTCGGTAGGAGGCGAGTATTCGTTCACAAACCGCAATACCAACTACGCCATAATCCCGAACACTCTTGCCGACAATGTAATAGACCGCATAAAGGAAGGCATGGCTTCTGCGTTCGTAACCTATAATCGCGACTTCGGCAAGCTGAACATGGAAGCGGGTTTGAGATACGAGAATGTGGACTTCAAATATTATGACGATGGTCAGTATATGGCGGAGCAAAGCAAGACTTATGGCGAGTGGTTTCCGTCTCTCAGCCTTTCGATGCCAATCGGCAATGTACAGATGCAGCTGAGCTATGCAGCCGACATCAACCGACCTAACTACTGAGTATTAAGAAGCGGCGTGCAGTATAGCAATCACTATACATACGAGACCGGTAACCCGTTTCTTGTCTCAGAAATTTCAAGAAATACAAGTTACGACCTTGCCTACAAATGGCTTACGTTCAACCTGACTTATGAGCATGTATCCGATCCTATTTATCAGACGGTGGAGATATATAAGGACAATGCCACCATCGGATTGATGAGGATGATAAACGGCAAATCGTACAATAATGTGACTTCTACGCTCAACCTGCAGCCCACCTTCGGCATCTGGCATCCTATGCTGTCGGCAATGATCGAGAAGCAATGGTTCGAGTTGCAGACAAGAGACAGACAGTATCTTAACAAGCCGGTGGCGATGTTCCGATTCAACAACACATTCGATACGAAATGGGCGATGTTCTCCGTTATGATGACTTACATCACAAAGGGATATGAGGAGAACCATTATATCTACAAACCGATGTTCAACACCGACTTGTCTATATACAAAGGTTTTCTGAAAGACTGCCTGACGCTGCAACTTTATGTCAGCGACGTGTTCGGCACGAACGACAGTCATATCATTGGAAAATACGGCAAACTGAAGGAAACTGTCTTCGATGAGTTCTCAACAAGCAAAATCTCATTGACAGTCCGCTATAAGTTCAATGTCACTCGAAGCAAATATAAGGGTACGGGGGCAGGAGACAGTCAGAAGAACAGAATGTAAAGAATAATAAAAGGGTGAGACATGGCATCCGCACCGACCGATACGAGTATCCGCGTCGACCGATACGAGTGTCTGCGTCGGTCGATGCGGATGACAAAGATTGAGTGTAAAAACTGTATTATTATATTATCTTCTGCGCAGCATCACTGGTGCATCGCTTATTTCAAACTGCTTGCCTTCGCCCTTGCCGAAGCTAACGGTAGCGGTAGAGTCGGCACTCTTCAGCTTGTGCGGTGCGTTGTAGCCACGAACACGATAGAGATCGAAGAAGACGAACTCGTTGTTGTTCACACCCTCCATCACTCCGTTGAAGCGACTGTTGTCGAGCGAGAAGCCTGAGTACTTGCTGTTACCGCTGGCATCGAGCAGGAAGCGGTAGCCACTTTCAGTGTACTCTACATAAACATTGCCGGTGCGATAGTCGACATACCACTTGAAAGGCAACGTCTGCTTACGACCCGTACCGTCGTAATCGGTCTCGTAGCCCGTGCCGTTGATGGCATCGTAACGATACTGCACGAAGGTGAAGTCGGCACTGCATTGTGTCTGCTGACGTATGCCGTTATCGTTGGTGTACTCGTTGACGATAGTTCCGGTCCATGTGCCGTTGAGTGTCTGCGCGAGAGCTATGGCGTTCTCTGTTGCATCATAGTATGGCTTGTCGTACCAATCGTAACCATCGTACCAATCATCATCACAACTGGTGAATGTGAATGGCAGTGCTGCCATAACCAGGAGTGTTAGGAAAGAGCTGAAGCGTTTCATAATATTCGATATTTTAAATGTTTCACTTTTTGTTTAGCGTAAGCCGAACGATATACGTCTTACTTACGCTTGCAAAATTATAAAAAGAAATCCCTACCTGCAAGTGAAAAACCATATTCGCAGGTAGGGATTTTCCTATTTAGTCGCGGCGGAAGATGTCGCGTGTGTACACCTTATCCATCACATCATTTAAACACTCGTCGTAGCGGTTGGCGATGATGGCATGGCTCTGCGCCTTGAATGCTTCGAGGTTGTTCACCACGCGGCTGCCGAAGAATGTTGTGCCGTCTTCGAGTGTCGGCTCGTAGATTATCACCTCTGCACCCTTCGCCTTGATGCGCTTCATGATACCCTGTATAGCCGACTGGCGGAAGTTGTCGGAGTTCGACTTCATGGTGAGTCGGTACACGCCTATCACACAGGCGTTCACCTCTGCGCCGTACTGGTTGTTTTCGCTATAGCCGTACCATCCAGCCTTGCGCAGCACAGCGTCAGCGATGTAGTCCTTGCGTGTGCGGTTGCTCTCTACGATTGCCTCGATGAGGTTCTCTGGCACGTCGGCGTAGTTGGCGAGCAGCTGCTTCGTGTCCTTCGGCAGACAGTAGCCGCCGTAGCCGAACGATGGGTTGTTATAGTGGGTGCCGATGCGTGGGTCGAGACCTACGCCGTCGATGATTGCCTTTGTGTCGAGACCCTTCATCTCGGCGTATGTATCGAGCTCGTTGAAGTAGCTCACGCGCAGTGCCAGATAGGTGTTGGCGAAGAGCTTCACCGCCTCTGCCTCCTTCATGCCCATGAAGAGCGTGTCGATGTTCTCCTTCAGAGCGCCTTCCTGCAGCAATGCGGCGAAGGTCTTTGCAGCCTCCTTCATGCGCTCCACGTCGGTGACGGTGCTGATAACCTTGTTCTCCTCTGCGTAGCCCTCGCCCTCAATCAGCTTCGGGTAGCCCACGATGATGCGGCTCGGGTAGAGATTGTCGTAGAGTGCCTTGCTCTCGCGCAGGAACTCGGGCGAGAAGAGCAGGTTGAACTGCTTCACACCCTTCGCAGCATACTTCAAGTAAAGGTTGCGTGTGTAGCCCACTGGTATTGTACTCTTGATGACCATCACTGCGTCGGGGTTCACCTCGAGCACGAGGTCGATAACCTCCTCTACGTGCGTCGTGTCGAAGTAGTTCTTCACGGGGTCGTAGTTGGTAGGAGCGGCTATCACCACGAAGTCGGCATCCTTATACGCTGCCTTGCCGTCGAGAGTAGCCACGAGGTCGAGCGGTTTCTCTGCCAGGTACTTCTCAATGTACTCGTCCTGTATCGGCGAGATGCGCTTATTCAGTTTCTCCACCTTCTCGGGTACAACATCAACGGCTGTGACGTGATGGTGCTGTGCGAGCAGTGTTGCAATGCTTAGTCCGACATAACCAGTGCCGGCTACAGCTATCTTTATGTCCTTAAATTCTTTCATCGCTATATTTATAGGGTAATATTCGTTATGATGTGGGCAAAGATAGTGCAAGCCGAAGGCAGAACATCAAGCTTGCTTGAATGTTATGCTGAGGTGCAGCCTATCTTCTGCAAAGATACAAATTAAAATTGAGAGTTGAAAATTTTCAACTCTCAATTCGTTTATCTTGTCAATGAGAACTTCATGCTCAATCCGAAGTCCTGCGTCGTTGTCGGATACGAGCTCGACGAGAGCAGCGGTGTGTTGGTCTGTCGGTCGTAGTAGAAGCTCATAGTGAGCAGTCGCGACACGGTGTAGTCGGCAGAGAAGGCGAGCTTAAACGCCGTGTTGCCGCTGTTAGCCGACGAGGTCATCGTGGCGATGTCGCGACTTATCGACGCCTGCTTGCGCAGACTCAGGTCGAGACGCAACCTCAAGTCGTTGTTCACACCACCGGTCGAGCGCGAACGGTTCGACGAACTGTTGTTGTTGGCGTTCTTCGACTTCACACGGCGATGCTTGTTGCTGCCACCACCTCCGAAGAGTCGGAAGTTGTTGATGGTGTAGCCGGCACCAATCACCCAGTCGTTCGACGACGACTCGTTCACCTGTACCGATGTCATACTCAGACTCAGCACGCGTGTCTTGCGATACTCCGCCTTTATGGTCATGTTGTTGTTCAGCGTCACGTCCACGCCAAGCAGTGGCGAGAACGACTCGTTGATGCTCACTGTCGACACGTTGTACATAGAGTTAGGTGTCGGCATACCGGTGGTTGCATCGGTAATGAAGCCGAGTCCGCCCATGTACTCCATGAACGTGCTGTACGACGAGTAGGAACCTACGGCGTACACGCTCTTGTACGAGTGGTTGATGTTGACACTCTTGAACACATCGCGGAACCACGGCAGCTTCGACAGACCGCTGTACTTTATCGACCAGTTGGGCAGCAGGTGAGCCAACGTTGGGAAGATAGACATCTGCGAGCCCATATTGGTGTAGGCTGCGAGGAACGCCGGCACCATCACATCGGAACTGTACTTGTTCACTCCGCCGTTGGCAGCATCGAACTTCTTGCCTGCGAGCGGCGAGCCGGCAGGATATACCGCACCGGCATACCGCGCCTCGACACGCTGACGGAAGCCTTCGAGCGAGTTGCAGAAGCGTTCGAACGATGCCGACTTGTAGGCGTTCTTTGCGTTGCCCGAACCCTCGAACGCGCTGCGCAGCGAGAGAGTTGTCATGGTGAACGTTCCGCTCTCGGTGGTCGGGTTGCCGGCATACATATACTGCACCTGGCGTGCCGTTGTCTTGGCACGCGATGCCGTGAGGTCTATCTTCAAGTTGCGCACAGGCTCAAGCGTTGCTCTTAGCTGCAGGTCTTCGGTCTGATTGGTAGCAGCCGGCGTAGCAAGCGAGTCAGCCACCATCAGCCAGCCGTTCTCGCGTGCCTTGTCTATATACGAGTCGCCCACGAAGCCGAACGCAAAGTCTAAGCCTGGCGACAGCGGACCGTAGCCCGAGCCCTGTCCGAACATATTGCCAACCATCGGCTTGAAGCCTGGTATCGACATCGAGTACTGGTTGCGATAGCTGATGCTCACGTTGCGCACCATCATCATCAAACGTGCCACGCTCTGCGCTGCACGATACCACTTCTGGTTTTCAAGTGGTTCCTTTGCCAGAACCGACACCTTTATCTTTGTAGCCGAGTCTACCTTGTTCAATATCAAGATATTGTTGTCGTCGACACGCTTGTACTTCAGTTCGAACACTCTGCCTGCCTCCGTGCGTCCGCTTACGATGATGCGCTTCGTGCGCTTACCGTGGTTCACCTTTATAGTAGTGTCGGGCATGAGCGTTATTTCCTTCTCAAAGCCCTTCTTCTTTTTGCTCAGCAGGTCGCGTGGGTTGAGATCTTTTGCCAGTGCAGGCTTCTTCTTCGATTTGAGGTCGCCACCCTTTGCGTCTTCCTCACGCTTCTTCTTAGCCGCCTCACGTTTCTTCCTTCGCGCCTCCTCTGCCTTCTTGCGGTTGGCAGCCGAGTTGTCTTTCTTGAAGCGGTCGTTCACCTTCTTCAGGAACGGAACATGGTTGTAGAGCTTCTCCAGGTTCCACTGGCTGTTGAGGTTTATCTGTCGGTTGTTAGCGATAGTGTTACCAAGCGACGTGCCGTCCTCAAGGTCCGAACCGCGCATCCAGTTGTATGTAGCGTTGTACGAGCCGTCGGCTGTGAGCCAGTCGAACACCGGAATGAGGTTGATAGGCACCTTATACGATGCCTGGAACGACTGGTTGTACTTCAGCGGTCTGCCTAAATGCTTGATGGATGTCCACACGGAGTCTTTCCATGCCTGATAGCTGTCGGGATAGAGGTCTTTGTTCACCGGTGTGTACGGCTCCTCAATCTCTGCGTTTGTAGCACTTTGGAAGTTCATGTGCAAGTTCTTCGTGAGGTCCCAACGCAGGTTGAACTCGCGGTTCCACAAGAACTGTGACGAGAACGTGAGCGGCAGCTTCTGGTTCTCGGTCGACTCCATGTCGCGCTCCTGCAGCTCATAGTAGTTGCGTGTGATGTCGGTGTTGAACGCCACATTCTGCGGCAGCCAGTTCAGTCCGAACTTCTTCGGCAAATCAAGCCACTTTGAGCGTTTCTTTATCTTCTTGAATGGCTCCCATGCCTTGTACACAGGCGACCACGAATAGTTGAATGCACCGCGCCAGTTGTCCTCGCGCTCGTAGATGGTTGTCTCACCTGTGGTGTAGCTATGGCTATGACTGTACGAGAACGAGAAGTTTGCTGGGTCGTAAGGCATCGGGTGGCGCTTGTTCTGTATGCCGACACGCACGTTCGACAGCGAGAAGTTGGTCTGCGTCACCTTCGTCACGGCGAGACTCTCTATTGAGTCGCGCTCGTGTTTAGAGCCAGCCGCTTCGAGAGCGTCGTCAAGCTCCATGTCGGTATCAAGCGGATTATACTTTGGCGATGTCTTCTCCTTAGTCACCGAGTAGTAGAGCGGTGCCGTCACCTTCGCCTTGTCGGGGAAGAACTTGCCGAGCTCTACGTTTGCCGTAACGGTGTAGTTGGAGTAGTTGTCGGTAGAACGCTGTGCCACGCCCTCCTCCAGTCCGCCGAAGCCTGCCGAGCTATATTTGCCCTGCACGTTGACGGTGCCGAGGTCGGAGAGTTGCAGGTTGAGCGTGCCCTGTGCAGCCCAACCGCCCGAGTTGTTGAATTCCTTCAGTCGGAGTTCGTTCACCCAGACCTCACCACTCTTCACCTCGCCCGAGTTGTTACGCACACCGATGACCATTGTCTTCACCTCGCCCAGTGTCGGATTACCCATCACCGAGATGCGGTTCTTAGGCTGGTCGGGGTCGTACGCCGAGTAGAGTCGGTTGAACGAAGCCTGTCCGTGCGCCTTCGCCTTGTTGCGTTCCTTTTTCAAGCCAGTGAGCTTAGAGAGAGCTATGTCGAGCATGTTCTCCTCGGGCCATACGGTGCGGGCGTCGGTAACCGAGAAGCGTCCGTACTTGCCTGGCTCGGTCAGCTTCAGCGGTATCTCGTACTCGTAGAAGTTGCTCTTGTAGTCGGAACCGAGACGTATGAACACCGACAGCTGTCCGTCCTCAAGGTTAGTCTGGTTGGGCTGGAAAGCGTTGGCGTGCACGAACATCTGCAGGCGTTTGTACTGTCTGAGGTCGAGCGATGTATTCTTGTACACCGCCTTCGCCTCGCCTGTGCCGAGCGTGGTTACGCTCATCGAGAGTGCCTGCTCGTTGTTCTCCACGAGCTGTGGCTGCGTGGGGTCCTGTCCGCGCTTGATGCCCGGCGGCAGGATATAGTTGACGGGCTGTTTGTCGTTGTTCTCCTCAATGTTCACTGCGCTCACCACGAGCTTGCCCGATGTTGAAGCCGAGTTGTCGAGGTTCTGCTCGTAGACGCGCCACTCGCCACGCACGAGGTCGAGTGTGCCGAAGCGCAGCACGATCGGATGCTTGAAGCCGGTGAGGAACATACGCATGAAGCGCATGGATGTGAAGTCGTTGATTGCGCCGAACTTCTTCTCGTACTCGCGCAGTGGGATGCGGAACTGGTACCAGTTGACGGTCTCTGTCTTGTTGTTGCGCAACTGGTGGGTGTCCTCGCGCTTGTCTACGATGTAGTTCTTGCCCACCTCGAGGTCTTCGGGGCGGATAGACACGCGATACTGGAAGAACTTCTCGTACTCGTTGAGCGTGTAGTCCTGGTTGATATCCTCAACGTCGGGTGTCGACTTGTACGATGTGTCGTAGCTCTCGGTGCGCGAGTCGTTATCGGGCGAGTTGCCCTGCGGGTTGTTTATGTACTTGTAGCGGCGCAGGATGGGTGCCTTTATCTTGTCGTAGTCGGAACCGCGGAAGTAGTGGTAGTTGTCGCCTGCCGGGTCTGCCCAGATTGAGTCCCACACGGCAGGGTTCACCTTGCCCTGCACCTCGCGCAGGAAGTCCTGATAGCTCTCCCACTTCTGCTCCTCCTCGTCGTTGAGTCCGTTGAAGCCCACGTCCTGCAGCGCACGCGAACCCTTCGACGTAGCGAAGGCGTACACGACGGTAGCCTGGTTGGGCACCTTACCCCACTGCGTTGTGGTGAAGTTCTGCGAGCCGTCTACGGGCATGCCGCTCTCGTAGAACTTCTTGCCGTCGCGCAGAATGTCCTCGCTCATCTCGCCGAGGTTGATGTAGAAGTCGCCGCCGTAGTCGGCTGCCACGCCCTGCTCGCGTGTGTAGATGAACGGGTCGAGCATCCAGAACTCGATGTACTCGATGTTGGCAGCCTCGAAGTCGTTGGTGTCGAGCTTACGCATCATACCGCCCCAACGCTTCTGCGGATTGTTGAGTGTGCCGTCGTAGTTGAGGTCGGGGTCGAAGTTGTACGGGCCGCGCTCGTTCGGGTAGTAAGCGAGGTTAAGGATGTTGAGCATCGACGAGTTGCCGTTGTATGCGCTCTGGTCGCGGGCTGGGAACAGCTCGCTCACATAGAACTCGCGAACGTAATGGTTAGACAGCTGGTCGAGGTCGCTCTTGATGTGGCTCGGTGTGAGCGACGAAGAGCGGCGTGTGAAGAGCGGGTCGATGGTGTACCACGCCAGGCGCGAGCGGTTGAAGCCCGAACGCAGCGTAGACTTGTCGCCCGACTCGGGGAACATCGACGGCACCGACGAGATTATCCACGACGTAGGTGTAGATACGTCGATGGTGTTCTTGGTGTTCTCGAAGTCGTCGATGTACGAGGCGTTGTCCTGCGTGCCGCTGCTCTGTCCGGCAATGAGTTGCGCGAACTCGCCTGAGAACGAGATGCTCGAAGGCTGCGTAAGATGCAGGAAGGGCAGCTTGTCGAGCATATTCGTAAGCCACTGGCTCTGCTTCTTCCAGTTGATGTTCAAGCCCCAGATGGTGTTGTTGAGCGGCTCCGAGCCCATGTTCACCTTGTTGGTGAGAGCCTGTTCGGAGAGGTGTTGGAACGTACCCGAGAGCTGGAAGTCCTTCGAGAAGTCGTACTCCCAGTTCATACCGAACATCGTCTTGCGCTCCTGTCCGTAGTCGGTATTGCTTTCGAGCGACACGTTCACGGCGGTGCCGGCGTCGATGATGCTCTGGTTGAGGATGGTCACCTCGCCACCCGAGTAGTCTACCGAGTAGTCGGTGCCTTCGGCGAGCGTCACGCCGCCTGCCGTAACCACTACAGAGCCTTGCGGAATGTTGTATGCGCCGAGCGAGATGACGTTAGCCGATGTGCCGCGGAACTGACCCATAAGCACATACTTGTCCTTCTCGGCTATCTGTTTAGCCACGATTTTCGTCGAGTCGTAAAGCTCGGTGAAGGCATACTTCGCAGCCTGCTCTGCCGCCACACCGTTCTTCAAGAGTGTCTCGTACATATAGCTGCCGAACGGTTCGGCAACGGGGAAGAACACGCGTCCGTTAGTCACGGTGTAGCCCTCCACATAGTCGAAGTAGCCGTTGGGGTGCGCCTTGTTGTTGTTGTCGAGTCGGTCGGCTCCGAGGAGCTTTATGAGGGTCTGGTTCTTCACCTGTGGCTCGGGTATGTATGTGAGGTAGACACCGGCGGTGTCGCTCTGGAACTTCACATCCAAGCGGAACTTCTCCTTCTCCACCGACGATGCGAGGTAGTACACGTTCTTCATCATCAAGCCCCAGTTGCCCTGATGTGGGTTGTTGCTGGTGTTCTTCAACGCCTTCACGTAGAGTGCCTTGTTCGAGTCGGTGATGTCCGAGGCGAACTCGCCCACCTGGTATGTCACGCCGCCGTATGTGTACTCGTAAGCCACGGCGAGCACCTGGTCGGTCTGCAGCGATGTCTTCAGCGAGATGTAGCCTAAAGCCTTGTTCACGGTGTACTCCGACGAGTTGAGCAGGCGCGCACGCTCCAGCTTCTCGTAGTCGGATCCGCCCACGAAACCGGCTATTCCGTCGAGCACAGTAGACGTCTGGTCGATGTCGCGTGCAGCGGCGTACTGCGATGTCATGGCTGCATACTCCGAGTTGGCAGCATTGGCAGGCACTGGCTGACCCGTGATGCCCCACAGATTGTTCGACACACGGTTGTTCTCGCCCAAGTCGGTGAGGGCGATGATGTTACGTGTGTTCGACGTTACGCCCGACTTGTTCGTCACCCACACCTCCACGCGGTTGATAGTGATGCCCGATGTGAGGTTGGGCAGCGAGCGCATCGACTCGTCGTAGCGGTCGTGGAAGTACTGCGCGAGGAAGAAGTGGCGGTTCTCTTCGTAGTTGGATGCGTCTATCTCGAACGGCGTGAACTGCTTGCCGCCCTTCGACGACACCGACTTCGACGACGACTTCTTCTGCGAGGCTACGAGCTGCAGCTTGAGCTTGCCGAACTGCAGGTCGGTGCGCAAACCGAAGAGCGAGGAAGCTCCACGCACGAGCGACGAGTTGGAAGGGAACGACACGTTGCCAGCCTCGATGAGCTTCACAATCTCGTCCTCCTTGCCGTCGTACTTCAACTTGAGGCTCTGCGCGTCGAAGTCGAACGTAGCGTCGGTGTTGTAGTTGAGGTTCATGTTCACCTTGTCGCCCACACGACCGTTAAGACTCACGTTTATCTTCTCGTCGAAGTCCATCGTGGTGGTCTTGCGGTTGCGCACGGGCAGCGACGGGTTGTCGATGCTCTTCATCGTGGCACCGAACTTCAGCTCGGCAGTACCCTGCGTCTTGATGCGCACGCCGCCCGGTCCGAATATCTTCTCAGCCGGTCCGAGGTCGAAGTGCATGTCGGTGAAGTCGAACTTCTCCTTGCCCTTAGCCTGGTATATCTCGTCGTTCTTCTTGCGGAAGAACTGGTTCATCATGCGTCGCTCGCTCCACTTGCGATACTCCTCCTGCGTCATCATAAACGGGGCGTTGATGTACGAGTCGGATATCTTCGAGCCGATGATGTAGCGGTCGAGCGAGTCGTTGTACACCACGTCCTGCTTCAGATTGTCGGGACGCTTCAGGTCGGCAGCACTCTGGTCGAGATCGTCGAGCGTTATGGGCAGCGTGCGCTGTATCTTCCAGCGCGGATGCAGCAGCGAGTCGGGTATCGAGTCCTCGTTCTCGAGCTTCGGCTGCGCCTTGATAGCGAGCGTGTCGGGGCGGTCGGCATCGCGCTGCGGAGCCGCGTCGCGCGTCTTGCGCACGGAGAGCTTGCGCTGCGGTCGTTGCGGTGTCTGCGTGATGGCATACGATGCCACAGCCGCCATAATCATTATGACGACAAACACGCGAGCCGTGCCGAGCGAGCGAAGCGCCTGCAGCCTACACTTTAAAAATCGGTTTATAATATTTGTGAAATTCAAAATCTACTTGTCTATAGGAGGCTACGGCATCCCTGCCGTAGCCACGCAGCCACCAACTTATTTACTTAATTTGCTTCAACGCTAACTTCACCACCTGCTCAACGGGCAGCGTAGCATCGTCGGTGAGTATCGCCGTAACCACCTTAGCCGTTGGCGCAGGCGAGAAACCGAGCATGGTGAGCGCAGCCACCGCCTCGTCGCGCACATCGACGGGTATTGTGCTGTCGGCAGCCGTGCCGGCAGACACCTCCTGCGCTATACCCAGCGAGAGAATCTTGTCCTTCAGGTCGACAATGATGCGCTGCGCAGTCTTCAGACCGATGCCCTTCACACTCTTCAACACGCGCTCGTTGCCCGTAGAGATGGCATTGCAGAGCTCCGACGGCGATGCCGACGAGAGAATCATACGCGCCGTGTTGGCTCCCACACCCGACACGGTGATGAGCAAACGGTAAAGGTCGCGCTCCTGCTTCGACGCAAAGCCAAAGAATGTGTAACTATCGTCGCGACCGCCAGTGACAAGTGCCTCGTGCACAAACAGTTTCACGTTCTGCTTGCCCTGTATCGCCTCGTATGTATTCAGCGAAATATTCAGCGCATAACCCACGCCGTAAGCCTCAACAATGGCTTGCGCCGGAGTGAGTTCTGCCAGTTCGCCCTTTATGTAATCAATCATTTCTCAGTACGTTTTATTCGTTGTTTTCAGTACGTTTTATTCATTGTTTTGTTGTCAGCATTAAGCCCTCAAAGTGCTTAACGTTTATTAATAACGTACCTTTCCGCAATTTATTATATATACAGGCGCAGTTTGTTGCAGATACAGGCGCAGTTTGTTGCAGATACAGGTGCAGTTTCTCTCATGTATTAGCGCAGCCGAAGTCGCTCTTCACCACATGTTTTGTCATCGTTGCGCGTTCGCCACCCGATCAGATCCCGTCCGCCACCCGATCAGATTCCGTTCGCCGCCCAATCAGATTCCGTCCGCCGCCCGTAGGAGGATATGGCATCTTGCCATATCCACGCAGCCCTCATAGGGGGTGCAGCGGTCTCCGCTGCACCAACCAAGCAATCAACCAACCAAACACCCACCCAACCAACCAACCATCCAACCAACAAACAAACAATTTAATTTTACCCATCAAAAGCAGCCATATATCCAACAAAAACACTAACTTTGCAAATCCATAAAAACTCCAACCATATGTCCAACACAAGCACCATCTTCACAGAAGAACATAACATCCAAACACCCTGCAAGCTCTTCGTCGTGGGCGACCCACAGATGCTGCTCATACAGCCATCTGCACGCCACGAGGAAAAGAACGACGGTGTGCGATGCGAGGTCGACCTTATTGCACAGGCGAGCCCCACAGGCTTCGCCATGGTCTTCTTCGACTGCGTTGAGTGGGCGCGTGCGCTCATGGCGTGGGCTGACGATGCCGTGTCGCGCGACGCGGAGGTGGGCAGGCACGCTCCCGACACGCTGCGCTTCATTGAGCACACCCTACTGCCGTGGCTTCGCGAGCGTTTCGGCGCACTGCCCTGTATCATCGGCGGCTACTCGCTCGGCGGACTCTTCGCCCTTTGGGCTGCACGCAACACCGATGCCTTCGCCGCCGTAGCTGCCGCTTCACCTTCGCTATGGATTAACGGTTGGGGCGAATATGCCGCTGCACACCCCATCCTATCGCCACAAGCAACTGCGCATCACAGTCTTAACACAACACTACCAATCTCAACACCTCAACATATCACCACTACAACACCTATTCACCTCTCCCTCGGCGACCGCGAAGAGCACTGTCGCAACCAGCGCATGAAGCGCATCGGCGACTGCGTGCGTGCAGAGCACACCCTACTCTGCCAGCAACTCTCCCCCACCGCCGTCACCCTGCGCTGGCACGAAGGCGGACACTTCGGTGCCGAAGCAGAACGCACAGCGGAAGCATTCGCATGGTGCATAGAGCAATTAGTACATAACTTTCAACAGCCACAAAAATAACACCAAATGATATACTTAAATAGCTTTAATTTGCCTCCAATAGACGAGGAAGAACACTTCTTAAATTCCTTTCGCCGTACATGCTACGACTCATACTATCCATTCAACTTCTTCACATCCGACAAACAACTTGGGCGTATCGACTTTTCGGACATCACAATACTATGCGGAAGCAACGGTTCGGGGAAAAGCACATTGCTAAATATCATAGCCGAGAAAGTAAAACTGGATAGAAAAACCACATACAACAAGACCCATTTCTTCGACCCCTACCTTGAGAAATGTCGTTACGAATTAAGCGTACACGACCCATTACAACTAAAAAGCCTCAAACGCTTATCAAAGATAATAACAAGCGACGACGTGTTTAGCAACATCATCGAGGTTCGTGAAAGGAATGAAAATATGAACTTCAAACGCGAATTGATTTTTAACGAGAAGAATAACATAAATCGGTACGGCGAACAAGGACCACGCGGATTTAACACTGACGACCCACAAAGCATGAAAGCATACACCGACTATCATCAAAAGAGAAAACAATCGGGCTCCAGATACGTTAGAGAAAACGTCGGAGTAGACGAAAGAACCTACTCAAATGGCGAAAACGGCTTTAAATACTTCACAGACTCTATCCAACCCGGAGGCCTGTATCTATTAGACGAGCCCGAAAATTCGCTATCGGCAGAGATGCAGCTCGAACTGGTGCAATTCATCATCGGTATGGCACGGTTCTACGATTGCCAGTTCATCATGTCAACCCATAGCCCATTCCTCTTGTCTATACCTTACGCCAAGATATATGATATGGACAACTCGCCCGTCTCTGTGTGCAAATGGACCGACCTACCCAGCGTAAGAATTTATTACGAATTCTTCAAAGACCACGATTGCGAATTCAACAGAATCTAAACACAAACCCAACAACACTTAGACCCACAACAACCAGAGTCGACGAATATTGACAGCAGACGGAATATTTTTTATAAATAAGGTGTATAATTCAAATAAAACCCTTATCTTTGCAGAAATATCTCTCCTAACGGAGAACAAACACAAGGTGTGAATTTCATAAAAGTTCTTGCAACTTTTGAGATATGACTTACTAATATATTTTTTTGCATGCAATTAGTAATGACTATGCTTTTGCTATCGCCACCTATGGCGATGTGCAAGGACATAAAGTAGACGGCGAAGATGACGCAGGATTGCTTAGATTCACCTTCTACAGCCAGTGTAAGCCAACGCTTACCAAAGGGCATTCACATAATCGGGGCTGACAAGCTATCGGCGCCGAGAGTAGAAACTATACCCATACCGAAACACAGTAGCTATTATGAAGATGTTGCTCAGCAGCCCACCTCCTGGAGCTATCTGTTCATACATCACATGGCGGTAAAGTCGTTTCAGAAGTGGCTTGAAGCATACAACGCCGACAACACCCGCCCCACTAAACAACCCTTCTTCATACACCAAGCCACCAGCTACGCCTACAAAAATGCAGAGACACAACGCGGTGTCAAAAAAATCGTGAAGCCCACCATCAGCGGCCTCATCTTTCTGCAAGGCACCGTGAAGAGCATCCAGAAGTTCCTATCACAATATTTTCCTCAGTACCACTTAGTAAACGACCGCTGTCACGGGCGTCCTGCCTCCATACGCGACACCATCATGCAGCCCTTTATGAACGTACTGAAAGCCCACCCCGAGCAAGTCACTCTCCTCAACGCCCCCATCGAGAAGTTCGCCAAAGACCACGTGAAGCTCCGCGTCCTCACCGGTCCCTTCAAAGACTACGAAGGCTACATCATCCGCATCGACCGCAACCGCCAACTCGTCTTCGACTTCGCCGGCCGCGCCGTCGCACTCAGAGGCGTGCACCAAGAAGATTTTGAGGTGGCAGAATAGATAGCACAACAATCTTGAAAAGCGCTTCATGCGTTATGTGCTCGCTCGAGTGGAGTTATACATAGCCATGAATACGAAATTGGAGATGAAGCGAAGCCTTTACGACTTGGTCATCAATCGTGGTGGAGTCTGTGGCTTTCATATTGAACACATCCTTGCAGACAATAGTGAGAGCCATGAGTTATTTGATAATAACGAAGAGTTATTCCGAAGTGAGCGTAACCGCTTAGGAGGTTTGCTGTTGATGAAAGGTTGTGATAATGAAGCCGCCGGCAACGAACCCTATTCTCAAAAACTCCGTAGTTATGCCAACACTCTCTATTGGAACGAAACGCTGCGTGAAAACAGCTACAAAAGTAAACTTGATTTTACCAGATGGATTGCCGAAAGTCATCTGAATTTAAAACCATATAACGTATTCGGTCCCCAACAACTTGAAGAGCGCCACAGGTTGCTTTTTGAAATTGTGGAAAAGATATGGGAATAGTTGCGACTGCGATAAAGCGCACAAATATTCAAACTTTACAACATCCAAGCCGATTTCGAAGCCTACTTATGCTAATATCAGAGAGCAAGGGCCATACTCTAAATTAAGTACTAACTTTCAGTTCATTCAAAGAGCGGTTAGTCCACTTTACGGGCAGTAATGATTTCAATAAACAATAAACTTTAACTAAAATAAATAATGATAGTTTTACCTGATACGACAACATTTGGTTCACGCATACGCGTGGTACTACCCGTATGGGAACAGTCTAAAGTAAATATGTTGAAAACCTGCGATAAACTCGACCTGTACGTTAGTCCCAATTTGAAAAAGGACTAGACTACACATCGAGTAGCACAAGAGTAACTTGACGGTCCATTATGATTTTAAGCAATCTCAATAAGCAAAAATTGTTGATTATAGATAAAGTTTGTGAAGGTCGGTGCCAATACTTATGTTATTCGCAAGAAGCGTAACCCCCAGTATGGCACCTTTTGTGATGAGGAAAAACAAGAATAGTATCTTCTGATGCCCGATAAACCTGTGAAGTATTGGCAAAGGACAATAAATTCTATCTTGACTTGGCTGAGAAGGGACAGAAGGGCTCGATAAACAAGAAACTTTGCATGGTGGCAGCGATTAATAGGATTATAGGAGAATAAACTTTTTCCATGGCAGACAACATGCCAATAATTCGTAACCACATCGGATTTTTAACAGCTCAATATATAGGCACTTGTAGAAGTGACTATACAAAGGGAATGTTAACAGAAACTTCTGAAAGCTACGTTTATGCAAGAAAAATGAAAAAGTAAAGTCAAATTATTAAATTTATTACAATGCCTATAACGAAAAAATATTCAATAAAAGCTAGTTCTTACATTATAAACCTGTTAGGAGATGAATTAATAGGTAGCGATAGTCTTGCTTTGTTCGAAATTGTAAAAAATTCATACGATGCAGACTCTAAGATAGTTGTGATTCGCCTAAACCATATTCAGTCGCCAGACGGAAGTATTATCATCGAAGATGTAGGAAATGGTATGACCCCAGAGGTCATAGAAAATGCATGGTTAACCATTGGAACAGACTATAAGCGCAAAGAATTGAAGCAGAGCCCTATTTTCCATCGCACTTCATTAGGCAATAAAGGAGTAGGTCGTTTGGCAGCTTATCGCTTGGCAAACAAGATAAAAGTAGAAACTCAACCTCGTGATGATATGTTTGGCTCCGTCTTGACCATTAATTGGAACAAGCTGATTCGTGGTGGCAGTAGCATAGAGGATTTAGCTGTTGATGTCGAACATGGTGTTACGGATTTATTTTCGGGTGGACATGGGACAAGAATCACATTGAGTGATTTGAAGTGTCATAACTGGAATGCAACAAAAGTAAAAACTTTGGTCAGTCAGCTCCAAAGTATATTGAATCCATTTAGGGAAAAAGATAATTTTTCTATAGAGGTGAGGTCTGATGATGAAAAGGTGCAGGAATGGATTAATTCAGTGACCTCTTCGTCTGAGATCATAAAGAATAGTCTGTTCAAGTTTGAATTCTCCATATCTCAAAGCAATGAGAATGCTGAAGATTTTGCTTTCTTGGATTGGAACTATTCCTTCAATCCAACGAATTTTCCAAAGTCTGCAAACGTAGAACCGTATAGTAAGGCAAGTAAGCAGCCGTTGGATATAGATGCTAAAGAATTTATTGCTTACGACAAGAATACCAAAGAACGTTTCTTCTTGAAGAATAAATTGTTGAATGGAATCGGAAAGATTACAGGTTGCTTCTATGCATTCTCTCGTGACAGTAAAATCTTAGGTTTGGTTTATGGAGCAGGGAAAAGTACGCTTATCAATAGCTACTTAGATCAAAATGGTGGCGTGAAAATCTTTAGGGATGACATACGTGTATATAATTATGGTGAACCAAATGATGACTGGTTGGGTATCAATCAGTACCGAGCCACCAAAACGAATGCTCATTTTGCAAAAAACCAAATAATAGGTGTAATAAACTTGAACCTAGAGAAAACAAAGGAAAGTCTTTTGGAGAAAACAAATCGTGAAGGCTTTATAGAAAATGAGACATTTGATATTTTGACTCGTATAATGAAGGCAATCTTTCATCATTTCGAAAGAATATCTGCATCAGACAAAGCAAAGCTATTAAAGGTAATTGATAAGAATTCTATAATAAAGAAAATAGGATTTTCTGAAACAATAAAAGAATTGGAAGATAAACTGAAGCAGAAGAATCTTGATACTGAATTTTCAGATTTGGTGGACAAAGTAAAAAAAGACTATGACAATATGCGCAACGTGATGTTGAGTGCAGGTATGAATGGACTGAACCTAACCATTGTCTTCCATGAAGTGGAACGAGAAATGGGATTTATACGTAATGACATCATGCGTAAGGAATGTGATATAGCCAACATTCGTCTTAGGATAAAGGCTTTGATGGACTTGATGGAAAAATTTATGCCCTTGTTAAGAAGAAGCCGTGTATCTTCAATCATGGCATCTAAATATGTAGAACGGGTGTTTTCTATTCACCAAACCCGATTCCGTTACCATGAGATAACCTATTCTGATAGGTTGCAAAGCCAAGAGGCTACTGATTTTATAATCAATGGCCCTAGTGGTCTAATCCTTGGTGCATTGAGCAACTTAATAGACAATGCCATTTATTGGTCTTGTGAAAGAAAAGTACGAGAAAATCGTTCGCAAAAGCCTGCGCTGATGATAACTTCTGATACTACCCATTTTGATGGACCAGCAATATTGGTTGTTGATAATGGACGGGGGTTTCAGATGGAACCAGACGAAATGGTACTTCCATTCAGAACTTTGAAGCCTTCAGGTATGGGTATCGGACTATATTATGCTAGTTTAGTAATGGAAACTATTGGGGGAAAATTGCTTTTCCCTGAAATTCATGACTTGGGACTACCTGAGGTCTATGATGGAGCTTGTGTTGCTTTAGTTTTTCCAAATAATAATCAATAGAACAAAATGTTAGAGGAAAATAATAGTATCATTATTGTTGATGATAATCCAGATGATGTTGAAAAGATAGCTAGTATCTTTTTGAACTATGGGATTGGTTGTCGTACGTTTGTGTATGACTCGGTGGAAGGGATAGACAAACCATTGGAAAATGTCAAGTTGGCATTTTTTGATATTTGTTTAGCAACTTCGGGAAATGACACAGAGCAAATCGCTATTTTATGTGATGCTTTGAAATCTTATGTATCTCTTAACAATAAGGCTTTTGTACTAGTGTTTTGGACAAGTAAACCGGAATTTATAGAGAGTCTTAAGGCATATATAAATGACAGAGAAGAGAATTCGGTTCCAAAACCTATTGCAATAAAGTGTATAGACAAAAATGATTTTATAGGGAAACAGGAGGCTCTTATTCAAACGTTATCCGACTTAATGTCAGATTCTATTGTCCGGTGTCTTTTTTCTTTTGAGTCAGAGTTGAAGAATGCGGCAAATCAAAGTTTATATGATGTTTTGAAGTTTATCGAATTCCCAGACTGTTGGGGAGACAATAAACAATACATCAATAACATCAAAGAAGTTTTTGCTAAAATCGCCACGGAGACATTCGGTGCTCAAAGAGGAAAACAAAATCCCGACTTGGCGATAAAGGAAGCTTTTGCTCCATTGTTTCATCATTATTTATGTAATAATGACAAAAAAGTTTGGAAAGACCTTTTTGGGGATATGAAAATTGACAAGGTTAAGGAGTTTCCTGACACGACTGTCGTGGCTAAATTAAATACACTTTTCCATATTGATACTTCAGAAAAGGAGAATGATTCACGTGGTAGTGTTAGATACATAGAACGTAACGATAGAGATTATTCAGAGTCTTTTAAAAGCCAAATAGGTCACACTCCTAATGAATGGTTACATTCGGTATTGTTTAAGAATGCCAAGATAAATGGTGATGCCTTGGAGATTGTTGCTCTGGAGTATAGTGCAGCTTGCGACTATTCTAATGGAAAAAAACGTACCCATCGTTATATGTTTGGCGCTATCGTTCCTGTAGAGGTGGCAGTACAACTAGAGAAAGTCAATTTAGGAGATGCAATATGTTATGTGCCATTTAAGTTCATGTATGAAGAAAAAGAATGTATGTTGCTCTTGCATTTCAATTACTCGATAAATGAAGAAGGAACATGTCCTGTAAAATTATTAGGCAATCGTCTTTTTTCTTTAAAATCAGAGGTCATGAATTGGATTTGCGATCGTCATGCCAATCATATTTCTCGCATTGGAATAACGAGTTTTAGATAAGATGTCGTTTTCCTGTTAAAACCTATCATTAGTATCCAGTTAAAATCGGAATAGTTTAATCAAACACCCTTTAAAAAGAGACTATATGGTTATTTGATCTTGATGATGTAAACTATGAACATTACAGTCATTTAAATGATATAGCTAAGTTATACAATTTAATAGTCGTACCCTAAAAAAATCTTACAAAAGACTGTGCTTCTATTAATTCAAAGATTGATCGGTCTATTTTAATAAGATTCTAATACACTAAATATACAATTAGCCACAAAAAATGTGGGTAAACAATCATTTTAGTTTTTCTTAATAAAATATGAGTAAAGCTATTGTTATTATTGATTTCGATAATTACTTTCGTGGTAGTTTTATGACTATTACACAAGAGCAATACATAAATCTATTTACAAATGTCATAGATGACATATTGCAAAAACACGATAACAATATTTCAGAAATATTAGTTCGTCTATATGGTGGATGGTATCAAGACCACAACTTAACCAATATGGCTTCTGATGTACAAACAAAAGTTCAACAAATAGATCTTTTCCCGATTATAAGAGGAAATAAGAAATACGATGGTAGCATAGAAGTCGTTTCAACTCAATATGGATTAAGTGAGGTTTGGTATAATACGCTCCAAGAAAAAGCAGGAATACCTCGATTGAGAATTGATGAGAAACATCAAGATAATGCCTGCGAACAAAGAAAAACATTTGCCCAGTTCATATCTTACAGAAGTTTCTTCAAAAGAAAACCACTATATGTAAAAATCCAGGTTGTAACACAGAGCATAGTAAAGTATTTTACCGTAGAGAACAAAAAATGGTTGACACGATGATGACATGTGATATCATAACATATAGTGCAGCAGAAGATGTCGCTTCTTTATATATAGTTAGTGATGATATTGATCTGTTTCCTGGTATTGCTATCAGTAAAGTTAAAAACAATTCTATTGATATAAATTTACTTGTGCGAACACACAAGACAAAGCAAGCATACCAACAAATATTATCAACTTATAATATCAATATAAAATCTTTGGAATTATGAAAAAATCAATATTAAATAATTATATTCAAGAAATTCTTTCTTTCTCTGATGATGAAAACCAAGCCATTATAGAGTCAAACAAGGTTACTTTTGAACGATTAGGTCAAAGTATATATATTGAAATTATAGATAAGGATGATAGAGTCTTTATAAAATATAATGACGATTTAATTCCTTATCGTACTTTTCTCGCTAAGATTTTAGGTAGATTAGACCTAATGGCAGAGAAGATTATACGAAAATATGAAGACGAAGGAGAAAAGATATATGTAGATGCTGATGCTATTTGCTATTATGGTACATCCAAAAAAGACGGTGAAGCAAAAAAGATATTAAAAGACATTTGTTCTGAAAGTAACCAATATGCAACTAAAATATGTTTCGTAACAGCCGATGCAGGACATGGAAAGACGGTATTGTTACGACAATATCAATATGACAATGCGAAAGAGTATCTTCAATCAAAATCAGATTACATTTTTTAGCATATAGATTTACATGGACGTGATTTAGTACGCTTAAATGAGGCCATGATGTATGAAGTTGGCTCTTTGCGTATGGGAGGGCTATATTATAATTCCATATTAACATTAATACGTAATGGCTTGCTGATTCTTGCCATAGATGGATTTGATGAACTCGCAGCAGAAATTGGAGGAGAAAAAGTTCTTGGTTCTTTGGCTAATATCGTTGATGAACTTGATGGACAAGGTATACTTATTGCAGCTTCAAGAAGAACATTTTTTAATACACAGGATTATTTTAAGCGTACTCGCTTGTTGAGAGGTACGGTTGATTCATCTTGTGAGTTCGACGAATTGAAATTGAATAATTGGGGTAAAAAACAATGTGTACAATATTTAAGCTATTTTTATGAAAACAATATAGCTAAGGATGAGTTTGATTCTATGTCACAGATATTAGGAGAAGACAATTGTCACCCTATATTAGAGCGTCCATTCCTTTTTGTAAAACTTGTTCTTTATGCATATGAAAATAAACCTTCAATAAAACCTTCTGATTTTTTAAAGCAAGGAGGAGGACAATATGATAGTGTGAATGCTGTTATAAATGCATTTATAAAAAGAGAAGTTCAAAAATGGACTTGTTATGATAATGAATCAGGAAAGCCTTATTTGAATTTTGAACAGCATGTGGAATTACTGATGGAGATTGCTAATGAGATGTGGTCTTCACAAAAGAATTATATTACTGTAGAGACAGTTCAGTATTTAGCAACCATTCTTATTGATAGTTGGAATATCCAGCCTAATCTACGTGCCCAAATCATAAGAATGGTAGAGTCACATGCGTTTCTTGTAGTTGCAGAAAATGGTGACAATTATCGTAGATTTGATCACGATGAATTCAAAGATTATTTTTTGGCATGTAAGTTAAATAATATCTTTACAAAGAGTAATGCTGCTTCATTGCCTCAAAGACTGAGAAATTTCTTGTTCAAATCTCAAATTCAAGAATCTGTTGCTATGTATTTATATCATATGTTAGATAAAAACAAAGTTTATAATTATGTTGAAGCATTAGTTGGGTTAGTTGTTAAAGAGTGGCGTCCCTCATATATTCAATCTAACGTGGGAGTATTGATACCATATTTATTAAACGAGAAAAATAAAAACAAAGTAGAGATTTCTAACAAAATAACTTTTTCAAGTATTATATTTGAAAATAAAAGTTTGAACAATATTAGTTTCAAAGATTGTAATTTTATAAATATAAGCTTTAAAAACACATCCTTAGAACACATATATTTTCATAACTGTACCTTTTCCGATATAAGATTTAAGGAACCATCATCTAATATTTTTAGGGACGTTGTTATTGATGAGTCATGTTCTATTGGAATGATTACTAAGATAAATGATGAAGATGAGTCAGATTCTGAATACTCACCAGAGAGCATAAATCTGTTCTTACAAAACTATAACATTCTACGTAATAAATCGCAAGAGAGCAAACAAGAAGCAAAGTTTAAGCGTACAGAGTATTGTAAAACAATTAGACGTTTTCTAAATAAATTTGTTAAATCCACAAATCAGTACGAAGAGAATCTACGAGGAGATGATCAAGTATATTACTCCATGCCATATCGAGTAATGATAGATGATATCATCCCATTACTTGAAAAATACAATATTATAAAGATAATAGAAAATAAGAATTCAAGACAGTGTACCTCAAAGGCATGGGCGTTGGATAAATATGATTTAGATGAAATATATAAGGCTGAATATAATGAAGATTCTCCTTTGTTTAAATTTTGGGAAGAAGCAAGAGCTTTAAAATAAAATACATATCAGCACTTATAAGAAATAAAAAAGGTAAGCACTCAAATTAGGGCTTAAATTTGAAAGAAGTAACTTCGCTGCTGAATTTTAAACATTGAATTATGTACAGCAGCGAAGATTTGGAACTTTTTCGATAAGTCATGAGCAAAGCAAGCTTGCTTGAACTTTGCCATGGCGAGAAAAAGTATGAAACTTGTTCTATAAGTAAGAACAATAAAAGCTTGCTTTAAAATTGTCGAGCGAAGAATTTTCATGCAAACGAGCGCAGAGCCAAACATGTTTGAGCTATGCCGAGTGCAGCCGAAAATCACTTGTGTGTAAAATGTATGTAATCGTCAATAAACAAGTAAAATTTTTAACATCTCAATGTATAGGCACTTGTAAAAGTGCCTATACAAAGGGCTATGCCCTAAATTGAGCACTAACAAAACATATAAATGTCACAAACAGCAAATAGAGTAATTAAGAATACTGGCTATCTTTATATGAAGATGGCGATAACGATGTTCGTATCGTTATATACCACCCGTTTGATCTTGAATTCGCTAGGTGCTTCCGATTTCGGTATATATAATATTGTTGGTGGAGCGATAGCTATGCTAGGCTTCTTGAATGTAGCTATGGCTAGTGCAACTCAACGATTTATGTCATACTCCGAAGGTGAGGGTAATAAGGAGAAACAAAAATATATATTCAATATCAGTTGTGTATTACACTTCTGTATATCTATAATTATAGCAATAGTATTATTGGCTGCAGGATGGTTTTTCTTCCATGGCATACTGAATATACCTGTAAACAGAATCTCTGCGGCACAGGTTGTATACTGTAGCTTGATAGTTAGTACAGTCTTCACCGTGATGAATGTACCATACGATGCCGTAATGAATACACATGAGAATATGCGTTATTATGCAATTGTTGGTGTGATAGAATCTTTATTAAAGTTAGCTGTTGCTTTTGCTTGTGTCTATACCAGTGAGGATAAACTTATTGTTTATGGTATGTTGATGGCAGCAATACCTCTTGTCACATTGACAATTATGAAGGTTTACTGCCATAGGCATTATGAAGAATGTGTAATCAAGCCCAGAAAGTACTATGATAAGAAATTAATGCGCGAGATGACTTCTTTTGCAGGCTGGAGCTTAGCAGGAAGTATGGGTGGCATTCTAGGAAATTACGGAAATGGAATTGTATTGAACAGTTTTTTTGGAACGATACTGAATGCAGCTTTGGGTATAGCAAATCAGTTAAATGGAATGCTGATGGTGTTTTCCAATAGTATGCTTAAAGCCTTAGCTCCAGTTATTGTTAAGACAGAAGGTGGTGGCGAACATAAGAAGATGCTGGAATATTCATTCACAGGAGGCAAATTCTCTTTTCTTTTATTTGCACTCTTTTGTTTGCCATGCTTTGTGGAAACTCCTTACATATTAAACCTTTGGTTAAAAGAATATCCTGATTGGACCATAGCTTTTGTTCGCTTCCAGATAGTAAGAGCACTAATGGAACAAACTTATTTAACATTGGGAACAAGCTTGAATGCTACTGGAAAAATTAAACAAACCAATCTTTTTTCATTTGTGTTGAATCTGTTGCCTTTGCTTTTGTTATCAATAGCCTTTTGGATTGGTGCCTCGCCATGGTGGTATTATCCTATAGTTATATTCTGTATGGTTGTATTAAGTGCTGCTTCAATCATATACTATTGTAAGAAGTTCTGTAATCTCAATATCTGGCAATACTTTAAGGCTATTCCTATTCCATGTTTTATCGTGAGCGTTATTGTTTTAACGATAGGCTTTGCTGTATCTTTGGCTTTGTCTCAAGGTATGATAAGGTTGCTGGTGAATATGGTGGTTATGTCGCTTGCCTTAATGACAGGTGCCTGTTGGTTGTTGTCATCTAAGGAAAGACAGCTGATAACAAGTGTTGTTCTAAAAATGTATCATAAAATAGTTTGATATGAATGAAATGATTTACGAATTGGGGGAGCAAAACGACCTTCTCTCTCAAGAACACAAAGACTACTTTTTATGTTTAATAAGTTGCTTGTAGTACATGGATGGGCGGCAAAGCAAATAAAAAAGCAATTTAAGCTTCCAAACTCAATAGTTTTTGTTTGGAGGCTTTGAACAGAAATTGCTAAATAAGTTATCGTACTACGCTATGAGCTTAAAGTTTTATATATTTAAGAAATAAGAGATTTGATATTATGATAATTTCAACTATTACAGATGGCTTTGGCAATCAGCTCTTTATGTATGCTTGTGGATATGCTATGGCTCGACATCATAAGGAGAAGCTTGCTTTAGACACCACTTATTTGGCCACTTCAAATTTGAGAGAATATGAGTTGGGTGGTCTTCGAGTGGAGTATGACAGGATGTACTCTATAAATAAAAGCTTGCCTTATTTCTTGAAAGTTGTTTTGCGTAAAGCAATACATGCCTGTATGGCTTTAGTTTTTAAACAGTATCGTGAAAAACAAGCTTGGCACTATGATGAGGAGTTGTTGCAAACAACGGGTTCTTGTCGTTTAAGAGGATATTGGCAGTGTGAGAAATATTTTAAAGATTATAGAAACGAAATTCTGAAAATGTTATCTCCTGTCTATGAACCAACAGCTTCGTTTTATGAGTTGTTATCAAAGATACGAAATTCCAATAGTATATCTGTTCATGTTCGTCGTGGCGATTATGTTGCTTTAGGAATATGTTTAAGTGATGTTTATTATAAGGCAGCTATCCGTTTGATGAGCGAAAAAGTGGATGCACCGGAATTCTATGTCTTTTCTGATGATATGGATTATGCAAAGGGATTATTTGAAGGCGTTGACAATGCTGAAATCCATTTTGTAAAATATAAAGCTCACAATGCGACAATAGAAGATTTCCTGTTAATGAAGAGTTGCCTTCATAACATTACTGCAAATAGTTCTTATAGTTGGTGGGGAGCATGGGCTAATGAAAACAAAGAAAAGATAGTCGTTTGTCCGAAAAGAGAACCTAAGGATGATTTTTATCCTGAGGAATGGATTAAAATATAATATGAAAATATGAATAAATTAGAGATAATATCATTAAAAGCTTTACGTAAGATTTATAGTCAGTTATTTGGCTCGCAATCTTCAACGTATGACCGAGGTATAACAGATCCAGATAAAGCCTCTGAGCAGATTTATAATCTGTTGGCATCAGGTAAACCTTGTATGATTGCAAGGTATGGAAGTACGGAGATGTTTGCCATTACCAATTATCTTGGTGTTATAGCAAAACATCATTCAGCTTGGAAGTATATTCAAGGAAAACAGTTTGCATGGTGGTGGGAAGATAATGTAAAAGACCAAATGACAAGATGGAGTGGCTTTTTCCCATCCACAGAATCGAACTTAATGAGGTTTGGAGATTTGATGTTGGAGGATAGTAAGCTAGTAGATATTCTTGGCTCGTGGCAAAAAAATGAACTCTATCTTTCTTCAGTGTTAACTGAAGCAAAGAAAATTCAATTAATGTATTTGGATCCATTTTGGAGTAAAAAACCATGGAGTAGAGCATTGGATGGTAAAAAAGTTCTTGTTGTTCATCCTTTTGCAGAATCAATAAAATCCCAATATGAAAAACGTAAATACTTGTTTAAGGTGCAAGACACACTTCCTGATTTTAAGAGCTTAGAAGTAATCAAGGCTATTCAGAGTATAGGAGGTGATAGCAATGGTTACAAAGATTGGTTTGAAGCTCTTGAATATATGATGTCAGAAATAGATAAGCATGATTATGATGTCTGTTTAATAGGTTGTGGTGCTTATGGTTTTCCACTTGCTGCTCATGTTAAACGTATGGGCAAGCAAGCAATACATATGGGTGGTTCTTTACAGCTTCTTTTTGGTATAATGGGAAATCGTTGGGATCATGATGAACCACATTATGAAAATGGTGTCTTTATTTATTATGCAGGGCTTGAAAATGAATATTGGGTAAGGCCTTCTGCTAGTGAACGTCCTAAAAGTCATAAAGTTGTAGAGAACTCTTGTTACTGGTGATATAGTATGATTATTAGAAATATGTTGTTCTTTTTACGATATTTAAAAAGTGGGGGGGGTAAAAACGTTGTTGCTAAACAAATCTGTTTTTAAATTGAAAATGAAATATCGCAAATCGAATCCAAGTCCAAATTGTATTATTAAAATCCAAGACGGATGTAACATCGTCTTAGGTGAGAATTCTACAATAGGTGATTTTACTAAGATTTGTGTTGATGGTGAATCTTCTGCAGATAAATTTGAATTGAGAATCGGAAAATACACCTATATCGGAGACCATAATAATATAAGAGCCAGTGGTGGAAATATTAGAATTGGTGCAAATTGTGTTATCTTACCTGGGGTGCATATTGGATATGGTGCTGTGGTTGCAGCAGGTTCTGTTGTTACAAAAAATGTACCTAGCTATGCGTTAGTAGCAGGAGTTCCAGCTAAAGTAATTAAATATAGAGAATAAAATAGTAACGATGAATATACTGTTTATTTCATTTGATGCTGATCCTCCTCATATGGGGGGGACGGCAACTGTGGTAAATGTGATTGCAAGAGAATTTCAGAATAGAGGGCATGAAGTATTTTTGGGCTTTTATACAAAATCAGAACATCCTTCTGTTTTTTTTAGCAAAAAGGTGAATCTTGCATCAGAAACAGAAATAAAGTCTTTTGTTGAGCGATATTCTATAGATGTGATATATAATACGCAGGCAATTGGGACAAATTGGAATATCTTAAAAGAGTATTTTCCAAATGCAAAAATAGTTTCTGCATATCATAATAAACCACTTCTAAGATATTTTCATTTGGAGTCTCTTTTGAATATATTTTATGAAAGTAATAACGTGTTTTATAAGTTTTATACTTTATGTAAAATTCCATTGTTGCCATTTTGGAAATTAAGATCTCAAAGAAGAGAAAAAATAGAGTTTCAGAAGATGTATGCTAATAGTGATAAAATACAATTGCTCTCTGAAAAATTTTATCCGAATTTTCTAAAAATCCTTCCAGATGCTTCAATTAAGAAATTAGTTGCAATAGGAAATCCTATTGTATATAATGCTCTTTATCCCTCAAACAAACTTTGTAACAAAGAAAAGAAAGTAATAGTGGTTTGTTCTACCAATTATCAGAAGCGAGCCTATCTTATGGTCAAAATTTGGGCTTGTATAGAAAATGATACCAGGTTTAATGATTGGACTTTCGATTTTGTTGGTGGAGGTGAAGGCTTTGGTAGAATTTTAGAATTGAGTAGAAAGCTTAATTTACAGCGAATAAATTTCGTTGGTTATCAACAACCTTTGAATTATTATTATAAAGGTAGCATTTTTATGATGACTTCCCGATATGAAGGTTGGCCAATGGTCTTGATGGAAGCTATGCAGATGGGGGTAGTGCCGGTAGTCTATGACAGTTTTGAATCTTTAAGTGATATAGTTACAGATGGTTTCAATGGATTTGTTGTTCAAAACAACAAACACAACATTTTTGTAGAAAAGATGAAGCGTTTGATGTTGGATGATACTCTCAGACAGGAAATGGCTGTACATGCAATGGAGTCATGTCAGCGATATACGATAGAGAAAATAGTTAATAGATACGAATCGCTATTTAATAATTTGATAAAAAATGAGTAAGGATAGAATATTATGGCTTGATACGTTGAAAGTAATGGCTATATACTTAGTTGTTCTAGGACATATTGTCAGTACTACGTACCAACCTGATTTAAAAGGAATCATATATTCTTTTCATATGCCATTATTCTTTATGATAAGTGGATATTTGAACAAGGATAAGCGTAATGCTATCAAAGCAAATGTGTTTGCATTGATAGTGCCTTATGTCTTGTTATGTGTATTGTATTTTCCATTTTATGCATTATATCATAGACATGAAGATTATTTCGTAGATTATGCCTTGTTACTGATTACAGGTAAGGCTGCTTGGTTTATACCGGCTTTGTTCATAATGAAAGTGATATATATACCATTCGTTCGGAATTATAAATTATGGACATCCTTTATGTTGATACTGATTTTCTTTATAATAGCGTATATTGTTTATCAAAGCACCCATACTTTTGATTATCATATATTTAGATTTTTCCCGTTTTTTATTTTGGGATATATAATAAAAAGAGAGAATGTTAATATACACATAAATTTAGTCGTCTTCCTTGTAGCTATTTCTTTGTATGTATTGGCTACTTATTTAGGTGGAGGCTATGCCGAGATTTTACAATTTCAAAATATAGGAATCTTATTTTTATTTGTAATTCAAGCAATTTGTGGAATTGTGGCGATGGCATATTGTTCTCAAAAAGTTCATGGGGGAAGAAAATATGTTTGTCTAATTTCACAAGGAACGATATTGATTTACGTATTCCATTTTGCTTTCCTTCCGTTAGGAGGAAAAGTCTTAAATTTATTTGCTGATAAAACCGATTGGTTTTATTGCATTTTACAAAGTTTGTTGGCTCTTATTATATTATTATTATTTATAAAGCCAATAGAGTTATTATTACACAAATGCCCTTTGTTGTTAGGTCATTATCATATAAAAAATGAAATTCAAGAGAAAAAGTAATATAGAACTGTTACGGGCCGTGTCTATGCTGTTTATCGTAATAGGTCATTCGTTATGTCATTCAGTCATAGGTTCTCAAACAAATATAATAGATGGTGGTTTTAATCTACAGCAAGTAGAAATACAATATTTATCTATTTTAACATCAACAGCTGTGAATTGTTATGTCTTGATAAGCGGGTATTTTCTTATAGATTCTACCAGTTTTAGATGGAGCAAAATTTTTAGCTTGTGGATTGAAACATTTTTCTATTCAATATTGTGTTATGGGTTATTAATAATATTTTCAGATAGTACATCCTTTTCGATAAAAGATTTTGTAAAATCCTCCATGCCAATAATGTTTAATGCACAGAATAACTGTTATTGGTTTATTGCCCAATATTTGGCATTGTATATGTTGTATCCTTTTATCAATTGTTTACTTAAAAATATTGATAAAAAGCAGCACCAGACATTAATTTTTATCTTGTTGCTTTTTTTAAGTATTTATGCTTCTGTGTATTTTGCAAATAATGGATTTTCGATTAGTTGGTTTATACTCTTGTATATTATTGGTGCTTACATAAAAAAGTATAATTTGCCCAGCATCTATAGGATTTCCTCTATATCTTTTTATGTATTTCTACCCGTTCCTGTTTTGGTTGTTGGATCATTTTATGATTTAGGGATATTGCCACTTTCTGGAAGGTATAACAATTTGTATGTATTGTTAATGTCCATTATTCTATTTTTATCTTTCGTGAAGATGAAAAATTTTACGGGTAAATCTGAAAAATATATTTTGGCGATTAGTCCCCACACATTAGGAGTTTACTTAATTCATGATAATCACTATGTGCGAAAGTATTTGTGGGGAGGTATCGAACAAATAGGTGGAATTAATTGTTGTATTATATATTTACTTATTTTTTGTTGTCTTATTTTTATAGTATGCGTTTTCATTGATTCAATCAGAAACAGAGTTTTTGCATTTATGAAAATAGACACTATATGTTCAAAAATAGATAAAGTATTGACAAAATGAAGAAGATAATAATTATCATACCATATTTTGGTAAATTGCCTAAAATCTATGCCTTTTGGAGACAGTCTGCATTGAACAATCCGAGTATCGATTTCCTGTTTGTTGCAGATTCTCATATTGAACAGGCTGAAAATATAAAGGTCTTAAATATTACGTTTGAACAGTTGAAAAATTATATGCAAAAATTTTTTGACTTTACCATAACATTGCCTTCTCCATATAAGCTGTGTGATTTTAGACCTGCTTATGGAGATATTTTTGGAGATTACATCAAAGGTTATGATTTTTGGGGTTGGGGAGATATCGATCTTATTTATGGTGATCTTAGATATTTCTTTACTGATGAAATTTTGTCTATGTATGATGTCATTTCTGGTTGGGGGCATTTGACCTTATATCGTAATAATGATTTTTGCAATAAATTTTATAGAAAGAAAGTTGAAGGTTATAAATATTTTAAAGATGTTTATACAAATCCAAAAAATCAAGTGTTTGATGAATATCTCCATGATGGAATGAGCGATCGTTGGGAGAAGTTGTACCCTGATAGAATTTGGAACAGTAAACTTTTTGACGATATAAGAGTGCCAAGACTTGCGATGAATTTTATTTCAGAATGTCATCCGGAATATTCAGAAAATTTGATTTTTGAGTATTCTGAATCTAAGTTGTATAGAATATATAGAGATTGTAATGGTGAGATATGTAGAGAACAAACATTATATGCACATTTTCAACAGAGAAAATTCTTGAAAATTTCTACATGTAATTTAGAGCATTATTTGATAGTTCCTAATAGAATTATTGATTACCAAAAGGTCACTATAGATAACTTGAAAATGTGGACGCGTTCCCAAGAATTGAAACGGCGTTTATATAATTTAAAGAAAAGAATAAATCATCGTTTAAATATAATATTCAAATGAATCTGTTTAGATTTAACATGCAAAATGCTATAAGAGCTGGACTTGGAGTAATGATTGTTTTCATGTTTTCATACTTGTTCGGTTCAGCAACTTTTATTAATTGGGGATTAATATTTTTATGTTTTTGCTATATTTATTTTGCAGCGAAAAAATATGTGTGTGTGAATGATATTGACAAGGTTGGATACGTTTTTGTCATTGCGTTCTTATGTTGGGTTTCTTTTGAATATGTTCGTGCATTTTTATACAGTGAGGGGTATTGGATGTGGAAAAATGTAATTAATTCCTTGTTGGGTATGTCTATATTCGTTGTTGTATTTTTGGCAGTCTCACCATTATGGTTACAAGGGATATATAAAATATTTTACAAGAATTACCTGTGGTTGATTGGTTTAGCCATAATCTTTACACAAGCGCATAATCCAAATGTTCTTAGTTATCTTCCATATTCTACATTGCTTCTGTTTTGGAAATATATTCCGTTGAAAAAGAGGCTTTTATTGTTAGCTATTGTGATGTTGTTTTTTGTCACTCAAGAACAACGTAATGATGTGTTAAAAATGTTGATGGCAGGTTTTATAGGTCTTATCATTACATATTATGCAAAAATAATACCCCATTGGTTTATAAAACTTGCACATGCTCTTCTTTTGTTATTGCCAATAGTGTTTGTCGTAACGGGTTATCTTGGTCTTTTCAATCCTTTTAAAATGGATGATTATATAAAAGGCGATATGACACGAGAAGTGAAAAATGATAGTGGTGATTATTATGAAGATAATTTGAAAGCTGATACTAGAACTTTTATTTATACTAATGTATCATATACTATGGATCTTTATGATGCATGGATAATGGGTAGAAGTCCTGCTTATGGTGATGAAGGTCCTATAGGCATCGCCAGTGATATTGATAATGATACTCACCTACGAGGAAGGTATGGCAATGAAGTTCAGATTATGAATATTTTGTTGTGGTATGGTGTCATAGGTTGTGTACTTTATTTTCTTATGTATGCATGGGCTAGCTTTTTAGCTATATATAGAAGCAGAAGCAGTATAATGAAAGGAATTGGCATTTATGTCGCCTTTTTATGGATGTGGAGTTTTATCTGGGAAATCACAAAATTTGAGGTTTTCTTTATGATGAATATAGCCTTCTTAGGAGTCTGTTACTCCAAAAAATATAGAGTGATGACAGATAAAGATTTTAAGCAGTGGGTTTTGGGAATTTTTTATAAAAATAAAAAAACATTTATAGTATGAGAGTACTTTGGATTTCAAACATAATTTTTCCTGAACTTTGCAATAAAATAGGCATTCCTGCACCTGTTGTAGGAGGTTGGATGCAAGCTTGTGCAAAGGCTTTGTTGGACAAAAATGGAAAACTGACTTTGGGGGTTGTTTCCTTTTATAATGGAAATAACATACAAATTTTCCGTGATTCGGAAATTCAATATTATTTGGTGCCGGAGCATACAACAATTTCTAAAGTTTATGACAAAAAAACGGAAGATTATTTAAAGCAGGTTTGTACTGATTTTCAACCTGATTTAGTTCATATCCATGGGTCTGAGTATGGTCACTCCCTTGCTATGGCTAAAGCTTGTAATAATATAAATATGATAGTATCTATTCAAGGCTTGGTATCTCTTTATAAAAATTATTACTATGGAGGATTAAGTGACCGAGATATACTGAGTCATATTACTGTTAGAGATATTCTTAGACAAGATAGCTTATTTGATCAAAAGCGCAGAATGGCGAAACGTGGTGAGATGGAGTTGGAATTACTGAAATCCGTAAACCATATTATTGGACGCACCTCGTGGGATCAATCTTGTGCTTGGGCGATAAATCCGAAAGCTCATTATCATTTCTGTAACGAAACTTTGAGAGATGGATTCTATCAACATACATGGGAACTGAAGTCTTGTGTAAGGCACAGAATCTTCCTCAGTCAAGGTCAATATCCTATAAAAGGTTTGCATCAAGTGGTAAAAGCTTTGCCAATTATACTGCGTGAGTATCCTGATACCGAGGTTTATGTAGCTGGTAACAATTTCTATTCAAACATCCCTTTATATAAAAAGAACGGATATGCCAATTACATCGAAAAGCTTATGGATAAAATGGGCGTGACTGAAAAATTTCATTTTTTAGGTCAACTAAATGAGGAGAACATGATAGGACAATATTTAAAGGCGAATGTTTTTATATGTCCATCGGCTATAGAAAATAGTCCTAATTCTGTAGGTGAAGCCCAGTTGTTGGGGACTCCACTTGTTGCATCCTATGTAGGAGGAACTATGGATATGGTTGAAAATGGTGTTTCTGGATTTTTGTATCGTTTCGAAGAAGTTCCTTTATTGGCACAGCGTGTATGTGAGTTGTTTGCTAATCAAGATTTGTGTATTAAACTTTCTGAGCAAGAAAGGATGGTTGCGGCAAAACGACATGACAAAAATGTTAATGCAGAGATGTTGATAAAGATATATAATGATATTGTTTCATGTTAATGAGTCTGTTTTACAAAGTTATTCGCAGAATATGTAATAACATACAAAAGGTATATGCCAAACAGGTATGCCGTCTGATGTTTATAGGCAATAATGTTGCTTATAAATCCTTTCACACTAACGGCATACCCTATGTTATGGTAGCTCGGGGTGGAAAATTTTCTATTGGCAATAACTTTGCCATGAACAATGGCATTAAAGGAAATCCAATAGGTTGTTATGAACGCTGCACATTCTTTGTGGACAGAGGAGCAGTACTGACTATTGGTGACAATGTAGGTATGTCTCAGGCAGCTTTGATCTGTCATAAAAGCATTACTATAGGAAATAATGTGAAGATTGGTGGTGGGGTTTGTATTTATGATACCGACTTTCATTCTCTTGACCCTGTTATCCGTAGGAGTAGTGAGGATTTGAAGAATAGAGCAGAAAAGTCTGTTGTTATAGACAATGATGTTTTTATCGGTGCCAAGTCTATTATTTTAAAGGGCGTGACCATCGGTGAGAATAGTGTGATAGGAGCTGGTTCTGTTGTTACGAAATCGGTTCCTGCCAATCAAATATGGGCAGGGAATCCTGCAAAGTTTATAAGAAGCATTTAATCTCTTATGTTAGATTCAAGGTATGATGGAATTTTCCAGTATCCGCAAATCGTGCAGGATTATTGGAAGAACGAGCCCAATTATCTTATAGAATATGATGAATGTTGTGATTCTAAGGATTATTGTGCCATTTATTTTTGTAGTAATGATATTTGGTTTCCGCATACGGAAGAGATTTTTCGTAAGCGAATTGTGGAAAAGAATTTCTTTGAGTGGTATCATTGTCGTATAGAAAAAGCTTATAAACATATATTTGTGCGTGATATCTTCAAACAGTGGTATCTTACCGGCATCAATGGACAGATAAATTCACCACAAAAATGTTGGAATTCTTAAAGAAAGAAACAGATGGCTTTAAAGTTATAACAATAGGAAGTTCGGCTGGGGGTTATGCTTCTGCTTTATTCGGACCAAAATTAAAGGCATTAAAATCAATCTGTTTCAATGGTCAGTTTTGTCTGGAAAGATTGGTAAACGAAAGCAGTCTTACTATTTCTCCACTTTTGTTTAGTATATTTAAAAAGAATAATAGGGAAGCCGTTAATATATTAAACGATATCGACACGGACTCTCCGATATATTATATTTATTCAGATAGGTCAAGGTGGGATGTTGAGCAACATGAGTATACTAAAGGGGTGCAGAATGTTAAATGCATAGAGTTTAATTCCTCAAAGCATGGCATTCCCTTCTTAAAGGTTGCTCTTCCTAAATTCATAAATTTGGAGGTTGGTCAATTGGATGAACTAACACGAAAAGTTCAGCATCCATTACTATTTACAATTAAGTTTGTTGGCATATATAAAACGATTTCTGGCTTCGTAAGCCAGGTTTATAAAGCGTATAAAAAACGACATTAGTTTATGAAAACAATAGCTGTGCTCCTTACGGTGTTTAACCGCAAGGACAAAACATTACAATGCCTGAAAAGGCTGTATCGGCAGTTGCCATTGGAGAACTATCAGGTGGATGTATATCTTACTGACGACGGATGTACAGATGGTACGCCGGAAGCGGTGGCTGAACAATTTCCACAAGTAAATGTTATACACGCTAAGGGCGATTTGTTCTGGAATCGCGGTATGTGGACAGCATGGGACACTGCTGCAAAGGCTAAGGACTATGACTTTTATTTGTGGCTCAACGATGATACCTTTGTTTATGGGAATATGTTGAAGGTTCTTACTGATGCTGCTGTTGAGACAAACGAAAAGGCAATCATTGTAGGTGCCACAGAAGCAACAAACCACTCAAAAATAACTTATGGTGGTAGATTACGGGGTGGGATAATTCCGAAGCCGAATGGTAAGTTAATCCCGGTTGATTACTTTAATGGTAATATTGTATTGATACCACGGGCAGCTTACAATGTGCTTGGCAATCTGGATTTTTATTTTACTCATAGTAAAGGCGACTTTGATTATGGTATGAGGGCAAAGAAGGCTGGCGTAGCCATGTATCAGGTAGGAGAGATATTAGGTGAATGTGATGAGCATCCAACATTAGATAAGTGGTGTAATCCAGATGTTCCATTGGCTCAGCGATGGAAGATGCTCAACAGACCGAATGGAATGCCACCTAAGGAAACTTTTCATTTGGAAAAAAGACACAAGGGATTTGTTACGGCTTGTGTCCATTATTTGACTATTTATCTGAGATGCTTGTGTCCTAAACTTTGGAATAAAAGAAAATAAATAAAATATAATTGCTATGAATGATTTTAAAGATATAAAAGTAGCAGTAGCCGGAACAGGCTATGTAGGTCTGAGTATAGCAACCCTGTTATCTCAGCACCATCATGTAACAACAGTAGATGTTATTCCAGAAAAGGTGGAGAAGCTTAACAAGCGTATTTCCCCTATCCAGGACGAGTATATAGAGAAATACTTGGCGGAGAAGCCGCTGAATCTTGTGGCTACTCTTGATGGTAATGCAGCATATAAGGATGCTGACTTCGTTGTGATTGCTGCTCCTACCAACTATGACCCCGTCAAGAACTATTTCGACACAACACACGTGGAAGAAGTTATCAATCTTGTATTGAAAGTAAACCCAGATGCTGTGATGGTCATTAAGAGTACTATCCCTGTAGGTTACACTCGCAGCCTCTACTTGAAGTATGCCAAGAAGGGCGTAAAGAAGTTCAACCTCCTCTTCTCTCCAGAGTTCCTTCGTGAAAGCAAGGCACTCTACGACAACCTCTACCCAAGCCGCATCATCGTAGGCTATCCTAAGCTTATCGACCGTCCTGAGTTTGCTGAAGAGAACGAGGCTATCAAGTCTGTTACTGATGTGGAGATGTTGAAGGAAGCCGCCAAGACATTTGCAGATTTGTTAGTAGAAGGAGCTATAGGCAATCGTGAAGATGGTGATAATTCAGAAATGAATAATTCCTCATCGCCTGAGGCGACTAATTTAAAATTTAAAACTCAAAACTCAAAATTAAACAAGGGCATCCCTTGTTTATTTATGGGCATGAAGGAAGCTGAGGCTGTCAAGCTCTTTGCCAATACCTATCTGGCACTCCGAGTAAGCTACTTCAATGAGTTGGATACATACGCAGAGGTGAAGGGTCTTGACACAAAGGCTATCATTGACGGTGTAGGTCTCGATCCGCGTATCGGCACCCACTACAACAACCCAAGCTTCGGCTATGGTGGCTATTGCTTGCCTAAGGACACCAAGCAGCTCTTGGCTAACTATGCTGATGTTCCCGAGAATCTTATTGAAGCTATCGTAGAGAGCAACCGCACTCGTAAAGACTACATCGCTGATGCTGTACTCCAGAAGGCAGGCTATTACAGCTATGCAGATGCCAACAGCTATGATGCCAGCAAGGAGCATAACTGCGTGATTGGTGTTTATCGCTTGACGATGAAGTCAAACAGTGACAACTTCCGCCAGTCAGCCATCCAAGGTATCATGAAGCGTATCAAGGCAAAGGGTGCAGAGGTTGTCATCTATGAGCCAACCTTGGAAGAGGGCAGCACCTTCTTTGGTAGCCGAGTAGAGAACAACCTCGAAGCCTTCAAAGCACAGAGCCATGCCATCATCGCCAACCGCTACGATACTTGTCTGGATGATGTGAAGGATAAGGTTTATACAAGAGATATCTTTAGAAGAGACTAAGCTAATTAAAACTAATTTTATGAAAGTACCAATATTAGTTTTAGCATTTAACAGAGCTGATCATGTGGAACAAGCTATGTTGGCTATAAAAGAATATAAACCAGAACGTTTATACTTGGAATGCGATGGTGCAAGATTGCATAAGCATGGCGAAAAGGAAGCAGTTGAAGCAACTCGAAAAGTAATGCTTGATGCGATAGATTGGCCTTGTGAAGTAAAAACACTTTTTAGGAAGGAAAATTTAGGTTGTGCTAAGGCGGTTTATGGCGCAATAACGTGGTTTTTTGAGCAAGAAGAATATGGTGTGATTATAGAGGATGATGTTGTTGTTGGCCAAGGCTTCTTCAGACTGTGTGAAATTCTCCTTCCACGCTATAAGAATGATGAGTGCATTATGGAAATCTCTGCCGAGAACCATTATCCTGAACCACAAAATGCAAATACTTATTTTTATACAATAGATTTTAAATGTTGGGGATGGGCAACATGGGCCCGTGCATGGAAATATATGGATATGAGCATGAGCAAATGGCCTGATCAATCTCTTTCTACACTTATTAGAACTTTTGGCTTTTTAGAAGGTTGTATGAGGTATAAGTATTGGAACCATACTTATAATAATATTCATACGAATACCTCTTGGGCTACCCGATGGGCTTTTACTATTTTTGTTGAGCGTGGTCTTTGTATTACACCAGGAGATAATTTAGCAATTAATATTGGTACAGATGGAGGAGCTCATTATGAAAATGGTGATATAAATCCATATGCCCATTTGAAAATTGGCACATTGAGGGAACCGTTACACTTTAATGACAATGTCGTTTTAGACAAGCGTCAGCAAAAAATGCATAACAAAGATTTTTTAAGAATTAGAATGATTGGACTGAAAAAGAAAATCAGAAATGTTTTTAAATAACTATGACAACTAGTGTTCGGATAAAGTATCAGAAGAGGTAACCCTACATATATACTCCGAACTATTACCATTTATTTCTTTAGTTCCTTTGAATATGGAATGGATATCATCTTTCTTAAACAGAAGCGTACCAATAGACTTGGATATTGTGTGAAGTGTCTATGAATATTGATTTGTTTCTTCCCTATGATGAGTAACTGATAATCACAAACAGAATAGATTCTTTATAAACTAATAATTGTGAGATAATGGATAATCAAATATCAATAAATTTGTTCAAACAGCTAAATAAAGAAAATATTAAATACGCTGTTTTACGAAATTATAAAACATTGCCGGAAAGTCTTGGAGGTAGTGATATCGATCTTTGGGTTTGTCGTAAAGATGCAAAAGACTTTTTTCGAATAATAGAGAATGTTGCAAAAGATCAGAATGCACATATGGTTTCTTATTTACCAGATACGCTTTGCCCAAAAGTATGCTATATGAATAGTGAATGTGGTATTCAAATAGATGTTTTCTGTGGATGTATTCCTTATCAAAATACAGAAATGATTCAGGGAGAGGTGATACAGAAACATACACAAAAATACAAGTATATATATGTGTTAGATGATCAATTAGCCAATTTAGTAGCATTCATAAAGGAAATCATAAACAATGGTACGAGTGGCGAAAAGTATATAAAGCCTCTCTACGATAATGCAGACTTATATTCTTTAGAATATATACAAAGTGTTTTAACATTGTTCTCTGCTCATTTTTCTGAGGCCTTGCATGAAGCAATACAAGGTAAACAATTAGTTCATAAGTTTGAAAAACTTAAAAAACTTGGACGTTCTTCCTTAAAAACAAACAATATTTTTTTGCATAAAATATCTAAAGTATCACGATTTTGGAACAAACCAGGATATGTTATTTCTGTTCAAGGAACAGATGGAAGTGGTAAGAGTACTATAATTGACGCAATTACTCCTTGGTTAGAAGAGGCTTTCCATAATGGAATTATCTATAATCACTTGAGACCTAATGTATTGCCAGATATGGGAGTCGCATTAGGAAAAAAAGAGGCTTTAAAAGATGGTGAAAAGCCAAAAGTGGTTTCTGATCCGCATTCACAGAAGCCATCAGGCTTTATCGGTTCTATTGTTCGCTGGGGCTATTATATGATGGATTATACTTTTGGGTACGCAAAATCTGTATATCCTAAAATCGCAACAAAAGCGAAGATCTTTATATTCGATCGTTACTATTATGATTATTATATAGATCAACGTCGCTCTCGCACATCCTTGCCTCAGTGGGTTCTTCGGTTTGGGGAAATCTTCGTGCCTGTCCCTGATTTGATACTTTGCTTAGGTGGAGACCCTAAAAAAATATATGAGCGTAAGCCTGAGACAAGTCTTGAAGAGGTTACAAGACAGACCAATGTGCTGAAACGCTTTTGCAACAAACGAAAAAATGCAGTTTGGGTTGATACGACACTTACGCCTAAAGAAAGTATACGACTTGCTAAAGAGGCAATATTGGATATGCTGTCGAAAAGATTTAATAAAGTAACTTTCTTATGAGAATCTTGGTAAATTGTTATGCTTGCTCTCCTTATAAGGGGAGTGAGCCTGGTATGGGATGGAATTTCGTAAAAGGACTTTCGAAATATCATGACTTGTATATTTTGACGGAAAGTAAATTTAAAGAAGATCTTGATAGATATTTTAAAAATAATCCAGACGAAAAAAGTAATAAACATTTCTTTTTTATTAAAAAGAATCGTCATAAAATATTGCGTAAAATATGGCCGCCATCATATTATTGGTTTTACAATCAGTGGCAAAAGAAAGCCTTGGAATTTGCAAAAGAATTGGATGCAAAATACAATTTTGATTTGGTACACCAATTAAATATGGTTGGTTATAGAGAGCCAGGTTATTTATACAAGCTTGACAAACCTTTCGTTTGGGGACCGATGGGTGGTTTTAATATAACGCCATGGAAGTTATTGCCATCAATGGGTATAAAAGGAATGGTCTTTTATGGTATGCGCAATATTATAAATTCTTGGCAAATGAAACATTCTGTTCGTGTAGCAGAAGCAGTGAATGAAAGTGATTATATAATAACTGCCACAGAAGATGACCATAACAGCGTATTGAATTTGTGGAATAAAGATAATGTGGTAATACCAGAAGTCGGTTTTCAAACTTCTGCCAAGCACCAAGCTAACAGCCGTGTCGGAAAATTAAAAATATGTTGGTCAGGATTGCATGTTCCAAGAAAATCTCTGAACTTGCTCTTAGAGGCTATGGCTATGTTAAAGAATCCCGATAAAATGAAGTTACATATTATAGGTGAAGGAGAATGTACTAGAAAATGGAAATATTTAAGTAAAAAACTTGGGCTGAAAAACATTATATGGCACGGATGGGTAGAAAAGACAGAAGCTATGGAGATTATGTCCGCATGTGATGTTTTTGTGATAACAAGTTTGAGTGATGCTACATCGACTGTACTTCTTGAAGCATTGTCTATGGGGTTACCTGTAGTTGCAACAAACCATCTTGGTTTTGCCAATGTTATAACAGATGCTTGTGGAATAAAAATAGATTTGAAAAATCATAAACAGGTTATTCGTGATTTTGCTTTTGCTATAGAAAAGCTAGAAGGTGACGAAAAATATCGTCAGAAGTTGTCTCTTGGAGCGTTGGAACGTGCAAAAGATTTTTCTTGGGAGAGCAAGATTGATTTGATTGATAAAATATATCAAAATGTAATAGAAACGCATAAATCATGATGAAACTATATAGATTTAAAACATTTACGACTTCCTATTATTTTCCTCACTTGGACTCTTCTCTACAATATATGTATGGCTTGTATAGTCCATACGGAGGGCGATTGTCGAAAATATATTGGTGGCTGTTTCAACATTCTTCTGTTGTGAGGGCATTGACATCTGTGAATGAGAAAGATTTGGAGTTCCCTTATTCAAAAATTAAGGCGTCTGATGGAAATGACACGCTGATGTCTTTCAATATGGGGAGTCCCGGTGTTGAGCAGAAAATTTCGATATTGGGATATGATAATAAATTAAATATTCCTTTTTTTGCTAAGTTTTCGCAAAAGCCGCGAGCTATGGCTTTGACACGCAATGAGGTGCTCGTATATCGTTTGCTTGATGGTACTGGTCTTACACCTAGGCTGTTAAAAGCGGTAGATACTGAAGACTATGTTTATTTGAAAGCAGAGTACATTAAAGGCATACGACCAAAGTCACGACATATTACCCATGAAGTACTTCATTTGTGTATTCCATTAGCTAATCACCATCTTACAGAGCAAAGAACAGATTCCAAAGGTTTAAAAATAGGACTTAGTCATGGTGACTTCTGTCCATGGAACGTGCTTGTTTCTAACGATCAGATTCGCCTTATTGATTGGGAACTTGCTGCAGATCGTACGTTAGGTTACGACCTTTTTACATATATCTGTCAAGTTGCTATTCTTTTTGAGCCAGAGAAGCAACTTCTGCTTGCAATAGATGATAATATGAGATACGTGAAAGAATATTTCTATAGTTTTGATATCACTGATTACAAGCCATATCTCAAGGCTTTTGCCATGCAGAAATGGGAGTATGAGGAAGGTAAAGGAAATACTCGACTATCTGAAAAATATAAGGAGCTTGCCAATATCCTTTAGCCCTATCTGATGAGACGAATTTTTTAGTATGTGGGTACAACCCGAACCGAACTTTAATTAGTAAAATTTTAAAGATCTCTCGTGTTTACAGCGTAAAGCTGCTTAGCTCATTGTTGAATTATTAACGAACTATTGATTATAATGGAGACAATATATAAAAAAGATGTCTTAGGTAAGTCCGGTTGCTGTAACGTTAATTTTTTAGTCTGTGATAATAAATACTATGTGATGGATAATCACTTGTGTGCAAGTTGGTGTTGGGAACAAAAAATCAATCCAATATATCATTATGGTATATTTCACATAGATAGGCATTATGATTTATTGAACAATCTAAGTGATGTTTATCTTAGAACTAATCATGATAGGTTAACTGGGACAAATTTTGATAATTTTAAATCATTGGCAGATGCTAATGGTATCAGATTTGATAATTATATAGATACTTTTTGCCGATTGCACCCAGGTTTATTGATAAAAGCTTATTATTGTACTCATCAAGATGGTAGTGATTGGCATAATATGAGCTTGGAACCCATAAGCTCAGATGCTACAGACGTAAAGATATATGACTTAGTTGATAATGTTGACTATTGGATAGGTAAAAGCGATATTGAGCATTGGATATTGAATATAGATCTTGATTTCTTTTTTCAAGGGCAAGGAGAGGAAGGATATTATCGCTTTCTAACAACACATTATGTTAAAAAGCTATGTCGTGCCATAAAGAAAGTTTTAGATAAGATAGATGTCATTTCAATAGCACTTAGTCCTGAATTTTGTAACGGATGGGGGCAAGCTTTTGATGTACTTCATATATTGGAAGATGAACTAGGTTTTAAAATGCCTTTCAGATATTGTAAGATAGGAGGACGAGATATTTTAGAAGAATGTCATACATAGTAATAAAACCAAAGATACTTTTTATCATGCACATGCCGCCGTCTGTGCGAAGATAAGATTTTAGTATTAAAAAGTGATCTATATAGAAGCTTTGACTATTGTGTATAACAAAATAAATTTGTTAAGGAAGATGACAGAAATTAGACATAATGTAAGATTAGTTCCTCTTTATGAAGACCTTACCAAGATTATTGGGACAGAGTTATTTGTGTCTACAGTATTTAAACGTTGGCTTGTAAAAGTTGGAATGGCAGAGATACGGGATAAAGGTAATAAATTAGACACTCTCGAAGAAAATGTAACTTACGCTAATACAGATGAGAATGATGATAAAAACAAATATCTTTTCAGAAGAAGAAAAAGTACGATCTTTAGAGAATGACTACAAAATGGCTATTTCTAAAGACGTGAATTCTAATATTGCCATTGCAGCTTATCATGAATGGCATAGTGCCGCTGTGATTTACTTAGGAAAGTATTTTACAAATGCTGATGCAGACTTTGCTCGCTTTAAGAACATTGACAATACTGGCAATGGGTATACATTGGAACATAATTTTGATGGCCTGTATTCTATTTATAATTATATGATGTCACAAGTAAATAATAATGATAAAAATAAAATGGAAATGAAGAAATCTCCAATGGTTTTCATAAGCCATTCATCAAAAGACAAGGCTTTTGTAGAGGCTTTAGTTGAACTTTTAGAATCAATTGAATTTGACGAAAACAATCTCTTCTGCAGTTCTGTAGATGGTTATGGAATTGGATTGGGTGAAGATATTTTCAATACATTGAAGAATTTATTTTTGGAACACGAACTATATGTATTGTTTGTTCATTCTCCAAGGTATTATAATAGCACTGTCTCAATGAATGAAATGGGGGCAGCTTGGGTGTTGCGTGCAAACTACTATTCTTTGTTGACAAAAGACATGAGCTATAATGAAATGAGTGGAGTGGTAAACTCTAACTCTATAGCAATTAAAGTTGATAGCGATGATGCTAAAGCAAGGTTGACCGAATTGAAAGAAAAACTATGTGCAGCCTTTTCATTTAAAGATATTAGTGGAGTTAAATGGGAACGTAAACGTGATAAGTTTTTAGAGGTTGTGAATTCCATTGATATTACTTCTAATGATAACAATCTTTCAGATAGTGTTGACAAGGAATATAAAAGACTACAAATAGAGAAGATGAGAAAGGAAGCTGACGAGCAGAAAAAAGCGATTATTCATAGCGAAATAATCAATCGTCAAGCAGGAAGTAGAATATTGAAAATATCAAATAAGGGAAAAAGCACAGCTAAAAATTTAAATATTGAATGGCTAAATCCTGATGACAATATCATGGTATTATCTAATCTTGGGGAAATAGGAGATTTAACCCCAGGCAATGCCAGGTTGTTTAATATGGTTTTGTCTATAGGTCATTCTGAAACAATGGATTTACGTTATACATGGAGTGATGAATTCTCTGAAGAGAACCTGTATGATGAATCTATTCAAGTCTTTTGATTTTAAAATCCATGTGGAATTTATATAAAGATCAGTTCTATAGATAAATAGAGCACCATGAAACCAAAGATACTTTTTATCATGCACATGCCGCCGCCTGTGCATGGTGCTGCTATGGTGGGGCAGTATATCCACGATAGCAAGTTGATAAATGGGGAGTTTGACTGTCATTACATCAACCTGACTACTGCAAAGAACTTGCAGGACATCGGGAAGGTGGGGATGAGGAAACTCTTTGATTTCTTCAAGCTTCTGAAGAAGATACGGCATGAGGTGAAGGCTGTAAAACCACAATTGGTTTATGTTACCCCTAATGCTTGTGGCGGTGCTTTCTATAAGGACTTTGTGGTGGTTCAGATGCTGAAGCGCTTGGGCTGTCAGGTGGTTGTGCATTATCATAACAAAGGTGTGACTACACATCAAGACAAATGGTTTGATGATGCTTTGTATAAGAGGTTCTTTAAGGACATAAAGGTGATTCTGCTTTCGGAATGTCTTTATGATGATGTGAAGAAATATGTGAAGAGGGACGATGTGTTCGTATGTGGTAATGGTATCCCTTCGGCTTCTATAGAGAGTTTTGTGTCGGCTCCTTTTGATGCGGCATCTCCTGAAGATAAGATTCCTCATCTCCTGTTCCTTTCTAATCTTCTGATAAGTAAGGGTGTGGTTGTTCTGCTTGATTCTCTGAAGGTATTGAAGGAGAAAGGCTGCCGTTTTGTCTGCGACTTTGTGGGTGGTGAAACGGTGGATATGGATGCTGCTATGTTTCAGGCTGAAGTCGTAAAGCGTGGGCTTGAGGGTATGGTGGTGTATCATGGCAGGAAATATGGTAAGGACAAGGAGGCTTTCCTGAATGGTGCTGACATCTTTGTCTTCCCTACGTTCTATCATAACGAGTGTTTCCCATTGGTATTATTGGAAGCTATGCAGCATCGTCTACCGTGTGTTTCTACCACAGAGGGTGGAATCCCCGGTATTATAGATGAAGGCAAGACAGGCTTCCTCGTCCCAAAGTATAATGCTGCAATCTTAGCCAACAAGATAGAATTCCTCCTCTCCGACTCTGCCCTGCGCCAGCGTATGGGCGAGGCAGGAAGAGAAAAGTTTGAAAAGGAGTTTACATTGGAGGTGTTTGAGAAGAGGATGGCGAAGATTTTAAAAATATGTGTTTGATTTAAGTACTAATATGTTTCGATTAAAAGATTTAAATATACTTGGTAGCAAGGCGGAGCTTGCCTCGCTGCCTGATGGCAAGTTGCTTATCAATACGATTAATGCACATTCGTACAACACTGCACGTAAGGACAGGTTGTTCGCTGAGGCACTGACAAATGGTGATGTGCTGATTCCGGACGGGGTGAGCATCGTGAAGGCGTGCCGATGGATAAAGGCGAAGAGCCAACCGAAGGAACGTATTGCAGGATGGGACTTGTTCGAGTTTGAAATGAACAAACTCGAAGAATGTGGAGTGAAGAATGTTTCCCGTGAGCGTCCGCTCACGGTTATGTTCATGGGCAGTTCGCAGAAGGTGCTCGACCTGATTGTGAAGCGGGCGGCTAAGGTGTATCCGCATCTGAAGGTGGTGACTTACTCGCCACCGTACAAGCCAGAGTTCTCAGAGGAGGACAATAAGGCTATCATTGATGCAATCAATGCTGCTGATCCTGACTTACTATGGATTGGTATGACTGCGCCAAAGCAAGAGAAGTGGACTTACTCGCATTGGGATGAACTGAATATCCACTGCCATGTAGGTACCATCGGGGCGGTGTTCGACTTCTTTGCCGGTACGGTGGAGCGTGCACCTATGTGGTGGCAGCGTCATGGTTTGGAGTGGCTTTATCGACTGCTGAAGGAACCGAAGCGTATGTGGAGACGATATATTATTGGCAATGCGCTGTTCCTTTTCAATGTTATCTTTCGCGAGAGATGGTAAAGGATATTTACTACAAATTCATACAATTCTCGCTTAGTATTTACGATGGTCGGGAGTTTGTTGATGGGTCGGCAATGATTGGCTTCGATTGGGAGCGTTTCTTTGGTTTTGCCAGGAAGCAGACGTTAGTGGGCATCATCATGGAGGGTATATCGAAACTGCCGAAAAGCGTGGCACCAACACAGAAACTGCTGATGAATTGGTTCATGGCGAGCCAGGATATACGTCGACAGAATTGGATGCTAAACGAAGCCACCGTCGATATATATAATAAGGTGAAGGCTGCGGGCTACGACTGTTGCATACTGAAGGGACAAGCGAATGCTGCGATGTACAAAAATCCGGCTGCGCGTACCCCTGGTGATGTGGATATGTGGGTGAAGGCATCGCGTGAGGAGATACGTGCGTTGGCTCATTTGCTGGCAAAGGAAAATGGACGTGTGGACGAGGAGAGCTTCAGCCATATCGCTATCACTCTGAATGGTGTGTGCGTTGAGCTGCATTACACACCGGGCTTCATGGCAAACTTTGTGTATAGCCGTCGTTTACAACGATGGTTTGCGGATAGCATCGAGGGGCAGTGTCGCAATATGATTGCGTTGCCCGATGAGGCTGGTGAGGTAGCCTCTCCTACTCCTGCGTTCAATGCTGTCTATCAGTTGTACCACCTCTATCATCACTACTTCTATGAGGGTGTCGGACTACGCCAAGTGGTAGATTATTACTACGTAATTTTGAATTTTGAATTAGGAGTTTGGAATTGTCGCTTATACGATGAGGAGTTGAAGAATTGTGAATTGGAATTTCAAAACTCAAAATTGAATAATTCAAAATCGGCAAAGCCGATAATTCAAAGTTTAAAACTCAAAATTCAGAACTCGCTAAAGCGTCTCGGCTTATGGAACTTCGCAGGTGCAATGATGTATGTGTTGCATGAGGTGATGGGATTGTCGGAGGAACTGATGATTGCACCGATAGACAAGACACGTGGACGGATGCTGCTCGACGACATTCTGCATGGTGGCAATTTCGGACATCACGACAAACGCCATGCGTGGGGACACGATGCTTATAAAGACAACGGCTTCAAGCATGGAGCGTTGGGGCATAATCTGTTAAGATTATACCGCGACGCTCGTCTGCTTAGATATTATCCTGCGGAGGCACTAAGCGAACCGCTATTTAGAATTTGGCATTTATTTTGGAGAATGCGAAATAAGAAATGCTGACGCAAGCTTTACTTGCGCCCTGCCTTCCATCCGCCCGTTCCGTAGCATCCCTGCTCTGTCACAATAACGACCTTATTGCCGTCGAGCACCTTGCGCGGACTATGCACCTTTGCGTCATTCGTTGCGCCGTTGATAGCGGTCGGTTCGGTGACAACAAGGTGCATTGTTGTTTCTACCCCACTGTCATATGTGGTGGCGGTGATGGTTGTTTCGCCTACGCTAAGGAGCGTAACGTAACCACCTGTGACGGTCGCAACGCTCTCGTTTGAGCTCTTCCAATGCAAGCGTTTGTCGGTAGTGGTCTTCGGCATGAATGTCGGGCGCAATCCAATGTGGGCAACATCTAACGATACCGTCATCTCTTCCTCTGCAAAGCTGATCGAACGCGATAGCTCGGGCTGCTTCTGCTCACCCTTGCGATAGAGGAACGGCAGGGGTAGGGTCTTGGATGTGTAGAGATTGAAGCGTGCGTAGCTGTTATCCGGAGTGCTGTAGCGCATTGTGCCGTAAGCTTCGTTAGTAGGAGTAAGCGTTGCGCCTTCGTGATCAAGTGCTATATTCCACTCGGTTATGCCCTCGTCCCATGCCAACTTCTGCTTGCCTGTCGCACCAAGCTGACGACCGAATTGGTCGGTGAGGGTCCAGTGCTGCTGGTCGGCAGACTTGTTCAGTGTGAAGCGTAGCACGTCCGGACAGGTAACGTCAGCCGTTGAGGTCACCGACACTACATCGAGATAGTTTGTCTCGTCCATACCGCCTAAGTCGGCTGCTGCCGCTCCGTTGCGGAATATCATCACCTCGTCGCCCGCGCTGAGCGTGCTCTTCTTCGTGAGCTTCTCATACTGCCAGCCGAGCGGCGACTCCAAAGCTATGTCAGCCTCATCGTATTCGATAGTGATGGCATCGAGATACACCGAGCCTTCGCTCTTACCTCCAGCCACAACGACGCTCATGTCGTTGGTGGTGATGGCTGGTGCGTCTATCTGCTTCGTCACGTCGACATATACGCCGAGGTCTTTCGATACCCACTCGCCGAACCAGTCGCTGCTGGCGAAGTCGACCGGTGCCAACGAGTAGAGCGTTGTGCCACCATCGTTGAGCGACACGCCCACTTGTCCTTTCTTATTGTTTGAGCACATCGAGAACGTGATGCTGCGCACCTTGCAGCCTTGCCATCCTTCGAGATTGAGCACTGCCTCGTGGTTGCGAGGTATCTGGTTGTAGCGGTTGCCCGTTGTTGCGCCGAACTTGTTCTCGAAGTCTACTCGCGAGTTGCGTGGCACCGTTCCACATGCTGCTATCTTGAACTCTGCCGTCTGCTTGTTGTATTCAACGATTTTGTACATCACTTCTGCAGCATCCGCTGCAACAGAAATCGTAAGGAACGCTGCTACAGTCATTGCCTTACGCACAATACCCATCAGTTTTTTCATATCCATACTTGTTTTTCGTTACTTTGTGTAAAAGATATGCAAAGGTAGTGCAAACTGAAGACATATACAAGAATTGCAAAGAAACAAAAGATTAGTTTTACCAGACAGTAATAATCGGCTTTACAGCCACGCTCCGAAGCGTGGCTGCGGCAATGGTGCCGAGAAGTAGTAGTTCTGGTCGTTGGCACTGTCGAGAAAGTTCACCCTCTTCATGCCGAAGAACGGGATGCCGTTCGGGAAGATGCGCGCAAAGTCGGTCACACCGCCCGAGAGAGCGGGGCTACCCTGCTGCAGGTCGAAGTTCCACGCCTTATCGAAAGCAAGCGGAGCGCCCTTATCGGGGTCGTCGACCTCGCAGTTGATGTCCATGCCGGCGTTCTGCTTGAAGAGCTTGAAGAGCGGATCGAACTGGCCTGCTGTGGCGCTCTTTATGTCTGTGTCGAACCAGATGCCGAGCGAAGCGCCCTTTGCCATCTGCTCCACGCCGGTAGCGGTAGAAGCGTAGTAGTAGTTGGGCGTGAGACGGCTGTGCTCCATGTCTGCGCCGTCCTGCTTGGGCTGCTTCAGACCGAAGCGCGAGTCGTAGCAGAGGTTGTTCACGAACACCGGTCGCGCAGCCTTCTCCACCCATACCGAACCGCCCTTCTTATTCTTCGAGCGTCGCCAACCGCAGTCGACGATGGTATTGTTGTAGACGGTCATGTCGGTGAGCGGCACCACCTCGCTGTTGCCGGCGTTGGAGAGCTTAAAGGCGTTGGTGCAGGCGTTGTATATCACGTTGTTGGCTACGTCGAGCTGGCAGCCCGCCTTCACGTTGATAGCCTCGCCGCCGTCGGCAGCGTTGCCCGAATCGGCGAAGATGTTGCCCGCAATCACGCCGTTGCCGCCCGTGAAGTAGGTCTGGTCGTTGTAGTTGTCGTGGAAGAAGCTGTTGGCGATGACAAACTTGCCGTTGACGTTGCAGAAGTGAAAGGCCGGCACGCCGCCGTCGATGGTGGTCTTGAAGAGCTTGTTCTGGAACGATGCCGACGACTCGGTAGGCGTGGCGCCGGCGTAGGCTATGTCTACATGGTTGAGCACCACTTCCTCCGAGTTGTAGCCGCAGATGATGCCGCCCCAGGCTTCGGGCTTCTTGCGGTCGGAGGTGAAGGTGACGGGCTTCTCGGCTGTACCGAGGCAGTAGAGGTTGCCCAGCACCACCACTTCTACAGGCACCTGCACGTCAGCCTTGCACGTCACCGTCACGCCCGGCTCTATATAGAGCGATGTGCCGACGGGTATCTCTACGCTCTCGCTCAGCGTGGTGTCGTTCGACCACACGAGCGAGCCTACAGGATACTCCGCCACGGCGGTCTTTATGACGTTTGTAGAACCTTGGTTGGCGTTGCCGTTGTTGCCTGCATAATCGTACGGATTGATGTTGTCGTTCTCGCAAGACGCTGAGAACATTGCCGTTGCTGCGGCGAGCAGCATACCGGCCATTGTGTTTATCTTCTTCATTGTATGATGTTGTTATGGTGAGGTGGTGGGGTGGTGAAATGGTGAGGTGGTGAGATGGTGAGACGGTGAGATGATGATAAAATCAGAGCTTGTAGCGCACGCCGAGCAGGAAAGTTCTGCCGTAACGGTATGTGCCAACGATGGTCTTGTCGCTCTTCTGTCCTTCATACTCGAGGTTGCTCTGGTTGACGGTCTTGAGGTATCGCTCGCGCTTTGCGTCGAGCAGGTTGTTGGCCTTGAAGAAGAGCGAGATGCCGTTGTGGAACTTCTTCTCTGCGCTGAAGTCGAGTCCGAACATCGCCTTGTCCCACTGGTCGGCGTCCTTGAACGGCGACACAAGTGCGAGTTTCGTGCCGGTGAACGAGACTGCAAGCTGTGCGTTCCAACCATGTTCGGTGTCCTTGTAGAGCAGGGAGAGATTGGCTGTGTGCGGCGCCTGGTTCACGAGCGGACGAGTCTGCGTAACGCCCGTCTTATACTCTGCGCTGCCTTCCTTGTACTGGCGCTTCGAAGTGGTAATCTCCGAGTGGGTGTAGGTATAGTTTGCCTTCACACCAAAGTGGCGTATGTACTTTATCACGTCTATCTCGAAGCCCATGTTCTTCGCGTTGCCCAGGTTGGCGGGCATGTAGTAGGCGTCTGTTCCGGCACCGATTTTGCCGTCCGACGTAACGAACACCTGTTCTATCGGGTTCTTCAGATACTTATAGAAGACACCTGCGAGAATCTGCTCTGTGCTCGACGGGAACCACTCCCAGCGTAGGTCGATATTGTCGATGCGGGCGCGTTTCAGTTCGGGGTTTCCCTTCTCCTGATACTCCTCGCCCTGTATCTGGTAGGGCACAATCTCGTAGAATCCAGGTCGGTTGATAGAACGGTAGTAAGAGAGGCGCACGTTCATCTTCTTTGTCGGTGTCCACTTCACTGAAGCCGACGGCAGATAGTCCCAATAGCTCTGCTCGCCCACCTGCCCCATGTTACGGAAGTGCTGCAGCATGGTGTATATCTGGTTGGTATGTTCGGCGCGTAAGCCCACGTTCAGCTCTCCGAGAGCGCTGCTCAGCGTAGCCATAGCGTAGACTCCGCCGATGTGCTCCTTCGAGTCGTAGTTGAGCTGAGACGCCTGCGAATAAGGCGTCTTGCATACCCAATCGACGTTGGCGAACTGCTCGTATCCGTTGCCGTCGAGCTGCTGCGATATGTCAGCTGGGTTGAAGATGTACGAGTAGTAGCGGTTGCTGCGCTCCTTGCGGCGATACTGCGCTCCAACCTTCCACAAAGCGTCCAGCTTGTCGCCGAAGCGTGTGTCGTAAGCGAGGTTGATGTAGCCCGCCCAGTCGGTATCCTTGTTGTGCTGGAAGCGGCGTTCCGCACTCTTAGGCAGCGTCTTCAGGATGTTCTTCTCCTGGCTCCATATATCGCCCGACACGGCGTCGCCCTCAGCGCCAGCGCTACGACCAATGGTGTTGGTAAGCGTCACGTAGGTGCGGTCGGGGTCTTCGGCTCTTGCCTGCGAGAACACGCCCGACCAGTCGACCGTGAAGCGGTCGGTCAGATGGTGCGTGCCCTTGAGGTTGGTGGCGAAGATGCTCTGCGTGGAAGAAATGGAGCGCAGCTCGTCGTCCTGCGTGTACGAGTCGGCACTGATATACTCGGTGTTCACGCCGTTGTTGTAGCGCACGCCCTTCGAGTTGGTACGCACGTACATGTTGTACCATTCGAGCTTGTGGTTCGAGAGCGAGAGGTCGAGCTTTGCGTGCAGACCCGCCGTGAAGTCGTGTACGCTGTAGTAGCGGTGGTTAAGCGTAGAGATATACATAGCCTGTTCGCCCGACGCCATCTTCACCGAGTTGTATGTACGCTCCGTGCCACGGAAGGTGTTCTGCACACTTCCGGCAAGCATCACGCCGATACGGTTGTTCCAGAAACGGTCGCCTACGCTGAGACCGCCGATGAAGTTGGGCGCCGGCGTAGCATGTCTCTTCAGCTGCACCGGTCCGTTCCTGAAGTCGGAAGCCGAAGCCTTATAGTCTGAGCCGAACGCCTCGTAGGGCGAACGGTGAGTATAGTCGGAGCGGTTGGTCGTGAGATAGTCTCTTGCGCCGCTCCAGAAGTAGTCGCTCATGCCTACGGCGGCGTTAGCCTGCAACTGGAAGCGTGCGGGCGCATCCTTCATCACCATGTCGACCACTCCACCTGCGGCGTCGCCCTCCATGTCGGCAGTAAGCGACTTCGAAACCACGAGGCGGTCCATCAGGTCGGACGGGAAGATGTTGAGCGGAACGTAGCGGTTCTTGTCGTCGGGGCTCGGTATCTTCACACCGTTCACGAGCGTATAGTTGTAGCGCTTGTCCATGCCTCGGAGTATGGCGTACGAAGCCTCGCCCGAAGCGTCGCGCTCCATGGTCACGCCCGACACGCGCTGAAGCACGCTCGCCACATTCACGTCGGGCGAGAGCTGTATGCTCTGCTGGCTCATCACGTTGAGCACGCTCGCCGCATTCTTCACCGTCTCGACGGCGCTGCGGTCGGAGCGATACTCGCGGCGTCCGGTTACAACCACCTCGCCCAACTGCTGCAAGTCTTCGTCCAAGGCGATAATGAGTTGTCCGTCCTTGCCTTTCTCCGAGCCTTTGTCATAGTCTTTCGCCACGTCGACCACCATCTCTCTTGTCTTGTACGCCATGTACGAGACAACAAGTGTGTAGCGACCGCGGTCGGGCAGTTCGTGCAGCGTGAAGGTGCCGTCCAGTCCGGTAGTCGTACTGATGCTCGGCAGCTCCTTCACTCTGATAACGGTGCCGATGAGCGGCTCGCCGGTCTTGTGGTCCTTGACGATGCCGTCGAGCGTGTGCGCTGTTATGGCAGAGGTAGCAGCCGTGAGGAGTGCCGCTGTGAATAAGAATCTCTTCATGCTATTTCGACTTTGTTATCGTGTGAATAATCTTTCCGTCCTTGTCTATCATCGACATCTTCAGCTGCTTCTTGTCTACGGTGAACACAGAGAAGCCGTCGGCAGAGCTGCAGAACACCGTGCCGTCGATAGGCTTCACGGGACGCGCCAACGACGACGACGAGTTGACTACGTAGTCGATATTGTCACCCTTCTTCTGTATGTGCTGGAAGTTGTGGATGTGTCCGCAGGCGTATATAGCCACGTTGTTATATTTGTGAAGCACGGGCAGCAGACGCTTCTGCATGTCGAGACGCTCGCTCTCCTTCTTGTTGGTGTCGGCATATATCGGGTGATGACCCATCACAACCACCCAGTCTTCCTTGGCGTTGCGCAGCGTCTCGTCGAGCCACGCCAGCTGCGCCTCAGCGTCCTGCTTGCAGGCGTCGGGATAGACGCTCGAATTCTTACGATAAGAGTCGATGAGCGGTGTTGTGTCGAGCATCACAATGCGCACGGAAGTGTTGCCGTGCTTGAACACCTTAGTATAATACCTGGCAGGCATCATCCATCGGCGGCTCACCTTGCCGTAGTCCATGAAAGCCTGCGTATTGCCGCGATACTCGTGGTTGCCGCAAACAGGGAACCAGTCGAGCATAAGGTCGGGATGCGAGTAAACCAGCTCGTAGTTGGTCATCCAAAGCGGGTCCTGCAGCGACGCAACACCATTGAAATGATGAATGTCGCCCGCAGCAAACACACACTCAGGGTCAACCACTCCCGCCATCTCGCCCATCAGTTCGGCTATCGGCTTCTGGTCGTAATAGCCGTTGCGTCCCATGTCGTTGGTCATATAGAGCGTCACGTCGCCCCTCAGCTGCTGCCACTCGGCACGCACGTCGTCAGCAACCGGTTGCGCTACGGCAGCCGTTGCCACCTTCGCCTTGCAGCACGCCTGCGCTCCGTCTGCGCTCTGCGCCTGCATGCCCATAGAACCTAAAAACATCATCGCAGCCAATGACCACACAGCCATTCTTCTGCCGCAGCTTTCTCTCACTATTTTCTTTTTCATTCTTTTGCTTATTTAGTTAACTATGTGTAAAATTTCGGGTGCAAAAGTAAAAGTATAGTGTGTCAAAGAAGTTACAAAAATTTTATAATCAGAAGTCTTCCTGCGACGACTCTTCTTTTTCCCATCCTGCGCTGCAGTCCGCCACCCAGAAAGCAGATGCCCGATACAATCCGCGTGTTCAAGCGCTGGCTATACACTTAAATTATCTTAATGCTTCACAAAAAAAATACTATAAATACTTGTTTGTATGTGTCAAAAAGTGTAGCTTTGCAGCAGTTTTATGTGTCTAAAAGTGTAAGAATTCTGAGTTTTCATATGTCTAAAAGTGTAAGATTTCTGAGCTTTTATGTGTCTAAAAGTGTAAACTATGAAAAGAAAGATATACAACAAGCTCGTAGAGTGGAAGAATCAAAAGCAGCACAAACCATTAATACTCAACGGTGTAAGACAATGCGGCAAGACTTTCATCCTTAAAGAATTCGGCAAAAAAGAATTCGCAAGCCTTGCCTACGTCAGTTGCGACAGAAACGAAAGCCTACAAGCCATATATGCGGGCGATTTCAATGTGTTTAGAATTATACAAGGATTAAGTGCTTTGACAGGAGTGGACATCATCCCCGGCAAGACACTTATATTCTTAGATGAAGTGCAAGCCTTTCCACAGGCATTAGAGGCATTGAAGTATTTTTGCGAAGACGCTCCCGAATATCATATTGTTGTGGCAGGATCTTTGTTAGGTGTAGCCTTACACGCAGGGGTATCCTTCCCCGTAGGAAAAGTACAGACACTACGCCTTTTCCCTATGGACTTTGAAGAGTTTCTTATGGCATTGGGGGAAGACCAACTGCTAAAGCTCATGCATAACCACGACTACGAACTGATGAATGCCTTCCACGAGAAACTAAAAGACTATCTGCGCCAATACTACTATGTAGGAGGAATGCCTGAGGTCGTAAAGCATTACGTAGAAAACAAATTGCTCAATCAGGTGCGAACCATTCAAAACGAAATTCTATCCAACTATGCAGGCGATTTCTCCAAACACGCACCCACACAAGAGGTAGCACGCATCGACATGGTGTGGCAATCGATACTTGGGCAATTGTCTAAAGAGAACAAGAAATTCGTGTATGGAGTATTGAAAAAAGGCGGTAGGGCGAAAGAATTCGAGTTAGCCATACAATGGCTGATAGACGCAGGTCTGATATATAAAACTACAAAGGTGACAAAACCCGAATTGCCATTGAAGTTCTACGAAGACATATCTGCTTTCAAACTCTATTTATGCGACTGTGGATTGATGGGCGCTATGGCAGACACCGATGCTAAGAATGTGTTAATTAGCGATGCCGTATTTACTGAATACAAAGGGGCATTTACCGAACAGTATGTCCTTCAGCAACTACTTGCATCTAACATAAACAACATTTATTATTATAGTTCGGACACCTCACGCATGGAGATGGATTTCATTATTCAGCAGAAAGGTGCACTGGTACCAATAGAAGTGAAAGGAGGAACAAGCATAAAGGCAACATCACTACACAATTATCTAAAACAACATCAAGACATACCTGCCGTACGCTTCTCAATGCTCCCTTATCGCAAACAGGAAAATATAACCAACATGCCCCTATACGGTGTGTTTCTCTGTTTGGAATAAATATGCCAGTACAAAGTGAAAGAACTGTAACTGGTTAACAAACAAGAAAGGAACAAACAATGAAAGGTTACGCAAAACCATTACATGAGTTTATAGAAGGTCATAAGTTGGGCGAGGACATTTGTGAGAAGCAGAAGCAATATAAGTGGGGCGCAAACTTTATGAAAAGGTTGAGCCTTGATTTGCGTACAGAATTTCCAAAAGCTGAAGGATTTTCATGGTCTAACCTCTATAAAATACGAAAATGGTATTTGTTCTATTCTTCACAAATTGAATTTTTGTACCAAGCTGGTACAAAATTACAAAAGGTGGATAATGCAACAACCCCAATGCCAGACTTACTGCAATTTGTTCCTTGGAGACATCAAACAGTTATTGTTTCAAATGGACTTATCAAAACACTTTGTTTTACTAAATGGGGAACCTAAGACCTTACATAGACACCATACAAAAAGTATCTTCTAAGCAAAACGACGAGCATCCGCGTCGGTCGATACGGACATCTGCGTCGGTCGATACGGACATCTGCGTCGGTCGATACGGACGTCTGCGTCGGTCGATGCGGACATCTGCGTCGGTCGACGCGGATGCTTAACAACAAACATAAACATCAGAAATGAAACATCTTCTTATCATACTAAGCTGTCTCCTGCCCTGCCTTTGCTCAGCGCAAACCTTCAGCGGCGAATACACCGCAGAGTGGCAGTGGGACATGAAGCGCAACACCAACTGGCTGAACCTGCTGCGCTTGAACCTGAACGTACCCGTCTTCGATGGCAAGGGCACCATAGAAGCCTCTACGCTGCACATAGCAAAAACTAATGAAACAATCATAGCCGACTGGCAGACGTTCTCGAACATTGAGGCAGAGAACAACGTTGCTGCCATCGCCGTATTGGGCTACATGCACGAGTGGCAGGCGGCACATCTGTTTGTCGGCGTGCGCAACGTGAGCGAGGACTTCTTCACATCCGACATCACCGCGCTCTTCATCAACAGTTCCTGTGGCATCTTCCCCACCATCGCCGCAAGCTACCCCATAGCCAACTATCCGTTCTCGGGGCTTACGGTCTACTTCGACGTGTCGAGGGGCGGCTGGACATTCAGAAACAGCCTGTACAACGGCACTGGCTACAACGGATGGAAACGTAGAGACAACCCGTTCCTCGTGCGACCGGCGAAGGACGGCGTGTTCAACATCTCGCAACTGGAGTATGCGCACCGCTGTGCGCACTACTTCGCCGGCGTGGCTGTCCACTCGCGGCAATATACCGTCGGCACGGATGGTGAAATGCCGTCTGCCGACGCTGCTGCACACAAGACCACCTGCGCCTGGTGGGCGTATGCCGAGCAGCCCGTGTGGTCGGCTGCCGACCACTGCGTGACGTGTATGGCGCAGTACTCGGAGAACACCTGTCGCCAAAGTGTCTGCTACAGGTATGCCGAGGTGGGCTGCGCCTACTGCGACAGTCTCAACCAGTGCGGACTGTCTGCTCAATGCGCTCGCTTCCGTCAAGGCACCGAGCACTCCGTTGAGCTGACATACCGTCGCCAGTTGAACCGCCACATCGCACTGCAGCCCTCCTTCCAGTACATCAACAACACCGAAGGCAACTTCACCGCGCTCTGCGCACGTCTGTACTACAGTTTCTGAGCGACTTTCCACAGAACCTTGCTGCGGAGTATATTCTCCCACAGAACACGCGGAACACACAGAACCGTCCAACGAAGTATATCCTCCCACAGATGACACTGATATTCACAGATTAGGAGCACGCACCCAAATTCCGTGAATTCCGTG
>OGJG01000110.1_pt1 | contig 72805 bp, 70 predicted proteins | sample 1572011 | NCBI WGS metagenome assembly OGJG01 (sample SAMEA2582115, study PRJEB24529) | metagenome | biome: Human gut stool | place: China | collected 2011
CCTCTCTTCAAATCGTTGGTGAATGGTCGGATGTGAGAACCGGTGTTCCCGATGGTATGAGTATACACATACTGTGCACAGTATGCAAGATGGAATGATCACCAAAGAATAGCACAAATATCTGTGCAAAATGCATACTGGGGATAGTATGCAAATACAAGAGAATGTGATATAATACCTTTAGAAGTCAAAAGAAAGTTGGTGTTGGAATGGGCGGAAAAACAAGTACAGCCAGCCGGTCAAAGTACAACGCAAAAACCTATGAACGGCTCGTGTTGAATTTGAGAATCGATAGTCCACAGAGCAAAAAAGCGATTGAAGCGGCAGCAGAACAAGCTGGAGAAAGTGCGACCGCCTATGTGGTGGAAGCTGTGCGCCGTCGCATGGAGCAAGAACAGACGCTCAGCGCGTCAGACACACCGGGGGAGGTTAAAAATCTGGAAGGGGACACTGATCCGGTAGAATGAGATAGTTGTTCCATCTCCCCAGACTGAATTGAATCTAGCAGCAGAAGGCCTCTGTCTTTCACAGAAATGTGATCGGCAGGGGCTTTTTAGCGCGAAAAAATAGCCTGACCTATGCAAAAGAGCACAAACCAGGTGGTGCGCTGCATTGATGGTTAATTATACATATATATAATTGGGGAATCGGGGGAGAGAGTAAAAATTATATAGTGTAATGCGATACGTCTAGTCTGAACACATGACCAATGCAACGGTATAAACCAGTTTTTTAGTGCGAAGTGATGCTCTATTTAGCGGTTGTCATTGCATTGAAACTGCTATCTCACCTGACCGTGCTATCCAGCGCTATAGACAACTATATGACCACACATTTTTCTGCCAGTGATTTCATCTGGGATTTTCAGGCGAAACTGGGCAATGTGTGGAAAAGATTAGGTTGAGTCGAAATTTTTTCTAAAACATAGATGGATGCAATTCCTCGGATTTCTATTGATTCCCAGATATAACCATGATAGAATAATAAGAGAATTCAGACGGCCACGTGGAAGAACTGCTATCCTCCGTTTTGGGATGGGAGATACGCCTTGATTGCGGGTAAGGAGGTGAATCATGTGGTCTTGTGTCTGTTTGCGAACAATAATATGATAAATCATGCGGAAAACCAAATGATAGACCACAATGAAAAGCTCACTGCTGTTTACCTTGCTGGCGTGATGCGCAAAGGTGAAAATGAAGTGGGCTTGTTAGGGTTTTGCAAAAGTGTAAAAATTTGCACTCCGATAGTACTGTGCGTGTGGAGCTTGAGCTGCAGTGTGATATTCTGGTTCTTGTTGCGGTCACATTGCATTTGAAATGACCTTTGGCGAAACCGTCGTCCGAGGGCTTTTGTTTACCTGGAAATCAGGAGGTAAACGGTCTGTACGTCTTGGGAAAAGAGGAACTGCTATCTAAAAGGAAGGTGCTTGCGGGAACGGTGTGAGCTAAAGGGATTACTTTAAAACGAATAACGATAAGAAACGTGTAGACAAGGATTTATGTGAGGAAAAATGGCTACGAATACGACTGGAATTGAGAAGAAAGTTGAAATTGACCGAAAAGAGAATCTGCACGCCCATCGGCTGTACTGGTTTGTCCGCCGTGCGCAGGATATTGTTCTGTCGTCGGTGGCGCTGGTAGTGCTGTCACCTGTTATGTTGATTACAGCAATTGCTATTGTGGTGGATGACCCATCCGCGGGTCCGATCTTCTCGCAGGAGCGTATTGGCCGCAACGGAAAACCCTTCAAGTTCTATAAGTTCCGATCTATGTGCCCCAACGCAGAGGCAAAGTTGGATGATCTGCTGGATCAGAACGAGATGGATGGCCCGGTTTTCAAAATCAAGGATGATCCGCGCATTACTCGTGTGGGTAAATTTATCCGCAAGACCAGCATTGATGAACTGCCGCAGCTGTGGAACATCCTGAAAGGCGATATGAGCATTGTTGGCCCCCGCCCTGCACTTCCCCGCGAGGTGGAACAGTACGGCGACTACGAAAAGCAGCGTCTGTATGTGACCCCCGGCCTGAGCTGCTATTGGCAGATTGCTCCGCACCGCAACGACCTCTCCTTTGAGGAGTGGATGGATTTGGACGTGAAATATGTCAAGGAGCGCAGCTTCTGGGTGGATTGGAAAATTATTTTTAAGACGTTTAAGGTGTGCCTGCTGGGACATGGGGAGTAAAAATAACAGTATACGGAGAGAAGCGGTTGGAGAGACGAGATGGAGAGAAATCTTAGAATTGCGGTATTTGGTGCTGCGGTAATAATACGCGGCTGTCATAATAGGGACAAGGGTACGGCAGAGAACGAAAGGCTCCGCAACCCGAAGTTCATATTTTCTTACCCGAAGAATGAACGAATGATCTTTCTGAGTGGCAGAAATGCCGCACAGGAAGAAATCTCGACCATGAGGGTGGGGTGACAGCCAGCGGACAGGTGTGAGAACCTATCCGCTATTTGTATTGGTTGGAATAACCCCAAAATCAAATGTATGAGAATTGGATGTTGTTACAGCTAAAGGGGAGTGTGAAATAATATGGGCAACCAGAGAAAAGCCTGATTTCATGCGGGTTTACGCGGCTTGACCTTTTCACCTCAACCCGTTTCTGCCTGTCATGGTGCGTTACAGCTAGCGTGATTTCAGGTGCTAATGGCTTCTGGTTGCGCTCTATACTTAACCCACCACAGCGAAAGCTGATAGAGCAGAAAACAGAATAAGGAGGTACGAAGGCGAGCCTGCGTATAGATTGCTACTGCAATCTGTATACAGGCTTGTTGTCGTGCAATGAAGTAAGCAGGGGATTCAACAAGAAATTGTGATGTAGGCAAGGGGAATTATTATGATTATTACACAAACACCGTTTCGCATGTCTTTCTTTGGTGGCGGAACAGACATGGAAAGTTTTTTTAGAGAGAATGGCGGAGCAGTTCTCTCTACAACGTTTGATAAATATTGCTATGTAAATGTACGTCATCTGCCACGCTTTTTTGACTATTCCACGGAATTATCCTATTCAAAAACGGAGCGCGTGACCTGCATTGAAGATATTCAGCATCCTGCAATTCGTAACGCAATGAAGATGTTGGATATGCACGAAATTCGGCTTACATATGAGGCAGACCTTCCGGCGCGCTCTGGTCTTGGTACTTCAAGTTCCTTCGCAGTTGGAATGTTGAATGCTTTTTATGCGCTGAAAGGGAAATATGCTGATAAGAAAAAACTGGCAGATGAAGCGATTTATCTTGAACGGAATCTGTGTCAGGAAGCGGGCGGTTGGCAGGATCAGATCGCAGCATCCTTTGGCGGCTTTAACCGTATCAATTTCAATGCAGACGGATATGAAGTGCTGCCAGTGATTATTGCCCCGGAGCGAAAGAAGCAACTGAACAAAAACCTGATGATGTTCTTTACTGGATTCACTCGGTTTTCCTCAGATGTCCAGAAGGCAAACGCCGCAGGAAAAGTAGATAAAACGGCACAACTGAAAGAAATGCTGGCGTTAGTTGATGAAGCAGAGAAGGTGCTGGTAAACAAGGAACAGGATTTAGATGATTTTGGCAGAATGCTAGACCATACATGGAAATTGAAACGCCAGACGGGTTCAGCAGTTTCGACTAACAGCATTGATGAACTCTATGCCAAAGGTATTGCAGCAGGGGCGTTGGGTGGAAAACTTCTTGGTGCTGGCGGCGGCGGTTTCCTTGTGTTCTATGTGCAGCCGGAACGACAGGATGCTGTTCGCTGGGCAATGCGTGATCTCTTGTATATTCCGTTTCAGTTTGAAGATAGCGGCACACGGGTAATACATTACACACCGGAAGACTATGTGCCAAAGGATTAAGCGTATGAAAGTTGTGATTATGGCCGGAGGAAAGGGAACTCGCATTTCCTCCGTAGCAAGTGATATTCCAAAACCCATGATAAAAGTTGAAGGCATCCCCGTTCTGGAACGAGAGATCGAGTGTCTGAAGAATCAAGGATTTGATGACATTATTCTAACGGTAAGCCATCTGGGAAATATTATCATGGATTACTTTGGTGATGGCTCTGGAAACTCTCCGGTAACGGGCGAGCCGTTTGGCGTACATATTGACTACTATTTTGAAGAAGAGCCTCTCGGCAATGCGGGGGCACTGTTCAAAATTAAAGATAAGCTGACATCAGATTTTCTTCTGTTAAATGCAGACGCGATGTTTGATGTGGATTTCAATCGTTTTGTTGCTTTTCACCGGAAGCATGGCGGATTGGTTACGCTTTTTACGCACCCAAACAGCCACCCCTATGACAGCGGATTGATTATTGCAAATAAAAATGGGTTGGTTGAAAAATGGCTGACAAAGGAAGATGAACGACCTACATATTATAAGAACCGAGTGAATGCAGGCTTACATGTTATCAATCCTAAAGTGCTGGAACTTGTCGGTATAAATGCCGATTCGGTAGGTAAGGTTGGCGTGGATGGTAAGCCTGTAAAGGTCGATTTGGATCGTCAGTTGTTAAAACCATTGGCTGGAACAGGAAAAATGTTCTGCTATGACAGCCCGGAGTATATTAAAGACATGGGAACACCGGAACGCTATCATTCCGTTTGTAAAGACTGCGAAGAAGGCAGAATTTCGGCTAAAAATCTGAAAAACAAGCAAAAAGCAATCTTCCTTGACAGGGATGGAACGATCAATAAATATGTTGGGTTCCTTAGAAATATAGATGACTTTGAATTGATTGACGGTGTTGCTGAAGCAATTCGTAAAATCAATGAATCCGGCTATCTTGCTATTGTTGTGACAAATCAGCCTGTTATTGCCCGTGGGGAAGTTTCCTTTGAAGAGTTGGAAGAAATTCATAATAAGATGGAAACACTTCTTGGAAAAGAAGGAGCCTATCTGGATGCAATCTATTATTGTCCGCATCATCCACATAAGGGATACGAGGGTGAGCGTCCAGAACTAAAAATTGACTGCGACTGTCGTAAACCTAAGCCCGGAATGCTGTTAAAGGCAGCAGCGGATTTCAACATTGACCTTTCTAGGTCGTGGATGGTGGGCGATGGCGAAAATGATATCCAGGCTGGAATCAATGCTGGGTGTAAGACTGTGCTTTTGAGCAACGGTAATGAAAGTTATGGACAGACCGTGAGAGTCACTTCATTAGCTGAATTTACACATTCCTTGGTGTAAGGAGAAAAATGAATGAATAAATTATGGAGGCTTGGAAATCGCCTGTCAAAAATGGGGGGGGGGGTACCACGCAAAATTTCAAGACTGCTTGAATTGATGAATCATTTGATTTGCGCCTGTTCGGTATCCATTGATGCCGAAATTGGCGATGGAACGATTTTCTATCATAGAGGGATTGGATGTGTGGTACATCCGAAAGCTGTTATAGGAAAAAATTGTAAAATTTTTCAAAGTGTAACAATTGGAAGCAAATGGTCAAAAGCTAACTGCTTGGGGGAAGCTCCCCGCATTGGTAATAATGTGATGATAGGAGCAGGAGCTGTAATTTTAGGAGCTATCTCAATTGGAGATAATTCCATTATCGGAGCAAATGCAGTTGTTACACACAGTGTACCAGCGAACTCACTTGCGTTGGGGGTTCCAGCGACGATTAAGAAACTGTGAGGAAAGAATGAAGAACAAACAGATTAAATTACTTGTTGAAAGATATCCAGGATTAAAAGCTATAGAAAATGAGGTTTTCAACGCATATCAGATTTTGGAAAACTGCTATGCACACGGCGGAAAGCTGTTGGTTGCCGGAAATGGTGGTTCTGCTGCGGATGCGGAGCATATTGTAGGAGAACTGATGAAGGGCTTTAAGCTACCTCGTAAGCCTGACGCGGATTTCGCAGAAAAGCTGGTTGCGGAAAATCAAGAACTTGGTTCGATTTTGGCAGAAAATCTGCAGGGGGCACTTCCGGCCATTGCTTTGGATGGGCATCCGGCTCTTTCGACCGCATACATGAACGATTGTGAACCGTTGCTTTGCTTTGCACAGCAAGTCAATGGCTATGGCAAGGCAGGAGATGTGTTTCTGGGAATTTCCACAAGCGGAAACAGTAAAAATGTGCTTTATGCTGCAACGACGGCTCATGCAAAAGGTATGAAGGTTATCGGGCTTACAGGAGCCAAAAGCGGCAAACTGGAACAAATGAGCGATATTTGTATCAAGGTTCCGCAGACAGAAACGTATATGATTCAGGAACTACACCTTCCTGTGTATCATTGCTTGTGTCTGATGTTGGAAGAGAGATTTTTTGGGGAGAACGGTTGAAATGGAAAAGCAGGCGTTGCTAAACACCTATATCAATAATTTAACGATGCCCGAAACAATTGCGGCCATTGAACAGATGATTGCGGACAACAAGAAATCCTATGTTGTTGCAATCAATGTCGATGTGGTGATGAAAATCGAAAATGACCCATATCTCAAACAGGTGGTTGACAACGCAGATATGGTACTTGTAGATGGAAAGCCGCTTGTTTGGATTTCAAAATTGCATGGGAAGCCGCTGAAAGCGAAGATTTCCGGGTCTGATCTTGTTCCACTCCTTTGTGATGTTGCAACCAAAAAAGGATATTCGATTTTTATCATTGGCGGAAAAGATGGCATCGCGGAACAGGCAAAGCGAAAACTAGAAGAAAAGCTGCCGGGAATCCAGATTGTGGGAACATATGCACCGCCGTTTGGATTTGAAAAGGATGAAAAGGAATTGGACAAGATCAACCAAATGATTTCAGAGGTTCACCCGGATTTGTTGATTGCCTGCTTTGGCTGCCCGAAACAGGAGAAGTGGATTTACGAAAACATCTCAAAGTATGATGCTAAGGTATCCGTTTGTGCGGGTGCAACCGTCGATTTCCTTGCAGGAAACGTTAACCGTGCGCCAAGATGGATGAGCGAGCATGGGCTGGAATGGTTCTACCGCTTTTTGCAGGAACCCAAGCGAATGTTTAAGAGATATTTTGTGGATGATGTGAAAATCATTGGGCTGATTAAAAAGTATAGGTGATTCGATGAGCACGGTATTAAATAAAATACAGAGCTGCTGTGCAACAAAAAGTATCTTATATTATTATAGGGAAAATCCGCAAGGGGCATCACATTTAGCGAATGCTCAAAAGTATAAGCAGGCAATCGAAGTCAGTAAGAAGATTATGTTGTTTGATTTGATTAGGCAGACAGAAGAAAATTTGAGAATTTACAAAGACTTTCAAGCAGTATGGGAACTAAAATATATGCTTGCACTTTCTGCTGAGGATAAAAGTAAAGACAACGGCCAGATAAGAAGTGAACAGGAACTTTACCGCAAAGAACTGCTTCCCTATACAAAAAACACGATGGACAAGCGAGTGAAGCTGGTAAACTTTATAATTATGCTTCCATACCCGATTTTTCAGCTGAGTTTAAGTGCTATAAATAACGTTTTAAGGAAACGATAATGGAACTTGAAAAGCAAAAGATCCTCTTTATTGTTCGCACAATGGGCCTAGGCGGAACAGAAAATGTGGTTCTGCAGTTATGTGAAATCCTATCGGATAAAGTAAATAAAATTGTTGTATGCTCGTCCGGCGGTGTCCACGAGAAAAAGCTGCAAGAAATGGGAATCAAGCACTATATGATCCCAGACATTGCAAGCAAAAATCCGATGGATATGCTGAAAAGCTGTCGTTCAATAAAAAACATTATAGATAAGGAACAGATTACCATTGTCCATTCCCATCATCGGATGGCTGCTTTCTATGCGGAACTTGTTGCACCAAAGAGTGCCGTAAAAGTTGCGAATGCACACAACACATTTACTGATAAGAAAAAATTGACTCAACTGGCATATCGAAATACAAAAGTTGTTGCTGTGGGAGAAATGGTCAAGAAAAACCTGACAGAGTATTTTGAAATTCCTAAAGAGCAGGTTTGTGTTATCCATAATGCCGTTAAGCCATTTGACGGCAAAATTGTTCCAGTTGAAATGCTTTATAAGGAACACGCAAAAGAAAATGTGCTGATTGGAAATATTGGAAGATTGTCTGAACAAAAGGGCATGACCTATTTTATTGAAGCGGCTGAAATTACAACAAGAACGCACCCGGAGGCACGGTTTATTATCGTGGGCGATGGTGAAGAAAGAGAGCAGCTTCATGCAAAGATAGAAAAAAGGAAACTGCAGAATAAGATTCTGTTCCTTGGATACAGGAATGATATTCAAAATGTAATGAGCCAGCTGGATTTTGTTGTTCTGAGTTCGCTTTGGGAAGGGCTTCCGCTTACGCCGATTGAAGCCTATTCTGTTGGTAAAACAGTGATCGGAACGGCAGTAGACGGAACACCGGAAATTATTCGTGATGGCGTAGACGGCTATCTGGTGGAACCGCGCAACCCGATGCAACTGGCCGAAAAGATAAATGAGCTAATTGAAAATCCTGAAATGCGGGAGAGTATGGGAATACAAGCAATGAAACGGTATCAGGATGAATTCTCTTTTGAGAAATTGTCCGAAAGATATATCGCTTTTTATGAGGGGCTATAAAATGGAGCATACAAAAAGCTTAGGAAATCAAATGTCCAAGCCGGTTAAGTGTATTTACTACGCTGTGACTTTATTTGGCAATGCAATCTGGAATAAGATTCCGAGCCGCCATCTGCGTAAATGGTTTTATCAGATGCTTGGCGCAAAGATGGGTAAAAACACATTCCCGTGCCGTCGTGTGGAAATTCTTCTGCCGCAGGGACTGAAATTGGGTGACGGTGTTGCTGTGGGCTGGTTTGCAGAATTGGATGCGCGTGGTGGTATTACGGTAGACCACGATACTAATATTTCCAGCCATGTGAAGATGATTACAGGAAGCCACGATATTGATGATCCGAACTTTACAGCAGACTTTAAGCCCATTCATGTAGGGCACCATTGCTGGATTGGAACGGGTGCTACGATTTTGCAAGGCGTAAATATAGGCGATGGAGCTGTTGTAGCAGCAGGGGCGGTTGTTACAAAGGATATTCCTCCTTATGAAATCTGGGGGGGGGGTCCCCGCTAAGTGCATAAGGAAAAGAACAGACGATCTCAGGTACAAAATTGGAGCACCGCCTCTGCTTCATTAAGGGATTATGTAGGGAAAAACTGTAAGAGATTGTTCTTGACGGCAAAATCTATATGGATTTATGTGATGTTGCATATCCGTTATGGCACGAACATTGAAATGAGTGCAATAAATTCAATTAAGGGGAAATTTACCGTTGAACTTCTTCCGAAGAGTAGTTTACAGGTAGGAACATTTTTGATGAGTGCGGGTCCCTGCTATATAAAATGTACCGAAAAAGCACGGTGTAGAATTGGTGAAAAGGTTTTTATGAACCATAATTGTTCCATCACCTGTGCGGAAGAAATAACGATTGGCGATGCTTGCAACATTGCCAACAATGTTGTGATCGTTGACCATGACCATCGGCTTGGAAAAGTCGGCGTGGAAAATGGTTTGGAAAGTACCCCTGTGCATATTGGAAGAAACGTGTGGATCGGCGCAAATGCGGTGATTTTAAGAGGCGTTTCTATTGGAGATGGAGCCATAATTGCTGCGGGAGCAGTTGTGAACCATGACATTCCTGCCCACGAAATATGGGGTGGAATTCCGGCAAAGAAAATAAGAAATTTGTCGGAAAGCTGATAAACAAGGAGAAAAGCGATGATTCCTAAAATTATTCACTACTGCTGGTTTGGCGGAAATCCGTTGCCGACGGATGTTAAGCGGTGCATTGAGTCATGGAAGAAGATGTGTCCGGATTATGAGATAAAACGCTGGGACGAATCCAATTTTGATGTCAATGCCCACCCATTTACCAAAGCCGCATACGAGGCAAAAGCATGGGCTTTCGTTTCGGACTATGCTAGATTGAAAGTGGTATGCGATAACGGCGGAATCTACTTAGATACAGATATTGAACTTTTAAAAAATCTGGACTCCCTTCGGGAGTACCAGTGTTACATAGGTGTCCAGCAAGCTGGACACCTATGTAACACTGGATTAGGTTTTGGTGCCACAAAATCTAATCCAGTGGTACAACAGATGTTGAGAAAATACGATGAAATCGTATTTTCAGAAGAAAGAAAAACAGAATTTGCTTGTCCGTATCTCAACAATGCGGTTTTGGAAGAACTTGGATACATTTACAATGAGAATGAACCCGTCAACCTTGGCAGAACGCTTGTGCTGCCACCAAAGTATTTAGATCCCATTGCACCGGGTGAGGGAATGAAGTTACTCCGCTGCGAGGATACGATCTCAATCCACCATTACAGTGCTTCTTGGATGGGAAATAAAACAAGACTAAAGCGTAGAATCATTAGAATTATTGGACAGGAAAATGTAAGCAAGATCAAACAATTCTGCCAGAGATTAAAGATGGGCTAATTAAAATGAAAATATCACTATTAACACTATATTATTTATTTGTTGAAATAGCATTTTTGTTTCCGAGAGGTTATGGAGAATACAGTGAAATTTATCATCTAATCATGACCTTATTGGTATGGTCTGCAGTAATGTTGATTACAATTACTGAAATTCCAAAGATTATAAAACATTCAAAAAGAGTTAGTTCTAATAGCAAGATGATTGCGGCGTATTTCCTTATGGCAATTATTATTACAATTGTGCTTCAGAAAGGAATGCAAAGTGGACTACAGCAGATGATTGCAACCCCCATATTTTGCGTCTTCTTGATACAAAATATCAAAAAGCACCCACAAAAATTGTTGGATACTTTGGCCACGGTTTTTATAATGAATTTATCCTTAAATATTGTAATAACACGAATTGCATTTGTGCCAAATAGCCATATTATTTTTCTTGGACATGTTCAAATGGTTTCACAATATGGACTGGCAGCATTAGTCGTTTCTGTTCTGTACTATATGACGTACAAAGATAAGAAAATTAAAATGTGTGGCTTAGTTCTATTGACGGTATTTACGATGTTAACAACAGATGCTGACTCAGCAGTGTTCTCGGCATTGATAATTATAATTGGCTTTATCGTATATAAGTTTAAACTTTACCGAGTATTCTTCTTCAAAACAGAAATCTATATGTTTGGAATGATAGCTATGAACATAGTAGTTGTTTATCTTACGGCGATAAATAGGACTATCATTCCAGGGCTGGATTTTTCTGGTAGAAGATTTGTTTGGCAGGATGCTCTTTTGAATATTAAAGTTCATCCAATATTCGGATATGGCATTGATGGAATACTTCTACATACATTTTGGACAGAGTGGTCTGGCGGAGGATTTAACTACGCCCATAACCAAATTTTACAAAATCTTCTTGATGGAGGTGTAATGCTAACGATTTCCTTTTGGATAATGATCTTCGCATTTATTAAACCTGCAAAGAAAATTCCGGAAGTAAAATATCGTGTGTTTGTTAATTCGTCTATAATTGCTCTCTTATTTGTAATGATTTTCGATAGTACGACATTGTACAGTTATATGTATGTTGTTTTGACAATTATACACGCTGTGCCTTTTCTTTGCACAGAAAAATCAATAAAAGAAAAATGTAGCAGAATTGAATTTTTACAAGAAAGGAAACGATAAAATGGGATTGATTAGTAGAGCAAAGGCAGCGTTTGCAAGAGTATATTATCCATGGAGAATTAAAAGCGTTGCAGCAGAATGTGGGGAAAATGTTTATGTTGGAGGAAAATCATATGTGACACATAAAACGCATCTAGGAAAACATTGTTGCTTTAATGGCATGAGTATGTCGGGAAATGGCGTTATAAAAATCGGTGACTATTTCCACTCTGGTCCAGGATGTCAAATTATAACATCATTCCATAATTATGAAGGCGATGCTATTCCGTATGATGATACATTTATTGACAAAGATGTTGAAATTGGAAAATGCGTTTGGCTTGGTAATAATGTAATCATTCTGGGGGGGTGTAAAATTGGCGATGGAGCGATAATTCAGGCGGGCTCTGTTGTGTGTAAGGACATTCCGCCATATGCAATTGCTGGTGGACATCCAGCTATTCCATTTAAATATAGAAGTGAAGAACATTATAAAAATATGGAACTTCAGAATAAGTATCATTAAGGAGCAATTAGTATACGGATGAATATTACGACCATAAAAGAAAAATATGGAGCCTTATCATTACCAGTAAAGGCATCCTTATGGTATACGGTGTGCAATGTGATAAATAAAGGACTCGCATTGCTGTCAACACCGATTTTTACCAGAATTATGACGGAGGAGCAATATGGCACATTTTCTGTTTTTCAGTCGTGGTATTCGATTCTGATTATATTTACTTCGTTGAATGTTTTTCTTAGTGGATATCAGAAAGGGCTTATCTTATACAAGAACGACATACGGCGTTTTACATCAGCACAACTTGGGTTGACGACGACCATTACAGTATTCGCTTTTGCCCTGTATATTTTGAACGTCCCATTTTGGACGAAAGTATTTGATCTGTCCCCTGTTTTGATGTGTGCAATGTTTATAGAGCTTTTGCTCATGCCAGCATTGGAACTTTGGTCTGCGCAGCAACGTTTTGATTATAAATATAAGAAGTTCGTTGCATTAACAATGGCCATGAGCGTTGTTTCGATTCTTGTGGGCGTTATTGCTGTTGTAACTGCATCCTATAAAGTTGAAGCTCGTGTGTTTTCCGATGTTGGAATAAAGGCCTTTTTTTCAGGAATTATTTTTGTACTGATTTTTATTACTGGAAAATGTTTTTACAGTAAAGAATATTGGAAATATTCAATTGCGTTTAATCTGCCGTTGATTCCGCACTATCTGTCAAACTATATTTTGAACCAGTCGGATCGAGTTATGATAGGTCGGATGATCGGAAATTCACAAGCTGCCTATTACAGTGTTGCATATACCATATCCACAGTTATGGTGCTGATAACAAATGCTATCAATAGTTCACTGACGCCATATGTTTATAAATCAATTGCTTCTGATGAAAAAGGAAAAATAAAAAAAGCAACGCGGCCACTTGTTATTCTTGTGGCCGGATTGTGTGTTGTAACAATGGCTTTTGCACCTGAAGTTATTCGGGTATTTGCTGGAAAGAAGTATATGGATGCAATTTACGTTATACCGCCAGTTGCAGCGTCTGTATTTTTTATATTTTTATATTCCCTTTTCAGCACGATTGAATATTATTATCAAAAAACTGGTTTTATAGCGATAGCAACGTGCGTCTGTGCGGTACTGAATTTGGTTCTGAATTATTTTGGCATCAAAATGTATGGGTATTATGCTGCGGGATATACAACATTGATATGCTATGTCTGTTTGGCATTTTTTCATTATATCTTTTATAAAAAGGCTTTGAAAGAAGTAGGAAATGAGGAAAACATGTATGATGTAAAACTCATAGTATCCTTGTCAGCTATTGTAATAGCTATAATGATAATTATGGCTTTAACGTACAGCCAAACATGGATTCGATATGGCCTGTTGATTGCTATTGTATGTGTTTCGATTATTTTTAAAAACAAGATTCTTGAAGCGATTTCGGCATTGAGGAAGTAAGATATGAATCCAATAAAGTATTTACAAGAAAATGGTGTAAAACGAGCAATGAAAGTCCTTTATGATTATAAACTGGAACTTTTATTGGAAAAAATTGTGTTCGTTTTTACAAAACACAAAAATTTAAATGACGTCATTATGATAGAAAGTCATAACGATTTTGATTGTAATGGTGGGGCTTTTTACAACTATTTGATAAAAAATGGCTATAATAAGAAATATAAAATTGTTTGGCTTGTTCGTAAAAAAGTAGAAGTCCAGTTGCCTAAAAACGTTGAAACTGTGCCGTTATATGGTCCGAGTTTGAAAAAGGCATATTACGTTTGCACCGCAAAGTATTTTACATATGATTGCGAAAATGTTCGGAAAATGCGTAGTGACCAAGTTATGGTTTGTTGCGGCCATGGAGCAGGTGGACTTAAAAGTGTTAAAGGAAAGGTTGAGGCCCCTGACTATGTGGACTACTTTTTGGCCCTATCCAAGGCATATGCACCAATTCAGGTAAATCAGTGGGGCATGAATTATTCAGATAAGAGAATCGTTACTATTGGGTATCCAGCACAGGATGTTTTTTTTGATGGAAGTGAATCAGATGAAATACAAAAAATAACGTTGCAGAAATACAAGAAAGTGATCCTTTGGATGCCTACATTTCGTAAAGGCGGTGGCTATCATAGAAATGATAGCAGAAAAGAGCAAAAACTTGGAATTCCACTGATTGAAACACAAAATCAATACAAAAAATTAAATAGTTATTTGGTAAAAAACAATGTTCTTTTGATTATAAAAATCCACCCAAAACAAGATCTTGAAAACTTGAAGATTAAAGATGAATCGAATATTAAGGTCTTAACAGGGAAAACCGTAAAAGAATTAAAAGTTGATAACTATGAGCTAATGAAATGTATGGATGCTTTGATTAGTGACTATTCTGGTGCAGCCTATGATTATTTACAGTTGAATCGTCCTATTGGATATGTCCTAGATGACATGGATGATTATATTGCAGGTTTTGTAGTTGAGGATATTCATACCCTAATTGCGGGGGCCGAAATATATAATTTTGAACAATTAGAATCGTTTATTACCGATGTTGTTAATGGAAAAGATCCTTTTCGGGAAAAAAGAGAAAAGATGAGAGATTATATTCATGAATATCATGATGCTAATTCTTCAAAACGATTGGCTGAATTATTGGGATTGTAACATTCATGAATTGAGTGATTCGTCAGTTAAATCGTGTTTAAAGGAGGAATAAAAAAGGTGAATAAGGAAATCAAAGGTGAAGATTTTCGGAAAATGCAACTAACAGAACTAGATATGTTGGTTGAATTTGATAAAGTTTGTAGAAAGTATAATATCAACTATGTTTTATTTGGTGGAAGTCTACTTGGGGCGGTGAGACATCGTGGGTATATTCCATGGGATGATGATGCTGACATTGGAATGCTTCGTGAAGATTATGAAACATTCAAGAAACATAAAGACGAAATGAATCCCAATATTTGTTTCTTTCAGGATCATGATACAGACCATGAATATAGATGGGAATATGGAAAACTACGGCGTACAGGCTCTACTTATGTTCGGGTTGGTCAGGAACACTTGAAATGTAAGACCGGAATTTTTGTTGATGTGTTCCCAATGGATGATATTCCGCTTTCAATTGTTGGTCAAATGTTTCAGGATTTGCATTGCTATTGTTTGCGGAAGATTTTATGGGCTGAAGTGGCAAAAGTAAACACAGTGGGATTTTGGAAGATATGGTTTAACCTCCTATCAAAGATTCCGGCAGATTTTGCTTTTCATGGATATGAAAAATATTCAAAGAAAAGCAGGAATTCTTCGCCCAATCGTGTTCGGTGCTTAGGCTTTCCTGCGACAGGAATGTTATATAAAAAGAACCCATTGAATGAGCGATACGGGATGCCAAAATCATGGTTTACAGACCGTGCAGAATATATGTTTGAAGGAAAAAAGTTGTACAGCTCAAAAGACTATGATACGGTTTTAAAATATATTTACGGCGATTATATGAAGCTTCCTCCTGAAGATCAGAGAGAGCCACATTCGCCTTGTTCGGAGATAGTTTTTCCAAGTGAGGGCAATAGATGATTGTAAAGTGTCAAAAAAATGATGAGCAAATTATTGAATCATATATTGGAAAAGAATACTATAAATGTCTTTATCTCTATATGAATCTGCAAAGATATGGAATTGGTTCACAAGTTATTGATGTTTATATGGATAAACGTGAAAATGAAATAAAAGCAGTTTATTTGTTTTATTTTTCGTGTGTCCATGTTTACTCGAAAGATAATGATTTTAGCGTACTGGAATTGAAAGAACTGATTAAGGATCATCCAATAAAAATGATTTATTGCGAAAAAAGTACAGCAGAGTATATAGGAGGTAATTATTCCAGTAGCGAACGGCCTTTTACTATAACGTATGGTTGGGTAGCAGAAATCACTAATGTTGATGAAAAACATAGAGAATCAGTACAATTAGCATCTGCGAATGATTTCAAACAGATTGTTCAAATGATCTATGGTGATGAAGATATTGGAAAATCTTATAATAAAAATGAACTGGCTGAGCAGCTTCTTCAGCGTTCCAAAGAAGGATATTCCAGAAATTACGTGATAAAAAAGAACGATGTGGTAATTGCTCATGCGTGTACAAATGCAGAAATAGATGGAATAGCTATTGTCGCAGAGCTAATAGTTAATAAAGAGTATCGAAGGAGAGGCTATGCACTAGAAATATGGAGAGCTATTTGCGAAGAAGTATTAAAAGAGGGAAAAAGAGTTTTTTCCTTCTATTATTCAAACGAATCCAGAAATCTCCATAAGAAAGTAGGCTTTCACGAAGTTTGCGAATGGGGAAAAATTGTATTTAATAATAATTACATGGAGGTATAAATATGTTGAATTTTACAGTTGGCCCGGTAATGTCGGATGACGTAGTGCGCGCTATTGGAGCAGAACAGGTTCCATATTTTAGAACGCCTGAGTTCTCTGCTGTCATGCTTGAAAATGAAAAGCTGATGAAAAAGTTTGCGAAGGCTGGCGATGATGCCAGAGTGGTATTTATCACTGGTTCTGGCACGGCAGCGATGGAAGCAACTGTTATGAATGTCTTTGATAAGACGGATAAGGTTTTGGTCGTAAACGGTGGTAGCTTTGGGCAGCGGTTTGTTGAGTTGTGCCAGATTCACGAGATTCCGTACGAGGAAATCAAGCTGGAGAAAGGTAAAGCACTCAAAAAAGAGCAGTTGGATATGTACGACGGGAAAGATTTTACTGGGTTCCTCGTTAATGTACATGAAACCTCAACAGGTGTTCACTACGATATTGAGATGATCAGTGAGTTTTGTAAGAAAAACGGAATTTTTCTGGTCGTGGATGCCATAAGCTCCTTCCTTGCAGACGATTTTGATATGAACAAACTGGGTGTACAGGTAATGATTACTGGTTCCCAGAAAGCATTGGCTTGTCCTCCGGGTGTGTCGGTTATTGTCTTATCTGATGAAGCGGTCAAGCGTGTAGAAGAGCGGGATGTGAAGTGCATGTATCTGAATTTAAAGTCTGCTCTTAAAAACGGCGAGCGGGGACAGACGCCTTTTACACCAGCAGTGGGAACTTTGCGTCAAATCAATGCCCGTTTAAGGGAAATTGAAGCTGCAGGCGGTGTTGAGAGCGAAACAAAGAAAATTGCGGAACTTGCTCAAGATTTTAGAGCTAAGATTAAGGGGCTCCCCCTTGAAATCGTTTCAGAGTCGATGTCCAATGCGGTTACACCGTTGCATCCGCTGAATGTGTCGGCCTATGATGTTTTTATGACACTCAAAGATGAGTATGGTATTTGGATTTGCCCCAATAGTGGAGAAATGAAAGAAACCATCTTCCGTGTAGGCCATATTGGTGCATTGACAAAAGAAGATAACACTACGCTTGTGAACGCTTTTAAGGATTTACAGAAGCGTGGACTTTTGTAAAAGGTGAGAGGAAGCAAGAAATGGTAAAAGTAATTACATACGGAACGTATGACTTGCTTCACTATGGTCACATCAAGCTGCTGGAACGTGCAAAAGCACTGGGAGATTATTTGATCGTTGGCGTTACAGCGGATGATTTTGATAAAACCCGTGGAAAAATCAATGTACAGCAGTCCTTGATGGAGCGTATTGAGGCTGTACGTGCCACAGGACTTGCGGATAAGATCATCGTGGAAGAATACGAGGGTCAGAAAATTGATGATATTCGTAGGTACGATGTAGATATTTTCACGGTGGGTTCTGATTGGGCTGGAAAATTTGATTATCTGAATGAATATTGTAAGGTGGTGTATCTTCCGAGAACGGAGGGAATCTCTAGTTCTGAAGTGCGGAGTGAACAATGTAAACTTCGTATGGGAATTGTTGGAAAGGCTGCTTTCAGAACAAAGTTTGTAGCAGAGTCTAAATATGTAAACGGCGTTGATGTAATTGGTGTATGTGCATCTCAAAAGAGTGAAGAACCTGAGTTTGATGGGATGTTCTATACCGAAAACTATGATGAACTTCTTGAAAAAGTGGATGCCGTGTATATTGTTTCCAAACCAGAGAAACATTATATTGATACAAAAAAAGCTCTTTTGGCGGGAAAGCATGTTTTGTGTGAATCACCAATTGCTTTAAAAGAAGCGGATTGTGAAGAACTATATTCGATTGCTGAAGAACATGGACTGGTTCTCATGGATGCTATTAAGACGGCATATTCAACAGCATACGAACGTTTAGTCCTTCTTGCAAAGTCTGGAAAAATTGGTAAGGTTGTATCGGTTGATGCTGTTTGTACTAGCTTGCGAGATGGTATTTCAATTGCCGGAACAGATTTAACTCAGAAATGGAACAGTATGTGCGGTTGGGCACCTGCAGCGTTGCTACCTGTTTTCCAAATTCTTGGAACGGAGTACAGAAAAAAAATAATAACTACGAAATTCTTGGATGAAGCCGCCAATATGGATGCCTTTACAAAAATTGATTTTACTTATGATGATGCAGTAGCCTCAATCAAAGTAGCAAAAGCTGCAAAATCCGAGGGCGAGTTGATTGTTACGGGAACAAAAGGATATATTTATGTTCCGGCACCATGGTGGAAAACAGATTACTTTGAGGTTCGTTATGAAAATCCAGAGGATAATCAAAGATTCTTTTATCAACTGGATGGTGAAGGCATTCGATATGAGATTGTAGCATTTGCAAAATCTGTTGAAGTTAAAAAGCCAATGAACTATGTTGAAAAAGGAGTTTCAAAATCAATAGCTAAAATCATAGAAAGCTTTAATGATCGTACTGATATGATAGTAATATAATACGAAACAGAAATTTGCGGTGATTGAGATAGAGTGCTATACTAAAAACACTATAATTTTCTGGAGGTTTTATTATGCCCAGAACAAAAGGTAGCAAAAACAACCCTAAAACTGTGACCGCCGATTTTGCAACACAGATTGCTGAAAAGCAGTCTGAAAGAAAAGTACTCTCCGCTGAAATCGCAACCATCACCGCCAACCTTGATTCTCTGAAAGCTGACCTGAAAGAGAAGAAAGCTGAGCTAAAATCTATCGACAAGGAAATTGTCAAGCTGGAAGTCAAAAAGGAAAAGGAAGATGCCAAGGCCGCAGAGGAAGCAAAAAAAACAGAAGCGGAATCTGTTCTGAAAAAGCTGCTTGCCGAAGGCATGAGTGCCGATGAAATCCTCGCAAAATTGAAATGACAGAAAAGCCCACGGTAAGCAGGTAACGTACCTGTCTCTATCGTGGGCAATTTTGTTTTTATAGGGATATATTTCAAACCGCCTGCGACGTATCAAACCGGAAATGCGCCGGAAGGTGGAAGCCCTCAATAAATGCATGGTGCTGGTCGTAGTAGTGGCGGAGATCATATCCCATGCGGTACAGCTCCAGCAACTTGACCAGAACCAGATTGGGATGAATCCGCTTCAGAACCGCGATCTGCGCAGCATCCAGGCCGCGTTTCGTGAGATTATAAATCTCGCTGCTGTCTAGCATCAGGTGGGAGGCAAATGCGTTCTGCTCATGCAGAATAATGTGCTTGTCCTTGATGGCAATGAACTTTTTCACAGAGTTCAAGTTGGGGTGTTCCAGATAATGGCCGACAGCATAACCGCACACCATCTGCTTTGTGTACTTATCAATGCGCTGGTTGATGAAAACCATGTGGTTATGCCACTGGAAAGCGAACAATCCGAGCAGCTCATGGAAGCAGTCGGTTTCGCTGATTTCCATACCGACATTCAGGGCAATCTTCTTGATGTTCCTTGTTCCGAAATTCTGAACGAGATCGTTGGCCTGTTGATGAATTAAAAGTGAATCCATACAAAACTCCTTTCGAGGAATCTGTTACAGTGGGCAGCAGATAGGTCATTCGGTCTGGCCGCTTTGGGTGTGGGTTCTTTCCGCTTCTTTTCTTAGTTTCTCTTCCTTTTGTTTGAAATAGGCTTTCTGCATTACAATCATAATGCCGTCCATATCCTCATCGGATAGTTCCCCGGATGCGAACAGTTCGGACAGGTCCAGCGCAAGCTGCTGGGCTTCCATTCGTCCGCGCTTTCCGAAAACTTCTCCGGCCTTGGCGATGAACTCATCAGAAGAAGTGTTCTCGGTATACAGGTAATTGAGTGGGACCTGAAAGATTTCAGACAGCTTCTGGTAGATTTCTCGCTTTTTGGGATAACGATCTTCCTTCTCATATCCGGCAATCGTTCGGGTAGTGACACCCAGCATTTTTGCTAGTTCCACCTTGGTGTAGCCATTTTTTTTTCGCAAATCATAGAGCTTTTCTCCAAATTTCATGTAATTGCATACCTTTCTGGTGTGGTGTGTGCTTCATCAGAGCGTTGGGGATATGCAGCGGAATCTCAGTTAATGATTGTAGAAAGTAAGTTTCCAACTGATTCTTGACAAGATGCCGTCAAATGCATATAATATCTATATTCTGACTTTAATATTCGTATTATATCTGAAAAAGTCAGGAATTGCAAGTCGAAAGGAGAATGTTTATACAGAATATATAGGAAAGTTAAGTTCCGAAAAAGTCATACAATAGAGAAAAAGAGAAACGAAACCAATAAAAGGAGGATGCAGTTTGGACAAAGAGCAGTTTGTTGTCCGCACCGATGGTGGAGTGCGGATCGGAACCAGTGGAATGATTGATGGCAAGGTCGTACTCCATGTGAAGCAAGGAAAGAAACAGGATTGCATCCTGCTGGAACGGCTGATAGAGAAAATTCATCATGCGGCTGCAAATGATACAGCCTTCAGCGATGAAGTAAGATGGTAACAGGCAGTAGATGTGCTGTTGTGGAAAGCTAGGTGGGCACCGTGCGTAGCTGACCAGTTCCGCAAGACGGCATCTATGTCACAAGAGAATAAAACTGTTTGATAAGAGCGATACCGCATGACGAGTATAGGCCGGGACAGAATGAGCGAATGCAGCGCAGTAGTGCGCCTGCAAGTAGTTCATCCTGTTCCGGCTTTTTTTATTTTCTCGAAAATCTGTATTCCCAGGTGGCTCTACGGATTCATGTTAGTATAGGGACTTCAAAAAATAGAAAGCAGCAAGAGGAATCTTAGATTCCCGTTAAAAAAAACGGGTGAATCTGAGACGATTTTTGCTGCTTTTTTCAGTTCACCCGGAGCCGGAAGGCAGAAAGGTGAACAAAATGCTTACATTGAAAAAGGTCAAGGAAATGGTAAAAGCACCTGTACATACCAAGCGCGTACCCTCTCCAAAGGTGCTTTTGGAAGATGGGCGGATTCTTCTGCGTAAAGAATTTGAGCACGACAGTCACCTGACGCTTTATCACAGCGGCTATGTTTGGTTTTCTGCAGGAAAGCGGAACACCGTGTTCCATATCCATGACTGCCGTGGGGACTATGCCTACGATGCAGCAGCGGGAAAGGGTGAAGTGATTAAGGAAGATTACTTTGAGAACTGTGAGTGGCATATTCGCGCACTGTTTGAGGGCGAACGGAGAGTGGAGGAATCACAGCTGAAGTGCGAGGGCGTAGGTCAAACCAAAGTGTGTGTTTCGTATCATGCCGTAGCGGAAGATTGGGGCGAGATGACAGACTCTGAAATCAATGTTCTGGATTCGCCAGAATTGTTTGGAAAAGATAACCATGCAAAGAGACTTCTCACTTATGCAGCGTCTTTCGGCAATACCACATTGGAAAAGCTGAAAAAGTATAAAAAGGCCGATGAAGTCGGAGCTTTGTTGAAGAAGTTTGACGCGATTTCTGTACGAGATGCGAATTCGGGGACTATCGTGACACAGCTTACAGGAAAAGAGCCGGTCTATAACTTAGACCCGGTTCTGACCTATGATTACATGAACTGCTGCGACAAAATCCCACAGGTTCAGACTAATGAGAAGTATTTGATCCTGTACGCGTATGCAGGTCGTATTTCCAATGATGAGGCAGATTGGATTGCTGCTTATGCAAAGAAGAAGAATTTGAAGGTATATGCAATTGGTGATATCCAAAAATGTGCAGACCGATTCGTGGACTGCTCACCCTTTGAGGTTCTGGCCTATTTCAGAAATGCAGAAGAAGTTATTACCGATACTTTCCACGGCAGCATCTTCTCGGTGATCACACATCGGCCGTTTACAACATTGATTCGCAAGAGTGTAGGTAACAGCTATGGTAATGAAGAAAAGTTGAGCGATTTGCTAAAGCGACTGGGACTGGCCAATCGGATGACAACGAAAATTGAAGATACAGAAAACATCAATGAAAAGGCGATTGATTACGCGAAAGTTGATGAGCAGTTGAAAGCACATAGAGAAGTGGCGAAGGAGTATCTGAGAAAAAATTTAGAGGAATAAAATGGAGAACATATCGAGGATAAAAGAGAAATGTGTGGGATGTAAAAGCTGCGAGCAAAGCTGTCCCAAACACTGTATTTCTATGGTAGAAAATAAAGAGGGCTTTTGGTATCCGTCTGTTGATGAAAAAAACTGCATCGAGTGCAAGGTGTGCCTGAAAAAGTGTCCAGTAGAAAATACGGAATTTCATCGGAATAAGGCCTTTGATGAAAAAGGCATCGGCTACGCTAAGACCGCCGTGGGCGACAAGTATGTCTATGAGTATATGGCTAAGAATGGCTGTCGTATCGGCGGGGAGCAGAGCGGACATATCATCTTCTCCAAGTATGCCAGCACGGGTGACGGTATCTTGACGAGTTTGAAGATGATGGAAGTCATGCTTGCCAAGAAGAAGCCGATGAGCGAATTGGCGGCACCGCTGAAAATTTATCCGCAGGTACTGGAGAATGTTCGCGTAACAGATAAGAAGGCAGCTCAGAGCGATGAGGCAGTGCAGGCAGCGGTAAAGAATGTGGCCGAAGCACTTGGGGATACTGGCCGTATTCTGGTTCGTGAATCCGGTACGGAGCCTGTGGTGCGTGTGATGGTAGAAGCTCCTGACCACGACACTTGTCAGAAATATGTTTCCGAAGTTGTCGATGTTATTCGTGATAGAGGATATAGCCTGTAAATTGAAGGGTTAGCTCCTAGAGAAAAACCATCATCAGGCAAAAAATTGAAATAGTGTGAGTGCATGTAAAACGGTAAGGTTCGATTTTGAACTTTGCCGTTTTTCTTTTTGTCCAAATTTGTAAAATTTTCAAAACTGTATTCCAAAACGACCCTGTGGATTCCTATTAGTATAGGGACTTTCAAAATCTTTTGTGAAACGGCTTTTCGCTAGTTTTATGAGTGAAAATAAACAAAATCCATGTTCTAAAATTAGGCAGTTCGAAAAAATTTGAAAATCTGGTTGCCAAACACCCATTTTAGAAGGCTATAGGTGTAGAAAGTTGTTTAAAAAAGTGAAAAAATTCTGAATTTTTCGGAAAGGTAGTTTAAAAACACCCCTTAAAGTTTGTATAGGGTATAGGAAGTGTTTTCAAAAGTAAGCCAATTCACTACGGTATCACTGATGAAATTCCCCGATTCCTTACAAAGTCACATCGCACCTTGAAAATCGCATGAGCCACCCCAGCAGGATACCTCCGGTATTGAATGTGCATTTTGCGCGTCTTACCAGAAAATACGCCGGAGAAAATCGGGCAGGAACGGGCTGGGACAGAGTGGACGGTAGTTAAGAGCAAGATTCGCCTTTGTATACGAAACCGCTCCTACGGGCGGTTTCTCCACGGCGGCATCTTGATGGGGATTGTGCTCCCCATACCCTCACATCGTGCAAAATCACATGATTTTGCCTGTTGGTGGCCTGCTGCAACAGGTCACAGCCGGAGTGCAAACGCACTGCCGGGAAAATCAAATTTTTGATTTTGGAAAGGAGACCCCATGCCACGAACGAAGAAAAAAGTGAAATCTATCGTAAAGAAAAAAGTAATCTCCGCACGAGTAACAGAAACAGTACATGAACTTTTACACCAGCAGGCAGAAGATGCCGGAATGACCCTCTCTGAATTCGCAGCGCAGATGCTGATGAAAGGCCGCGTGAATACCTCGTATGTGTTCTATGTTCACCCGGATGAGATCGAAGCCATCACACGGGAGTTTGCCGCCATCGGGAACAACCTGAACCAGATTGCAGCATTCTTCAACAGTGGGGGTCTTCCATCACATGTTATGCGTGAAAACATCAACCATGCGATTTCCTGCATTTTTGAAATGCGGGAGCAGGTCGCAGAAATGGCAGGAAAGAACTATGGCAATCTTAAAGCACATCGTAAGTAAGAGTTCCAACTATGGTGCTGCGCTGGAATATCTGATTTTCAAGCATGACGAGCTTCGGAAAGCTCCGATCCTTGACCAGAACGGAAATCGTATCATGCGGGATGAGTTTTATCTGGACGGTCTGAACTGTGAACCCTATTCTTTCGATGAGAAAGTCAGCGATGTGGTGATACAGATTTTCCTCTGGAAGAAATCCGGCATGAAAGAGCGCGAGATTGCAAAGAAGCTGTCTGCGCAGGGAATCCAGACACCTTTTACACGCCGCTGTCAGCTGGGATACCTGAAAAACACCTTGCGGGTAAAGGACCCAGCATGGCAGACCGTTTTCGTGACAAAGGTGCTGGAAAATCCAATCTACACAGGAACAATGGTCTATAACCGCATCGCCTACGATGAAACGAATCGGAAAATCGGGCAGAATCCACGGGAAAGCTGGCGGATGGTGCCGGACAGCCATCCGGCGATTATCAGCTGGGAACTGTTTGATGAAGTTTCCGCATTACGGGAAGCCGAGCAAGCAGTCAAGGAAGAGCGAAAAAAGTGGTGCAGACAGCGCAGAAAGAACAATCCGAACATCTTCAAAGGCAGAATCTTTTGCAAAAAGTGCGGAGAAAAATTGGTTTGTCATTGGCAAAGTGATGGTACGCTGTATTTTTACTGTGCATCTTGCCATGTTTCAATTTCAGAGAAAGACCTCTGGAACGGCATCCATAAGGAACTGTACCAGCGGTTAGAAGAACATAAGTACTTGAAAAAGCTGATGCAGAAGAATTCGGGAAAAAGCAATCTTGAAACAAAGAAAGTTGCATTGAGCCGTGAAATGGAACAGGTGTCGGGCAATATCGTTCGGCTGGAATCGCAGAAGCGCAGCGGCTATGAGCGGTATGTTCTCGGAAAACTTTCAAAGGAGAAATTTCTGGAACTGAAGCAGGATGCAGAAAATGAAATTGAGACATTCAGACAGACAAAAGCTGAAAAAGAGAAAGAACTGGCCGTCGTTCAAGAAAAATTGCAGCAGAAAAAGCAGATCGCAGGAAACACCGAAGTCCTTTTGACGGTAGATAATCTGCTGCAGTATGTAAAGAAAATTGAAGTGGACCGCAGGAAAATAACTTATACGGAATTTGTGTTTTAACGAAAAAGGAGAACAGACAATGAAAGAGAAAATCTATGATGCCCGGACAGGAATGGAATATGTCTTGGTGGGTGATTATTATCTGCCAGCCTTGAAACTGCCACGGACCCGTCCGATTGGCCGATGGGGAATGCTGCACAAGGCGTACCTGAAACTACGAAAACCAGCCAATTACCAGAGTTTGCTGCTGAGCGGAAAACTGGATACTGTTTTAGCAAATGTGGAAGAGCAGGCAGCGGAACGATATGAGGTTTTGATCGAGCAACTGAGCCAGCGGGAGGGTGTCTCGGAAAAACTGAAAGAAGAAAATCAGATGGAGTGGGTGCGCCGCATGAGCAATCTGGAAAATCGTGCAGCGGAAATCGTAAAGACGGAATTGATCTACACGTTTGAAAGGCGGTGAGCAGCAGATGATCGGAACCTATTACCGGCTTTCCCTTGCGGACGAGGATGTGGGGGCTGATAAGGTCGAAAGCAACAGCATTCAGGGCCAGCGCGGACTGGTAGAGGGGTACATCATGGCCCGCCCCGAACTGGCAAAAGAGCCGCTTCAGGAGTACGTGGACGACGGCTATTCTGGAACCTCTACAAGCCGCCCGGCGTTTCAGAGGCTGATTCAAGATGCGCAGGATGGAAAGCTGAAAACGATTATCGTAAAGGACTTTTCCCGGTTTGCCCGTGACTACATCGAAGCAGGCGATTATATGGAGCGGATCTTCCCATTGCTGGGCGTTCGCTTCATCTCCGTCAACGATGGTTATGACAGTGGAATGCAGATCGGAAACGATGTACGCGGACTGGAAGTAGCCATTAAGAACATCATCAACGCATCCTACAGCCGGGACCTTTCTGCCAAAATCGCAGCAGCAGACCATGTGATGCAGAGAAAAGGAATGTATCTCGGAGGATACCGCCCGTTTGGATTCCTGCCGGACCCAAATGACTGCCATAAGCTGATCCTAGACCCGGTAGCCAGCCAGTATGTGCGCCTGATTTTTGAACTGGCATTGCAGGGAAACAGGACGGGGACCATCGCAAAAATCCTGAACGAAAAGCAGATTCCAACCCCGGCAGTGTATCATGTGTCGGAAAACCATGTGTACAGCGAGCAGAAAGCATGGGACTTGCAGCGCAGCCACTGGACAAGCGGAATGGTTTACCATATATTGAAAAATGAGAAGTATAAGGGAACCTACGTGGGCGCGAAATTCATTATGCCTGTTCCGTGCAAACATCGGGTCCTGCGCGCTCCCTTGGAACAGCAGGTACGAATCGAGGACAGCCATGCCGCTATTGTGACCCCAGAAGAATTTGCACAGGCGCAAAAGGTCATTATGCTGCAGCATGGAAATCATCAGGCAGGGAACTACACAAAACGCCAGTATCCGCTGAAGGGAAAGGTCTACTGTGGCTATTGCCGGAAATTGATGAAATATCGTGTTCTCAAGAAACTTGATCCCTCGTTTAACTGCAGATTTTCAGCCACGGCGGTGGACAGCCCCTGCAAGCGAATCCCGATTTCTGAGAAAATGCTGGAAGAGATTGTCCGAAACGCGCTGACAGTGCAGATAAAGCAGGCGGAGCATATGCTGGAAATCCTGCACGAACGGGAACGCAAAGCGTTGATCATCTTTTCCGCACTGGAACGGCAGGAAGAAAAGCTGAGTGCAGAAAAGGCAGAGCTCGTAAAACTTCGTGTTGCACTGTATGAGCAGTATGCCGACGGAAATATGAGCAAGGAAGAATTCATCCGGCAGAGAGATGCCTACAGAGTGCAGGAAGATGAAAGAATGGAGCAGATTCAAAGGCTGCGTACCGAGAAAGATCAAATTTTCCAGCCTGTGAAAAAGGATACGGATAATTTGCAAGCCATGATGAATACGGTGGGAGAAGCAGGCGATGTGATGCATTTGTCACAGAATGTGGTGGAAGCCTTTATTGACCGCATCGAGGTTTTCAACGATGAACGTGTGAAAATCCATTTTACATTTGAAGATGTGCTGGCAGACCATGCAGAATGAGCCGTAGGCAAAACTAACGCGGCAATTAGAGTTTTTCTTGTAAGAACACGAGATTCATGGTATCATAGAAGCAACGAAAAGTCTGTGCATGGCTACGTGAAAGGGGCAGCAGAGATGAAAGAAATGAATATTCCCGTTGGAGTTTCGGATTTTGAAGAAATTCGTAAAAATGGGTATTACTATATTGATAAATCGGGACTGATTAGCGAACTGCTCAGTAGAACCGGAACGAAAGTGACGCTTATTACTCGCCCCAGACGATTCGGTAAGACATTGGGCATGAGTATGCTGGAAAACTTCTTCGACATCCGAAAGAACAGCAGAAAACTGTTTGAAGGGCTAGAAATTGCAGAGCATCAGGCATTATGTGATGCGTGGATGAACCAGTATCCGACAATCTCTATTTCATTCCGGCAGATAGATGGTCTGAATTTTATGGATGCATATCAGCAGCTTGTCTATGAAATTACTCTTCTGTATCAGAATCACACGTATTTGTTGGATAGTCAGGTGATAAGCAAACAAGAAAAATTTCTTTTTCAGCAGATAAGTGATCGAAAAGCGGAAAAGACGGATGTGCTGCGCTCGATTCAATTTTTAACATTGCTGCTAAATAAGCATTACAACAAAAAAGTAATTCTTCTTATAGATGAGTATGATGTTCCTGTAGCGAAAGCAAACAATAACGGTTACTATACTGAAATGCTCGATATTATGAAAGGCTTAATGCAGGCCCTAAAAGACAATCAAGCACTTCAATTCGCAGTTGTTACGGGTTGCTTAAAGATTGCGAAAGAGAGCATCTTTACAGGAACCAACAATTTTGTATCGGATACTATTACAAATTCTCGTCTGAACGAGTATTTCGGATTTGTACAGAGCGAGGTTGACCAGCTGCTAAAGGATGCCGACCTGACAGAGCAGGCTGAGAATATCAAAAAATGGTATGATGGATACCATTTCGGAGCCTTTGATGTTTACTGCCCGTGGGATGTAATGAACTATATGCTGGAATTACAGCGCAACCCGAAGGCTAAGCCTATCAGCTACTGGAAGAACACCAGCGACAATGCAATCATCCGTTCCTTTATTGACTATGCGGGGAGTACAATCACAAATAAACTTGAAACCCTGATGGCTGGCGGCTACATTGTTCAGCGTGTGGATGAAAACCTGACCTATGACTACCTGCATTCCTCAGAAGATAATCTCTGGAGTACGCTGTATCTGACAGGGTACTTGACCAAAGCTCGTGAAGGCGATTATAAAGGCGAATTGTCGGATGGCATGGTTGCCCTTATGATTCCTAATGCAGAAATCAAAGAGATTTTTGAAACAACAGTCATCAAATGGTTCGATGACAGTACGAAGAAGTGGAATCGAAATGCTTTGTTTGATGCAGTCTGGAACGGTGACAGCGAAGGCATTACCAAGGAAATGAATGCTCTGCTCCGGCGCACCATTAGCTACCATGACTATCGGGAGGACTTCTACCACGCATTCCTTGCGGGCATCTTCACAGGTGCAGGATACATGGTGGATTCCAATAAGGAACATGGCGAAGGACGAAGCGATGTGGTCGTCTACGATTCCATCAATGCCCGCGTTGCAATCTTTGAGGCGAAGTATACGAAGGTTTTGGAAAATCTGGAGAGTGAGTGCGATACAGCGTTGCAGCAAATTGATGATCGGATGTATGCAAAAGAGTATGAGGATGACTACGATCAAATCCTTTGCTACGGTATTTCGTTCTTTAAAAAACGCTGCATGGTAAAGAAAAAGTGATTCACAGCAAAGCTTAACTTGAATTTTGTATTATAACTTAAAATAAGTTAAAACGCAGAAAAAGAGTTATAAAGCGAAGCCCGCATAAGCCACAGACGGCACCCAGGAGGATTCGAGGGTGCGTCTGCAGCTTATGCGGGCTTTTTTATTTTGCAAATTTAATACGGATAGGTGTTAAATTCCAAGGCTGACAAGAGCGGCCTTTAACTCTTTTGCCATGCGAATAATGACAGTCTGTTCAGTTTCATCGCAGTCTAATAAGAGACGATGTAAATTGGAATCAGAGGAAGAAAGAGAATAATCGAGGCTGTCAACCAGTAGCGCATCGACAGAAATATGTAGAGCATTGGCGAGATCAACCAAGATTGGCAAACTGGGAGTCTTGACTCCGTTTTCAAGATAGGCAATACGCATGAGTTCCAAACGAATGCAGAGCGCATCTTAATAGGAAATTCTGAATTTACTCCTGCGCTGGATTCTCCGATTTCGGTGGGCGTTAAGTCAAATGACTTTGTTTTGTGCCAGATGTATCGTGAGGGAGTCTTGACTTTGGATGCGGTGCGGCAACTTCGCCGCAATGATAGAAAATTGACTTATACACGGCAGCAAGCGGATAAGTCGATTATCTGCCGTAAAGAAGTTATAACGAAAGATCAGTTTATTGATTTGATTCGGGATGCGACAGTTCAAATCATGTTCTAACAGTGATATGGTAGAACAGGGTCAGCCCTAGTCTTTCTTGCGAAAGACAAGGCTGTTTTTTTGTTTTATCCTCGACTGCTATGAGTCTTTTTATACTTACTTGTATTCAGAAAGCTCAGAAGAGTATCTATTTATCGCAGTTCGGTAAAGATTTACCTTTTCATCCTCGAAACTTACCCTATGCAATCTGATATCTTCAAATTTCTGATAGATATTTTTGTAAATAATTTGGTGTGCTGCATTGTGAACAGATTCGGTGCTGTAGGGATCCATTTCGAAGGATTCTTCAGAAATAGATAGTTTCAAAAGTATAAGCAAATCGTCCTTGCTAATCTGGTCGATTGGCTTTTTGCTTGCTGCACTTCCGTCCAAAGAATAGAATACTCTTCCATTATCAACCATTAAGTATTTCATAAGAATTCCTCCGATCCATATAGGCTGCTTCACCAGCCTCAAGACAATCCAACAATACCGATTTTCGTGGTATATGATTGCCTTTTAAATCAACCAGATCCTCACTTGAAGGATAACCCGAATACAAATGATATTCAAGTTTTCCGTCACTTAAGACCTCTTTGCAGGCATAAACGATGTAATCTGGGTGAACAGAAACACCAATTGTATTATTATGCGTTGCAATAATTACCGGAATAGTTTTTGATATGTCTTTAAGCAGGCTATCTACTCCATCTCTAAGGAATATATTGTCAAACGAAGACTCTGGCTCATCAAGAATCAAAATGTTGTTTTTAACTCCATCTGACAGTTCTTGAAGCAAATTATACTCGGAACGTTCTCCGCCGGACGCAGGACTTCCATACTGGTTAAATACTTCATAGGTAATGTTAACAAAGTACTTATAATACTCCGAAGCTGGAATATCCTTCCCTTTCAGAACTTGTAGGAATTTGTACGGATCATAGTACTCCTTAAATGCATCGGAGAAGCCGGTCCTGGTTCGGCTAACTTTCTGCATCGCCAGCGCACCCGAAAATGGACTACTTTGGGCAACTACTCTGTAAGAATACAAATTCTGCGCTTGAATAACACGAGGCTCTTTTATCATTTTCACCACATCACGGAAGACCTGTACCTTGTGCTGGTTCATGAGGATTTGGTACAAATCTATATCTGGCACAGCGGTTGTAGAAGAGCGAACACTTAGTTCCTTCTTTACCGATGTGATAAGACTATTTACATATTCTTTGTGCAGCGAATCCGTCTTTTCTTGAATATATTGCTCTCTTAATGCAATGGCTAAACGCAAAAGCGAACGCCTGCCAACATACTTTTCAACTAACTCCTTGTATTCAATTGAGCCCAGTAAAGTCTCTGCGGCTTCAATCATTTCGACAAGGGAGGATAAATTTTTGATGCTAAAATTTGATTCTTGATAGAGATTTGCCTTGGAGAAGATGTCTTGCCGCTGTGCATCTTCTCCGGCCTTTTTCAGCGCCTCTAAATATTCGTCTATTTCTTTCGCATCTTGCTCCAGATTGACGGATTGCACATCATCAACAACCGTTTTGAACGGCCCCAAATAGCTTTCTGTTACAGAGTTTCCCCTATTTTTTAATGCCGCCTCGAATTTTCGCTGAGATTGCTCATCATCCGTCGATAACAACGAAAATTGTTTGATGTACTTGCCGCCGGGGAATTGCGCATTGATTTGATCGAGCGTGTAAGTCTTGCCAGACGAACGCTTTCCTAAAAGTACAGTTAATCCAGTTGAGATTTGCAAACCATTGTCGAGGATTTGGAATAGAGAGTTTCCATCTTCCGGTTTCAGTGATACTTTCGCCTTATCGGTTAATGCATATTTAAGTGACATCATATTAATGTCATCTATATCGATATAGGTTTGCCTTCCTGAAGGAAACTGTGCTTTTTCTTCAACTCTCCAATCGCTAAATAGTACAGGAACTAATTTTTCACTTTTAGACTGCATATAGATGAATTTCTTTGCACTGCATGCCTCCCCACACTTAATATATGGGCTGATTTGAGGAACCCTCTCGAGCGAGAGCTTTGGATCTTTCTCGTAATGAGGAATCAGGATATATTTTCCGAGATTATTAAATATTTCCATAAATTGTGCTTCGGAAATATATGAATCTTCACTTGTTCCGTTAAGGCGATAAACTTTCGCGCACTTTTCTGTAAAATCATCTATGTCAGATGGATCGGTAATGACAATCAGGTGGCCAGCTTCTATATCTACTTCGATGCCAGGAAAGACTTTAATGGGTAGGGCATTCGTGATATCGCTGAATTGCTGGGCATCAAACAGATTGTGATTGGTTATCGCAATCAAATCTACTTTTTCCTGTATGACATAGCCTTTTAGCTTTTCTATCGAAAACTCAAATGGTTTGTCCCTTTTGGTGGAAACCGTATGGATATGAAGATCCGACTTTTTCATGTTTAACATCTCCAATCTTTTCCGTGCCTGTTTAGAACGCTCTTCTGCTAATAATTATGTGTCCAATTAATCTTTAGTGTAATTATAGCAACTCTATTCCTTTATTGCAAATATTTGAGGCCACTTTAGTTTTAGCTCGTTTACTACACGAGCTAAAACAGAATACTATTTCTGTATTATTGAAAAAATCGAATGGTTACTGCAACACAGACAGTGAGGTGTTGCAAATATAAGCATAACTGCTATAATAGGAATTTGTACGGATGACCTTTATCATTAAAACATTGCAACCATTTACACTTGCACTAATTGGGCGAACATGTTCACCTCGTACAACATCGTCAACTCGCCCAACAAGAACATGCGGCGATTTCCTGATTTAAGGTGAATACAGTGTTCCGGCAATAAAAGCGAAGCCCGCATAAACCACAGACAGCACCCAGGAGGATTCGAGGGTGCGTCTGCAGCTTATGCGGGCTTTTTTATTTTGCAAATTTAATACGGATAGGTGTTAAATTCCAAGGCTGACAAGAGCGGCCTTTAACTCTTTTGCCATGCGAATAATGACAGTCTGTTCAGTTTCATTGCAGTCCAGCAGTAAGCGGTGAAATTCGGAGTTTGCAGAGGAAGAAGAATGTTCAAGACAGTCGAGCAAAAGCTCATCTGCGGAAACGGATAATGTGTTGGCGATTTCAACAAGAACAGAAAGGCTTGGAACCTTTGTGCCATTTTCGATTTGGACAATGTATTCACGACTGCAGTTGACTTTTGCGGCAAGAGCTTCCTGTGTCAGATTCGATTTTGAACGGTAGAAGCTGATTCGTTTTCCTAGAGAAGTACGATTTACGGACATATAGTGATCTTCCTTTCAAATGCCCGCATAAGATACTTTAATTATTTGACTTATGAAAAAATGTATCAAGAAAAACCAAAAGATCGATCCGCATAGAAGTCAGAATTTTTCTTTTCCCTTTTAGCGGAGGTGGCTTCTGAGGCAAAAATGTGAACCAGTAGTTCACATTTTAGGGTATAAGTGAACTGCTGGTTCACAGAAAAATATATCTGACAAGCGTATAATAAAAGCGTGAAACCAAACTACAAAAAAGTGAGGAAAACGAAATGGAAAGGCTGCTGACACTGTATAGCGAAGTTCAGTCAACGGATGTACGGTGGCTGTGGTATCCCTTTATTGCAATCGGGAAAATCACACTGCTGCAGGGTGATCCCGGCGATGGAAAGTCTAGCATGATGATGAATCTGATTGCGGAACTTTCAACAGGAGGTAAGACCCCGAATGGCTGTAAGATCGGTGCGCCGCAAAAGGTGATTTATCAGTGCTCCGAGGATGGCGTTTCAGACACGATAAAGCCCCGTCTGGAACGCTGCGGAGCAGATTGCGGGAAGATCGCTTTCATCAATGAAGAAGTCTATAACGGCCTTACATTGGACGATGAGCGCATCCGTCAGGCAATCATTGAATTCCGGCCGCGCTTGGTCGTGATCGATCCAATTCAGGCCTATCTTGACAGTGATTCAGATTTGCAGATCGCAGGCAGGGCACGGAAACTTATGCGCCGCCTTGGAATGTGGGCTGCTGGCTACGACTGCGCTATTATTCTGATTGGGCACCTCAATAAAAAAGAAGGCTCCAAAGGACTGTACCGCAGCCTTGGCAGCATTGATGTTGTGGCAGCAGCACGAAGCGTTCTGCAGGTGGAGCGAGATACAGAGAACCCTGATATAAGAATCGTACATCAAATCAAAAACAGTCTTGCGCCTACGGCAGAAGACATCCGTTTCTCTATTTCTGCCGAAAGTGGTTTTCAGTGGCTTGAATGTAGGCCACAGCTCTTTGAAAAACAACAGCCGGACACCGAACCTGAATTTGATACCGAGCAACAGAAAGCTGTCTACTGGATTAAGCATTTCCTTGAAAAAGGCGATATGAGCGCAAATGAAATGTATTGTCGCTTAGATAATGAAGGTGTCAGCAAACGAGTAGCGCGGATGGTAAAAACAGAAATGGGAATCCACTGCTACCAGAAAAAGCGGAAATGGTATTGGAGCGTTCAGCCGGAAGAAGGTGCTATGAATGGATCGCAAGTATAAGGTTGGCGGCTATGTGAAACTTGCAAAACTGTGGGAACGCGCTAAGGATGCAGCAGTAGCCTATCACAGTTCCTACTATGCTGAAAAGTTTAAAACTGATAGCGATAAAAAGCTGGTTGGTGTTTATATTGACATCACAGGGAATAAGGAAATTTATAAACGCCCGGAAATGGTGCATCTGCTCAAAGATTGCAAAAAGGGTGCCGTCAATCTGATTTTTTCACAGACAAGGGCCTACCTTGCAGCGAATACCTGTGATTTCTGTTTTCTGCTGAAATATCTGTTTGATTTGCCGATGCGGGTGGACATTGTTACAGATGATGACGACCAAAGAGTCGACACCATTCTTGATATTGAGAATCAGCGTCAGAACCTGAAAGAATTGGCTGAAAAATATACATCGATCCGAAGGAAAGATTATCTTGAGTGGAGAATCCGACTGGAACATGAAATGACAAAGGCTGGAGAGAAATGAACGTAGAACATATCCCGGCAGAAGATGTGGACGTGCTGCCGTGTGGAGCAGACTGGCAGAGCCGACATCTGGAATCTGAAAGGCGAAAAGCAGAGATTCGTGACAGAATCCATAAGCAGACAGAACAGGGCCAGAAAACGGCAAAAGATTACTTTCGTCCGGCAAAACCGACACCGTCGATTTACGACAGCGACCTGAAACGTGTGGCGGTTTATGCCCGTGTCAGTACATCCAGCGAGGAGCAGATTTCCTCTATTGAGAACCAAACCCTCTATTATACTCAAAAAATAGCGGAAACAGAGAATTGGAGTCTGGAAGATATTTACAGTGACGAAGGAAAATCGGGTACTTCACTGCGGAAACGGGATGCGTTTAAGCGAATGATGCGAGATGCCAAAGACCAGAAGATGGATTTGATTATCTGCGCCAGCATTTCGCGGTTTGCGCGAAATTTTTCGGATTGCATGACACAGATCGCAGCTTTGAAAACTATGCATCCTGCACATCCCATCGGTGTGTACTTTGAAACAGAGAATATCTACACGCTGAATCCAAGCAGCCAATACAGCCTTGATATTCAGGCGCTTCTGGCGGACTGGGAATCGGGCAATAAGAGCCGCCGGATGATCCTTTCGTATGACCAGCGCATTATGACAGGCCAGTACCCGGTGGCCGACCTAATGGGGTATCGGCATACCAAAGATGGACAGTTAGTAATTGAGCCGGAAGAAGCAAAGACGGTACGTTTTATCTTTCTGGCATTTATTCAAGGGTACAACTATGAGCAGATTGCAATGATCCTGACGCAGAAGAAGCGCAGCACCCTGCGCGGCAGGCAGAAGTGGAATGGCATGATGGTGGCTAACATCATGAAAAACGAACGTCGCTGGGGTGATCTGGAAGCCCGGAAGAGCATCGTGGTGGACTACAAGTTGGGCAAAGTCACAAAGAATAACGGGAATCGCTGCTCTGCCTACGTTCCAGAACATCACCAAGCAATTGTTTCGCCGGAGATTGCACGGGCTGCACATCTCGTGGCATCCAGCAATAAGAAGTGCGGTGTGCAGGATATTGTGGTAATCCAGCAGGGAGCATTGAAAGGATTTATTGGCATCCATCCGAATTGGAGCGGCATCAATGCCGAAAGCATCCGCAGCCTTTGCCTGAATGCCTATCTGCCGGAAGAAGTGGTCGAACTGAACGATATGACGGAAATGCGGTCTGGAAAGAAGTCGGATATGGCATTGTTATCTGATTATCTGACGGTTTCAGGCACTTGCTTTATCAACCAGAGCAGCCCGGTTATGACAATTTCTAAAAATGAAATCCGTTTCAGCAAGGCATGCCATACCCGGTTGGACGACTGCGAAGATGTTGAATTGCTCTATCATCCGATTCTGCAGGTCGTGATCCTGCGGAAGAACAATTGTAAGTCTTCAACGGCGATGCGCTGGAGAGATGACAATGACGTTCATAGTGCTTTTTCAGCCAGAGCATTTTCTGGACTGGTCTTCCAAACATTGAACTGGAGAAGGAATTGCCGCTATCAGTGCCGTGGTATCTGCCAGGAACGGGAAAACGCAAAATTCCTGCTCTTTGAGTTGGATGAGTCCCGGATTTTGATTGGGAAAAATCATTATGAACAGGCTGAGGGATACTCGATGAACCTGGAATGCAGGCTATATCGGCGTAAGTGGGTTCAGAGCATTACGGCCCGTGATGTGATGGAATCCGGCCAAGTCGTAGAAAACCCCATGATTGGTGCAATTCCAAGCAGAAATGAAGTTCAACGTGAACTGGATGACCTTTTAATGTCGATGTAGGAGGATTTGTGAAATGGAAGAAAAAAGCAGGGAGCAGGAAACGAGTGCTCGGGAGATCTCGCTGATTCGTGAGTTGGCACAGATACGAAAAGAGTATAAAAGAGAGCTGGAGTATGAAAAATTTGATGGGTATGAGCTGCCGCCGCGCACACAGTTTTCCATGCTGAATAAGCCAGCAGTAAGCATAAAATATGGCGTTATGAAATTCAATATGGCCTGTATCCGGCTTTTTGAAGGAATTAAGTATGTTCTTCCAATTCTGCATCCAAACAAGAAGCGGCTTGCGTTGATTATGTGCCCGGAAGAGGACAGTGCATCTGTTGAATGGGCAAGACAGAAGGACGAAAACTGGGTGAATAAGGATATTACCTCTTTGGAATTTGTGGAAAATATCTTCAAAATCATGAGTTGGAACCGTGAATGCCGCTATAAGATACTCGGACGGGTGGCGAACTCAGATCAGGGCCTTTGTATGTTATTCGACTTGGAAGAAGCAATCATGTTCAACCCAAAACCACAGGAATACACAGACCCTGTTACGGGTGAGACAAAGAAGAAACAGATAAAATTCTTCCCGGATGTCTATAAGGATCGGATCGGGAAATCTTATACTGATTACATTGCAGGCCATCAGATGAATCTGTTTGAAGATTTTATTGGGTATCAGGGCTCTGCAGTATTGGATGAGACTGAACGGGAAGCAGGCACTACTTCAGTACCGATACCGCAAGGTGAAGACTCAGAAAATACACCATTACCAGATTTGCCGGAACAGCCTGAAAATGTACAACGACCGGGCAGTGAGGTTGTTGAGAAAGGAATGCTGACATGAGTTCTGGACGAATTATGAATCTGCTGGTGACGATTCCGGCAGAAAGCCGAAGAATGAATGTGGGAAAGGATGTTATTCGTGTTCTTGGGAGTCCGACCTATATTTGTGTTTTGCAGAGGAAAGATCGGAAGTCTATTGCAATCACGCCATGTGCTGCGGAGCATCCCATGTCCTTTAAGGTTCCGGACAGGCTGCTAACCGATGGGCAGTGTCGGATGATGATTAACGGAATACAGTTCATTCAGGTGTTGCTGGAAGCAAATGGTCTAGCTGTAGGAAAAGACCATCAATTTAAAGGACGGTATGATGCTGAGAAAAATGCGGTTGTTATTTCGCTCGAAGAAAATGAATTTGAGAACGAACGTCAATCGAAAATAGGCTTGAGCCTCTAAAAGTATTTGACTTGACATTACGTCCGATTGGTCGTACAATGTGACCAAATGGACGTAATGGAAGGGGCGATTCTTATGAGTGGTGGAATTTTAGATAGTTTTCAAACGATAATTCCAACAGCAGCGGCTGTCTTATCGGAAAGACGACAAATGTTAAGGATGACGCAACAAGAGGTTGCTGATCGAGCCAATATAACTTTACGTCAATATCAAAGGCTGGAATCTGGGGAAAGAAATATTTTGACTTCTTCTTTTGGCTTGGCCTGTCGGGTAATTGAAGCTCTTGATATGGATGTTTCTAAATTCTATCATGGTGACTATTATCTTGAAGAAGAGCTGAAGACAACGAGAGGCAAAGGATTTAGAAGTAGGAAAAAGCTATCGATTTAATGGATGGCATAATGTGAGAAATTCCAATATGGACAAATCTATGTTAAATTGTTTACATGCAAATACAGTATTTACGGCTTCTTATCATGGTTTATTATATTCTTTATATTTTCATAAAAACATTTACTATTATAATCGTGAAAATAAATCAAAAATGGAGTCGTTTGGGAAAAAATTAGGAATTTCTAATCGTGAAATATCGGGAGAATTTAAGGAACAACCAATGATTGATTATCAATATGTGGATAATAGGAGGCGATTATATGCTGGATTTAAATATGATAATTGCAAACAACATTCAAGCTGAACTGAAAAAAGAAAACAAAAAGCAGGTTGATCTGGCAGAAGAAATTGGAGTCTCTAAGCAGACAATGAGCAAAATCATGAATGGAGCAAGAGCAATCAATGCGGTAGAACTTCATAAAATTTCCGAATATCTCCATGTGTCAATGAATTCTCTGATGAAAATGCCTGAAAAGCCGATGGACACAAATGTGATCCATGCGTTTATGGGGCGCGTTAAAACAGAGGAAGCACGAAAAGGAATTCAGCTTGCGGATAAACTGTCCGATATGATTCTGTTTCATACTAGGGTGTGCGAGAATGGCAAAAAGATGGAGCAGCCCTGGGAGGATAAGTGATGAACAATGTTTTGGAAGGTAGTCTCTTTGTAAGCCCAAATAAGAAATTTGATGAAATCCAATCCATCATCAGGCAGTTTTCAGCAGAGTATGTCGGTAATTCTATTATCAAGGATAATATTACGAACCATTCAAAGATTATATGAAGCTGTACAACTACCTCAAAGAACGTTTGTGTGCTGATAAGATGACATACATCTTTTTGGATGAGGTACAGGAAGTTCCATCATTTGAGAAAGTGGTTGACAGCCTTTATATCAGGGATTATGTGGATGTTTATGGCTGGTGAATGCAACTACGGATACTGAACGAGTAAGGATTGAAGAAAGCGGTGCAAAAACAGATGTGACAAGATTGATTTCGGCACGAATGGCTACCGAATTTGAAAGGGGGCTTTATTATGGTAAAAACGAGTGAAATGTCTATGGAACTGAAACAGGAACTTGCATTTACAAAAGAAGAACTCGCAGAACTGGAAGCGGCAAAGAAAATGCCAATCACGTTTGATGCGGATTGCCCTGAAACTACACCTGAGCGGGCGGTTAAATTTAGAAGAGTTAATCCGCCGCGTAACAGAATGGATGCCCATGGGGCATAATCATAATCAAGAAAAGAACATATAGAGTGTAGGTAAGCCCCACAAGGCTCAGATCGGTTCGAAACCGACTGAAACCCTTGTAGGGCTTATTTTTTTGTAAATTTTTTTGTTCCTTGCTTGACAACCGCATATGGGCAACCAGAGAAAAGCCTGATTTTATGCGGGTTTACGCGGCTTGACCTTTTTACCTCAACCTGTTTCTGCCTGTCATGGTGCGTTACGGCCAGCGTGATTTCAGGTGCTAATGGCTTCTGGTTGCGCTCTATACTTAACCCACCACAGCGAAAGCTGATAGAGCAGAAAACAGAATAAGGAGGTACGAAGGCAAGCCTGCGTATAGATTGTTGCTGCAATCTGTATATAAGACATATTTTTGATGGGATTCTATTGTATTTTCAGGAAAGAAATTCGTATCAACCTGCCGCAGCACGATGACTGATGCGCAGGAAAATGAAAAATGATCCGGAAAAAACGATACATACGAATATCAACTTCACATGGCGGAGGAGTAGCTCCGGGAAGGCAAACGCCCCGGCGGTGCTCCGGGCCCCGGACGCTCCGAACGATGTGTTCTGTGAAAATAGACTTCCCAATATGAGAAAAATGCAGGCCGGATGTAAAATTGACGGAAACCTTGCAAATGACGCTGAAACGTGATATAATCGTGGTACGAACAAGCCGGTTTTGGTACGACAACGGTGTGCTGTAGTACTGTAACTGTTGTTTCAAAATTATGAACGACTACAAAAAATGTGTGAAAATTTAGCGTAGCTACGACGACACCTATCAGGTTCAGGTCGTGTCCTGGTACGACAACGAGAACTCCTACACCTCTCAGATGGTCCGTACCATTAAGTACTTCGCTGAAAACTGCTAATCACAGCTCTACGCTCAAAAGTGCTTGAGGTGCCGTGCTGAATGACAGCTGGTACGAACATGCTGTGATTGGTACGACAACAGGAACTTGAGCTCTACACCCTTCCTTTTGCGGGTCTCCGTGAGAGGAAGGGTGTTTTTGTTATGTGAGCTCCATCATAAACCAAGCGCCCCTTCCGATGTGGTCTGCCACAGGGAAGGGGCGCGTTTGAATGCGGGATATTTTATTTTTTGCTATTTCCCACCCGCATCTTGAAATCCTCATACCCGAACTTTACAAGCTCGCGGCAGGTGCCGGCGGCGTCCATCGCCCAGATGGGCGGAAGGGGCATACCGTTGAAGGTGTTGTTCTTGCAGGTGGTGTAGATGGCCATATCCCCGAAGAGGAGACGGTCGCCCTCGGTGAGGGGGGCGTCGAAGCTGTAGTCGCCGATGACATCCCCGGCCAGGCAGGTCGGGCCGCCGAGCCGGAAGGTGACGGTTTTTTCGCCGGGGTCGCCTGCGTTCAGCAGGGGCGGGCGGTAGGGCATCTCGATGACGTCCGGCGTGTGGCAGGCGGCAGACAGATCCAGGATGGCAAGGCTGGTATCGCCGTTGCGCAGGGTGTCCAGCACCGTGGTGATGAGATAGCCTGCGTTCAGCGCCCAGGCCTCGCCGGGCTCCAGATAGACTTGTACGCCGTACTTTGTCTGCGCCTCGGTGATGCAGCGCTCCAGCGTTGGCAGGTCATAGCCGGGGCGGGTGATGTGGTGTCCGCCGCCAAAGTTCAGCCACTGCATCCGGGGCAGCAGGTCGCCGAAGCGGTCTTCCACGGCGGCCAGCGTCAGGGCCAGCGCGTCGGAATCCTGCTCACACAGGGTGTGGAAGTGCAGGCCGTCCAGCAGACCCGGCAGGGCCGGGTCTGCCTGCACAGCAGCGTCCCACTGGGCACGGGTGGTGCCCAGGCGGCTGCCGGGGGCGCAGGGGTCGTAGATCGCGTGGCCTTCCTGGGTCGAGCATTCCGGGTTGATGCGCAGCCCGACGCTCTTGCCCGCCGCTTTGGCTGCCGGGCCGAATCTGGCCAGCTGGCGGGGCGAGTTGAAGACGATGTGGTCGGCGTAGTGCAGAAGCTCGTCGAATGCGTCGGCCCGGTAAGCAGCGCAGAACACGTGGTTCTCCTTGTCGGGCAGCGTTTCCCGGCCGAGACGGCTCTCATAGAGACCGCTGGCCTCGGTGCCCGCCAGATAAGGGGCCAGCAGGGGATAGAGGTCGAAGTTCGAGAACGCCTTCTGTGCCAGCAGGATCTTGCAGCCGGTGCGCTGCTGTACCTCCAGCAGAAGTTCGCCGTTGCGGCGCAGCTGGGCTTCGTCCAGCAGATAGCAGGGGGTGGGCAGGGCAGACAGCGCGGTCTCGGAGAGGTTCGCCAGCCCGGCAAAGGGCGGGCGCGTATCCCGCAGCCGCATCAGTCCACCAGAGCCGGGGCGTGGCTCTCAGAACGGGGCAGGCCGTACTTGTCCAGAGCGTCCAGATACGGGTCCGGATCGAACTCTTCCACCGTGTGGACACCCTTGGTGGTCCACTTGCCGGTCAGCAGCATGAGGGCACCGCACATGGCAGGCACACCGGTGGTGTAGCTGATGGCCTGCGAGCCGACCTCGCGGTAGCACTCCTGATGGTCGCAGACATTGTAGATATAGTAGGTCTTTTCCTTGCCGTCCTTCTTGCCGGTGAAGATGCAGCCGATGTTGGTCTTGCCCTTGGTGCGGGGGCCGAGGCTGGCGGGGTCGGGCAGGAGGGCCTTGAGGAACTGGATGGGCACGATCTCCTGGCCGTTGAACTCGATGGGCGTGGTGGACAGCATCCCCACGTCCTCCAGGCAGCGCATGTGGTCGAGGTAGCTCTGGCCGAAGGTCATGAAGAAGCGGATGCGCTTGGCCTCCGGGATGTTCTTGGCCAGAGACTCGATCTCCTCGTGGTGGAGCAGGTACATATCCTTTTCGCCCACCTGGTCGAAGTTGTACTCCCGCTTGATGCTCATGGCCGGGATCTCGACCCAGTGGCCGTTCTCCCAGTAGCTGCCGGGGGCCGAGACCTCGCGCAGGTTGATCTCCGGGTTGAAGTTGGTGGCGAAGGCGTAGCCGTGGTCGCCGCCGTTGCAGTCGAGGATGTCGATGGTGTCGATGGTGTCGAACTCGTGCTTCTTGGCGTAGGCGCAGTAAGCCTGGGTCACACCCGGATCGAAGCCGCTGCCCAGCAGCGCGGTCAGGCCGGCTTCCTCAAACTTTTTGGCATAGGCCCACTGCCAGCTGTAATCGAAGTAGGCAGAGAAACCGGCCTCCTTGCAGCGCTTCTCGTAGATGGCGCGCCACTCCGGGTCGTCCGTGTTCTCCGGCTCGTAGTTGGCGGTGTCCATGTAGTTGACGCCGCAGGCCAGGCAGGCGTCCATGATGGTCAGATCCTGATAGGGCAGGGCGATGTTCATCACGAGGTCGGGCTGGTAGCTCTTGATGAGGGCAATCACTTCGTCCACCTTGTCGGCGTCCACCTGGGCGGTGGTGATCTGGGTGGCAGTCTTGGGGGCCAGTTCAGCCGCGAGTTTGTCGCACTTGGACTTGGTGCGGCTGGCGATGCAGATCTCCGTAAACACTTCGGGGACCTGGCAGCACTTGTGGATGGCGACGGAAGCCACGCCGCCGCAGCCGATGATCAGAACTTTGCTCATGGTAGGTTTCTCCTTTGTTATCATATATCGCAGCGCAGAGCGAACGCCTGCGCGTGGTTTCATCAGACCTGGAAGCCGGGCCAGCCCTTGTCGAGCGCAATCAGCAGCTCCCGCAGGACTTTGCAGGCCGTGGCCGTGGAAACGCCGGTGGTGTCCAGCGTGGGGGCCAGCTCGTTGAGGTCGGCACCGACGATGTTCGCCCTGGTCACAGTGCGGATGGCATCCAGCAGCTGCAAAAAGCTCACGCCGCCCGCTTCGGGGGTGCCGGTGCCGGGGAAGCAGGAGGGGTCCAGACAGTCGAGGTCGATGGTCAGGTAGACCGGGGCCTTGCTGGCACAGAGCTGCTCGGTCAGTTCGGCAAGGCCGGTGAAGTCGAACTTGTGCATCTCGGTGTGCTGGGCTGCAAACTCGAACTCGGCGCGGTCGCCGCTGCGGATGCAGAACTGGTGGATGTGCCCGTCACCGACCAGCTCGTGGCAGCGGCGGAGGATACAGGCATGGCTGAGCCGGGCACCGAGGTAGTCGTCCCGCAGGTCGGCGTGTGCGTCGAAGTGGACGATGTGCAGGTCCGGGTACTTCTTTACGGCGGCCCGCACGGCCCCCAGCGTGACCAGATGTTCGCCGCCCAGCAGGAGCGGGAACTTGCCGTCCTTCAGGACCTCTTCGGCGCGGGCTTCGATGTCGGCCAGCGCCGATTCGCTGGAGCCGAAGCAAAGCTCCAGGTCGCCGCTGTCGAAAATGTCGAAGTCGGTCAGGTCGGCGTTCTGATAGGGGCTGTAAGTCTCCAGACCATAGCTCTCGTGCCGGATGGCGGCCGGGCCGAACCGGGCACCGGGGCGGTAGCTGGTGGTGGAATCATAAGGCGCACCGTACAGCACGATGCTGGCGGCGCGGTAGCTGCTGTCGCAGCCGATAAAGGTCTCAACGTTGGGTTGCATCAGTGTTCCTCCACTTCCCGCAGCATCTCTTCGAGGAAGGCGGGCAGATAAAATGCGCCGACATGGAGCCGGGCAGTGTAATAGCGGGTGCGCATGTTCAGCGCCTTCCATGCGTCGGCGTCGAGGTCGTCGATGGGGTGATATTTCTTGCTGGCAAAGCCGAACAGCCAGTACCCGGCGGCAAAGGTGGGGATGTGTGCCTGATACACCCGGCTGATGGGGAAGGTGGACGCGATGCGCTTGTGGCTGCGCTGCATGGCGCTGGCGTCCTCGGCGTAGAAGGGGCTGCCCTGCTGGTTGACCATGATGCCGTCGGCCCGCAGCGCATTGAAGCAGCTGCCGTAGAACTCGCGGGTGAACAGGCCCTCGGACGGGCCGAACGGGTCGGAGGAGTCCACGATGATGAGGTCGTATTCTTCTTCGCACCGGCGGATGAACTTGAGCGCATTCTCAAAGTAGATGTGCACCCGGCGGTCGTCCATCCGGCAGGCGTTGCCGGGCAGATAGGCACGGCAGGCCTCCACGACCTGCGGGTCCATCTCCACCAGGTCGATCCGCTCCACCCGGTCATAGCGGGTCAGCTCCCGCACCACGCCGCCGTCGCCTGCGCCGATGACGAGGATGTCCCTGGCCTCCTTGTGCACGGCCATGGGCACATGGACGATCATCTCATCGTAGATGAACTCGTCCCGCTCGGTCAGCATGACGTTGCCGTCCAGCGTGAGCACCCGGCCGAACTCCGGGGTCTCGAAGATGTCGATGCGCTGATAGTCGCTCTGCTTGGAGTAGAGCTGCTTATTCACCCGGATGCTGTGTTTCACATCCGGAGTGTGAAATTCCGAAAACCAAAATTCCATGTTTTCCTCCTCAGGCCAGAACGTTCAGGTGTAAAATGTCGGGGTCTTCCGGGCCGGTCATACTGCAGCCCTTGGCCTTGGCGTACTCGATGTAGTTCAGGATCTCCTTCGTGATGCGCTCGCCGGGGGCCAGAATGGGGATGCCCGGCGGGTAGCACATGACGAACTCGCTGCAGACCATGCCCACGGTCTCGCGCAGAGGCAGGCTCTTTTTGGGCGCATAGAAAGCCTCCTGCGGGCTGGTGGCCACCACGGGGTCGATGTATTCCTGGCTGAGCAGGCCGGTGCCGTCGGTGCGGTAGCGGCGCTTGATCTCGGCCAGTGCGCTGACCAGCCGCTCCACTTCCTGCGGGCGGTCGCCGATGGAGAGGTAGGCCAGGATGTTGCCGATGTCGCCGAACTCGATCTGGATGTCGTATTCGTCGCGGAGAATATCATAGACCTCGATGCCCGCCAGGCCGATGTCCAGCGTGTGGACGCTGAGCTTGGTGGTGTCGAAGTCGAAGACCGAGTTGCCGTTGCACAGCTCCTTGCCGAAGGCGTAGTAGCCGCCCACCGCGTTGATCTCCTCGCGGGCATACTCGGCCATGTCGGCCACCTGGTGGAAGACCTGCCGCCCCCGCTGGGCCAGATTGCGGCGGGAGATGTCCAGGCTGGACATCAGCAGATAGCTGCCGGAGGTGGTCTGGGTCAGGTTGATGATCTGCCGCACATAGCCGGGGTGGACGTTCGGTCCGATGAGCAGCAGACTCGACTGGGTCAGGCTGCCGCCGCTCTTGTGCATCGAGACGGAGGCCATGTCGGCCCCTGCGGCCATGGCCGAGACCGGCAGCCCGCCGCCAAAGTAGAAATGGGTGCCGTGGGCTTCGTCCGCCAGGCAGAGCATCCCGGCGTCATGGGCCATCTTGACGATGGCGCGCAGGTCGCTGCAGATGCCGTAGTAGGTGGGGTTGTTCACCAGAACGGCCACGGCGTTGGGGTGCTCCCGGATGGCCTTTTCCACCTGCTCCCGCTTCATGCCCAGTGAGATGCCCAGGCGCTTGTCCACCTCCGGGTTCACGTAAACGGGTACAGCGCCGCAGAGCACCAGCGCGTTCAGCACGCTGCGGTGCACATTGCGGGGCAGGATGATCTCATCGCCCCGCTTGCAGGCGGTCAGCACCATGCTCTGCACCGAGCTGGTGGTGCCGCCCACCATCAAAAAGGCGTGGGCCGCACCAAAGGCGTCGGCGGCCAGTTCTTCGGCCTCCCGGATGACCGATACCGGGTGGCAGAGGTTGTCCAGCGGTTTCATGCTGTTCACATCCACGCCCACGCACTGCTGGCCCAGAAAGGCGGTCAGCTCCGGGTTGCCCCGGCCGCGCTTGTGGCCCGGCACGTCAAAGGGCACCACCCGCATCTGCCGGAACTGTTCCAGCGCTTCGTAGATGGGTGCCCGGCGCTGGTCCAGCCGGAACCGTGTACGGTTCTCACTCATGTTCTTTTCCTCCGTCCCTGATCCCCTGACAAACAAAAAAGCGCAGGACCAACACCCAAAGGTGCAGACCTGCGCTTTGCAAAAAGCGTTTGAATGTGCGCACAAAGCCCCCGGCGGCGAGCCGGAACCGGACGGTGTGCAGGATCCAAAAGACGGGATGAGGAGAGTCTATATAGCAATTACACTTTTACTACTCTTATTGACCGTTTCACAAGTCTGCGCAGCGGGTGCGCAATTTCATGGCTGTAAAGGAACCAACTTATAAAATTCGAGCTCTTAACTCGATCAATAATGGCGGCGATGCCGCCGGTCGGCAGTGGACCCGGCTGTCCGTATGGCCTTAGCCCCGATGGGCGGTCCCAGGTAAATTGCTTTGAAAAGACTCCGACATGCTTTGTCTCTCAAAATCAAATGTTATCTTATCATGCCGGTTTCACGCTGTCAATCCTTTTTTGAAAAAATGTGAAAAAATGCAGATTATGGGGAAAGCGGCAGGAACCGGGCAGACCAGGAGGATTCGGTGCTTTTCGATACGCTTTGGCGGCGCAGATGGGGCAATTCTGCGTGAAAGGGGGTGTTTCGCGCGTGAAAGGCAGGTGCAGGGGGCGGAAAAATGTGGTACAATCAAGTTGCAAGGGGGGAGCGTAGCGATGGAGCTGCGGATCGCGATCGTTGAAGACCAGAAGTTTGAAGCCCAGCGGCTGGAGCGGCTGCTGCGGCAGGCGTGGGGAGATCCTGTCGTCTGCGACCTGTACGAGAGCGGCGACGCATTTTTGCACAGAGCCGCCGCCGGGCCGTATGCCGTGGTGTTTCTGGATATCTGCATGGAGGGCACGAACGGCATCGGGACGGCCCGGCAGCTGCGGGAAAAGGACCCGCATCTCCTCATCGTCTTTGTGACCTCGTCGCCGGAATACGTGTGGGAAGCCTTTCCGGTGCATCCGTTCGATTATCTGCTCAAGCCGTATAAAGAGGAAAAGATCCGGCAGCTGACCGCCGAACTGCGGCGGGTGCTCTGCCGCCAGGAGCCGGAGCTGGAGGTGCGTATCGCCCGCCAGACCGTGCAGCTGCCGCTGAATAAGATCCTGTATGCGGAATCCCAGAACCACTTCGTCCGGATCGTGACCGACGACGGCGAGTGCCGGGCCGCTGCCACCTTTGCGCAGGTGGAGCAGCAGCTGAAGACGCAGGAGAACTTTCTTGTCTGCAACCGGGGCCTGCTGCTGAACATGGATAAGGTGCTGCGGTTCGAGGGCGACTGCATCGAGATGCTGGACGGTGCCCGGCTGCCTGTCCGCCTGAAGGATAAAAACAGCCTGTTTGCACAATTCACACAATATCAATTCCGCCACATGCAGCGGGAGTTCTGAGAGGAGAAAAACGCCGTGGATGCTGTGTTGTTCGGACGCTACTTTCTCGAATTTGCATTGTTGTATCCGGGGGCCTATCTCTGCCTGGCCCCGCTGCGGGACCACCTGAAGGCCCCAAAAACGACCTGCTGGATCGCGGGCGGTGCCCTCACGGCGCTGTGCCTTGGGTGTGCAGCGCTGTGCACGATCTTTGAACTGCCCAGCAACGTTTTCCTGCTCCCCATCCTCATCGTCTCGTTCTGGCTGCTGCGATGGCGGACGGAGGGAGTGACCGTCAGCCAGACGGCCTTCCTGTTCTCGGTCTCCGCTGTCATGCTGGCGGTCTGTTCGCTGATGGCCGTGGTGCTGAACGCCCGCGCTGAGACCGGCAACCAGCAGGAGGCCAATCTGGTCTCCACAGCGCTGCTGGCACTGGGGCTCTCGGCGGTGCTGAGCGTCCTCTTCCATTTCACAGCCGTCCGGTGGAGCGCATGGCTCCTGCAGGAATACCACGGCGAAGCGTTCTGGCAGTCGGCGTGGCCGCTGCCGGCCATCTATGCGGCCTTCCTCATCTTCTGCATCCCGCTGGACCCGTCGGTCGTCCTGCTCAACCGGATCATGATCATTGCGGTGCTGGCGGTGTCCATCTCGCTGCTGGGCATCTTCCTGCTGCTGTACGAGATGTACCGGGTGGCGCAGGAGTACACCCGGAACACCCAGCTGGACCGGGAAAACCAGCTTCTGGGCGTGGAATCCCGCCGTTATATGGAGCTGCGGGAATACATGGAGCAGACCCGCCGCCTGCGGCATGATTTCCGCCAGCACCTGCACGTCATCTCCGGCCTGACCGAGGCCGGGCAGCTGGACGAGCTGAAACACTACCTCAGCCAGTACGAGAGCGAGCTCAGCGAGGCCCGCCCCACCCTGTGCGCTAACCCCGCAGTGGATGCGCTGGCGGGTCACTACGACCACGAGGCCCGGCAGAAGGGGGTGCCCATCGAATGGAAGCTGGAGCTGCCCGTTCTGCTGCCCATGCCGGAAGCCGACCTGTGCATGATCCTGGGCAACCTGCTGGAAAATGCGCTCGACGCCAGCCGGAAGCTGACGCCGGACCAGCGGCAGATCCGGGTGATGGCCCGGATGCTCAGCCCTGCCATGCTGGGCATCGTGGTGGAGAACCGCTACGACGGTATGCTGAAAAAGCAGAGCGGCATCCTGCACTCCACCAAGCACGAGGGGATCGGCATCGGGCTGGTCTCCATCGAGACCGCCGTCCGCAAGTACAACGGCGATCTGACCGTAGAAACGAAGAACAACGTCTTCCGAGCCAATGTGCTCCTGAATTTATAACGAATCGACAACACATCAATGGAAAATTGGAGGATCGACACGATGAAAATGACACGACGCAGCTTTCTCAGCGCATCTGCATTCACCCTGCTGGCCTGCGGCCTTGCACCTGCCGCTCATGCGGAGGAGACCAACAGCCTGTTGACCGGGCTGCTGGGCAGCAAGGCGGAGACCGCCCTTCCGCCCAAGCCTCTGACCGCCAAGGTCGTGGATGCCAACCCCTTTATGGGCTTCAGCGAGTCCAACATCCACCACGACTGCTACAACACCGACTCCACAGATGCCGTGCTGCCCATCGGCATCTGCCCGGAAGTCAATGTGGCGATGGAAAAGGTCAACCCCAATGCCTCTCCGGCCATCTTCTTTGACAATTTCGACAACCCCATCAGCCCGTTCCTGGGCGGCCTCGCCATCCGGGACCTGGATGCGGAAGAGGTGACCACGCGGGGCTTCTTCTCGCCCACCAGGCACGACGGCGGAGGGTATGTCATCCAGAGCTCCTATTCGTTCGTGGACGGGCGGAACCTCATCGTCTGCCCCACCAGCCACAACCACGTCCTGATGCTCCGCGCCGCCGATGAGAACGGCACCCCGCTGCCGGTGTTCGAAAAGGTGCTGGACATCGACATCAAGGCCGCAGCCGAAAAGGTGCTGGGCAGAACGCTGGACCAGAAGCTCCTTTCCGTCGTCTTTGACTACGAGGGCAACCTCTGGTTCGTGACGGGCGGTTTCCGCATCTACCCCAGTCGGGGCCAGCAGGGCGCGATGGGCTATGTCTCCCATGCCGCCATTGAGGCCATCCTGGCGGGCGGCACGGCCGACCTCGACCACGAAGTCCACGTCTATGCGCCCATCGCCGGGGAAGGTGCCGAAAACGGCATCGCCGCCTGTAAGGAAGGCGCGGTCATCCTGACGAACCTGGCCTGCTACCTGCTGCGGGCCAACAACGGCGTGGAGGTCGTCTGGCACACCGGCTACAACAGCGTGGGTGCCAAGGACAGCCATGAGGGCGACGCCACCACCGGCGGCGGCCTGGCCTGGGGCAGCGGTTGCTCGCCCTCCCTCAGCCGGGACCTGGTCTTCTTCACCGACAATCTGGACACCGTGAGCCTGCTGGCGCTGGATATCCACACCGGTGCCATCGTGGCCAGTCTGCCCGTCATCGACGAGCTGCCCGCCAATATGCCGGTCTCGGTGGAAAACTCCGCCATCGTCTACGACCACGGCACCGGCACCATCAGCACCATCGTCTGCAACTGGTTCGGCGCCGGCAGCCCGAACCTCGCCAAACCCGACAACGATTCCTCCATCCAGAGCTACGAGAACATCTACGACCGCAACTGGCTGATGAAGGGCAACAGCATGATCATGCCCGGCATCGAGCGGGTGGATACCATCCGGACCGATGACGGTTGGGCCATGAAGAGCGTCTGGTGCCGCGACGACCTCAGCGACACCTCCATGATGAAGCTCTCCACGGCCACCGGTTATATTTACGGCTTCGTGCAGGATGTGGACAGCGGCATGTGGCAGTACATCGTGCTGGATTTTGAGACGGGCAGGACCGTGCTCACCGTGGACGTCGCGTCGCTGTACGGCTACAACAACATGGCCATCGGCATGTATGCCGGGCGGGACGGCAACAAGCTGTACTGCCCCACCGGCTACAAGGAGCTGCTCCGTTTGCAGGACCGCTTTGTCTACCTGCCGGAGATGCCCTACCGCAAGGTGGACCTGGATAAGACCCGCCGCACCGTCGTTTCGGCGGCAGAATTTGCCGCAGCAGGCGGGCAGGGCACCCCGGCGACCTGGCTGCACACCGTCACCTTCGACAACCTCCACCCCCAGACCATTGCCGCCATCCGGGTCAACGGCCTGACCGGCAAGGCCTCCGACTACAAGCTCTACGCCAAGGGCACCGACGGGCAGTATCACGCCTTTACGGGCAGCTGGTCGCTGGAAAATGCCTCCGGTCGTCTCCGCGCGCAGAAGGTGTACGAGATCCGCTTCACCCTGCAGGACGGCAGCGACTTTGACCTGAGCACGGACGCAAAAGAAGTGACCGCAGCCATCCTGCTGGCCCGTTGACCCCCTGAAAACCGCCCTTCGCTCTTCTCTTTTGAAAACCGCCGTCTGCCTTTGGATTCGTTTGGGCAGACGGCGGTTCTTTTTGGCTGCACTTTGGCGGCAGAGCCTTTGAACGCTGCGTCCGGGAACCCTCGCGGACCGGCCCGAAACGAAAATCAAACAGAAATTTCACGATTTAGGGGTTGTGTTCCGGGGTGCAAAATGGTATGCTTGAGACACTTTGCAGCTTCCTGCGGGAAATTTCAGGGGAAGGGAGCGTCTGATAGAAGATGCAGAAACACACAAAACAGTTGATCGCAGCCGTTGCGCTGCTTCTTATTGCAGCGGTGCCGCTCGGACTGCACATCGCAAACGCAGACTCCACCGACAAGACTGTGGCCAGCGCTGCGGCCAGCAGCTCGGAAGAACAGGCGGAAGTGCCGGCGTCCTCCAGTGCGGCCAGTGCCGCAGACTCCACCAGTGAGCCGGAGCCGCAGCCGGAAGAGGAGCCGGACGCATCCTCGGAGGAAGCGGACAGCAGCGTAGAGAGCGGGGACGCAAGTGCGTCCTCGTCCGAAGCAGCCGCTTCCTCGAAGCCCGCTTCGAGCCACGCCGCTTCTTCGAAGCCCGCTGCACATTCGGCGGCGTCGTCCCACGCGGCATCGTCCTCGCATTCGGCCGCTTCGTCTCATGCGGCGTCCTCTTCGTCTTCGTCTTCGACGTCGGCCTTGTCCGGCAGCTCACATACAACGGAGACTACGGACGCAAAGATCAATGCGTATGTGCGGCGGCTCCGGAACCTGCAAAAACGCAGCAGCAAAAAACTGTATCAGACCGCAAGCAGTGCGTACAGTGAATATATGGAGCACCCCGTAGAAGAACGGAATCTGGCGTTGAAGGTCTCCATCGTGCTGGGGAAAACGATGGAACTGACCAAACTGCAGAGCGAATGCGACAAGGAATTCAAGGAGATCGTCACGGAGTTGCGCCAATACCTGCGGGAAAATGGTTACGACCAGAGCATTGCAGATGCTGCGGAAAAAGAGTACAAAGAAGAAAAAGATGCGATGATCAAGGAACTGACCAACGTGACCTACAGCCAGGTGACCGGCAAGGGCGAAGGCGGCAAGTGGCTTCAGGAACACGCGGACATGGGCCAGTAAGACAGAACATAACACAAACGCGCAGAGCGTGCTTCCCGAAGCGGGGAAGCGGCTCTGCGCGTTTTTCTGTACGTTTGGCACTCACAGCAGCTCCGGCAGCTGCCGGAGCACGAAGTGGTTCTTGCGGAAGGTGAGCAGCCCTTCGTCCCGCATCCGGCACAGCTCCTTGGAGAGGGCGCTGCGGTCAAGGTTGAGGTAGTCGGCCAGCTGCTGGCGGTTGAAGGGGAGGTCGAACTCCATGCCGCCCGCCTGAACGGCCTGGCCGGACAGGTAGGTCAGCAGCCGCCCCCGCACGGTCTTGGGGGCGGTGCAGAGGATGCGGCGGGAGAGGGCAAGGTTCTTTTTCATGGAGACACGGAGCAGGTTCCGCAGCAGGCGGTCCTGCCAGCTGTGCTCGGTGTGGGGGCGGGCAAGGGCAGCCGTGTCCAGAAACAGCACCTCGCAGTCTGCCGCCGCGAGGACATCCACCATCAGCGGCTCCCCGCAGAACGCATAGGTCTCGGCAAAGGCCTGCCCTTCGCCCACTTCGCTGAGGATGCTTTTGCTGCCCCAGAGGTCGATGCTCTCGATGTGGACGGCGCCCCGCAGCACGATGCCGATCTCATGCACGGTGTCGCCGGTGTGGAAGATGGTCTGGCGGCGGGCAAAGGCTTTCCGCCGCAGGCAGCGGCCGCGTTCCATCTGGTCGATGTCGGCCTCGGTCAGGCCCTGAAACAGAAAAATCGAGTGATAATCCATAAAAATCCCTCTTTGTGGTTATAACAACCGAATCTTTGCTGTCATTATAGTATACTGTGCACAGAAAAAGCAAGGAGGATTCTCTTATGATTCGGAAAATCATTCATATAGACGAGGAAAAGTGCAATGGCTGCGGTGCGTGTGTCACGGCCTGCCACGAAGGGGCCATCGGCCTGGTCAACGGCAAGGCCAAACTCATGCGGGACGATTACTGCGACGGCTTTGGCGACTGCCTGCCCGGCTGCCCCACCGGTGCCATCACCTTTGAAGAGCGCGAGGCTGCGGCGTACGACGAGCAGGCCGTGCTGGAGAACAAGCAGAAAAAGGCCGCTGCCGCTGCTGCCCCGGCACACTCCGGCTGCCCCGGCCACCAGATGCACCAGTTCGACCGCAAACCGGCCCCGGCCCCTGCGGCAGGCACCGCGATGCCCTCCCAGCTGGGCCAGTGGCCCTGCCAGATCAAGCTCGTGCCCGTGAACGCGCCCTACTTCAACGGGGCAAAGCTGCTCATCGCGGCAGACTGCACGGCCTACGCCTATGCGAACATCCATCAGGAGTTCATGCAGGGCAGGATCACCCTCATCGGATGCCCCAAGCTGGACGCCGTGGAGTACAGCGAGAAGCTGACGGCCATCCTCTCCCAGAACGACATCCGGAGCGTGACGGTGCTGCGCATGGAGGTGCCCTGCTGCGGCGGCCTCGAACACGCTGCCGTGACGGCCCTGAAGAACAGCGGCAAGTTCATTCCCTGGCAGGTGGTGACCTTCTCCATCGACGGCCGCATCCTGGACCGATAAGATAAAAAGAGAAAGCAAGAGCTGCTGCACGGCGGGTGCAGCAGCTCTTGCTGTTTAAGAGGCGGCTTTCTGAAGCACTTCTGCAAATTTCTCCAGTGCCTGACGGAGCTGGACGAAGTTGTCCACATCGGCATCGCTCATCCGGGAGGTGGGGGCCACCACGGCGGTCTCGACGGCGGTGACGGTGCCGCTGAGCGAGACGTTCACTGCGTGTTCGGGGATGGTCAGCAGGATGTGGAGCGGCGTCGTGCCGGAGAACAATTCCTTCAGCGGCAGGCCGACGATGCAGGTGAGGTCGGTCTCCCCGGCGGGCAGCTGGTAGTAGGTGTAGCCGTCCAGCGCCCCGGCGGGTGTGACCTTTTGCAGGGCTCCAAGCCCCAGTGTCAGGTTCGTCATGTCCTGCATCTCTACGGCGGAAAGCTCCACGCCCAGCACGGAAGCCAGCTGGGTCTGGGAGATGTAGCTGCCCATGGACCAGTTGGGCAGCACCAGCCCGGCCAGAGGGGCCGCAGCCACGATCTCTCCGCGCAGGTAGGTGTAGAGCTGCCCGGCGTCGTACAGCGTCTCGTTCGCGTCGATGTACACCCGCGTGAAGGCGGAACCGCTCTTCTGGGAGGTCAGCGCGAACTGAATTTTTCCGGGTGCATACTGGCCGGAGACGGTGCCCTGCGTGGCCCCGACCTGTTCCAGCACCCCGTACAGCGCAGGCGTCCGGGAGGCTGTGGAGGTGACGGTGTAGCGGAAATCGAAGTCCGCCCCGGCCTGAATGGCCTTGACTTTGCGGGACAGCAGGCCGTACACCGTGCCGCCTGCCGCCAGGCAGAGCGCCAGCAGGCAGAGAACCACCACAAGGGCGGCACGGCCCCGCTTGTTGTTTTTGGGAGCAGTCATGGAAAAACCTCCTTTATTTCGAGCAGGCGTTCACGAACGCATCGAACAGGCCCTGCATGGCGGGGTCTGCATCGCTGAGCCACTCCGGGTGCCACTGGACGCCGAGGCAGAACCTTGCGTCCGGCTTTTCGATGGCCTCCACGATGCCGTCCTCGCTCAGCGCGGCGAGGGTGAAGCCGGGGGCGACCCGGTCCACGGCCTGATGGTGCTGGCTGTTGACGAGCACGGTGTCCTGCCCCAAAATGCGGGAAAGCAGGGTGCCCCGGCGGACGGTGACGGTGTGGACTTTGGCCCAGTGGTCGTTGTGCGGCAGATGTTCGAAGGGCTTGATGTCCTGATACAGGTCGCCGCCCAGCACGGCATTCATGACCTGGATGCCCCGGCAGATGCCCAGCACCGGTTTGTCTGCGGCCAGAAAGGCGCGCAGCAGCAGCGGCTCGGCTGCATCGCGGAGAAGATTCGGCTCGCCGCAGGCGGGGATGCGCGCCTGCCCGTAGAACTTCGGGTCCATGTCGCCGCCGCCGGGCAGCAGCAGGCCGTCGCAGGTCAGGGCGTCCTGCACCGCCTGTTCGGGGTCGCTCAGCTCGACCCAGCGCATCCCGGCTCCGGCGCGGGCCAGACTTTCCATGTATTTGGATTGTGCCACGGTCGGCTCCGGGTCGGTGCTCATCCGTGGCATGGCGATCACAACACGCATATTCAACTGCCTCTAAAACAAAAACCCGGAACCATCGGTTCCGGGCATTTTGGCGGAAAGATGGGGATTCGAACCCCAGAACGCTTTTGACACGTTACACGATTTCCAGTCGTGCGCCTTAGACCAACTCAGCCATCTTTCCACATCTTCGGTTTTCAGCGTTTCGGGCCGTGGCCCTCAGCGCTCCACTATAATACCTGAAAGAAGCACTTTTGTCAAGGATTTTTTTGAAAAAATTTCAGAAAATCAAAAAATGACACAGGCTCGAAGAAGAAATTCTGAAGGAAATGCCGCTGCCCGATAAATCCTCTTGACGCAAGCCCCAAACAGGACTATGATGAGGGCAGAGAGTGTGCGGAATGGGAAATTTCGCAGGGATTGGAATGGAAATAGGAGGACGATCACAATGGATTATTCAGACGTTTTGAGCAATGCCCGTCAGAACATCGGCAAGTATTGCAAGGCCTGCCCGGTGTGCAACGGCGTGGCCTGCAAAAACCAGATCCCCGGCCCCGGTGCCAAGGGCGTGGGTGACACGGCCATCCGCAATTATAATAAGTGGACCGACATCCGGGTCAACATGGACACCCTGTGCGAGAACGGCACCCCCGACACCCATGTGGAGCTGTTCGGCAAGAGCTTCCGCCTGCCCTTCTTCGCAGGCCCGGTCGGCGCGGTGAACCTCCACTACTCGGACGCCTACACCGACATGACCTATAACGATGTGCTGGTCCGCGCCTGCGCGGAGAACGGCATCGCCGCCTTTACCGGCGACGGCACCAACCCCGACGTCATGACCATGGCCACCCAGGCCATCGGTGCGGCAGGCGGTTGCGGTGTACCCACCATCAAGCCCTGGAACATCGACACGGTCAAGGCCAAGATGGACCAGGCCAAGGCCAGCGGCTGCTTTGCCGTTGCCATGGATGTGGATGCTGCCGGTCTGCCCTTCCTGAAGAACATGACCCCTCCGGCGGGCAGCAAGAGCGTGGCCGAGCTGAAGGAGATCGTTGCACTGGCGGGCCGTCCCTTCATCGTCAAGGGCGTCATGACCGTCAAGGGTGCGCTCAAGGCGAAGGAAGCCGGAGCGGCGGCCATCGTCGTTTCCAACCACGGCGGCCGTGTGCTGGACCAGTGCCCGGCGACGGCAGAAGTCCTGCCGGAGATCGCAGATGCCCTCAAGGGCAGCGGCGTGAAAGTTCTGGTCGATGGCGGCATCCGCTCCGGCGTGGATGTTTTCAAGGCACTGGCTCTGGGCGCGGACGGTGTGCTCATCTGCCGTCCCTTCGTCACGGCGGTCTACGGCGGCGGCGAAGAGGGCGTCAAGTGCTACATCGACAAGATCGCCGGGGAGTTGGCTGATACGATGCAGATGTGCGGGGCACACTCCATCAGCGAGATCACCCGCGAGATGGTGCGCATCTAAAGGGAGAGAAGTAGACAAACCCCTGAAAAATCGGGAGATTCCCGCCTGCGGCGTGAAGATCTCTTTCCGATTTTCAGGGGTTTGTTGATTTGCGGCGCTGCCGCAGATTCGCGGATGAATCGGCGTTATTTCAGCGTCCCATCCAGCACCTGCTGATAATACCACGGTTTCGGGGCGCGGAAGACTTTACCGGAAAGGTCGGCGAAGTCGGGCTGGGTGAAGCGGGGGAGGGCAAGCTCCCAGGCGCAGAGGGCCTGATACTTCAGCTTCAGTTCGCGGTTGGCGGAATTGTTGCCATACTTGCTGTCGCCGAGGATGGGGCAGCCGATGCTGGCCATGTGGGCGCGGATCTGGTGGGTGCGGCCGGTGATGAGCCGGACTTTGAGCAGGGCCAGACGGCCGGAGACGGCGATGGTCTCATACTGGGTCTCCACATCCTTGGCACCGGGCTGCTTGTCCTCCACGATCTTGACGATGCCGCGGTCGGCGTCCTTGAGCAGATAGCCGCCGAGGGTGCCGTCCGGCGGCACGGGGCGGCCGAAGGTGACGCAGAGATAGGTCTTTTTGACCTCGCGGTTCTTGATGACCTCCAGAAACAGCTGCTCCGCCTCCGGCGTCTTTGCGAGGATGACCAGACCGCTGGTGCCGGTATCCAGCCGGTGGCAGAGGGCGGGGGTGTAGAGGTCGTTCTCCTTATATTCGCCCTGCTGGTTGAGGTAGAGCAGCGCGCGGTTGAGCAGGGTGTCGTCCTCCGGGCCGTCCACGGCCAGACCGGCGGGCTTGTTCACCACCAGGATCTGCGGGCAGTCGTAGATGACCTGCGCCGGGCCGCGGGCGTTCTTCCAGGCCGGGCCTTCCACCCGCTTGTCGGCGTCCAGCACCTCGTCCAGAATGAACAGCTTGATCTCGTCGCCTGCCATCACGCGGGTGGAAAGCGGCTGCTTTTTGCCGTTCAGCTTGATCTTGTTCTCGCGCAGGGCTTTGTTCAGGCGGCCCGGATTCAGCGCCGGGAACTGCTGCATCAGATAATTGTCGAGCCGGGTGGGGGCAAGACATTTTACTTTTACGATCTTCACGGAAATTTTCCTCTCTATCTTGAAATAGAATGCGTCTTTGAATCGTTTTTATTGTAGCGGAACCGGGCCGTTCCGTCAAGCGAGCGGAACGGAAAAATTCCGGGTTGCTTTTTTTGTGAAAAGCGTGTATCATCGGATGCACAGAAAGAAGGGGTTCGTATGAGATTCTATTATAAAGTATGGATGCTTGCTGCGGCTCTGGCCGTCGGCGTAGGGCTGGCAGGCTGCGGGGCGTCCGCTTCTACGGCCAGCAGCCCGGCGGCTTCGAACAGTGCTGTGCCCGCTTCGTCCCGTGTGCAGGAAGAAGGCGTTGTGGAACCTGTCGGCCGTTTTACCATAGAAGACATAACGAAAACACCGGACACGATCACATTCGTTTCGGCGGATATTGCTTCTGAGGTCAAGGACGGAACCGTCACAGCCCGAATCTACAGCTATGATGCCTACGAGAAAGCCGACATTGATGCGCTGAAAGCAGGCGATAAAATTCGGCTCCACGTAGAATATATGACGGGAAATCAGTATGCTGAAGTGGAAGTGACCAGCATCGAGAAGAACGATCCGTATCATACGGTAACGATCAACGGTGGAATCGAACAGGAGGGAGGTCTGGACCTGATTTTAATGGATGGTTCGGAGTATTACCGTACCATAACATTTGATGACTATCCGGTTTACTATGAAGTCGGTGAAACAGAACTGAGTCTGGCAGACGATGTGGTGCTGAAAGACAGCTCCGCTGACCCGCAGGCCGACGCGGTGGAGACGACTGGTGCGCAGGCTGTGGCGGCTGCAATCAATGCAGACCCGGACAACTGGACGGTGTACAATACGACCCTTGTAGTACAGGAGGGCAAAATCGTGGAAGTGCGCCGCATCTGGGTGCCGTAAGGGGACGTGCAGCCTGCCCGACCTGCCAAGGGCTCTCCCTTTGGGAGAGCTGGCGCGAAAGCACCTGAGAGGGGCTTGACAAATGCCGCAACCATGCTATAATCTGAATTGAACGCAAAGGGGAGATTTGCCCGTTTGTGTGGAAAAACAGATTATGACAGATGGCAACGATGGGGTCAGAAAAACAGACGATGCCGCCCAGAGAGAACGCCCGCTTCGGGCTGCAAGGCGTTCCGGCAGAGGGTTTTTCAAGCCGCCCCGGAGCTTCCGGCGAAAAAAGCCGGACGCAGCGCAGCGTTACCGCGCACAAAGCGGCAGGGGGACAGAATCTCCTGCAATTTGGGTGGTACCACGGAGCTTTCACACAGCCTTCGTCCCTTTGTTGGGGCGGAGGCTGTTTTTGTTTTCGCCTGTCATAAAAATACTGCGTCCGGAGGAGGACGCCGGAAAAACCACGAGGAGAGATACAGTTATGCAATGGACCGGTTTGAACGAACTGCGCGAAAAGTACCTGAGCTTCTTTGAAGGCAAGGGCCACCTGCGCCTCGACAGCTTCCCGCTTGTCCCGAAAGATGACCCCAGCCTGCTGCTCATCAACAGCGGCATGGCCCCGATGAAGAAGTGGTTCCTCGCACAGGAGGAGCCGCCCCGCCACCGCGTGACCACCTGCCAGAAGTGCATCCGCACCCCGGATATCGAGCGCGTCGGCATCACCGCCCGCCACGGCACCTTCTTCGAGATGCTGGGCAACTTCTCTTTCCAGGATTACTTCAAGGAAGAGGTCATCCCCTGGGCATGGGAGTTCCTGACCAGCGACGAGTGGATGGCCATCCCCAAGGATAAGCTCCACATCTCCGTCTACGAAGAGGACGATGAGGCTTACGACATCTGGACCAAGAAGGTGGGCATTGCCCCCGACCACATGGTCCGTCTGGGCAAGGAAGATAACTTCTGGGAGCATGGCTCCGGCCCGTGCGGCCCCTGCTCGGAGATCTACTTCGACCGCGGCCCGGAGTACGGCTGCGGCAAGCCGACCTGTGGTGTGGGCTGCGACTGCGACCGCTATATGGAGATCTGGAACCTAGTATTCAGCCAGTTCGATGCCGACGGCAAGGGCCACTACGAGCGCCTGGCACGGCCCAACATTGATACCGGCATGGGCCTGGAGCGTCTGGCCTGCGTGATGCAGGGCGTCGGCAACCTGTTTGAGGTCGATACCGTCCAGAGCGTGCTGCACCATGTGGAGCACATCGCAGGCAAGACCTACGGTGCCGATGCAAAGGATGACATCTCCATCCGCGTCATCACCGACCATATCCGCAGCTGCACCTTCATGGTGTCCGACGGTATCCTGCCCTCCAACGAGGGCCGCGGCTACGTGCTGCGCCGTCTGCTCCGCCGTGCCGCCCGCCATGGCCGGATGCTGGGCATCCGCCGCCCCTTCCTGGTGGAGCTGGCCGAGACCGTCATCCAGTCCAGCGAGTCTGCTTACCCCGAACTGCGTGAGCACGACGCCTATATCAAGAAGGTCATCGGCACCGAGGAGGCAAACTTTGCCCGCACCATCGACGCCGGTATGACCATCCTGAACAACATGATCGACGGCCTGGAAAAGGCCCACGAGCATCTGCTGAAGGGTCTGGATGTCTTCAAGCTGAACGATACCTTCGGCTTCCCCCTCGACCTGACCAAGGAAATCGCAGCGGAGCAGGGCATCGACATCGACGAGGAAGGCTTCCACACGGAGATGAAGAAGCAGAAGGAGCGCGCCCGCGCCGAGCGTCTGAAGAAGAACATCTCCGGCTGGAGCGAGGACCTGTTCGGCAGCCTGAACACAGAGCCGACCGTCTTCACCGGCTACGAGACCCTGAACGACACCGGCGTCGTGGTCGCCCTGAGCGACGAGGAGACCCTGACCGATGCCATCGCTACCGATGAGCAGGCCAAGGAAGACGTTCTGGTCGTGCTGGACAAGACCCCGTTCTACGCCGAGATGGGCGGCCAGGTGGCCGACCAGGGTGTGCTGACCAGTACAGACTGCTCCCTGCGTGTGCTGGACGTCAAGAAGACCCCCAAGGGCTACTACGTCCACACCTGTGTGCTGGAGAGCGGCATCGTCAAGGTCGGCGACCATCTGACCGCCAAGGTCGACAAGGAATACCGCATGGCCGTCTGCCGCAACCACACGGCCACCCATCTGCTGCAGGCTGCTCTGCGCGAAGTGCTGGGCGACCATGTGCACCAGGCAGGTTCCTATCAGGACGGCGAGATCACCCACTTCGACTTCACCCACTTCAGCGCAGTCACCGCAGACGAGCTGGCCCGCGTGGAGAAGATCGTCAACGACCGCATCTTTGATGCCATGGATGTCACCGTGAAGGAGATGCCCATTGACGAGGCAAAGAAGCTGGGCGCAATGGCTCTGTTCGGCGAGAAGTACGGCAAGGTCGTGCGCGTCGTCGATATCGAGGGCTGGTCCACCGAGTTCTGCGGCGGCACCCATGTCCGGAACACAGCCCAGATCGGCTGCTTCAAGATCGTCAGCGAGTCCTCTGTGGCTGCCGGTATCCGCCGCATCGAGGCCGTGACCGGCAAGAACCTGCTGCTGCGCGCCAACAAGCAGGAAACGATGCTGCACACCGTGGCGGCTGCCCTCAAGGCCAACAATGTGGCTGGTCTGCCTGCCCGCGCCGAGGCTGTCATGGCCGAGAACAAGGCCATGAGCAAGGAGCTGGACGATATGAAGGCGAAGATCGCTGCCTCCAAGGTCACCAGCCTGTTCGACGACGCAGAGGAAGTGGGCGGCGTGAAGATCGCATCCGCTTACTTCACCGGCACCTCCGGCGACACCCTGCGCGGCATGTGCGATACCGTCCGCGACAAGGCCGTCAACCCTGTGGTGGCCGTTCTGGTCGGCAAGGCCGAGGATAAGATCACCATGGCCGTCACCGTCAACAAGATGGCACAGGAAAAGGGCCTGAAGGCGGGCGTTCTGGTCAAGGAGATCAGCGCCATCGCTGGCGGCAAGGGCGGCGGCAAGCCCGACTTTGCAATGGCCGGTCTGAAGGACGAGAACAAGATCGACGAAGCTCTGGCAGCCGTCAAGGGCATCGTCGAGAAGCAGCTGGGCTGAACATGAAAAAAGAACCTCTCCGTCAGCGCCCCTGAAAAGGAGAGCTGTGCAGAGGAATAAAAAAGATCCGAAAGGAGCAATTCCCATGGAAGATTGTCTGTTTTGCATGATCGCTGAGGGAAAGATCCCCTCGAAAAAGCTGTACGAGGACGATCAGGTCGTTGCTTTTTACGACATCAACCCGCAGGCGAAGGTGCATTTCCTGGTCGTGCCCAAAAAGCACATCGTTTCCGCCGCTGCGCTGACCGAAGAAGATGGTGCCCTGCTGGGCCACATCTTTGCCGTCATCGCAAAGCTCGCCAGGGAGCAGGGCCTCGACAACGGCTACCGCGTCATCTCCAATGTCGGCGAGGACGCCGGTCAGACCGTGAAGCACCTGCACTTCCATGTGCTGGGCGGCGAAAAACTGCCCGTCTGAGCCAAAACCAAACGGAACTACAAAGAGAAGGGGAATTGTTATGGCTGAAACCTATACGCTGAACGTCGCGGGCCTGACCCGTGAACTGACCATCTGCAAAGTCAATGACCACATGGACATCGCTGCTTTCATCATGCTGGGCGATACCGAGCTGACCGTGGCCGCTGCCGCCGAGCTGCTGAAGAAGTGCCCGGAGTTTGACATCCTGCTCACCGCCGAGGCCAAGGGCATCCCGCTGGCCCACGAGATGAGCCGCCAGAGCGGCAAGCCCTACGTCTGCGCACGCAAGGGCATCAAGCTCTATATGAAGGAGCCGGTCGTCGTCGAGGACCAGTCCATCACCACTGCGGGCAAGCAGAAGCTCGTCATCGACCGCAAGGAGCTGGACAAGATGAACGGCAAGCGGGTGCTGGTCGTGGACGATGTCATCTCCACCGGCGGTTCGCTGAAGGCGCTGGATGCGCTGGCCGAGCAGACCAAATGCACCATCGTGGGTCAGGCTGCTGTTCTGGCCGAGGGTGATGCAGCGGAGCGCAAGGATATCATCTTCCTGGAGCCGCTGCCCCTCTTCCTGCACTAAATCATGAGACGCCCGCTCTGCCTCTTTTGCGCCGGTGCGCTGGGGGTGGAGTTGGTGTGCGCCTTTTTGCCGCAAGCATGGCTTTTGCCGCTGCTTGCGGCAATTTTTGTTTGCGGGCTCCTTGCCGCTGTGCTGGGCCGAAAGCCCCTGAAACTGGGCGGCATTCTGCTGCTGGCAGGGGCCGTGCTGGGCCTTGGGGCGGTGCTGCACACCCACGCCCGGCTGAACGCTCTGCAGGCCGCCTATGACGGGACCTCTGTCACGCTGACCGCCGAGGTGGAGCAGGTCCGCACCTCCTTTTATCCGGGCGTCGTGGATGCCGTTCTCCGTGTGGAAACAGTGGACGGCGAAGCAGCGGACTTCCGGGTGGAATGCGCCGCCCTGCCGAGATGCAGCGCCGGGGAGCGGGTGCGCGGGACCTTTGCGCTGGAAGCACTGCCGGAAGGAGAACAATGTTCCGCCTATGCCGACGGCATTGCGCTGAATGCGGAGCTTGCCGGGGGCACCAAGCTGGAACATCTGGGAGAAAGCCGCTCGTTCCGCGCCCGGACGGCCCGCCTGCAAAGCCGATTGAGCGCTGCGCTGCGGCGCGGCATGGCGGAGGGCCCGGCGGGTGTTCTGGCCGCAATGGTCACGGGCGACCGCACCCATCTCTCCACCCGCCTCCGGAATGCGTACCGCGGGGCTGGGCTTTCCCATGTGCTGGTCGTCAGCGGAATGCACGTCTCCATCCTCTGCGGAAGTGTGCTGGCCCGGTTCCAACCAAAACGCAGAAAACTGCGCAGCTATGCCAGCTGCCGCCGGAATGCTCTGCTTCGGGCCGGGATGGCGGTGCTGCTGGTGGGAGTGACCGGCTTCACGCCGTCCGTCCTCCGGGCCGGGGCGGCCGTGTGGATCAGCGCGCTGGGCGTCTGGGTCTACGGCCCGGCGGATGCGCTGACCTCCCTTGGCGTAGCAGGTGTGCTGATGACCGCAGGCAACAGCTACGCGGTCTGCGACATCGGGTTTGAGCTTTCCTATGCGGCGGTGCTGGGGACGCTGGCGGGTGCCGCACTGGCCCGCCGCAGTGCAGAGCGGCGGGAAGAAAAACGCCGCCGCAACAAAAAAACCGCCGGCAAACGCGGCGGAGTCCTTGCAAACTGTCTGCGGCAGCAGGGGGCAGCGGTGTGGGAGACGCTCTGCGTCTCCGGCTGTGCCTGCATGGCGACCTTTCCGGTGCTGGTGCTGCGGGGCCTGAGCACCAGCCTGTATGCGCTGGTCTCCAGCGTGGCCGTGCTCTGGCTGGTCGAACCGATCCTCTTGCTGGGGCTGGCGGCAGCACTCACCGGGCTGGCCCCGGCGCTGGAGCCGCTGCACCGGGCCACGGCGTTCGGGGCAGAAGTTCTGGTGGACCTGCTCGACCGCTGGGCCCTGTGGGTGTCCGGCTGGCCGGGTGCGCAGATCTATTTTGATACGGCCTACGCGGCGCTCGTCTGCCTGCTGCTGGCCGCACTGCTGGGGCTGGCCTGGCACTGGAACATCCGGCTGCGGGCGGCGGTGCTCGCTGTGCTGCTCACGGCGTCGCTTGCCATCGGGGCCGGAAATGCCCTCAGCCGGGACGTGGTCCGCGTGGAACTGGTGGGCAGTAAAACGGCTCCGGCGGTCATCCTCTCGCAGAACGACCGGGCCGTCGTACTCTACCGGGGCGGGCAGACCACCCGGAAGGCCGTGGAGACGGCGCTGGAACGCCGGAGCATCCGGACGGTGGAAGCACTCATCGACCTGCGGATGGACCCGCAGGAACCCTGCACTCTCCGTGCAGAGCAGATCGTCCGGGCAGCCCGGCTGGCCGCGAATACGACCCAAACGCTCCGGACCGACACGGCGTCGCTGGAAGTCCTGCGCACACAGACCGGCTGTGCAGTGCGGTTCACCATCGAGGGGCAGTCGTTTGTGACCCTAAGCGGCACGGTGCGGTTTGCCCAGCCGCTGGAGGTGGACTGGCTGCTGGCGTCGATGGCCAGACCGGACGGTGTGCGCTATCAGGGCCTTCTCACCCGCAGCACAGACTACCGCTGGATGGACGAGGACGGCGGCGGGCAGGAGAAAACGCTGCTGTCCTTCCGGCCTGCATCGACCTGGAAGAGCAGCCGCTCGCCCAGTGTAGGCAGGGCAAAACAGGCGGCGGGGTCCAGCTGACGCAGGGCCGCAGCGAACCGCAGCGGGTCCACGGTGTTGCCCTGCACCATGTCGTAATGGGTGGGGATGGTGCAGGCCGCGCCCAGCCGGACGGCCAGCTGAGCGGCCTCCTCGGCTTCCAGATTGCCGATGCAGTTGCGCTGGGTGCGGAAGAAGTCCTGCCCGTTGATGGGGGCCAGCAGCAGGTCGGGGCGGGGGAGCGCCTGCAGCGTTTCGTACAGATGGGGCGTCAGGTAGGTGTCGCCCAGGTGCACGACCGTAAAGCCGCCGAAGGTGAGTTGATACCCCAGCGCCATGCCGGGGTCGCCCGCATCCAGAATGTGCTCCGGGTGGGCGGCGGAAAAGGCCCGGACGGTGATTCCGCCCAGCGGCAGGATGGAACCTTCCTGCACCGTTGTGATGCGGTCTGCCGGGATGCCGTATTCGGCGGCGAGGGCAGAGCACCCGGCGGGCAGAACGAACCGGGCGGCGGGATGCCGGGCCAGCCCGCGCAGGGTATCTTTTGCCATGTGGTCGGCGTGGCCGTGGGTGCAGAGCACGAGGTCTGCCCGCAGTGCCTCCGGTGCAAAGGGGGCCGGGTAGCAGCGGCGGGAGCCGCTGGGGCCGGTCAGGTCGCTGAGCACCGGGTCAATGCAGACGACGGTGTCCTCGTACTTGAAAATGAACCCGCACTGGCCGATAGACCAGACGGCCAGCTGGCTGGCGGGGAGCCGGGTGGATGAAATTTCGTTGAGCAGGGCCTGCCCGCTGCGGTGCCAATGTTCCATGGTGCTTCTCCTTTTTTCAAATTGACAGCTTGAGATTTTATTATAGAGGAGCGGACGGCACTTTGCAAGGAAAACAGAGCAGGCCCGCCCCAAAAAGAACATCCGGCAGGGCAGCATCTTGCAAAGAGGCGCGGCTTCGTGCTAGAATGAAAGCGCAATACAAAACGAGGGGGAACGAAGAATGAAGATGCAAACTGTGGCGGTGCTGGGAGCCGGTGCCGTGGGTTCGTATATGATCTGGGGTCTGGCGGGCAAGCCGGGCATCCGGCTGGGGGTGTTGGCCGAGGGCGAACGCGCCGCGCGGCTGAGGGCAAACGGCATCGGCATCAACGGCAGGACCTACCGCCCGGAGGTCTGGGCACCGGAGGAGGCCCACGGGGTGGACTTTCTCGTGGTCTGCCTGAAATACGGTGCGCTGCCCGGCGCAATGGACAGCATCCGGAAGGCTGTGGGAGCGCATACGGTGGTCATGAGCCTGATGAACGGCGTGGACAGCGAGGAGCGCATCGCTGCTGAGGTGGGGGATGCGCATGTCATCCGCTCGCTCATCAAGGTGGTGTCTCATAAGGAGGCCGACGGCTTCCACTTTGACCCGGACGCCACGCTGGGCATCATCTTCGGCGAACAGGAGGCACCGTTCCAGAGCGAGCGGGTGCAGGCCATCGTGGAACTGTTCGAGGGGAGCGGCATCCACTACCGGGTCACGGAGCACATCCGGGAAGAGATGTGGGCCAAGTTCCGCCTGAACGTCTGCAACAACCTGCCCCAGGCCATCCTGGGCGCGGGCGTGGGCTGCTACCGGGACAGCGTACACATGCAGGCCATCAGCGACGGTCTGCGCCGGGAGCTGGAAGCCATTGCAGCGGCCAAAGGCATCGACCTGCGCATCGCCGATGCCGCCGCCGGGCGGGGCAGTGCCGTGCCGCCCACGGCCCGTTACTCCACATTGCAGGATCTGGACGCCGGACGCCACACCGAGATCGACATGTTCTCCGGTGCCCTGATGCGGATGGGTGCAGAGTTGGGCATCCAGACGCCTTACAACGAATACACCTATCACATGATCAAGGCACTGGAAGAAAAGAACGACGGCCGATTCGACTATACCGGCAGCGAAGCGGTCACCTGGGCAAAATAACGCAGACCGAAGCCCCCATCCCTGCGGTGCAGAGACGGGGGCTTCGTGCCGTTTAATCGAGGAAGAGTTTGTGCATGTGGTTCATGGGGCCGGAACCGCGGCCGAGGTCCAGCATGGCGGACAGACAGCCGGAAATGTATTCCTTGGCCCGCTCGACCGAGGTGTCCAGGTCATAGCCTTTGGCCAGATTGGAGGCGATGGCGCTGGACAGAGTGCAGCCGGTGCCGTGGGTGTTGGGGTTGTGGATGCGCTCCCCACGGAACCACTTCCCGCTGCCGTTCCGCCAGAGCAGGTCGTCGGCATCGTTGACCTTGTGCCCGCCCTTGCAGAGGACGGAACAGCCGTACTGCTCGCTGATCTTCCGGGCGGCGGCTTCCATCCCGGCGGCGTCGGTGATGACTAGGCCGGAAAGGATCTCGGCCTCCGGGATGTTGGGCGTGACGACCTCTGCCAGCGGGAGCAGCTGCTCCGTGAGGGCCTGCATGGCGTCGTCCCGCAGCAGCCGGGAACCGGAGGTGGCCACCATCACAGGGTCCACCACGATGTGCTTGGCCTCATAGAAGCGCAGCCGCTCGGCGATGGTGCGGATGAGCGGTGCCGAGGAGACCATGCCGATCTTCACGGCGTCGGGGTAGATGTCGGTGAACACGGCGTCCAGCTGAGCGGCCAGAAACTCCGGCGTCGTCTCAAAGATGCCGGTCACACCGGTGGTGTTCTGTGCGGTCAGGGCCGTGATGGCACTCATGGCAAAGACGCCGTTGGCTGCCATGGTCTTGATGTCGGCCTGGATGCCGGCACCGCCACTGGAATCACTGCCCGCAATGGTCAATGCGGTTTTCATGAAATAAGACCTCTTTTCTGTAACATCAGGTGTCTGCGTTCAGTATACCATGCCGCGCGGAGAAAGAGAAGAGCTGCGCCGCTTTCTGCACGGAGATCTACTCTCTGCGGGCGGAGTGATTCTTGACAGGCGGGCGGCAGGGCGATATAGTAAGGAGACATGGAACAAACAAACGATTTGTTTTTGGGAGGGAACCGGAATGAAAAAAATTTCGACCCTGTTCTGGACATTCCTGAAGATCGGCGCGTTTACCTTTGGCGGCGGCTATGCCATGGTTGCCCTGCTGGAGCACGAATTCGTCGAGGAAAAACAGTGGGTGTCCAGAGAGGAATTTCTGGATATGGTCGCCATCGCCGAGTCTACGCCCGGCCCTGTAGCGGTGAACAGCGCCACCTACATCGGCTATAAGATCGACGGCACCGCCGGAGCGGCAGCTTCCACGGTGGCCGTCTGCATCCCATCCTTTGTGGTCATCTACTGCATCTCGCTGTTTTTTGACCGCTTTCTGAGCCTGACGGTGGTGGCCCATGCGTTCCGGGGCATCCAGGTCTGCGTCATCTACCTCATCCTCTCGGCGGGGCTGAAGATGCTGCGCCAGCTGGAACGGAATGCGTTCAACGTTTGCATCCTGGCGGCGGTCATCGCGGCCATGGTGGGCTGTTCGGTGGCGGCGGTGTCGTTTTCGTCCATCTACTACATCTTGCTCAGCGGGGCAGCGGGGGTGCTGCTCTATCTTGTGAAGAAAGCGGGTGCGGGAAGATGATCTATGTGCAGCTGTTCCTGAACTTTCTCATGATCGGGGCGCTCTCCTTTGGCGGCGGCTATGGGATGATCTCGCTGGTGCGGGAGACTGTGCTTTCGCATGGCTGGCTGACCGAGAGCGAGTTTTTGAGCTTCATCGCAGTGTCGGAGTCCACCCCCGGCCCGCTGGCCGTCAACATGGCGACCTTCATCGGCTCCTCGCAAGGAGGGCTGCTGGGTGCGTTTTTCGCCACGCTGGGCGTGGTGCTGCCTTCGTTCGTCATCATTCTGCTCATCGCAGCGGTGCTGCAAAACCTGATGAAGTATGCGGGGGTGGAAGCGTTCCTCTCCGGGGTGCGGCCCTGCGTTGTGGCGATGATCCTGGCCACGGCCCTGACCATGGCGCTCTCCACGCTGGCGGGCTTCACGACCGTGGGCGGCGGGGTCTCCGTTTCGGCCCGGTCGGCGGCGGTGTTTGCCCTTTTGTGGGCGGTGCACTTCGCCTACAAAAAGGCAATAAAAAAAGCCCCCTCGCCGATCGGAATGATCGTTCTGGCGGCAGGGTTGGGCATCCTGTTCTGGGGCGTCTGACCCATTCGGGAGAAGTGTCAATAAAAAACAGAATGCCGCCCCACAGGTGAGAGCCTGCAGGGCGGCATTCCGCTATTTGCAACGGGACAAAATCAGAACTTAGGCGGCAGTGGAAGAAGCAGCCACAGAGGAAGCAGCCTCGCTGGAAGCTGCCTCAGAAGAAGCTGCCTCAGAAGATGCAGCTTCAGAGGATGCGGCTTCGCTGGAAGCTGCCTCAGAGGAAGCAGAGACCGAAGCAACGGAAGAAGCCGCAGACTCTGCGGTAGAAGAAGCAGCAGTGGAAGAAGAGCCGCCGCAGGCAGTCATACCAACAGCCAGAACCAGAGCAGCAACGACAACAGCAACATTCTTGAGTTTCATATTCCAAAATCTCCTTACGATCCAAAAAATTCACAGCCGACCCCTCACAGGCGGGATCGTTCTGCAAAATGATATTTTAGTCCGTTTGTCTAAAAAATCAAGGGTTTTTCGGCAAAGATTGCATTTACAAAGGAAAATCTACACATTTGTTAGAAATATTGCCCAAAAGTCAAGGCTTTTTTAGCAGACTGTCGTTTTCACAAAATCTGCAAAACCAGGCAAAAGAAGGACGCACAAAAGCCGCTGCATCAACGGTGCAGAATCATAGTTTGAATATCCTGTTTATGGGATGATATAAGTGTATAATAAGAAGCAGAACAGAGAAGACCTGTTCACCACATTCCTCTTTCCTGCATAGAACGGCGGGAAGGGGGAATGCGTTTTGAACGGGATCTTTTTTCTGTTGGCGGCGGTCCTGCTGCTGCCAGCCTGCTGCACGACGGTGGGGGCGGCCGGTGTCTTTTTGATGCGGCCGACGCAGGAGCCGAAGACGCGGCGGATGCTCTGCGGCATGGCAGCGGGCATCATGCTGGCGGCCAGTGTGTGGAGCCTGCTGCTGCCGGCCATCCAGCGGGCGGAGGAAGGGCCGCTGCCTGCGTGGCTCCCGCCCACGGCGGGGCTGGTCATCGGAGCAGTGGGCCTGCTGCGGCTGGAACAGGCGGCGGGGACGCTGCTGACAGGTGCCGGGGCCGGGCACTGCGGCCGGATGGTGCTGGCTGTGACCCTGCACAACCTGCCGGAAGGCATGGTGGTGGGTCTGGCAGCTGCGCTGGCGCTGTCCGGGGAGGCGGACGCCATGAGCGGTGCGCTGGCTCTGGCGCTGGGCATCGGGCTGCAGAACATTCCGGAGGGCGCGGCGGTCAGCCTGCCGCTATTGCAAAACGGGGAGAGCCGGAAGCGGGCGTTCGGGGCCGGGCTGGCCTCCGGGCTGGTGGAGCCGTTGGGGGCGCTGCTGGCGCTGGCTCTGGCGGGCTGGGTGCAGGCTGCTCTGCCCTGGCTGATGAGCGCTGCCGCCGGGTGCATGGTCTGCGTGACGGCGCAGGAGATGATCCCCGAAGCCGTGGAGGCCGATGAGCCTGCCGGGGTCATCAGTGTGGTGCTGGGCTTTGCGCTGATGATGGCGCTGGATGTGGCATTGTGAGTGCGATGCACGAAAACTCCATCTGCACGCAAACAAAAAAACTCCCTCGTGAGAGGGAGCGGAAGGGGGCAGCTCAGGAGCCGGATTTTTCGATGTAGACGCTGGTGGAGGGGAAGGCAAAGTCCACGCCGTCGGCCTGCATGATGTCCATGATGTTCAGGTTCAGGTCGTTCTGCTCTTCGAGGAAGACGGCATAGGCGTTCGTCTGAAGATAGGCGGAAACCAGAATGTTGATGCTGGAATCGCCAAAACTGGTCAGCCGGACGATGTTGCTGCCCTTCTGGGTGTAGGGGCTTTCGTCCAGCATGGTCTTGAGGTCGGCCATCAGCTTTTCCAGCTGGGGGCGGGTGGTGTTGTAGGTGACGCCCAGCGTGAACCGATAGGGCCGCATGGTGCGCATCGCAGCGTTCTGCACCGTGGAAGAACAGATCTTGCTGTTGGTGACGATGCTGACCGTTTTGTCCATGGCGCGGATGCGGGTGGAGCGGAAGTTGATGTCGATGACTTCGCCCTCGATCTCGCCCACAGTGATCCAGTCGCCCACCGAGAAGGGCTTGTCGAGCAGGATGACCAGTCCGCCGAACAGGTTGCTGGCGCTCTCCTGTGCGGCCAGCGAAATGGTCAGGCCGACAAGACCGGCACCGGCGACGATGCTGCCGATGGGGAAGCCGATGACCTGCGCGATGGTGGCAACGCCGAGCACGACCACCAGCACCTTGTAGGTCGTGTTCAGCAGGGCGAGCAGGGTCTTGTTGGAGCGGATCTCCGGGCTGCAGGAGGCCAGCAGCAGGTCAGCCACATCCGAGGCCTGATACAGACCCTCACAGAACAGAAAGCTCATCACGACCTTGTAGGCCACGAGCAGGAATTTGGGCAGGCCGGTGATGGCCCACGGCAGGCTGGTCAGCGCGAGGTAGAGGCCGGTGAAGACGGCCATCCGTTCCAGCGGGCGTTCCAGACTGCGCAGCAGGATGGGGGTGGCGGCAAAATGCCAGCTGCGGGCCTGCAGGATGGGGAAGAGCTTCCTGCGCAGCAGCAGGGAGACCAGCGCCCCGGCGGCAAAAAGCAGCAGCGCACAGACGCAGCGCGCCGCCAGGGCAAGCCAGCCTTCCAGATAGAGGGAACCGATCTCGAACGCGAGATCGCGGATGGAAAAGATCATGGCAAAAACTCCTCGGAAATAAAATATTACGCCTCAGTATACCATAAAGCGCGCGGAAAGGGCAACCGAAATTGGGGGTTGACAAGTGCAGCCCGGCGCGTTATACTCTGCCCAGAAAGTTCGTTTCAGGGCGGGGTGCGATTCCCCACTGGCGGTACAGCCCGCGACCACTCCCAAAGAGTGCTGACCCGGTGAGACTCCGGGGCCAACGGTATAGTCCGGATGCAAGAAACGGCAGACAAATCGAATTGTTTGCGCGCCCTGTTGCAGTGTTTGCTGCGGCAGGGCGCGTTTTTGGTTGTCTTCCCGGTTCCGGTACGGTACGAAAAGAGCTTTCCAGTTCAATTGAGCGGGGCCGTGCGCCCCCACGGGAGGAAATTACCATGAAAAGAAACACGACCCACAACTTGACCGTAGCCGCCATGCTCAGCGCGGTGGCCTTCATCCTGATGTTCATCGAGTTCCCCATCCCGATGCTTATCCCGTCCTTCGTCAAGATGGACTTCTCCGACCTGCCCGCCCTGCTGGGTGCATTTGCGCTGGGCCCGGTGTACGGCGCTGTCATCAGCTTCATGAAGAACCTGCTCCACATCGTCATCAAGGGCACCAGCACCGCGTGTGTCGGCGAGCTGTGCAACTTCATGCTGGGTGCGGTCTTCTCGGTCACGGCGGGCTGCATTTACAAGCACCGCAAGAGCCGCAAAACGGCTATCCTCGGTGCGCTGATCGGTGCAGCGGCCATGGCGGTGTTCAGTGTGCCGTCCAACTACTTCATCACTTATCCGGCCTATG